>Ga0114970_10000616_pt1 | contig 26684 bp, 21 predicted proteins | sample M_140205_XF_Meta_FD_87030 | JGI IMG/M metagenome (GOLD analysis project Ga0114970, IMG submission 87030) | Freshwater microbial communities from Lake Montjoie, Canada to study carbon cycling - M_140205_XF_MetaG | ecosystem: Environmental > Aquatic > Freshwater > Lake | place: Lake Montjoie...
AACAAACACACTCCTTCCCCTCCTCTTGAAAGAGAAAAAATAGTTTGTTATATTTTTTTTTGCGCTCAAATTATTTAATGATTGAAATATCACCTTTCATAAACACTTCTTTGTTATTGAACAGGGTCGCCTCCAAATAATAATAATATACCCCTGTATTCATCAATTGTCCTCTGTAGTTTCCATCCCATCCCATTTCAGGGCGATCGGTATAAAAAACATTTTCACCCCAACGGTCGTAGATGCGAAAATTTAACTTTTGTATGCCAGAACCTCTGACATAAAGCACATCATTTTGACCATCATTGTTGGGCGAAAAGGCATCAGGCACAAAAATAGATTCCGGTCCAAAGACACAAATATCCACACGATAAGAGTCAGTACAACCGCCCTCATTAGAGGTATTCAGGGTAACGGTATAATTTCCGGGCGCATATTCCACCTGAGGATTTTGACCTTTCACATATGAAAGGGTTTGCCCATTGCCAAAATCCCACAATCCATGAAGTACATTTCTAGACACATCAATAAAGGTTACGGGATTTTCCTCTTGTGAAATACAATCCATATCTGGATTCACAGAAAAAAGAGCCTTCATGACACTAAAACCCGGAATATCTATAAGTGTGTCTAAATGACACCGTGTAAGTGTATCTAAAATGGTAACCGTATATCGCTTTCCATTATTGACCAAAATGCTGTCACCTTTTTTAACCGGAGAGGTTCCCCACTCCACTTCATAGGTATTGTTGCCGATAACAATGGCTTTGGCATAAGCCTTTGTACCATAACAATCAATACTACTGCTTTCGAATTGCACGGTAAAAGCAGGATTTGCATAAATATACACCGAATCAGTAACGGGCTCTGAGCATCCATCAGAAGTGATGATGGTATACATCGTAGATGTTGAAGGACTGACGGTATGTGAGCTGACAGGAAATAGACCATGGCTCCATTGATAGGTGATTGCAGAACCTGATTTACCACCGGAAGGGGTAACAAGAATACTAGCCCCATCTCCTTTACAAATGGTATCCTTGCTTACGCTGACATGGGTAGTGAGGGGATTCAAGACATGAATTTTAAAAACATCTGTTGTGATGCAACTTCCAGTGCCAAAAGTATAGGACAAAGTATGGTAGCCCGCACCGGCTTTTAATGGGTTAAATCCACTAGCAAGGAGATTTGAATCCATTTGTAAAGAACCTCCTTGCGGAGATACGTTTACACTCAGATTGGTATCCAAGAAGCAATAGATACTATCCAAACCACTTATTGCTGCAGGCACAAAAGTATACACATGGATTCGTGCTGAATCTGTGCATACAGGGTTTACAAAACGAATGTAATGTATGCCGGCCCCGGCAAGGGCCGGATTAAAAATACCGGACACAGAATCAATGATGCCATTCCCCTGCCAATAACCACCTGCAGGCATCATCTGCAATTGCAGCGGTGGGGTTATGGTACATAATAGTGTATCGGTAACATGCAAGGAAGGATAAACAACAGCATAAAGGCTATCCGCACAGGTATTTACCAGGTAGGTAAGCTTATGAACACCGGGGCCGGCTATGCTAGGATCAAAATAATCATCACCATTGATTTGTATAACCCCATTACCCGTCCAAGCACCACCACCGGGAGTGCGATAGGTATTGGCATAATTTAACATCAATTTATTATCGCCTGCACAAAAAAACAGACTATCAACATATAGTTTCGTTTGTACCACATAGGCATACAAGGTATCAATGCATCCGTTTGGCAATTGATAGTTCAGCATGTCCACAACAATGCTTGCCGCTTTTGAGGGATCATACATGCCACTCATGGGATTTGTAATTCCTACGCCAGACCATAAACCACCAGAAGGTGAAGCAGGAGGCGTTATTGGAAAGGCAGGTTGCAAAGGACATGCAGAAAAACTATACCCTGCCTGAATGGCTTTGATAAAAATAGGTAGCGTATCTCTACATCCATGCAAATAATAAACAGGTTTTTGCAAACCTCCACCGGCAGCATCGGGAGTAAAAATACCTTTCAGCGTATCGGTAATACCTGCGCCATACCATCTTCCCCCGGGAGGATAGAAAGACAATGAAAAAGGTCGTATCGATTGACAGATGGTATCGGTGGTATGGGTATGAATCTGATTGACATAAATATTTTTGGTCTCACTACAACCATGAAAATGATAGGTTACATGATAAACGCCAGTATCTGCGGGTGTAAATAAACCGTTGGGCTGAATGGAATCACCACTCCAAAGCCCACCGAGGGGTTTGTAATCTGACACAAAAAAAGGTGACGAAAAAGGACATGCGGCATCATTGATTCCTGCGTTGATGGGTTTTACTTTAATCTGAATACTATCCCGACATAGCTTACCAAGCACATATTTAACATAGTGATTCCCTGGCCCGGCAGAATCTGGGGTAAAAATACCGGCAAGGGTATCAGTCATGCCCGCCCCTATCCAATAGCCACCGGGTGGTGAGACAGGAATAACAAATGCAGTGTCTGACTGGCAAACGATTAAATTCGGTACACCTATTTTGGGATTTAGCACCGAAATGGTATGAGAGGCATTGGCAACAAAACCCATCCCACTGCTATCTTTTACCATTACAGAATAGATACTTGTAGATGAAGGACAAACCTGAAAAGGTCCAGGACCTGAAGGCAGACCATTGCTCCAGGTATATGTGTATTTTTGACACCCTGAAACGATTGCTTTGATATTTGTGCATGAACCAGGACAAATGGTATCATCAGCAGCGATTAAGGTAACGACAAAAGGACAGGTGTTGACAAAAAAATTGGTTTTAACCACAAACCGCCAAATGCTGTCGCAATTGTCATGAAGGCGACAAATATAGTCTATATCATAATTGCAACTCTGGGTAATGGGCTTATCCAAAGTAAGCTGAACAAGGGAGGTCATATTGTTTACACAAGAAAGAGCAGAAGCCTGAATCACCTTTACAGGCAGAGGTCCGCTAATGCTGAAATCAGCTGCTCGAAGAGAATCGCAACGAACGGGCTTATTCAAAGCCAGATTGACATGAATTGAATTACATACTGGCGTGGGAGAAACCACAGCAACAGGAGGCACCGGTGGAATGACTGGTGCGGTCCAATGCGCTTGCCATCCGCAATAAGCCACATTGCTGTCAGAAACAAAATGAACCGTTAAGCAACCGCTTGTGGCCACAATGGTTGGTGGAGGCAAATTACCGGAATATGCCGGTCCTATAGGACTTGTAAGGGTATCCATTCCATCAAAAAACTGCAGCTTATCAAAATTGGTTTCCACACAGAAGGCTGTTGTGAAAGACATTGAAATAGGACTGCCTGTGCAAATGCGAAAAACTTTATTTTCATTGTTACCATAAATCTTGCCCGGCCCCCCACTATCAAATAAATCGCCTTTACAAATATACAACGTGGTATCCATCATATTAAAATGTGGTACCTGCCCAACAGCAAAAATGGTGCTGATAAAGAAAACGAAAATAATGAGATATCCCTTGATGCTTTTGGGCATGCAATTCTTTTTGATTATACTGTTAAATGCTATCAATTACGACTAGCGAAGTTGTAATTTCATTACTCCAATTACCGGCTTTGTCTTTCATTCGTATGCGAAAAGTGGTGGTTTCTTGTTTGCTGTTTCCGATTAAAAAGAGTTTGTTAATTCTAATTTTTAATTCACCAGAGATATGCAAAGAAGCATCAGGAGGTGAAAGTGGCGGTATATGGTAGGAATCCGGTGAGCCCAGTCTGCTATCTCGTATTTCCAAAGAATAGGTATCAGGATTATCTTCGCCCAAATCACCTTGCGCATCTGTATATTTGATTCGGATAAAAACAGGCGACTGATATTGTACCAATTTACCGGGCGTAATATCCAAAAAAGTTATCTGGGGACTACCCGATATGCTATCTTTTTTACATGCCGATAAACCGATGATTATGAACAAAATGACATAGACATATTTGTACGCATAATCAAAAAATAAAGGATATTTATTGCTACCTTTTTTCATGGTATAATTTTCAAGGTATATAAATTTCTTATGACATCATTGCTTCCATCGGAAGGGTTTTCAGTGGCTTGCAAATGACTTTGATCGCGAATATAGGTTCTGACATAAATAATAGTTCCTGCCGGATAAGCCGATGCGTTGAAGGTTGCTGTATGTGTAAAGGATACACTATTGCCTTGAAAATCCTTTCCAATGAGTGGCTGAGACACTATCTGCATATTTTGCGGACTTATATTTTGAAAATCCTTGGGGTGTGTTGCAAATTTAATTTGGTTGACACTCATATTTTGAGCGGCTGTAGAATCATCCGCTACAGAGAACCAAAGATCGACGGTACTTCCTGCTGAAATTTCAAAAGGAGAAGGACCTGCAATTGGATTGGTGATGTTTCCTGCAGGCAAGACAAGCATACCGGTAAGCATGGGTTCAATATTTCCTATTGAGGGTTTATTCCCAAAAATATCTTTAGCACCCCCATTGATCCAGTCCGTAATTTTTTGGATATAAAGGGTTTTATTGGCATCCCAATCTTTTGTTGGAACCAAAGGCATCATCCCTGAGCTGTTGGGAATAAAAACATTAAGTCTTTCATGAAGCAGTGACTTGGCGGCATTTCCCGGAAGCACTCGGTAGGTGAATGTTCCTGAAGCATCATTGCTGATGACAGGCTGATATACCAATGACTGATAAGCGCTATAGATGGTGCGAAAGTCGGGCTCAAAATTGCCATCATGGCAACCTGAATTGGCACAGGTGGGTAAAAATATTTTTTCATGAAGGTACGCAAAACCTTCAAGCTCAGGATTCTGGCTTGCCGGTGGTGCCGGTGGCTTGATGGTTTCCGCATCGTAAGGATTGACAAATGTGTCTTTTTTACACCCCTCAAAAAGAAAAGTGTAGGCCCAGAAAAGTACAAGTAGAAAAAGAATCTTATATATATTTTTATCCATCGTATTCATATTTCTTAGCTTATCCCATTAAATTCTATCAAATAATGACATGCTGTTCCCATTCACCAGACCTGCTCCCAGTACATCATTTTTGATTCCAAAAATATCAGCAATGGTCAGCACATTATCTGTTGAAAGCCCTTTGGGATTGCTTTCGCTACCCACCAAAAGATTCGATTGTACGCCGCTTCCGGCCATAAGCGTAAAAATACGCAATGCATTGGGATCGGAATGATCATAAGCATACCAATTATTCAAGTCCTTAATGCCATTGGGTTTCAGATTTCTTCCACATTCAGGACTTGCCATGATAATGGTATTTCCTGCCATTTCAGGAATTTGCGTTTGAATATAATTCCACAGATGCCCTACTGCATGATCCGCTCTATGCAAAGCTGAAAGATACTTGGTAAAATTACTATGACAAGCATCCACACCACCTAAATTAACAACGGTAAATGCAGGTTTAAACCATTGCATCAATTCACAGGCATAACCGATATTCATGGCATCGCCATTGTCGCTAATGGGCGGCATTGCAATGGTACCAGCATCTGTTTTGGCAAACATAGATTTCATGAACAATTTAATATCCTGTTTTTCTGCCTCTGTATTTCCTAAATTTGGAATCGGTTTGCCTGCATTGGTAAAGCTATTATCTAAAAAATATTTCATTTCATACATAGGTGCTAGCTGTTCTTGCGGATGATATACTTTTGCATCTGCAAAATACTTCTTCCCTTTGTCGCTGAAGGTAACCAGGGGTGCAAAAAAATTGGCACCATACGTAGGGCCATAATTGGAGTGTTCACTATAGTTAAGCAGGGGTATGGAACCATTGATACCATTTCCCACAAACCATACTTTAGATGCCGGCAATCCGGAGTGTCTGCGTAGGTATTCAAAGATGGTTGGGTTTACAGGTTTTTGCTTCAAACCTTGTGTGAGGGCACTACTGCCCTGCAAGAGCTCATTTAATCCTGTATAATGCCCTGCAGAACCGCTGCGCACCTCAGGAAAAAGGGTGCCCTGGCTTTGTAGAGATTGGCTCAAAATTGCGGGGATTGGCGATAAACCACCAGCACCGGTTCCATAAACAATTTTTTGATTGGGTGCAGCACCATTGAGCATATTATTCATGATGTTTCCACCATAAGGCAAGTTTTGACTATCGTCAAGATATCTTTGTAAAACAGATTCCTGCTGACGAACACCGCCGGCAAACATCACATAAATGACATGTTTAGCCATGAGCCCACCCGTTTTGGCAAACAAGCGTCCTGAAGGCAATAAATAGGGAACTGCAAAAGCAGCTGCTGTCGCCATTCCAGTTTTTTTGATGAATTCACGCCTACGCATCCGTATGTATTTTAGTGGTGATTAAAGAATAAGAATTAATAAAACATATACTCATCAGACAAGGCAAAAGAAAAATAAATCAATTCAGGGGTAACATTTGCATTGCTTTTAACATAATTTCTGAAATACGTTTTTTCCGCTTCGGTGGGCCTTCTCACCAAAAAACGGATATACGTCTCTGTGATAAACTTATCGATATCCAAACGCATCACCGAATCTGTGGGGATGATGACATTTTTTTTATTCATCAAATTACTAATCAACACCTCACGAGCAAGTACCTGATCGCCTTTGGATTGAAGACATTGAGAAATTTCAAATAACTGATTGGCCGAAAGTGCTTTCTGAAAAAGGTTTGCATATAAAATCGACACATATTGTTCATTGGTTTTGTTTTTGTTTTTTATGGTATTGGGCGGAAGTAAATCAATATTGTTTACCTCATAGATTCTTTCCACATCTTTTTTACAATGACAAAAGAGCATGCAAAATAGGACGAGTGGCAAAAATAGAAGAGCCGTTTTTTTATTTAAAATTGGCATATTCATCTGTTTTTATAATATTTCTCAACAAGAGTTCCATGTCTTTATTGGCACGAAAGCTCATCATGATTTGGTAAACTTCCGCACTTGAAGGATCACGAGCCACGAGGGTTATATATGCCCATCGTATGAGGCCTTCATAAAACTCATTGGACTGCGTTAGAATATGGATGTAATCGCCTTTGTTTTTTCCGGACATACCGAATAGCAGACCTGCCTGATCGGATTCAATCATAAAAAATCCCGCATTGAATTCTGACTGTGTAGGAAAACGTGCAAACAAATCATTAAATGATGCCCTGACAAAATTAAAGGAATTCATATTGATATTATCATATACTTCATTGTCAAGCAAGCGTGCAAAAACGGTATTCATATCAATCTGTTTGTAACGCCATTGGTTCTGAATACTCAGTACATTTCTCATTTTCAGAATAGCGCCCTTACTGGCAGCAAAGGATATCGAATCGCCATGTACAGAATCAACAAGAACTTTAAATTGGAGGATGCCAATCTGCTGCTGAATATAATCATCTGAAGCCCCTTCGAGCAACCTGGCTTTTCCAAGCTCATATAACCGATTATAAAAAGCATAGCGATAAGAAGAATCGCCAAGAAGATGTGTCGTATCGGTCTGTAATTTCAGAATAAGGCTTTCCCTAGAGGCAATGGATAAAGATGATGCCTTGAGCTTTTCAACCTCTTTCTGCATTTCAGTATGCAAAGGCTCCCTTCCGATAAGGTCGATAAAAAGGCGGTTCACATAATTTTCTACAACAACTGTTGGTATCTTATCATAATAAGGAGCCGTATTGGAGGGTATCACTGTGGGTGGATCCTTCTTACAGCTAGAGAAGCCTGCAGAGCAAAGAACAATAAATAGTATATACAAGTATATTAATTTCACGCTGTATAAGATATGATGTTTTGAAAGGGAAGAAATAGCCTATTAAATGAATATACATACTATTTTTAATTTTTGTTACATGATTTTGATAAAAACCCCTAATTGTTAATAAATTCATGAGGAAGCTGGACTTTTCAAAAAAAATTTAAGCCATTTATCAACACCGTATACGCACTAAAATTGCATTTACAATTTTAAAAAGCCCTGGATAATAAATGTATCTTTGCAATCATCAAAATGAATATTCAATCTATTCCACTTGAAAACAAGGTTCATATTAAGAAGTATATTAATACTAAGTATCGTTTGCGGATATTTAATGATCTCTTCCTGTGCACCTTCTCGCTTTGTAAAACCGCTAGAAAAGGGCAAATATGCCGCAGGAATAAATTTAGGTGGACCGCTTTTCGATTTTTCAGGCATGACCATTCCCATTCCTTTTTCATCAATAGGCGGAGGTTACGGCCTAACTGAAAATACAACTATCTATTCTAACCTACACACTACGTCCCTTTTGTTCGGGGTGTATATGATTGATGCAGGCATAACACACAAAGTATTATCACAAAAAGGATATCAACCAGCAATAAGTATTTCTCCTGCTCTTAATCTAGCGATAGATCAATGGGAAGGAAATTTTAAATGTTGGCCTCAATTAGATATGAATATGTATTGGAATTATGGAAAGCATAACAATCTGATTTATGCAGGCGTATCAAATATGTTTGAACTTGCATCCAAAAGAGAGGATGGATTGAAACAAAAAGAACATTGGCTATTCAGTCCGCAGTTGGGATATACCCTTGTTCGACCCAAAATGGAATATGGTATAGCAGTAAAATATATAGCGCCTTTTACTAGTCATCAGAACCTGATTATTGAATATAAAAGCCCTAGTGATAATGGCGCTATCGGAATTTATTTAAACTTCCTCAGAAAATTCTGACATGAAAAATAAAAATCACTTATATGCTTTTATATTCATCATGATTTGTGTGATGGGGATTTCATGTATGAGGCTTGACGACAACCTTTACAACCTATCAGATAAAATTACGGAGTACAAAAGAGACCATTATACAGGGGTGCAAGATTTTATACTTGATGCAACGTATAATATACATGATAGTCTGATTCATCCTTTTGGTCTTCAATCACAAATCCCTGGAGAGAGCAGCAGCTTTAACATCGAAGCGGTTTATATTGGGAGTCTAAAGAAAATTCAAACAGACACCGTGATTATATATTGCCATGGCAACAAGTGGCACAATGATTTTTACTGGCAGAGGGCGAAGCTTCTTGCAAATATTGGTGGAAAGAACCGATATGGAGTATTGATGATTGATTACAGAGGCTATGGATTGTCCTCAGGCAAACCGACAGAAAATGGCTTGTATGCTGATATTGACGCAGGCTTGGCATGGCTAAAAGCAAAAGGCTTAAGTGGCTCGAGGTTAATCATGTATGGATTTAGCATGGGTAGTGCACCTGCTACGGAACTCACGGCCTACCCCAGATCCCTTCGTCCTGAAAAGCTAATATTAGAAGCGCCATTTGCTTCCTCCTTTGTGATGGTGCAGGATGCAGCAGGATTGAATGTTCCTACCTCCTATATTACAAATATCAAGATAGCCAATGAGGAAAAAATAAAATTCGTTAATCAGCCCTTCTTCTGGATTCATGGGATAGCCGATGATTTCCTAAACATAAATACACATGGGGAAGCAATTTTCAAAAACTACAAAGGCAGTTATCGTGAAGCCCATCGAATTGAAGGCGCCAATCATGGATCGATAGAAACGACTATGGGTTTTACCAATTACATGAAAATTATTAATACCTTTATCGAAAAATAAGGGAGTTCGCAAATAGTCTACAGGATTTAGGTTGAAGGAATGAGGAGAGAGAGAAATGGGTGAGTGTAAATCGGATAAGTATTGATTGAAATGCGCAGGCAGAACGAATGAAAAGAATCTTCATTTACTATTCATTAGCTATTCATATTAGAGATATTAGAAACACAAAAATTAATTATAGGCTTAGTATTTATAAATACATTACAAAACATATTAAATAAAATCATGTTATATCTTCGTCCATCAAGCATTCCCAAATCTGGTTTAGGACTTTTTACCGATCAAGAAATAAAAAAAGGTGAAGATGTTGTTGAATACAATGGAATTATCAGAACCTGGAAAGAATGTGAAAAGCTCCACGAAGAAGGCAAGGGTGGATATTTTTTCTTTATCAACAACAGATATTGTATTGATGCATATCCTACCACAACCGAAATGGGTCGTTATGCCAATGATGCTCGGGGGCATTCAAGAGTAGAGGGCATTCGAAATAATTCAGAGTATGTTATCCGAAACAAAAAAGTATATATTGTAGCCACACGAAACCTCAAGCCTGGCATGGAAATATTTGTTTCCTATGGGGTTGATTATTGGAAATATCTTAACAAATAATAGAAGTATCCCTTGGTGAAAATTTAATTTCATCCGCGATTATACTTTTAAAAAATCCATTTATTATTCAAATCACTCAATCACTATTTTTTTCGTGATGCAGCGATGCTCGTTTTGAATGCGAAGAAAATAGATTCCCTTTTTTTCGGCAGAAAGATCCATTGCAGATAAGAAATTTGGCTGCTCGGCAAAGAATTTTTCATCCAAAATATTTCGCCCCCATATATCATGCACAGAAATGTAAACCCATGAATGCGGCTTTGCAAAGCCTTGTATTTTAAATACCCCCTTTGAAGGATTGGGCATCATTTGTAAGCGCATATTCAAAGACTCATTGGAAGGAATTTGGGTGGAAATGCTACTCACATATACCGTATCCGAAATAGACTGGCACCCAAGGTAATCATAGGCCATCACGTAATAATACCCCGGTGACTGAGGAAAAAACATATACTGATTTGCCCCATTGATGATATTGTCATTTAAAAACCATTGCAACATAATACCGGATGCACTATCGGTAAACAATACACTGCTATCGGGACTACTTGTAATCATTGGCTTGGAAATATTCATAAAGAAAATACTCGCAGGATTTGAGTTTGATGAACAGGCATTTCCCCAAGTAGCTTTCACCATATAATTGCCCGTTTGGTTGGCAAAATATTTATTGCTAGTAGCCCCTGAAATCGGCATGCCATTGTGAAACCAATCATATATAAATCCTTGCTGAGTGGTGAGCAAAATAGAATCCCCTAGACAAACAGAATCTCGAGTAACATAGGAAATATGAGGCACCGGTGGATTTTTTGCCACGACAACAGAAATGGTATCTTTATATATAACCGTTCCATGTACCACTTCAAAACGCACCTCAGAAGAACCCAAAGTCCTCGTAAACACGCCCGGTTGAAAACCATTGAAGGATGTTAAACCACAAGTATCATCGGATTTAAATTCATCTAAATCATCATCTAACAATTCTGTTCCATAAATATAGTTCCCAAGGAGCAGCGGACGAAATTGAATACTCAACGGTGCTGCTTTGTTATTTTTTGCTTCGTAAGGAAAATACTTGGTGTTAAGCAAATCATTTCCCCCCTGCCAAATGCGAACATAAAAATCGGGATTGGAAGTTGGATCGGTGCAAGTGGAAGTTATGACATCGTAATGAGAGATATAAAAGGTATCTATGCGAGTCTCCAAAATCACTTTATAGGTTCCGGGGATATTATATACTTGGGCACCCGGATTTTCAACAGAGTCCTTCACTCCATTTCCAAAATTCCAATAATACTTGAATGAGGGCTTTCCATTGCTGGCATTATTGGATTTGAAGTTCACGGTTAAAGGCGAACATCCGGTAGGATTATAAACGGTTAAACCATCTTTGACACTCACCCCCATTTTAATGGACAGCGGAATTTTCAATTTCAAATATTGCGTAAGGCTATCGCCTAGGGTATCCACAACGAGCATTCGAATATCCATAACGATGCTATCCAGATATAATTTATCCGGCATACCTGAAAGCCGAATACAGCCATTTTGTGCTTCAGGCAATCCTGAATTGGGAAAATAGGTTTTGAGCGGATATATATTGGTATTATAGGAAAAACCAAGAGGCACCCTATTGATACTTTGCACCTCAAATTCAATGAGTTTCATATCCGCCAAGGTAATCGGGTCTTTAATGATGGGGGGCATGCGAAAAGAAACGACCTCATTGTAAAAATTTCCGACTTGTCCATCCGGAAATTTTGTTTGACAAAAAGCGGGATAAACTGAAGATATATTACAGGTAGAATCCGGGGTGCAAACAGGGCATTTTTTCTTCTGCGAAAAAGCAGAGAAAGCGGGCAAAATCAATAGAATTAAGCCCGCATAAAACCATTTCCAAAAATGCAGATTACCTTTCATCAGGTTAAAAGTAACACATTATTTGAACCAAACAAAGAAAAAAATTTGAAAAAATGCTAGGAGCGAACCTATTTGCGCAACATGCTCTTGCGGATAGAATCCTTGGCGGTCTCCGTAAGTTTATAATTATATTTGTACATGGCATTTTCCCATTCACCATACATGGCGTTGGGCAGCATGATAAACTTATCTGCAAAGGCCGCTTGCAAGCTATCTACTGCCCCTTTGCGGTCTTCCATGCTTCTGCCTTCAAAAACATAGGAAAAATCGTTAAGATTATCACCAAAAAGCAATAAAACAGTTTTTTTTGAGGCTATAAGCTCTTGGCGGGTTCTTTTTGAACTCGATTTTCCGGCCTTAAAAGAAAAATGCTCGGGGGTACATTGTGGAAAACCTTGACTGGAAAGGTTTTTCATGGTGCTTTTCAGATCAGAGGTGTCACGATTGGAAACATAATAGATAAAAACGCCTTTTGCCGCTGCCTCTTTCATAAACTGAACAGCACCTGGAACACTTTCTGCCCTCGCTTGAGCGCACCATTGATGCCATAAAGCAGGGGTAAAATCGGTATTATCTATAATATTTCCTGCCTGAAAGGGACTATTATCTAAAATGGTTTCATCTATATCCGTAATCAAGGCAGGATTAACAGGGTTCTTTTTCAACTTCAAATCCAATTGTAGGCGGGCGATGTTGTAGGCCTGCAAGCACAATCCCCTATATTCAGCAGCCCGTTGCTGAAACAAAACCGATAAAATGGAATATTCCTTTTTTGTCAAACCGGATTCAGAAGAGGATACGGTTTCTTTGTTTCTAAAGGAAAAAACGATGATAAACAGCAAGAGAAGGGCAGGGACAACAAAAAGTATTTTTTTCATGGGACAGGATTTTATAAGATTTGAAAGTGCAAAAATACATTTTATTATGAATACAAAAAAAACCCTTCTGACGATAAAATCAGAAGGGTTTTTTAAGGGCTATTGTTTACTATTCAATAACCATTCGTTTGGTAAGAGGTCCCTTATCTGTCAATAACTGAACAAAATATACGCCGGGAATTCCATTTGTATGGACAGCTATTTGTTGTTGAATTTTACTTACGGATATATATTGCATTTGTTTTCCAAGCATATCAAAAATCACTACTGCAGAAACATTTGCTTTTACCTTTTCCATGTAAATAAAAAATTCGCCACGATTTGGATTGGGGCTTATGTCAAGAGAAGATAAATCGGCAGCTGAAAGGTCTGCAACGCCAGCAGGAGAAGGCAGTTCTGATAAGGCATTGGAATACAATCCATTATTTTCTGTAGTCACAAATACTCGGGTGGTTACAAATGAAATTTTCTTCACATCCGTAAAGCTTGGCAAATTAAATTGATTTCCTCCTGCAATCCAAGTAGCACCATTATCAGAGCTTGCCACAAGCCCACCTTTGTAGGATGCAAAAACATATGCACCATATTGGGCCATGGCTTGAATCCTACCGGCATTGAGTGACATCAAGGAAGTATGCGGAATGACGGTTGAGGAGGTCGCTGACCAATTTGCATTGGCGGTATCAGAAACAAATACGCCGGAGCCATCAGTCCCTGCAAATATTTTTGCGCCCAATTGGGTTAACGAAGTAACATTGAGATCTGATAAGCCGGTATTGAATGCATTCCAAGTCATGCCGGAAACAGATTTTACATAAACACCTTTTCCCAAAACACCCAAAATCATTTTGTTTCCGAAAAAGGCCATCGATGTAATCACTGAAGCTGATGGTATTCCAATATGATCCATCACCCATGAAGTACCATCATAACGATACAAATGCCCACTTGAAGTCAATACAAACTTTTCATTTCCATTGGTAAAAATCTTGGTAATCACCATGCTTCCAAGGCCACTATTAAAAGGACTCCACGTTTTGGCAGTGTCGGCACTTATAAACACACCCGCATTCTGTGTTGCTGCCAATAGATTGGCTTGAGAAAACGCCAAATCATTTACATGCAAACTATCCAACAAACCTTTGTTACCGGCTTTATAAATATTTGCAAGGTCATTGCTAACAAAAACGCCCTTCTCTGTTGCCGCTATAACCGTTGAAGCCCCCCCTGAAATCATAGAAAAAGTCTGCACATTATTAAAACTTGTATTGTTGGCAATCCATGAAATCGATGCAGAAGGCGATTTATAAATACCTTCCTTATGGGTACCCGCAAGCAATCTATTTTGAATATACACGATACTATTGATATCATTTGTGGGCAATCCGGTATTCACAGCAGTCCAATTGATGGATGAACAAGGAGAGGTGAAAACGCCTTTATCTGTAGCGATATACCAATTGCTGCCATCATTTGCAATGGCGCGAACCATGGTTTGAGAAGGCAATCCATTTTGCGCATTTATATACATCGGCATAGAAGTTACATCAGCTGAATCGGAAGTGTATAATCCATCTGCATTAGAAATCAATATTTGATGATTCACAGAATTATATGAAATAGCAGAGGCTTTTATATCATCCGTATACACATCTGTAAAATCAAACCAAGAAGAGCCCTGGTCATCAGAAGCCCACATTCCACCATCAGAGGTATGAATGATACGATTTCCGGATTGAACAAATCCGGTGATTTCAAAATGAAGCAAGGAAGCGCTTACCGAAATCCAGTTGGCCCCTTTATCCGTAGTTTTGTAAATACCATTGGCAAGTGTTCCGGCCAAAATAGTAATTGAATCCACTGCATGCAGTGAGGTGATTTGCAAACTTCCTATGCCATTATTTGCTTTTTTCCAATAGCGATCGGAACCCACGAAACCGGTAAAAACAAATACACCACTATCTGCTGTGGCAGCGAATAAATACTTTCCTGTGTGAGCCAAAGCGGTAATTTTTCCACTCTTCAAACCCACAGGTCGTGCTCTCCATGCCAAAAGTTTAGAGTTGGTGCTCTCGTATACGCCTCCATCAAGAGTACCCATATATACATTGGTGTCTTTTACCAGGCTGCAACTAACACTTCCGCCATAAGGTCCTTTAGAGCCAAAATGGGCTTGAGAAGAAACAGAAATCAACAAAAAAAGTGCAGAAAGCAATTGCGTAAGGTGTTTATTTTTTTGATTGTTTTTCATTTTATTATTATTCAAGGAATTCATTTTCGTTATAATTATTTTTTTTAATTAGATCCATAAACTAGGGTTCATAAACAAACATTCCAGGAATGTTGTTGGCAATTTGAATGCCAGCAGCAGAGGTATTATCAGACAATTTTACCACACTTAAATTTTCAGGATGAACAAGTGAAACACCCTGAAACAAATTATTATAATCAATAATAATATGCGCATAAGTCAATTGGTCTTTAAGAATGGTAAGATTTTTATCGGGCATTTGTACTTGTTTATAATTTGCAGCGCCACCCATTTTATATTCAAATGGCAACATCACCCCACTATGATTTGAGGTAGTGTCAATTTGACCCATTACATGCATAAACACATATCCATCAGGCTGTGCATTTGCCCCAAACCACATCTCTGAATGATTAAGTAATGAGGTATCAGCATTTGGTGATAGCGCGTTTGTGGCTGCATCCAAGCCCACTTTAAAACGAATGGCTTTATAATTCCCAACAGGCACCTTTCCGGCAAGATAGGTATCGATATCAAGCATTTTCAATATTTTCGACCCAGGAACGGCATAAACGGAACCATCAAGCCTCAGCAACTGAATATCTGTGATATAGAGCTGTGCGAGGCTTAGCGATATTTTTCTGCCATCTAAAGCTGAATAGGTAATGTGGTATGCATCTACCTCATTGTTATCCAAAAAGGTATGCAGATGAAACACAAGGGAACCGGTAGGCTTAACCACCGAATTATCTATTGGTGCTGTGGAAGAATTATCCTTCTTGCAACTATACAATATTGAAATAGTTACTAAAAAAAGGAAAGAATGTAAGATGAACTTTTTCAAATTTTTCATTTATTTTGAATGTTTAAACCTCTTTTACTATATCAAATAGGCAAGAGAGGCCGATAAGACTTGTTTTGATTTCATTTGAATACCATTTGCATTTTGATACATCGGAATTCCATATTCTAGACCCAATCGAAATTTACGAAGAGATGTATTCTTGAAGCGGATCACAGAACCTAGATAGACATGCATTTTCTTGCCACCATAATTAGCATGATGTGATGCGATGTCATTAAATGGGTATAAAGATATATCCTTCCCATGCACGCGATCAATGAGCACACCATCCAAGCGCAAGGAGCTGCTAAAGAAAGAATGCCATTGCCAGGCCATCCAGATATTTGCACTGTATTCATTCCCATATCGATAGTCGAACTGATTTTTACCAAATCGAATAACAGAAGAAACCTGGGTACTGTATGAAAAATTTCCTTGTTGAAACAAATAATTGATACAAGGCAAAAAGTCATACGTACCGGAACCCATTTGCATGGAATATGGCTGATTGGCCAATGGATCTTCTTCCGATTTAATGGCAATGTTACCAAGAGGAAAACTAAGCCCCCCACTGACAATCAACTGCCGATTTGATTTCAAAATCAAACCATAAAGCAAAGACCATTTCATATCGCCCATGCCAGACGTTTCCATGGTATGGGTGCTGCTTAAACCCATGATTCCGGAATGATTATGAAGGGATGTGGAATACATCGACATTTCCATTGCATTTCGATTGTAAGTAAACATCCCCATCAGCGTGATGCGATTGCTTAATCCATACATGCTCATAAGCATATCCATCTGCATACGCATGGCATCTGCAGAATAGATATAATCCTTAAATACAGAAGATTTGTCGTAACCCTTTATACCTTGAATATTTCCATTCATATCCATAGTCATATGGGCATAGGAAATCATCCATTCCTTTTTTTTATGCACATGACTGATCATCACTCCTGCAGGGCTCGGATCATCAGAGCTACAGCAAGAATAATTTTCACAGAAAACAGAATCCGGAGGAATGGTTTCTGCCTCAGAAATCAAGTGCATAAAGGGCAAGCATAAGCAAGCCAAAATGCAAAATACTGAACGCATGTTCAAATGAATATTAAATTGAATCTTCTTGAAGCATTTGATTCATCCTATATTCTTCCCTTTGGTGCATGAGACATTTTCAGAATATGAAAAAAATCAGGCAGGAAGATATAGACATTAGAATGCCACAAATGATGTAAAATGAGGATTATCTAGACAAAAAAGATATCCTGAGGGGGATGAAAAATAGCATGTGACCTGCCAAATGCTTTACCTTCTATATAAAAAGTTGAAGGAGTATATAATTGACTAATGGGTTTAATGGTTATTTGCTCAAATGATGCAAAAAGGAGAATTTCATCACTCACTTTTACATTATTTACGGGTGCATTTTCGCTTTTATCGAGTGATTTAAGCTGTTTATTCAAATGACATTTTCCCTCACAATGCATAAGGGGCTTATCCTTATTTTCACAAAATTTTGAAGTAATAAAAGACTTATTTAACTGATAATCAATAACAAGAAAAGCTTTATTGAAAATCTGCAGCGTAATTCCGCACAAAAGAAATATGACCAATAGAATTTTAATCATTGGGCGCAAAGATACAAAAAATAAAGATAATTTGATAGATATTGGGAAAATTATTTAATCACTACTTCCGTTGCGCCAGCGCCATAGTGTCTTGAGGGGGCATCGGAATAGGTCACTTCTGAATAATCATCCATCATCCGACGAATTTCACGTTTTAAGGTACCGTTTCCGACACCATGAATGACATATATTTTTTTCATGTTTTTGGCCATGGCATGCTCAAGGGCCAACTGAAATTTTTGTTTTTGAATGCGAATGATTTCGGCATTTCCCAATCCTGAAAAATCATCCATCAACTCTTCAATATGCAGATCAATTTCGACATGATTGGTATAGGTATCAAGCCGAAGATGTCTAGCCCCTGCAGGAATTTCATCTTTGGACTCTAATTTCCGCTTGGAAGCAACTGGAATCTTGGCTTCAGAAAAAACGGCTTTATCATTGGGGGGAAGAGCCATTAAAATAGGAATGCATAATTGCCCCATCAATGGCATTTTTTTGATATGCACCATAGAGAGAATCTGCGGTTTTATGGAAAACCGATGTTCGAGCATTCCTGTATGCGAAGAAACGCCATCTTTATGAAAAATCATGCGCATCAAAATACTTTCCCAACGCTCAATGTCCTTTTTATGAGCATTTTGCAAAAAATGATACGAACAAGGCTCTAAAGAACCAGATGATTTACCCTCATCACGGTTATTCATTCTCAATTGATATGAAAACAACACACGGCAAGGGGTATTGTTGGCAATGTAAACTCTGAATTCAGAGAGATCCAAGGAAGAATCCATAGGAATGAAAACAAAAAACACACCCATCTCACCTACAATGACTGCCTCCGCAGGAGATTCAAAAGATGCCAAGTCCACTTCCGCAAAATCACTTTCAGCTGTTGGGATGATAGGAGATTTCGCCTTGGAAACCAAAAAAAGTTCAGAAACATGTATTCGCAGATCAAAACCCTCTTCTACAGAAACATCGACAAAATTTTTATTGTGAATGAAAGAAATGAAACCACCACCTTTTTCATTTAAAAAACCAACTTGATCACCTATTGAAAACAGCATTATCCTTTATTATTTTTGTACGAACTCTATTTAGCAGACAGCTAACAAATATACGATATTTACTAGAAATAGAATATTTCCATCAAAAGAAGCCTATAAATTAGGAAGAAGAAATAAAAATCGATTAAAAAATATTTTTTCATAAAAATCATCTAGAAAACAAGAAAAAATAAAATATCGAGTAAATTAAATTAATTTACGTAACTTGCAGATACGTAATTCTATTTATTTAGAATAAATAGCATATCTTCAAATATTTACATCAAAAAATGCAAATATCCGTTAAGGATTACCGATTTTGCAACTTGACTTCATCATTTATTTTCCATGAAAAAAAACATATCAATGTATCAAATTATTGTTTTGCTGCCTTTTCTTTTGCTGCTGAACAGTTGCAACCCAAAACATAGCGATTCCGAAATCCTAAAAAATCCCACAAAAAAATTTTCTGAAAATATACATTTTGAATATAAAGGTACAACAAAAATGATTGCCCTTTTAAAGGAAGTGGTAAGCAATATTTCTCCATTGGAAATGCGTTACAATTTCAACAAAAAAAAGTGCTTGATAATCGGCGAATATTTCCTGAAAAATAAAAACAAAAATGCCATGGATGTCTATCTCTATGCCAATGAGCTTTTATTGGCAGGGGAAACAGAAACAACCATTGACATGCTTGAAAAGCTGCATGATGAATTACAAAAAGGAAAAATAAAACGAGGCCCACTAGATGATGACAAATTAAATAGTCTGCGAGCCCTTGCCTATGTTAGGCTAGGCGAAAAAAACAACTGCATCAGCTCGCATTGCAATGAATCATGTGTCTTTCCGCTTCATGGAAAAGGAATGCATAACCAAAAAGTAGGGATGTCAAAGGCAAAGGAAATTCTATTGGAAACTTTAAAAAAACACCCAGATGACTTGGAATCCATATGGCTTTAAATGAATATCCTGAAAACGTCCCTATGGCATACCGATATCCAGAAAAATCTATGACATCAGAGTATCCTTTACCCAAGTTTAATGACATAGCAGGAAAACTCAAATTGGATGTTCAAAACATGTCGGGAGGCTGTTGTATAGAGGATTTCAACAACGATGGATTTTTGGATATTATCACCTCTTCATCTTCAATTGATGACCACCTTCATATATTTTTCAACAAGGGAGATGGTACTTTTGAAGACAGAACAGAAAAAAGTGGTATTAAAAATTTGATGGGAGGCTTGAATTTAAATCATGCGGATTTCAACAATGATGGATTTACTGATATTTTTATTATGAGAGGCGGATGGTGGTATAACAAAACTGGAAAAATACCTTCGTCCCTGCTCATGAACAATGGTGATGGCACCTTTAGCGACATCACATTGGAATCTGGTCTCATTGGATTTCACCCAACTCAAACTTCAGCATGGGGTGATTTTAATAATGATGGTTGGTTAGACTTATACATTGGCAATGAAACACAGGAAGGAAGTGTTGATTATCCATGCAATCTATTTTTAAATAATAAGAATGGAACCTTCACAGATATAGCGCCCAAATTGGGCCTTAATTTAATTGCATTTGTGAAAGGAGTTGTTTGGAGTGACATCAACAATGATGGGCTTCAAGATTTATTAATATCTGTAATGTCAGGGAAAAATAAATTATTTTTAAACAAAGGGGGTAAATCCATTGCTGATTGGAAATTTGAAGACATTTCCGAAAAAGCAGGAATAGAAGCGCCTTTGGTATCTTTTCCGATTGCTAGTTGGGATTTCAATAATGATGGCGAAGAAGATATTTTTATTGCGGATTATGGCTATAAAAACCATCGTTCTGCAACTGCCGCTGTGGCTGATGAATTTTTAGGATCAAAAAGCTCAGGTGAACTGCTGCGCATGTATAGAAACAATGGGGACAACACATTTACAGATGTATCCAAGCAATTGCATTTGGATAAAGTTATTTTAGCGATGGGATTTAATTATGGCGATATTGATAATGATGGATACCTTGATTTTTATGCTGCAACAGGTGGACCTGATTTTACAAGCATTATCCCAAATAGAATGTTCAGAAATAATGAAGGAAAATCCTTTCAAGATGTAACCTATGCTGGTGGCTTTGGCAATCTTCAAAAAGGCCATGCCGTAGCCTTTGGAGATTTGGATAATGATGGAGACCAGGATATTTATGCAGTGCTTGGTGGTGCAAATGAAGGCGATGTTTTTCATAATTCATTATTTGAAAATCCAGGAAACCAAAACAAATGGGTAACATTAACACTTCAAGGTATTACCTCCAATAGAAGTGCTATTGGCACACGAATTAAAATAACAACGCAAAAAGATGGCACAGCCAAGGAAATTTTCAATAGGGTTGGCACAGGTGGCAGCTTTGGATCATCAAGTCTGCAGCAGGAAATTGGGTTAGGCAATGTAGATGAGATTAAATCTATTGAGGTTTATTGGCCAGCTTCAAAGAGTACACAAAAATTTGAAAATGTTAAAATGAATCAAGTTTATAAAATTCAGGAAAATTTTCCTGATTTGATTCCGGTAGAAAGAAAAGCCATTCATTTGTAAAGAAACTAGAATTAAAAAATATCTAATTTCATTGACTGTACAGTCATAAATAAGTCAAAACGCAAGCAGCAAAAAATGTTATTGTCGTTTATAAAGCGGCAAAGACAGGTTTTGTGATAAATTCGCGGCACAAGCCTCTCCTTCCTTGCTAAAAGCCCAAACAAACAAACATTTTATAGGATGCTCCTTTTGAATTTGGTCGATGGCATGCATTGTTAAATTTTTAACAATGCCTTTCCTTCTATATTCTTCTAAAATCAAGGCAGAGCAAAGGTATATCGCCTCATATGAAACACCTATGGGGGTAAGCGAAAAAAGCTCTTTTTCGCAAATTTCTTTTTTCAAAAACCGATTCATCAATAGCTCAGTAGTTGGGATTAGTAATACCCATGCCAAAGGACCATTTCCCTCTTCATATTCAGAAACTGTATCCGGATGAATCCGCTGCAGATGCTCAATAATTTCCTGATTCACATCGAGCTGATCCGGATCATTTTTTACCGAAAAGACCTCATCGGCTAACTGAATTAATCTTTCAAAATTACTTAAAGGCATCTATAAAAATATTAAATATAAACTATTCAAAACTATTTTTAAAATTTGCAAAAAATAGCATTTTCAATGATTTTTTTGCTCACAATATTTCTTAAAGTTATCCAGAATAGCTTTCCATCCATCTCTTTGCAATTCTATGGAATGAATGGTTTCCGGCTCAAATGATTGCCTGATAATGGTTTTTGCATGTATGGAAGAAAACTCCACTTTTACACTTCGCCCATCGCACATGATAGAATCAATCGTATGATAAGGCTCTACTTTTGTATATTTACCTTCTAAGTCAAAGCCCATACTCCCATCCTTTGCTTCCATCCGATATGTATATGTTCCTTCTTCTTTCAAATCATTGAAAGCTTTTACGGTATGCCAATCATCAGAGGCTGCATTCCAGTGTACAATATCTTCCGGGCCATTCCAAGCCTTCCAAACTTGCTGCAAGTCCATATTTATTTCCGACTCAATTGCTATAAAAAAGTTTTCCGCCATAGATTTGACCATTTCCAAAGCCTTTGGGAAACTTGCATCAAAAAAAGATACATAGGCGTCTTCACTTTGAATAAACACTTGCAAGGAGGTTATACCGCCATTCTCTTGTAAAGTATAATTTTCTTTCGCATCATTCCAGTTGACAGTCTCCGCATTTAAGGGCTGTTCGTGAAAATTTTTGATGTGTCCTAAATGTGTAAAGAACATTTTTTCATTGGGAACATTCTCATCAATATGACTATATATACCATTTCCATCGGGATTCAAAAAATGCACTCTGCTACCCTTTTTCCAGTTATCGGTTACTACATAAGTACCTTCAGAAAATACCCTCGTCCATATTCGATAAGCATTTAAATCCCAAAGTGAGAACCACACTTTATCCACACCAGCGTGAATATCAATACTATAATTTCTACTAACCATTATAAAACCATTTAGAAATATCAATTGTGAACAGCGTTCAATCTTTGAAAAGTATTTTTCAATTCTTCCGGATTTGCCTTCAGCATATTATCGCTAAAGCCAAAGCTGATTTCATTTTTACCCTCTGCCAATATGATTACTCTTTTACAACGGTTACACTGCCATGAAACTTAATCAGAGAACCACCCTTTTGAGCCCCTTCAATCACATAATAATAAACCCCGGAAGGTACCTTATCCGCTGACCATCCTCCATTGGGATCTGACCATTCATAAACCACAGCTCCCCAACGATTTCGTATCGTCGCATGATAGGATTTTAAATTTTCAATTTTAACACTAAATACATCATTGATATTATCCCCATTCGGTGTAATGACGTTGGGAATTACATTTTTTACAATAATATCAGAATAAGCGGTATCCTTACATCCTTCCGAGCTGATTCCAGACATGCTCACGGTATATTTTCCCGGCACCAAATAAATATTTGCAGGATTTTCAATGGTTGAAGTATTTCCATCACCAAACGTCCAACTGAAATTAGATACCGCAGAGGCGGATGTATTGGTAAAACTGACCTGTAAAGGAGCCATTCCGGAATCTGGATCAGAAACAAATGACAGTATAGGTTGTAGTATTTTTATAGGAACACTTTGAATGGTTTTACACAAATTGCTTTTATCTGCAACTGTAATGGAATATATAGCAGAAGCATAGGGTGTAATTTTGACACTAGGCAGCGCGGGCAATGAAAGAGGAGCGTTCCAAGTAAAGGTGTAATTAGCAGGATTAGCCGCTTCTGAGCAGGCCGTAAATAAAATATTGGGACGATTGAAAGAGACATTTGCCCCACCTATAAACGAACAGGCTGGATTAAAATTTGAGGTATAATATAATACCGAAGGAAATGAAGTCACCGAATATGTTGAAACTGCATTCGTAGAAACCGGGGAGGAAGTGTTATCAAAACACACCTCAACCACAAGATTGGATATTCCATCCCATTCATATTCACTATCAAATAAATGTCTGTTCCAACCATTTTGAATATTAATTTGACGCGGCAAAATCACATCTGTGAGCCCTCCTTCCCAGTTATTGGTGTAATATCCACTCATCATGCTACAACCCATCTTAACTGTAAAATCATCATAAATGGTGTTTCCGGTAATCTGATTGACTAAAAAAGAAATACTACCTATTTTGCTTTTTACCCCAGCAGCGCGAAGTTCAGAGGCTAAAAAAATAAATTGATGACGACCTGTTTTTGAATAATTCCCGTATGGAGCCGGATAACCGCTGCTTGTATTTTGCTTGATATCGGTTCCCAACTGAAAGGTATCAATGTCTGCAGGATTACATGCTACCATTGCCATTCCACAGCTTGCCGAAAAAACAGACTTTACCTTTGCAAATAAAACCACTGTATCGCCTCGGCATACACTGCTATCAGAGGCCGTTAGGCTTACATCAGGTGGAATGGAAGTATAAATATTCAAGGCAATAGAATCCTGCTTTACGCAACCTCCCGGACTCGTTATTTGAATATATGCATAGTTATACCCTGGCTCATTGAAAGAGGCATTGGTATTTGCACCTGCTTGATTAGAAAACAAAGCATTTCCCGTCCAATTATAGATATAATTCGCTGCTGGCGAAGTCTGCACATCCATCGATACGAATTGACTCAAGCATGCGTTAGCTGTTGACTTGGTGAGTGTATAATTAAAATCAGGCACGACCTTTACAACAACGGTGTCTTTTAACTTGCATGCACCCGTTAAATTGGAAGTAACTTCATACATGGTCGTTACAGAAGGAGATGCCTTGGGGTTACCGCAGCTATTGCAACTGAAATTTGCAGCAGTTATCGGGTCTCCTGAAATGGTTTTCCAAGTAAAAACACTTCCTCCGCTTGCCAGTAAATTTGCCTTTTGGCCTCCACAAATATTTTGATCCGGCCCAGCACTGACCTGACCTATCACCTGAATATGGTAATCGAATGTTTGGGAGCCAGAAACTGGACATGCATTGTCTTTTACGGTGATGGTAAAATCATGATTCTTTCCTGCACTGCCAATGGGAACCGTCCATTTGATATTGGCATTCAAAGGATTAATGCCAGAAGTATCCAATACAGCACCAGAAATCACACTGCCCAAATTGGTGGATAAAAACAAAGAATCATTTGCATCCGGATCTGTATAATTGAGATCAAAAGAAATGGATTCTCCTTCACATACCATAATGGTATTGTTTCCTGACTTGACAGCATTGGGACTTAGATTGGCAATGATGCCTGAACTTAAATTGTCTGGAACATTATTGGTGCAAGGAATAACGATAAATTGAACATCTCTTTTTACAACACTTAAAAGTGAACCGGTCTGTTTATCATATTCTTCTACCTTTACCACCACAATAAAATTTCCAATGGTGGAAGGCAAAAAATCCATTTGCCCGGTTTGCGGAACAATCGTTATTCCGGGAATAGGCTCTGCTCCTGAATATCCAGCACCATATGCCAATGGCTGACCGAAATCCATGGCATCCACAAAGGAATATACCAATGAGTCGCCATCACTTTCTGTGGCCGAATAGTTGAAACTAACGGGCTGATTAACACAAAAATAAGGTATAGGGGAGTTGTTAAAAACAGGAGAATGGTTGCAAGGTTTTACTGAAGTATTAAAAATAGTCTCCAGATAAATTCCGGAAAAGCTGCTCGTTGGAACATTATTTGTAAAATCACGACAACAATCATAAATGCTTGCGACATAAGGATCACAACCTGAAGAAACGGTAATGACGTCTTGATAAATATATTCCTTACGACCGGGATAGGACCCGCCATTGCAGGTGCTATTCACCAAATCATTGGGGCACAAATTGGAAACTTCTGTGCCATTCACATTAATCAGTGGCAACAAATAATTTGAAGAACCGCCGCATGAGCTGCTCAAATCCATATTAATACTTAAGGGCATAGGGGCCCATGCAGAACAATCCCAATATAATTTAACGGTAATTTGCACTTGCGAAGGCCCTACACAGGTAGCCGTTATATCGCCACCACTGAAATGGGAAGCATGGCTTTGCTGACCAAATAAAACAAAAACAAATAAGGAAAAAATTACTATAATTTTATTCATAAGAAGAATGTTAAGAGGTGTTGTAAATGGGAGATGGATGAGCAATTAAGCCAAAAAAAACCATATCTACAAATAGAGTTTGATTTTTCCTTCAGGCCATGCCCTTTCAAGCTAAATACGAAATTTTCAAAGGGTTTCAAGAATTTGAAGCAATCGATCTAAATCCTGTTCATCAAAATCTAAATGCGTTACCATTCGCACCATTTGAGGACCAAAGGCTAAGGCCAAAACATGTTTTGCTTCGAGCTTGCCTAGAAACATATCAGCAGTCATACCTTCATGCAAGGAGAAAATCAGAATATTGGTATCAATAGGTTTTACTTCCTTTATGAAAGGCAAACCGCTTAATTTTTCACCAATTATTTTAGCCCTCCGGTGATCGTCCTGCAAGCGGTCTATATGATGGTCCAAAGCATATATGCCAGCTGCTGCCAGATATCCTGCTTGGCGCATGCCCCCACCCATCACCTTGCGCATTCTTGTTGCCTGGTGAATAAACTGAGCCGAACCCAATAAAACAGAGCCCACAGGCGCACCCAATCCTTTTGACAAACAGACAGAAATACTATCAAAATACGCTCCCATGGATTGGGAGGTCATATCAGATAC
>Ga0114970_10000618_pt1 | contig 26639 bp, 18 predicted proteins | sample M_140205_XF_Meta_FD_87030 | JGI IMG/M metagenome (GOLD analysis project Ga0114970, IMG submission 87030) | Freshwater microbial communities from Lake Montjoie, Canada to study carbon cycling - M_140205_XF_MetaG | ecosystem: Environmental > Aquatic > Freshwater > Lake | place: Lake Montjoie...
TGCGGGGTAGCATGCGTGCGTGGGTAGGGGAGCGACGGGATGGGTCAAATCATTACGCGAGATGAGCCTCGTATTGCGGAAGCCCGCCCGCTACTTGACTGGGGATGCCCCAAGACCCCAACGCTTATTTCGACCAAGCCGTCCTCGACCAAATTGAACACAGCCCGATCGGTGCCGTGCCGTTTACGCCGACCTACCAGGATGCGCTGAAGCGCCTCTACGCCTCGCATCAGGCCTACGCTCACGCTGACCACAGGAACGGCCACGTCACCGCGCGGTCACTCGCCACGCTGCCGCATTTTCAGGCAAAGAATCTTGAGGAGCTCATCGCGGGACGCATCGGGGCCGACGCGCTGGAAACCAACGGGAGCATTTACGATCGCTACGTGCAGTCACTGCCCGCGGCGGTGCGGGTGCGGGCGGAAGGCTTCCGGGTAGCGGTGGCTGGCAAAGTCGCGCATCACCGGACGAAACATGTCGGTGACGAAACAGTCAGCGTTGCGCACGATCCGATCCACACGCTGTTTCTCGTGCCGGGGACTGGGCCTCATCCCGGTTTGCCGGGTAATTATTTGCATGGAGCGGCGGTCCAGCTACGCGCGAGCGCGGACAGCCCGTGGTCCGTGCACCTGCATGATTCCGACGATGGTGACGCGTTATTTGAGTCAGCGACCATGGCTGAGTCTTTGGCGAAGTTGGTCGAGGTGCTGGAGAGTGCGCCTTTTAACATGAACGAGCTCGAGGCGCTGGGGTTCACGCTCAAGTGAGGAGGCGCACGTGCCAAGCCGGGTGAACGTATGACGCTCGCCGAACTCGGGTGGACCGACACCCTCGCCAACGCCTTTGCGGCTCACGGGCTCGCGGGGCTCGAGCCCGCGCGCGTGGTGTGCGAACTCCGGAGGAATTTTTATGCCGTGCACACGGCCTCGGGCGAGGTGCTCGGCGAGTGTGGCGGGGGGTTTTTCCATGTGGCGCGAACGCCGGATCAATTTCCGGCGGTAGGAGATTGGGTGGCCGTGATCCGGCGCGAGGGCGAGCAGCGGGCCGATATTCACGCGGTGCTGCCGAGGCGGACCAAGTTTTCGCGCCGGGCTTCGGGCTCCGAGGAGATCGAGCAGATTGTCGCGGCGAACATCGACACCGTCTTCCTCGTCAGTGGGCTGGACCAGAATTTTAATCCGAAACGCATCCAGCGATTTTTGGTTGCAGCGCACGACAGCGGTGCGGCGCCGGTGATCATTTTGAATAAGTCCGATGTGTGCGACGACGCGGACGTTGTGAAGCGCGAAGTCGAAGTGCTGGCTCCGGGCGTGCCGGTGCTCATTACGAGCACGGCGACGCGGAAGGGCTTAAAGGCGCTCGCCGTGACGTTTGCGAAGCCGGGGCACACGGTGGCGTTTATCGGTTCATCCGGCGTTGGAAAATCCAGTCTCATCAACGCGCTCGCCCGTGATCCGGACGCGCTACCGACAGGCGAGGTGCGGGAGAAAGACAGCAAAGGGCGGCACACGACCACCCGGCGGGAACTCGTGCAGACGCCATCTGGTGCGCTCGTGATCGACACGCCGGGGATGCGTGAACTGCAACTTTGGGGTGTGGAAGAAGGGATCGAGGAAGCGTTCGCGGACATCAAGGCGCTCGCCCTGACCTGTCGTTTCACCAACTGCGGTCACACCAACGAGCCTGGCTGCGCGGTGCGCGCGGCGCTGGCAGGCGGCGCATTAGCGGCGGCGCGTTTCGACGCGTATCGGAAACTCAAAGCGGAGAAAACGGCGGGCGCCCCGAAACTGCGTAAGCCAAGCGCGCTCGCCAGCCGACCAAGTTGGAAACAGAAAGCCGAAGGACAAAAACCGTTTCGGCACCGTCAGCATCAAGACGATTGAGGCGCGGCCAACGCCGGGCTCACGGCCAACGCCGGGCTCACGGGCGCGGCGGGCAGGGATGTTTGGTTGGCCACTACGGGAGCAGTCACGTGCGGAATGCGGTGCGCGGGCACAGCGGTAATCTCAAGGTAGACTTCCGAGGCGCCTGCGGTCACGACGAGGTCGATGGCGGCCCCCATCTCATTTAAAAGCTGCGTTTCGGCCGTGGCCGCGCTCGCGCCGACCCGGCAAGCGAACTCCCACAGATCGAATCCCTCGGGCAGTGTCTTGCGGCGTTCGCGTTTCACGTATTTGCGCACGTCGTGCTTGATGGACTCGACAACACGGGCATCCGCTTTGCCGGGCGCGTGGAGAGAAAAGGTCTTTTTCATTTGAGCCAATGACTGTGAAGAAGGTCGCTGCGGGAGAGGAGCCTTAATTGAGGAATATTTTTTCGCGGCCAGATTGTGGCGGCGGAATCACCCTCGGCTCCGCGCGCGTTGGGCGTTATGATCATTACAAGATACTGTCGGAATAAGGAGTTATCGGAGCTGGGCTACGGTGGAAAGAATAGGCGTCGTGTTCCCAGCACGCGAGCGATTGAGTGTTTCTCCCATCCAAGAACGAATCCGAAAATCTGACACTGCGATAGGTCCCGCCACTCCGGTGGGTGCCCCGCAAGTTCCTTGGGAGGTATTGCAATCATGAGAGACGATTATCTGCAGGCCGCATTAAAAATGATCGATGACCCGAACATTCTCGTGAACGTCATTTCTCGCCGGGTGAAGCAGCTGAAACGTGGTAACCGCGCGTTGGTGGAATCTCTCGAGAAACTTTCCCCAGAAGACACCGCACTCCGCGAGGTCATGGAGGGCAAGATCAGTTACGAACTAGCGACGAAAGAAACACTCGTCCACGGCGGTCGTTGAGTTTTAGAAATCAATCATGCCAAGGTGAGCAGACGGAATAGCGATCCGCGCGGATTGCGGTTCTGTGCGGATTCCGCCTTGCTTGTTCTTCAGAATCAGAATGAAACAGCAGGTGTTGTAGGTGGATCAGTAGCCCAGTATCGCGCCTGGACGCCGTCGTCCGGACCTGAGGTCCCCTTTAGTTAACGACGGTAATTAGTCCTAGATAAATCATATGGCCAAATCACAAAACTCCAAGAAGCAGACCAAAAAAGCCCCGGCGAAAACCCCGGCTCAGAAGAAGGCCGTCAAGGCCGCCAAGAAGACGAAAGCCTAAAGAGTTTCGTTTTCTCGACCGTTTAGTCGGTCCATTATTAACGGCACAGCTATACGCTGTGCCGTTTTTTTGTGGGGTTGAACAGGTCATGGCGCATCGGTGGCGCATCGGTGCGATGGACCTGCCTCCGTTTTTTCGCGACCGGCGAGAAACGCGTTCGTGAATCCCCGTCATCGGTCCAAATTCTGCTTCCCGCGAGGGAGTGCGCTCGCTAAAGATATTTCTTTTTTCAATCACCATGACGCTACAGACGCTTCTCCTTGCTAAAGCAGCCAATCAAGCACGCGGCCTCGCGATCGACGCCGTGCATGCTTGTTCCTCCGGCCACCTCGGCCTGCCCCTCGGCTGCGCCGAGATTGGCGCCGTGCTTTTCGGGCACGCGCTTTCACACAACCCGGCGCGACCACGCTGGCTCAACCGCGATCGTTTTGTCCTCTCAGGTGGTCACGGTTCGATGTTTCTCTACAGCTGGCTCCACCTCAGCGGTTACGATCTGCCGATCGAGCAGGTGGCGAAATTTCGCGCGCTGCACAGCACGACCCCCGGCCATCCGGAGTTTCACGAGACCCCCGGCGTCGAAGCGACCACCGGTCCACTCGGCCAAGGGATCGGGAACGCGGTCGGGATGGCGTTGGCCGGCCAGATGGCTGCCGCGCGTTTCAACACGCCGGAACACGAGCTATTTAATTATCACGTCGTGGCCCTCGCGGGTGACGGGTGCATGCAGGAAGGCGTCGCGATGGAAGCGTGTGCTTTCGCCGGCCACCAGAAACTCGATAACCTGATCCTCATTTACGACTCCAACGACGTCACCCTCGATGCGATGGCGATCAAGACGCAGAGCGAGAGTGTGGCGCAGCGCTTCAAGGCGATCGCGTGGGATGTGCAAACGATCGACGGACACGATCTCGCCGCAACCCTCCAGGCCTTCAACCGGGCCAAGCGGAGCCAGAGCGGGAAACCCCAGCTCATCATCGCCAAAACCATTATTGGCAAAGGCATCGCCGAAGTGCAGGGCACCGCCAAGGGCCACGGAGAGGGCGGCGCAAAGTTTTCCGCCACCGCCCGTGCGGCGCTCGGCCTCCCCGCCGACCAGCATTTTTTCGTGAGCGACGATGTCCGCGCTTACTTCGCCGGACACAAGGACCGCCTCGTGCGCTCCTGCAACAAGTGGCACAAAACCTACAAAGCGTGGTGCGCGGCCAATCCCGAGAAGTCCGCTCTCCTCGACTCGCGCGATACGACTCCAAGCGCCGCTGTGCTCCTGGAGAAAATTCCATTGTTCCCCGGCGATGCGAAGCTTGCGACACGTGCGGCCGGTCGCGACGTCCTGCAGCCGCTCGCGGCCGCGCTGCCGTTGCTCATCGGCGGCAGTGCGGACCTTTACGGTTCGACGCTCAACTACATCGCTGCCGAGAAGGATTTCGACGACACCAATCGCTCCGGTCGCAACATCCGCTTCGGTATCCGCGAACACGGTATGGCGGCCATCGCTAACGGCGTTGCCTACGACGGTCTCTTTCGTCCGAGCATCGCGACCTTCTTAGTGTTTGCCGATTACTCGCGTCCAGCGATGCGCATCGCGGCTTTGGCGAAGCTCCCGGTCGTCTATATCTACACGCATGATTCCGTCGGCGTCGGGGAAGACGGACCGACGCACCAACCCGTTGAGACCATCTCCGGGCTCCGCGTAATTCCCAATCTCGATGTCATCCGCCCCGGTGATCCCGAAGAAACCGCCGGTGCCTTTGCGGCTGCGCTCGCGCGCACCGACGGCCCGACGCTGCTCGCTCTCACCCGCCAAAATCTCCCGACGCTCAACGAAATCCCGGTGATCTCCCGTCGCGAGGGCGTGCTCAAGGGCGGCTATATTGCCGTGCCAGAATCTGCGCCGCTGACCCACATCCTCATCGCGACCGGCAGCGAACTCCAACTCGCGGTCGCCGCCTCCAAAACCCTCGGCGCCGGCACGCGCGTCGTGTCGCTGCCCTGCACTTCACGCTTCGATCGCCAGTCGTCTCAGTATCGCGAGAGCGTCCTGCCGTCGTCGTGCCGCAAGCGCATCGCGGTCGAAGCAGGTGTCACCGTGCTCTGGCATAAATACGTCGGCTTGGACGGCAAAGTGGTCGGCATCGATCGCTTCGGTCTGAGTGCGCCGGCTCCGACGATCTTCAAGGAACTCGGCATCACGACCGAGGCTGTCGTGGCCGCCGCTCAGGCGCTCTAGTGCGCCGGCTTTTCCGCCGTAATCCTCAGGCCCGCCTTCATCGGCGGGCCTTTTCATCGTCTGGTTCGCAGATGTAATTACAGTGCGTTGCTGCCGATCGAGCATCTCCCGCGGGACGCCAGGAGGGGACGTTTATCCGGAAATTTTGCAGGGAAACGCGATGGTCAGTTCAACGCTTGCAATCATCGTTAGCCACCTAACTGTCTGCCGCCTTACTTTATTTTCTGATGCCGCTTCTCCTGCTCAAAGACCTTCCTCGCTACGAGTGTTTGCTTGAATCAGCGAAGGACTTTCCTGATCTCGATCCGTCGGCGGCCGAGGCCTATCTCCATTTGCTGCGTGCGGGCGACGACGCGTTTGGTATTTCCCAGCGGAATCTCGATGCCCACGGAATATCCCAAGGACGGTTCTGTGTGTTGATGCTGTTGTGGCGCAGCGTGCATTTGCCGGCGACCGCATCGCCCGGCGCGAAGCCGTGCGGGGATGGTCCGCGGACTCCGGCCGAGTTGGCCGAAGGAGCGAATGTCACGCGGGCCACGATGACGGGCCTGATCGATACTTTGGAGCGCGACAGCTTCGTGAAACGGGAACCTGACCCCGTCGACCGTCGTATGATGTCCGTCCGCCTCACCGCGAAGGCGGAACGATTTCTGCAAGATTTTCTGCCCGGCCATTTCCGGACGACAGCCCAGATCATGACCACCTTGAGCGAATCCGAGCGCAAGACGCTCGTCCGGTTGCTCACCAAAATCTCCACCCAAGCCGCTGAAATGGTCGGCGGTCCCGCCACGGTGGCGGCTGCACCCTGCCTTAACGCTCTCTAATTCTTTACGCTCAAACCTAACTGCCATGATTAAGAAAATTTTTGTCTACATCGCGACCGTCTTCGGTCTGCTCGTTGTGATCGTCGCGCTCGGCGGCACCAAGAAACTGCAGTTCGCTGCGATGGGTGCGGCGGGTGCAGCCTTCGATCCTCCGCCCGAAACGGTCACGGCCCAAGCCGCCACCGAAGAAACGTGGGAGAATGTCCTGACCGCCAACGGCTCCGTGGCTCCGGTGCAGGGCGTCATGGTCGGCGCCGAAGTGCCCGGAAAAGTGGTCTCGATTAATTTTGAGTCGGGTGCCAATGTCGCGGTAGGTGATTTGCTTGTACAGCTGGATGTGAGCACGGAAAGTGCTCAATTGCGCGCGGCCGAGTCCGTGGCTGACTTGGCAAAAATCAATCTTGGCCGCGCTCGCGAATTGCGCGAGAAGGGCACCAACGCCAGCTCCGATCTCGATGCGGCCGAAGCGCAGGCGAAGCAAGCCGCCGCCGCCGCGGACAATCTTCGGGCGGTGATCGCCAAGAAGAGCATTCGCGCTCCGTTTACCGGACGGCTCGGTATCCGGCTGGTGCAACTTGGCCAAATTCTGAGGGACGGCGAGTCGATCGTCACGCTCCAGACGGTCGACCCGATTTATACCAACTTCGCGCTGCCCCAGCAATTCCTCGCGTCACTCAAAGTGGGCGAGAACGTGCGCCTCACCACGGATGCTTCGCCGGGTGAGACGTTTCCAGGGAAGATCACGGCGATTGCGCCGGAGATTGATGCGGTCACGAGGAATATCCGCATTCAGGCGACGTTTGCCAATCCTGCGGCCAAACTCCGCAGCGGCATGTTCGGTTCCGTGGCGGTGCTCCTGCCGTCAACCGGATCCAGCCTCGTCATTCCATCCACGGCGATTCTCCATGCCCCCTACGGTGATTCGGTGTTTGTGATCACCGATGGGAAAAACGCGAAGACCGGCGCGGCCGAGAAGACCATTCGCCAACAGTTCATCCGCGTCGGCACCGCTCGCGGCGATTTTGTCACGGTTGTTGCCGGCCTGAAGCCCGGGGAATGGGTCGTCACAACCGGGATCTTCAAGCTCCGTCCCGGTATGTCCGTCATCGTCGATAACGCCCTCGCTCCTAAGGCTGAACTCGCGCCGAAGCCGGCTAATTCCTAAGCGCGTTCGTTGCGCCCTGCCTCTGCTGCGTGTGCCTGCACCGACCATGAAATCTTCCTTCACCGACCTGTTTATCAAGCGTCCTGTCCTCGCGATTGTGGTCAATCTCGTGATCATCATCGCGGGATTGCAGGCTTACCGTTCGCTCAATATCCGCCAGTATCCGCGGAGTGACAACGCCACCGTCACGGTCTCGACGGTGTATGTCGGCGCCAATGCCGAGCTCGTGCGCGGTTTCATCACGACACCGCTCGAGCGGGTCATCGCCGCGGCCGATGGGATCGACTATGTCGAGTCGAAGAGCCTACAAGGATTTTCGTTCATCAGCGCGCGACTGAAGCTCAATTACGAACCCACGAAAGCACTCGCCGAGATCAGCGCCAAAGTGAATCAGGTCCGCAACGACCTTCCGCCCGAGGCCGAGATTCCTTCGATCAGCGTGCAGTCGGCGGATTCACAATTTGCGTCGGCCTACTTGAGCTTCGCCTCGGACATTCTCTCGCAGAGCGAGATCACCGATTACTTGATCCGAGTCGTGCAACCTCGTTTGTCGGCCGTGCCCGGCGTGCAGCGGGCGGAAATCCTCGGCGCGCGCACGTTTGCCATGCGGATCTGGCTGAAGACCGAGCGCATGGCGTCGCTCAATATCAGTCCATCGCAGGTCCGCGCCGCCTTGGCTTCCAATAATTATCTGGCGGCAATCGGGTCGACTAAGGGTGCCTATGTGCAGGTGAATCTCACGGCCAACACCGATCTGCACTCGGCCGCCGAGTTCAAGCGCCTCGTCATCCGGCAGAGCGGCGACACCACGATTCGGCTCGAAGACATCGCCGATGTGGTGCTCGGGTCCGAAGACTACGACACGCAGGTGCGCTATTCTGGCCAGACGGCGGTGTTCATGGGCATCTTCCCATTGCCACAGGCGAATACCGTCGACGTCGTCAAACGAGCCCGCGCCGAACTGGAGTCGGTCAAAAAAGATCTTCCGAACGGCCTCGAAGCCCGCATCGGTTACGATGCGTCCAAATACATCAGCAACGCCATTCACGAAGTGACCGCGACGCTCATCGATACGCTGTTGATCGTGGTGGTCGTGATCTTTCTTTTCCTCGGTTCGGTGCGCTCGGTCATTGTACCCATTCTCGCGATTCCGGTTTCGCTCATTGGGGGTCTGTTTCTCATGCAGATTTTTGGTTTCACGATCAATTTGCTGACCCTCTTGGCTATCGTTCTTTCGGTCGGTCTTGTCGTGGACGATGCGATTGTCGTCGTAGAAAATGTCGAACGCCACTTGCGGGACGGCCTCAAACCGCTCGACGCCGCGCTCCTGGGTGCGCGCGAACTCGTCGGACCGGTGATCGCCATGACGCTCACCCTCGCAGCCGTTTACGCGCCCATCGGTCTTCAAGGTGGCCTCACGGGTTCGCTCTTCCGCGAGTTTGCGCTCACGCTGGCCGGAGCCGTGACGATTTCCGGCATCGTGGCACTCACGCTCTCGCCGATGATGGCGGCGAAACTTCTGCGCGGTGGCGATCACGCCGAAAAAGGCTTCCCAGGGTTCGTCAACCGCCGATTCGACTCGGTACGTCATGCTTACAGCCGGGTCCTTGATGGCACGCTGCGCCACCGTCCTGCCGTCTACTTGGTGTGGTTCGTGGTGACGGCGCTCACGCCGATCATGTTCATGTTTTCACCCGCCGAGTTGGCCCCGGCCGAGGACCAGGGCGTTATTTTTGGAATTCTGACCGGTTCGGCGAACGCCACGACCGATCAGAAAATGATTTATTCCAAGGCGGTCGAGACCGCTTTCCTCGCGACGAAGGAGGCGGACTTTTCTTTTCTGCTCACGTTCGGCGGCGCGGCGGGCGCGGTCGGTGGGGCCGACGGTTTTGGCGGCATGGTGCTAAAGCCGGGCTCGGAGCGCGACCGCAGCGTCTTCCAGGTGATGCCGGAAATTCAGCAAAAATTGAGTGCGATTCCCGGTATGCAGATTTTTGCGACAACGCCGTCCGCCCTGCCGGGCGGGAGTAATTTCCCCGTTGAATTTGTCATCGCATCGACGGCCGATGCGGAGCGTCTCCTCGAATTTGCCCAGCAGATTCAAGCGAAGGCGGCCGCGAGCGGCGTGTTTGCGTTCCCTCCGCTGATCGATCTGAAGGTCGATCAACCGCAGGCGGAAATCATCATTGATCGTGAGAAGGTTGCCGCGCTGGGTCTTAACCTCGCGCAAGTCGGTGCTGATCTAGGCTCCGCACTGGGCGGCAATTTCGTCAATCGCTTCAACATCGCCGGTCGGAGCTACAAGGTCATTCCGCAGATCGCGCGGAGTGAGCGCCTCAATCCCGAGCAGCTCCTCGATCTCTATGTGACCGGACCCAATGGACAGGTGGTGCGCTTGAGCAGCATCGCCACGATTCAGAACAAAACGGTCCCTCGTTCGCTCAATCGGCTGCAACAGCTCAATGCCGTGAAGATTTCCGGCGTCACGACTCGTACGCTTGATCAGGCATTACAGGTGCTGGAGGAAGCGGCGCGTGAGGTGCTGCCTCCGGGCTGCGTCATCGACTACACGGGCGAGTCGCGCCAGCTGCGTACCGAGGGCAACAAGTTCCTCCCCGCGTTCATGCTCGCGGTCGTGCTGATTTTCCTCGTGCTCGCGGTCCAGTTTAATTCGTTCCGCGATCCGATGGTGATTCTCGCGGGCTCCGTGCCGCTTGCGATGTTTGGCGCCCTGATTTTCACCGTTCTGAAAATGCCAAATCCCAATATGCCTTTCTGGACGAATGGCTGGACGACCACGATGAACATCTACGCTCAGGTCGGCCTGGTGACGCTCGTCGGCCTGATTGCGAAGAACGGTATCCTCATCGTTGAATTTGCGAACCATCTTCAGCAGGAGGGGAAATCAAAGATTGAAGCAGTCCGTGAGGCCACGCTGACCCGCCTTCGGCCTATCTTGATGACTTCTGTCGCGACTGTCGCCGGTCACTTTCCGCTAACGCTGGTTTCAGGCGCCGGCGCCGCCGCGCGTAATAGCATTGGTCTTGTCCTCGTCGGCGGTATGGCGATCGGGACGGTCTTCACGCTGTTGATCTTGCCCTCTGTTTATATTCTTCTGGCTCGTGATCATTCGCATGATCGCGCGCCTGCCCCAGTGGGCGCTCCCCGTCTCGATCCCGCAACCGCGGCCCCCGCCGCGTCCCAATAATTTCTATGCAACGACTCCGTCTCACGCTCTCCTTCGTCGCCGCGCTCGCCCTCATCCTCGCCCCGCTGAGCGCGCAGCCTTCCCCGCAATTCCCCGTGCCGCCGCAGCTCGATCTGAAGGGCGCGATGGGCTTCGCGATCGAGAATAACTTCTCGATCCGCCAGGCCAAGGAGCGCATCCGCCAGCAGGACGGGGTGGTCGTGGAAGTGTCGGCCCGGCAGATTCCGACCGTCGCCGCCAACGCCACCTACCAGCAAAACGACCGGGAGATCTCCTCGGCTTTCCCTGCCTCCGACCGCGCGTGGGCGATCAATCTCACCGCCTCACAGGTGCTCTACGCCGGTGGCGGCGTGAAGGCGTCCGTGCGGAGCTCCCAGCTCATCCGCGAATCTGCCGTGCTCGACCTTCAGGCGACGATTAACGACGCGCTGCTCGTCGTGCGCACCAACTATTACGCCGTCCTCCTCGCCCGCGAGAAAATCACGGTCCAGGAAAAAAATCTCGAGCTCCTGCAGGAACAGTTGAAGACCGCGACCGATCGCTTCAACGCTGGCACCATTTCGAGTTTCGAGCGCCTCCGCGCCGAGGTCGCTGTCGCCAATGCCAAGTTCCCACTCATCACAGCGAGAAACGATTTCCGGCTCGCCGTCGAGTCACTGCGCCAGTCGCTCGGCTTCACCACCAACCTCCCGGACCAGATTGACAAGTTGCCGGTGTTTCTCGGCACGCTTGAGTTCTCGCCGACGACGTTTGACTTGATCCCCGCGCTCGAAGCTTCGCGCGCCAAACGTCCCGAGCTGCAACGGTTGGCCAAGCTCGCCGCTTCGCGCGAGCAGACGGTCACGGTGGCGGCCGCGAACGCGCTCCCGAACGTCTCCGCATTTGGAGGCTGGGAAGTGCGCAAGGGTGCGAGTAACGCTTTCCGGGAGTCCCACGACGGCTGGCGGATCGGCGTCCAATCGCAGTGGAATATTTTCGACGGGCGCGCGACTGCCGGTCGCGTGGCGCAGGCGCGCTCCGTGCTGGAGCAAACCAAACTCTCGCTCGCCGAGTTCCAACTGGCCTCCGACGTGGAGGTGCGTCGCGCGTTTTCTCAATGGCAACAGGCGGTCGAACTCGCCGACGCCTCGAAAAAGGTGGTCGCGCAAGCCGATGAAGCCGTGCGCCTCGCGACCGCCCGTTACAACGCCGGCACCGCGACGCAACTTGACGTGCTCTCCGCGCAAGTCGATCTGACCACCGCCCGCACGAATCAGCTGCAAGCTTTCTACACTTACAATGTCGCCGTCGCCAGTCTGCGGAAAGCAATGGGGCAGTCCGATGAATTCGTGACCACGCCGTGACGCTGGGGCGTCGTGGGGCGACGCCAGCGCACTGTGCCGGAATTCCGGCTTCCAATAATTTCTTCCCTCCCAATCCGCACCCTCTGCACGCCTGCGGTGTCTTGGTCCCTTGCTCATGAAGAAATCGGTTCGGCTTCTCCTCATCGCTGTTCTTCTGCTGGTCGTCGTGATCGTGCTGCTGGGCGTCGTGGCGCTCAACTCAGGTGTACAAACCTGGGCCGCCCGCAAGGCACTGGCTGGCCAGCCGAGACTGAAAGGAACTTTGGGAGAGGTTGCTGCGGGTTTCCAGTCCGTGGTCCTGAACAATCTCGAATTGGAACAAGCTGGCGCGGTGATCACGCTACCGGCCCTCAGCGCCGAGCTATCGGTCGTGGATGCGGGCTTTAATCAAAAGATTTCTCTACGGCGTCTGGTGGCGAAGGGCTGGACGCTGGATCTGACCGCTTATAAATTCCCTGAGACCGCGGGGAAATCGGCCCCTGCGGTCGCATCCGTTTCCGCCTCGGCGGAGGTTGCCGTGCGCGTTGTTCAAGGTGTATTTGCACGGGCGGCATTACCTTTTGATCTGTCCCTCGATGGCGTTGAACTTGAAGGCGACGTCAGGTTGCCACCGGCGCCCGGGATGACTGCTGGTCGCGCGCACGTCGTGCTCAAGGGCGGAGGGTTGGGCGCGGGCCGCGAGGGCACGTTTGTTTTTGATCTGGCCGTGGAGCTCACGGGTGACGAGGTGCCGTTCAATGTGGTCAAGGTTTCCGGGCGTTTGATCGGGGCGATGGATACGCCGCGCACGTTTGACCGCCTAGCGATCCTGGGGGAGGCCGCAGCGACGGGCGCTCAGTTTCCCAACGGAGTGAAGCTGGCAGCGGATATCGCGGCCGCGCGTACGTCCACGAGGGAAAGCTACGCGATCTCGCTCTCTGCTGGTACCCGCCTCTTGGCTAGCCTCAAAGCAGAACTTCCCTCTGCCAGCCGCCTCCTTTCGGGTTCCTGGAAACTGGACTTGCGTGATACCGATCTTTCTCCCTTCGCGCTCGGGCGATCCCTGCCGCTGTTCACGTTGGCCGGAGCCGGCGGGCTCGATATTGAAACGACGACGAGTGATGTGCAGGCAACGGGAACGTTGGTCGCTTCGGCGGAGACACTCGGTGTCGTCCGAGCCGAATTAGCGTCGGTGGGTCCGGTCACGTTGACCGCGGAATTTGATGTGGCCCGCCGTGGTGATAGCCTGCGAGTCGAGCGCCTCAGCGCTGCGTTGGCTGGGGGCCAACCGGTCGCTAGTGTGCAATCACTCCAGTCCTTCGAGTTCAAACCCAAGACCGGCGAACTCAAGGTTGCGGAGCCGAACAGCGACCTGTTGGGACTCGCGTTGCACGGCCTGCCGCTGGCTTGGGTCCAGCCGTTTCTCAAGGATGTAACGTTTTCCGGAACTGACCTTCGCGGAGCGTTGGTCGCCAAGGCGAGCGGCGGCGGGTTTTCCCTTCGCTCGAAATCGCCACTGACGGTCGCGGGTGTTTCGTTAGCCCGAGTCGGCAAGCCGATATTTAACGGTGTGGATATGGCGCTCACTGCGGCGTTTGATTACACCCCGCAGGGTTGGCAAGCGGAGGTGTCACCGTTCACGGCGACGAGCGGTTCAGCGCGGGGCGTCACGCTCGAGGGCAAGGTCGGGCAGCTCCGAGGCGAGGGCCAACCGATCAAGTCTACCGGGAGATTTTCGATTAATCTTTCTGAGGTAATGCGACAACCGGCACTGGCAGGGAACGTAAGGCTCACGGCGGGCACCGCAGCCGGCGACTTCATCGTGAGTCTCGCTGCGAAAAGTGAAATCCAAGCAAACCTCACGCTGACGAACCTCGCGAGTGAAGCGGAAACTTCGAAGCAAACACTTCCCTCGCTGAGTGCCGGCCTGCGGGTGGATATCTCCGCCGATCGGGTGGTGGCCCTTCGTGTGCCGCTCATCATCGAGCGAGACGGACGTAAATCAGATCTTACTTTGGCGGGCACCGCGACGCCCAAGAAGTCGACTCTCCTGGTTGACGCCCTTGTGACAAGTGAGCGGTTCGTGATCGATGATGCGCAGGTTCTATCCGCGCTCCTCGCGGTCACGCCGCCGCCAACGACGGTGGGCGCGGTGACGGCCCCTCGTGCGAGCGCGCCGCCTTGGGCGGGGATTAGCGGTCAAATCCAGCTTGCTCTAAAACAGGTGGTTTACTCCGACACCTTTCAGGTCAGTGACGTTGCGGGCATCGTCAGCCTCGAGGCCGGCAGTGCCAAACTAGTGAATTTCCGGGCAGGGCTCGGAGATGGCGCTGAAGCCGAGGTGAGTGGCGCTCTGACGTTCGACGCACAATCCGTCACGCCGTATGCGCTGGCGGCCAACCTCGCGTTGCACGAATTCAATCCGGGCTCGTTCTTGCGAACCTTCAGCCCCGGGCAACTCGCGACGGTCGAAGGCAGATTTGCGGTCGCGAGCCAGCTCGTCGGTCGTGCGGCGTCTCTGGGCAACCTCGCCGCATCCACGCACGGAGATTTTCAATTAGCGAGCAAGGGAGGCGTGTTTCGTGGCCTGCCGATGAGTTACTCGGCCAAGGTAGAGACGGCCGGAAAAATTGCCGCCGGGGCCGCCGCTATTGGTAGTATGCTTGGTTCGGTGACCGGGAAAAAAGATGCCACCGATATCGCGAACAAAGCCCAGGCGGTCGCTGAGATTTCCAAGACGCTGTCGGCGATTCCCTACGACCAGTTCAACTTGGTTTTCACACGGGACGAAGCGATGAACACGACCCTCAAGGACTTTTCCCTGATTACGCCCGAACTCCGGCTATCTGGGTGGGGAGCGATCATGGCCCAGCCCGGCGCGGGCATCCTAGAGCAACCGCTCAACCTAGAGTTGAGTTTGCGCGCCAGAGGCCGAACGGCGGAGTTGATCAAATATCTTGGAAAGCTCGACGCCACGACCGATGAGCTTGGCTACGCACCGTGCACGCTGCCGTTGAAAGTGGCCGGGACGTTGGCTCGGCCCGACACGACCGAACTCAATCAAGCGATGGCCGCTCTTACGCTCGAGAAATCGGGTGTGACGGAGAGAGCGTCGGAGCTTTTCAATAAACTGATTGGCGGCGGGAAGTAGTGAGATCGGGCCTGACGGCGGCGGTTCGTCTCTCGCAGCGTGCGGCGTGTGGATGGTGCCGCCCGCTTGCTCTGCGCGTTGTTTCGCCCCGCAGGTGGGAGACATGCTCGCGGCCTCATTGCCAGCGTGGTCCGCAGCGGCACCTTGCCGGCCACGACGGAGGTTGATTTTCGGCGCGGTCGTGGAGAACGTTCGAGCGTGATCGCCTCCGTTGCATTTCGAAAATTCAAAGCGCTGCGGGAAACGAGCCTGACGCTGGTGCCGTTTAACCTCGTCATCGGTCCCAATGGCAGCGGTAAGACGAGTCTCATCCAAGCGCTCTTGCGTTTGCGGACACTGTCGAAGTTACCGTTGGCGGAAGGGGAACGACGGACGGACGGACCGGAAATTGAATTTCGTTTTTTTCCGCCGCATGATTCGGTGCAGGCGCGATTGGGGTGCAGGTCGGAGGTGGTGTGCGATTTGTTGCAAGTGATCCCGGCTGATGCGCCCGGTTGGCCGACGTTGCGGGAGCGGGTGGGGCATATCCGCAGTTATTTTTTTGATCACTACGCCATGGCGGAACCATCGTCAGCAAAGACCGGGGCGGAACTCTCCGCCAACGGCGGGAATCTGGCGGCGGCCCTCGGAGGATTGCGCCGACGTGCGCCGGTGGAGTTTGCGGCACTCGTCGCGGAAGGGGTGCGGCTGTGGCCGGAGTATGTGGGCTTAGAGGTGGCCGAGAGCGACGGAGGTGTGGTGGAATTTTCCATGCGCCTGACGGATGGCGGGCTCGTCTCGGCCGAGAATCTCTCGCAGGGCACGCTCTATTTGTTGGCCATGCTCGTCATCGCGTTCGAACCGGATCCGCCGGCGGTGCTGTGTATCGAGGAGATCGACCGCGGGATTCATCCGCGCTTGCTGCGCGAGGTGCGCGATGTGCTCTACCGGCTGAGTTACCCCGAGTCGTTCGGACTCGCGCGGCGGGCGGTGCAGGTGATTGCGACGACGCATTCGCCCTACCTGCTCGATTTGTTCCGAGACCATCCCGAGGAAATCGTCATCGCGCAGAAGCAGGGGACGGTGGCGCGCTTCGAACGACTCGCGGATCGTCCGGATATCAAGGAACTGCTCAGCGAAGGGTCGCTCGGCGATATGTGGTTCAGCGGTATTCTTGGCGGCATCCCGGACGAGCGATGAAAGTCGCGTTGCTCAGTGAATCGCCCGCTGATGAGGCGGTCTTGCGCGTGCTCGTTGAGGCGGTGTTGGGCGCGCCCCCGAAATTTGTCGCACCGGGGTTGCGGGCGCGGGGATGGCCGAATGTCGCCCAGGTCTTGCCGGCGGTGATCCACCATCTGCATTTCAACACGGACACCGATGCGCTGGTCGTCAGTTGCGACTCGGATGACACGGTGGTGCATACCGCGGCGCACGATGCCCCGGGTTATTATCATCCGCACTGCCGGATGTGCCAGTTGCGCGGGATATTTCACCGCACGACCAAGAAATTTCCGGCTGCACGGGGGCGTTCCCGCGTCCTCCGTGGCGTCGGCGTGGCGGTGCCGGCCTTGGAAGCGTGGCTCCTCTGTGGCCGGGATTTGCAGGTGAGCGAGGCGCGGTGGATCGCTGGGCAAGAGCAGCGGGCGGAGCCCTATTCGCGGGCGGAACTGAAATGGCGAGCATATGGGACGGATCGGCCGAGCCTGGCGCACGAGATCCGTTGTGCGTTACACGAGCTGGAGCGCCACCGCCGGGATACGAGCAGGTTGGAAAACGAATTTCCCGGATTCGCGGCACTGGCGTCGGATTTGCGGGAGTGGAGCAAAAGGGTCGGCTGATTTCGGCGTCGTCGCTCAGCTCGGCAGGATGTTCCGCTCCCATAAAAAGCTTGGAAACTTCGGTGAATTCACCGGCATACGAGATTGAGTCCATGCCCTACCCCATTTTTCGCCGGCGTTCGCAGTTGCCCTATGTTCTCGAGCTCATCGCCAGTTTAGTGGCACGCACGCTCTATCGCGTTCGCAGTAGCGGAGCGGAGAATATTCCGCTCACGGGAGGCGTGCTCCTCATCGCCAACCACATTTCCTATGTCGATGTGATCGTGCTGCAGATGACGTGTCCGCGACCGATCCGGTTTGTGGGTTACCACGGACTTACACGGAATCCGTTTTTCAATTGGTGTTTCGAAATCAGCGGTTCCATTCCGATCTCTTCTGAGCAGCCACGTTCGGGTCTGAAGGCGGCCGTGGCTGCGCTCACGGCCGGTGAAGTGGTGTGCGTGTGTCCGGAAGGCCAAATCTCGCGCACGGGACAGCTGATGAAGATTCAGCGCGGTTTCGAGGTGATGGCGCGGCAGGCGAATGTCCCGGTGGTCGCGGCCGCCATCGACGGTTTGTGGGGTTCGGTGTTTTCGTTTTCAGGCAATAAATGCCTCTGGAAATCGCCGCGGCTGCTGCCGACGCCGGTGTTTATCGCATTCGGTCGAGCCACGCCTCCGGAGGATGTGAGCCCGAGTTGGGCGCGGCGGGAACTGCTGGATCTGGGGCGCATCGCGTTTGAGGAACGTCCGGTGCTGAAATGCCACCTCGGTCGTGAGTGTGTTCGTGCGATCACGAAACACCCCTGGCGAGTGCAAGTGATCGATCGCACGGTCGGGCGGCGTGAGCTGACGTGCGCCCAGCTCTATGCGGTGGTAGGAGCGCTGGCGGGGCGGATTCGCGCGACGGTGCCAGAGCACCGGGTCGGGGTGGTGCTGCCACCCGGGGCCGGAGCATTCGTCGCGAATCTGGCGGTCATGGCGGCGGGTAAGATTCCCGTTAACTTGAATTTCACGACGGCCCGCGTGGCTTTGGAAGCCAGTCTCAAATTGGGGGGTATTGTGACGGTGCTGAGTGCCGATGCGGTGCGGGCGAAGCTGCCCAATTTCCCGTGGCCGGAGCGCACGCTGGATCTCAAGGCCGAGATCGCAGCGTGTGGCGGCAAGCGGGCACTGCTACCGTGGTTGCTGGCTGCATGGGTGCTACCGAACCAATGGTGCGCGGATCTCCTGCGTTTGCCGCGGTGCGGCGATCGGGAAGAGGCGGGGTTGTTGTTTACGAGCGGAAGCTCAGGAGAACCGAAGGGAGTCGCCCTCACGCATCGCAATATTTTGGCGAACTGTGCGCAGATTTCATCGCTCTCCATTCTACCCGAAACCTGTTCGCTCCTCGCGTGCCTGCCAGTGTTTCACAGTTTTGGCTTCACGGTCACACTGTGGTATCCGCTGCTGCGGGGTTGCCAGGTCGTGACGGTGCCCAGTCCGCTCGACACGAGGAAACTCATCGACGCGATCGCCGAGGAAAAAGCCACGGTGCTCCTGGCTGCGCCGACATTTATTCGCCCCGTACTGAAGAAAGCATTACCGGCGGAGCTGCGCAGTCTCGATTTGGTGGTCACGGGTGCGGAGAAGTTAACCGACGATCTTGCCCGGGGGTTCATGGAGACATTCCACATCGACATCATGCAGGGCTACGGACTCACCGAGACCACCCCCGCGGCGAACCTCAACCAGCCGCATCCACCGGTGGTCATGTCAACCAACGAGCCGCAAGTCGGTAAGCGGCCCGGAGCCGTCGGGCGGATGATGCCCGGCATGACGGCCCGGATTGTCGATCCGGAGACGTGGCGCGATTTGCCGATGACCGAAACGGGCATGGTGCTCTTCCGTGGGGCCAACGTGTTCGCAGGCTATCTGCACGACCCGGAGAAAACGCGGGCGGCGTTTCGCGAGGGATGGTTTATCACGGGCGATCTCGGGCGGTTCGACGATGACGGTTTTCTTTTTATTGAAGGCCGGCTGTCGCGTTTTTCAAAAATCGGCGGCGAAATGGTCCCGCACGGCAACGTGGAGAACCGGATTATCGAGCTCTTCGATCTCGACCAAAGTGCGGGCTACGTCGCGGTGGTGATGGGCGTGCCGGATGCGGTCAAAGGAGAGTCGCTGGTGTTGCTGACGACGTTGGCCCTCACCTCCACTGAGGTGCGCGAAAAATTGCTCGGCGCTGGAGTTCCGGGGTTGTGGGTTCCGAAAAGGGTGGAGCGGGTGGAAAAAATACCGGTGCTCGGAACTGGAAAACTGGATCTCAAGGGCTGTCGCGAACTAGCGTTGGCCGTCACGAACGCCTGAGCAAGGAAACCGCAGAATTCCGGAGCCGTGCGGATCAATGTCACGTTCACGTCGTCGGCAATGGCACTGTGAGTGGCGGGCGACCGCGCCGTTGGCAAATCCGGTGGAGCGCGACGCGCAGATCAAGCGCGCGCTCGGTTTTGGCGAGGACACGTTTACGCGGCTGGCCTGATTGTTGCGGGAACGGAATTAGGTCCGACGTAACGAAGCGACGTAGAAACCGTCGGTGTTGTGGGCGGCGGGCAAGATAGCCAGACCCACACTGCGGGGCGTGGCCCCAAAGGGACTCACGGGCGGTTCAGGGGTGAACTCGCTGTGTGCCGCGAGAAATGCGGTGACCACATCTTCATTCTCCAAGCGGCTCAGTGAGCACGTCGCGTAGATGAGGCGACCGCCGGGGCGCACGAGCGCTGAGAATTGATGGAGCAACGTGAGCTGCTTTTCGGCGGCGGTGCTGACTTGGCCGGCGCTGGTCGTCCACTTAAGATGCGGTGCGCGTCGCCACGTACCCGTGCCACTGCACGGCGCGTCGACGAGGACGCCATCGTAAGTGCCCGTGGCGGGCAGGGTGGGGAGGACCGAGATTGTCGTGGTGCGAGCACGGGTGGCGCGGATGGCGAGTTCGCGGAGCGCGGAGGCACGGGTGTCGTGCGCGTCGACGTGTCCTTTTGGGCCCAGGAGAGCCGCGAGCTGGAGGGTTTTACCACCGGCGCCGGCGCAGGCGTCGAGCCAACGTCCATCCGGGGCGATGCCGGCTGATTCCAAGATGAGCTGGGAACCGAGGTCTTGGACTTCAAAGAGTCCCTGAGTCCAGGCATCGGACTTGGTGACGTCGGCTTCGGCGAGGACTTCGAGGGCACCGGAGAGAACTGGCGAGCGGCGCGTGGGCCACTGTTTCGTGTTGAATTCGGTGACGACGCGCGCGGCGTCTTTCGTTTGCAGTCGGAGCCAGAGCGGGGCGCGCGTGTGCAACGTGTCGAGGTTGGGCACCACGGCCGCTTCGGCACAGTGGCGGGTGAGCCAAGCGGGGAGTAAAGTGTCGGGGCTGGCACCGAGGTGGCTGGCTTTAGCGGATACAGCGGCGGGGCACACCGGCCAGTCGCCACATAGCGCGGCACGGTAGGCCCGCGTAGCGGGTAAATCGGCGGCGAGCCACGCGACGGCTTTGGCGGCGCGGTCAGGGTCAGTGTCGAGCAGAGGTTCGATCCACGGGAGGAACCGCAACGTGGTGTAGATCAGCTCGCGGTAAAGGCGTCGGTCGCGCGAACCGAAGGAGCGATTGGCTGCAAACAGTTCGGAGATACCCGCGGGAAGATTCGTGTCGGTGTGCCAGTTGGGGCGCAGCGCGGCGAGAAGACGGAGGAAAATTTTTTGCTGGCTGCCGGTGAGACTCATAGGTGGTCAGAAACCTCGGGCTTGGATTTGCACGTTGAGGCCGAAATGGCTCTCGCGGCGGGGGCCCGAGTAGAGGCTGATGATGTAGGACACCAGCCAAGTGTTGCCGAGATTTTGGGAGAGACCGTAGGCCTGCTCGTTGAAGCGGCGTTTGCGGGCGTCGTAGTGGAGTCGCGTCAGGGCGTCGTAGTTCTCATTGAGCCGTACCCGGGCGTCCAGTTGGTAGTCCTGGATTTCGCCGCGCAGAAAATTATTGGAGAAGCGCGCGGACCACACTGCGCCGTCGCGCAGGGTGATGCCGGAATTGAATTCGCGTAGCGTGAAGCTCTGCGGCGCGAAGCTCTGGTAAACATCGACCGACACCCAGGCGGCGGGAGCCAGCGCGAGTTCAGTGTGGACTGCGGAGACGTCGCGCTCGCCGGGTGCGCGCTGGAAGCGAAAATCGTTGGCGATGTTGAATGTCAGCAGGTCGCGGGAGCCATAGACCGCGTCGCGGGTTTGGAGTGTGTTGTCGAAACCGATACGAAGCGTGTTGGTTGCCGTGAGATCGTCGAGGTTGCGCTGGTCGCCGAGGCTGAGGGGTGGGAGGTAGGTGGCAAAGGTGCGGCGGTCGATCGCGGCGATGTGACCGACGCCCTTGCCGGCCTCGGGAATATAGCGGTAGGTCATCCGGGGGGTGAGCAGATGGCGCAGGCCGTCGATCTTCCAGAGTGGATTTTTGTAGTCCCACGTCGCACTGGAACGGAGCGCGGCGTCAAAGCCGACTTCGCCGAGCGTGCGGGTGGTGGTGCTGGTGCCGGTGATCCCCGTGGAATTGACGTAGTGAGTCACGCGGGCGCCGGCGACCGGGCTAAACGACAACCAGTCCCCGTACGTGAATGGTCGGGACAGCGAGTAATAGGCGTCGAGACGGTTCGAGCTCAGCCGTGGACCGCCGAGGGGTGGGTCCTCACGCAACACGGCGACGCTCGCACTGAAGCGCTCGTAGAAGCCGTTGCCTACGGCCAGCGGCAGCAGGTCGAAGCGCAGTTCGGGCAGACGCTCCTGCACGCGTTGAAACGAATTCGGCTGAAAGCGCGCGAACAGGGAGACGAGGGTGTTGGCGCCCGCATAGGTGGCTTCGACGAAGGTGTCGGGTTCCTGCACGGGGAAAAATGCTCGAGGGCGGAAGTCGCGGAGGATTTCGGAGTCTTTCCACCAATTGAGTTGCGCGGTGAGCGAGAGATTTTCAGCGATTTTTTGTTCGTGCTGCCATTCTACGTAGCCGCGGTTTTCAGGCACCGGGCGGCCGAGCGTGTCGAATTTTTTATCGCCATGGTCGTTGATGTAGCCGGTCCGAAAGTAGCCGCGAAGAGCGGGGTCGCTGGTGGCCCCGTCGACGCGGCCGTAGCTCCCCGCTGGGCCGAACATCACTCCGCGGGCCGAATAAATTCCGAGGTCGCCCCCGAGGCGCAGCTGGGACGCCGTCGGTAGCTGCTGTCCGGCTTCGGCGAACGCGCCCAGCGACGAGCGGTAGCCACCGTTAAACGTCGTGAGAGCGACGAAGGGTTGTTTGAGGTCCTGCTGGAAACGAGGGAAGGGCAGGGGCTGCGCGTGGCCGATGCCGACGCGGACGTTTTCGCTGCGGAGGCGTTGACCTGGGGCGTAGATGATCTGGTCGGCGCGAAAGGTCGGCTGCCACGGGCCGGGTTCGCCGTAGGTGATCGTCGCATGGGTCAGGGTAATCTCTTTGAGGGTGCCGAAGGCGGCGTCGGCCTCGGCGTAGTAGGGATGTGCGCCGAAGCGGACGCGCTCCGCGGTAAAACTCTGGTCGCGTTGGCGGATGACGATTTTATCGGCGAGTAGGCGGATTTCGAGACGGGTGAAGACGGCGTGACCGATCGCGGTGATGGTCGCGGTCTCGGAGTTGTGGCGGATCTCGTCGGCAGTGATGAGCGTGATCCCGTCGGTCGCGCGGGCGTTTCCCCGCAAGACGTTTTCCTTGGTCTTGCCGTCGAACTCGGATGTTTCCGCGGTCAAGACGAGCTCCTGCTGCGCCTGAAGCCAGGGCGCGGCGAGAGCGATGAGGACGAAAAGTGCGAGGCTGCGAATCACGCGCGCAGCAAAGGTGGCGCTTCTGTGGCAAGCAAGCTTCCGCGGCGGCGCGGCGCGTAGTCGGGTCGTTGCGGCGCGAGGATAATCCCGGCGGCTCGAAATACGGGCTAGACCACACCGTACCCGCGTCACACGTTACGGTCGGCCCACTAGCCCAACTTTATCGACCGCGTGATTATTTCCAAAGCCGACCTCTCCGCCCTGCTTCAAGCGAAACATGCCACGCCCCACTCTGTGCTCGGCATGCATCCCCTGACGCGGAACCGGAGCAAAGGTGTCGTGGTGCGGGCGTTTTTGAGCGGCGTCGCGGCCTGTGAAGTGGTGGAGCTCGACGCTCAGCCGCCGCTGGCGCATCCGATGAAGTCGGTGGCCGCGGAAGGCGTTTTCGAAGTCTTCATCCCCAAGCGACCGACGGTCTTCCGCTACCAATTACGGGCTACTTACGCGAACGGCGAAATCTGGCAGTTCTTCGATCCCTACTGCTTTTTGCCGACGCTCGGGGATCAGGATCTGTTCCTGTTCAATGAGGGTAATGAACATCGGATCTATGATAAACTCGGTGCTCACCTGCGCACCCTTGGTGGCGTGCCCGGCGTTTCGTTTGCCGTGTGGGCACCGTCGGCGTCGAGGGTTTCGGTCGTTGGCAATTTCAATCGCTGGGATGGTCGCTTTCATCCGATGCGCGCGCTCGGCGCGTCGGGGGTGTGGGAGTTGTTTGTGCCGGGCCTCGGCGAGGGCGAGCTCTACAAATTTGAAATCCGCGACCAGCGCGGCGGTCTTTTCATTAAGACAGATCCGTATGGCACGTGCTTTGAGCCGCCACCGAACAACGCCGCGATCGTCTGCAACACCGCGAAATTTCAGTGGAGCGATGGCGCGTGGATGGATCAGCGTCGCGCGCAGGCCGGTCAGCTCGACCGGCCGATGTCGGTTTACGAAGTTCACCTCGGTTCGTGGAAACGTAAACCCGAGGATGCTGACCGCCCCCTGACGTATCGGGAGTTGGCGGTGCAACTTGCGGACTACGCGGTCGACATGGGCTTCACGCATATCGAGGTGATGCCGTTGGCGGAACATCCGTTCGACGGCTCGTGGGGTTATCAGGTCACGGGCTTTTACGCGCCTACGCACCGCTTTGGGACGCCCGAGGATTTCGCGTGGTTTGTGGACCACCTGCACAGCCGCGGGCTGGGGGTGATTCTTGACTGGGTGCCCGCCCATTTTCCCCGCGACAGTTTTGCGCTCGCGGAATTTGACGGCACGCATCTCTACGAACACGCGGATCCCCGCCAAGGTGCCCACATGGATTGGGGGACGCTGATTTTTAACTATGGCCGCAACGAAGTCCGCTGTTTCCTGATCGCAAATGCGCTCGCGTGGCTCGAGCGCTATCATCTCGATGGCCTGCGCGTCGATGCCGTGGCTTCGATGCTCTACCTCGATTACTCGCGGAAGGAAGGTGAGTGGGTGCCGAATAAGTTTGGCGGCCGCGAAAACCTCGAAGCGATCGATTTTCTCCGGCAGGTAAACGATCTCGTGCATCAGTATCACCCCGGGGTGTTGATGATCGCAGAGGAGAGCACGTCGTTTCCCGGGGTGAGCACGCCCTCCACCGAGGGCGGGCTTAGTTTCGATCTTAAGTGGAACATGGGCTGGATGAACGACACGCTGCGCTATTTCGCGAAGGAGGCCGTCGTCCGTCGCCATCACCACAGCGGGCTGACGTTTGGTATGTTGTATCAGTATACCGAAAAATTCGTGACCGTATTTTCCCACGATGAGGTGGTGCACGGGAAATCCTCGATGCTGTTTAAGATGGGCGCTTGGAACATTGCGGAAAAAGCAGCGCACCTTCGCTCACTCTACGCACACATGTGGGCTTGGCCCGGTAAGAAGCTGCTTTTCATGGGCAATGAGTTCGCGCAATCGCGCGAGTGGGCCCACGACCGCAGCCTCGACTGGCATCTCTGCCAGTATCCCGATCACGAGGGGGTGCGTCTGTTGGTCCGCGACTTGAACAAGCTCTACACGAGTGAGCCCGTGCTCGGCGCCAATGATTTTAATCCGCACGGTTTCCGTTGGCTTTCGTGTCACGACTCGGACGCCAACGTGATCGCCTACCTTCGCTCGGATGCGGCGGAATGCACGCTCTTCGCCGTCGTCGGTCACTTCGGAGGCGCGACGCGTAACTACCGCATCGGAGTGCCGCGCCATGGTTTTTGGCGCGAGGTCTTGAACACCAACAGCGAGTACTATGGCGGTAGCGGCCTCGGTAATGACGGCGGGCGCAACACCGAGGACGTGGCGCACGACGGCTTCGGTCAGTCGTTCAACGTGACGCTCCCGGCCCACACGACGGCGGTCTTCAAATGGATGGCGTAGCGTCGGACGGGTGTCTCGCCCGAGTTATTTTTTCCCTGCCTTCGCGTAGTCCGCAAAAACGACCGTCATCTCGGCATCGAGCGATTTCACGAGGAAAGCGCGCCCGCGGAGGTGGGTTGCCACCGTGAGGGGCAGGCTCGGAGTGTTGGCCGACGGGAGGCTGTAGGTCATGACCGTTTTCATCTCGACGATTTTTACGCCAAACGTCGGGCTGAATTCGCCGGTGCTCGCGATCTCGAGCGACTCGATGCAGTGGGTTGGTTTATCCACCACGAGAGTCACGCGGAGAAACGCGGCCGTTTTGTCGCCAGCTTCGCCGGGCTTCAGGCGACAGCGGTAGGTGGCTCGCCCCGGCGTTTCCGAGACGGTCTCGGGATGGGAGAGGTCCAGTTGCTCCGTGATCAAGGGTGCGGTGCGGTTGCTGGAGCGACGGGTGAGTTTTTGTCTGTAGTCGTTTTGTTCGTCGTTACTCGGCGTGAGGCCGTCTTGTTTGAGCAGCGTCCAACGCTCGAACTCAGGCCGGGCGGCGTCGAAGTGCTCCACGCGGCTTTGACCCTGCGCGTGCGTCGTTTGGGTAAACGACCAGCCGCGAGGGGCGTCGGTGCGAAAGGTCTTGAGCGCGGTCGCCAAATCGGGCGGCACGCTCGCCAAGGTCGCGCTCGCGGTTACGCAGAGAAGAAAAAGAAAACGCATCGCGCCGATGAAGGGGATGGATCGCATCGGCGCAACCCCTCATGCGGGGAACGGTGACAGTGGCGTGTGTCGCGGGCGAAACGGGGGCGGTGCGTTGGCCTCGGTTGACGCATTCGAGCGATCCGATTTTCAACGAGTGGCGCGGCAGGCGATCGCGCGCTGGGGATTAAGCCACAGAAAGAATGGTTTGCCCGCTCACGGTGCCGCTGCGGCTGGGTATTTGGACCGTCTCGCCGACGCGTTTGCCGAGGAATTGCCGGCCGAGCGGCGATTGCGGGGTGAGCACGAGTAGGTCACGGCCGGCGACGCGGAGTTCAATTCCGCCAGCCCGCGGGCCGAGGAAATACCAGGAACTCCGACTGCGCGGGCCGAGTTCGATTACAGCGCCGAGGGCAATGACGCTGTCCGGTGCGAAAGCGGGGAGGGGCAGGCCGTCGTAGAGCGCGAGGCTCGTTTCAATTTCTCCGGCCAGCTTGGCCTGTCCTTCGGCGAGGTAGGCGGCCTCTTGGCCGTGAGTGTCGTATTTACTTTCGGCCCGGCTCTCCTCGCTGATGGCTTCGTCGCGGGCCAGTTGGGCGGCGCCGGCTTGGAGTGCCAGGGTGGCCCGGAGGTGCTCGAGAATGGCGTCGCGGATGACTGATTTATTCACGCTAAAAAAATTTGAGTACAGTGTGCCGCGATCGTTTTTGATCTGCGGAGCGTCACGGTGTGAGGCCGGGTCCGCTTCGTCCAGCCCGGCCTGTCAGAGAGCAGTAAGCGACCGGTTGGGATCCACCTGAAGGGGGTTTACGAAGGACCGTAGGGCGGGTCGTAATGGTCACCACTATGAGAGATGCACTCTGACCGTAGTGACCAATCTGACCGGGGGTTATGCCGACTACGGGATGGTCGTCAGACTCGTCGGCGGCGTCCAGTTGCACGGCAGCA
>Ga0114970_10000619_pt1 | contig 26635 bp, 15 predicted proteins | sample M_140205_XF_Meta_FD_87030 | JGI IMG/M metagenome (GOLD analysis project Ga0114970, IMG submission 87030) | Freshwater microbial communities from Lake Montjoie, Canada to study carbon cycling - M_140205_XF_MetaG | ecosystem: Environmental > Aquatic > Freshwater > Lake | place: Lake Montjoie...
TCCAGCTCAATCGCTTTGGTGTAATCAGTTATAGCTTCGTCATACTTTTTTAAATCGTGATATGTATTTCCCCGATTGTAGTAGGCATCCACATACTTAGGATCCAGTTCAATCGCTTTGTTGCAATCTGCCATGGCTTCGGAGTATTTCTTCAAATTGTTATATGCATCCCCCCGATTGGAGTAGGCATTCACATACTTCGGATCCAGCTCAATCGCTTTGGTGTAATCAGTTATGGCTTCGGAATATTCTTGCTGCTTTATATAAACATTCCCACGAATGCAGAAAGCTTCCACAATCTTTGGATTCAATTCAATCGCCCTTGATGCCTCCCTACGTGCTTCAGCAAACTCACCCTTTTGATAGTGAGCTGAGGCAAGACCTAAATGCCCTATAGGGTAATTGGGATTCCTAACAACCGCAGCCTGAAACCAATACAACGCCGAATCGAATTTTCCCCGCTTCCCAGCATCTTCTCCCAACAATCGATAGTGGTTTTCTGCAAGATCTATATGCCAAAAATACTGTAAACCCAAGAATAATAACCCAAAACCCATAACTATAAGACCAGAGGGGTGCTTCCGTGGTTTATTTTGGTTGTCATTTTCAGTACCCTTTGCGTTTTCAAGAACTTGGCTCAGAAAACATTCATACAAGGGCAAGTATATCCAGAAATAGGTAATACCAAAACAGCATCCCCAAAAAATTAATGGTATAAAAGTCAAATAACCCGAAATCAAAAAGTTATTGTCCCCATAGCGTTTATCATATTCGAATGCATGATTTGAAACTTCCCAAAACTCTGATTTTGCAAAGATATATGAACAAATAAAAAATAATAATATGGGAACCCAAATTTTAATGTAAAACAAAATATCTATTGAAGGACGAGGGGGAAGAGGGAGGGGAGAAGTCGAGGAGACGGGTATAAAATCTTGAAGCTTTTTAAAAATTTCTAAAATAGATGGACGTGCATTAGGATCCCGTTCCATCATACCAAAAACGATATCATCAAACCAAGATGGGACAGTCTCATTAATAACAGATGGTTTTTTAACATTACCAAGAGGAAGGTAACTAGTAAGGACTTCATAAAATAAAATCCCACCTGAATAGATATCTGACTTACTGTCATTATTAATACCTAATAATTGCTCAGGTGCCATGTAATCAAAAGTTCCAGCGCCCCCCAAAGATGTAATTGTATTTTTTGAATCATTAGAAAGATTTTTGGATATACCAAGATCTACAATTTTAAGACCCCCATTTTCAGTGATAATTATATTTTGAGGCTTTAGATCCCGATGAATAATTCCGTGCAAATGCAAGGACTGAAGAGCTTGGCAAAACTGATTAAACCATCCCAAAACAACATCAAAAGGGAAGGCAGAACCCCTTTGTTTCGCCATTTGGATAGCGACGCCAAGGTTCTTCCCGGAAACATATTCCATTACAAAAAATGGGAAACCAGCAACTACACCACTTGTAAAAAACCTAACAATGTAAGGACTGTTAAGCAATTTCAAAGTATTTATTTCGTTTGAAAAACGCTCTTTTTCTATTTCTGAATAAATCAATTCTTTTGATGGAAATTTAATTGCTACGATAGAGCCAGTTTTTTTATCAATTCCCTTAAATACCCTCCCCATGCCACCTTGGCCAATAAGCTCATTTACTTGAAAATCCAACAAATCAGCCGGATAAACATCTGGCGGGGCAATAGGATCGGGTCTGGAAATGGCTAATAGGGAATTATTACATTTAGCACAACTAAAAAAAATCGCATCCTTAACAAGTGCACAATGATTACTACAGTAAGGGCAAAAAGTTTGTCCAATCGTCATATCAAGCTTTCATTTTATTATAAATATATAAAACTTTATCCTTTAGAAATATTCCAAAGTCTTTAATGATACTTCGTTTTTTTTCTTCTATCCAATCTCTTTCTTTATTATTAAAAACAATTATAAGCAAAGTTAAAGTACCAAATAATAAAAATAAAATATGAATCAAATCCACCATAGTATCTATTGATAATAAATTCGTTCTCCTAAACAAATCGGATGCAGGTCTTGAGTAAGTAAAACATGAAACAAACTCAAGAAGCCAACCGAAAATCCCTTTGTTGAGGTAATCCTCATTATTTGAAAAAATAGTTGTAATTGCACCGAAACTATTATCAGAACCTCGAATGTTTGACGCTACCTTTGACAATAAAAGTTGGGGCAAGACCAAAATAGGCAGAAAACCTATCGCGGTCTCTTCAGAGTTAGAAATAGTTGAAATAAAAAATCCAAGGAACATCGAACTTAAATAAGCTGACATAAACACACAAACCATAAAATAAAACGAGATAGCACATAAGTCATTGGCATCCCCAAGTGGCAAACTATTGAATTGCCTTATCACAAAAACTAAAACGATTACTTGAAAAAAACCAATTGTGGCAAATAACAATGCCTTAGATGCCAAATACCCCTCGGGTGTTATTCCAGCAAATCTTTCTCTGACATAAATAGATCGATCTCTGATTATTTCTCGAGCCGAATTATTAAGGCCAATCCATATTGATGCAACGATCCCAAAAAGAAATATAGCCGAATTGTCTGTACCTTTATTGGGGTTTGATTGAGAAAGATTAATCAATAACCCAATAATTATTGGTTGAAAAAAAAGCAAAAAAGTGAACCATTTGTCAGAGATGGTTACTTTTAACCCTCTTTCTGTTAACATCCTAACTTGGTTAAAAAACGGGGAGATCTTAATATTTGTATTGTAATTAATTTTAATCAAACCTTGATTTTTAATACCCGAAAAAGATTCTAAATTTTTAATTTCATTTGGTTTTTTCATCTGTACAAGACTGTGCCCTCCAAGTATTTTTGTTATGAAATCGTTATTTTTTTCTTCCGGAGTAGGCTTATCTGTAGTTGCCGAGTTTTTAATAAGAGGAGATTCTAAATTTGAATATAAAAAAGAATAATCTGGAGCATCAAAAAACTTTAATAAGCCACTTGGGTTGTCACTGTATACAACAGTTTTGTTTGCAACTACAATTATTTGATCAAAAAGTTGTATATTTTGCATACTATGGGTACTACAAATAATTGTAGTACCTTTTGCCGCCAACTTTTTTAACATAAACATAACCCGGTTTTCAGAAGAAGGGTCAAGTCCTGATGTTGGTTCATCGAGAAAAAGTATTCTTGGTTTTGACAATAACTCAATACCAACATTTACTCTTTTTTTCTGGCCACCACTCAATTGAAAAACTGGTTTGTCCGCATGATTTTCAAGTCCCAAATCTGATATCACACTCTCAACCATACCCAAACTTTCTTTTCGATCAAAATCAATCGCAAGCCTGATACGAAGTGCATAATCAAGATTTTCTCTTGCGGTCAGGTTAGGGTAAATTACATCTTCTTGGGGAACATATCCAATTATGGATCTGTAAAAATTAATGTTATCTTCCAAGAAAAGGTCATCAAAATATATTATTCCTGACTCTGGATTAAAGAAACTTGCAAGGCATTTTATTAATGATGTTTTACCTGATCCGCTTTGACCAATAACCCCTACAAAACTATTAGACATTATTTGAAAATTGACATTTTCTAATAATGTGTGCTGTCCACGAACCACCTTCATACCACATGTTTTTAAACTTGCCCCAAGGTTGTTTTTTATCAAAACAAGATTAGTCCCGATTAGTTCATAAGGGACAGGGCCAAATTCAATTCGATCGCCTTGCTGAATAATCTGTTCCCTAATTTGTTGCCCATTTACTCTTGTACCAAAAGAACTACCTAAATCAGTAATTTTAAACACATCATCTTTGATAGTAATTTTTGCATGCTTTTTAGAAACCCCGGGATGAGATATTAAAATCATTGAATCTAGAGATCTTCCAACAAATAAACTTTCCCCCTTATGTTTATTCAGGTAAATCTTTTCCGGACCCCATATTTTTTCACCACTTGTCGGCATGAATTGAATTTCTAATTATTTATTAGTTTCGACGATCTCACAGGTGTAAATTATTCTTAGTTCAGGACTCGCTGTCATTCGAGCCTCAAACAATAAATGATTCTTGGAAAAATGTTCAAATACGGACTTGCCTTTTAATTCCCCCTTAATAAAAATCGAACTTTCAGGCGAGTAGAACATCGACCCTACCGGATCAAAACGGCCAATTTTTCCAGTATTATTATTTGAGTCATCAAATAGTAATCTCCCAGATATCAGTTTAACGGCTTTGCAATTTTTATTTCCAACAATTTGATCATCTTCCCGCTTCATCATTACTTCGCCGGATACGCGTGCTTTTAGACCTGGATCAACTAGATTACCAAAATTTGACCCGTCAACAGCCCATTGATTACCAATTTTAATTTCAGTATCAGGGAAAATTAAAGAATCGGAAATAAGTACACTAGCAAAATGAAAATCTTTTTCAGAAGAAAGCATTTCACCTTTTAGTGGAGCAACTTCAATAACTCCTTTACCATCTTCATAAGTGAGCCTAACCGATTTACCATTTAAAGTGTCTACTGTATAAAAAGCTTTAGATTTTGTAACATAATCAGTTAGTATTTTATCCTTATCAATCCCTAACCATGATAAGCCTGTAATTATTGGTTTTAAGGATGCTCCATCAATTGCCATTTTAATTGCTTCTGCAGCAAATCCATTACCTGGATCAAGCATTTTTAAAGCATCGATAAAAGGGTCGAGTTCTTTCCCTAGATTAATTTTTAAATCTTCAAATTTCGAGTCTATTTTCAAAGACTTAACACTTTTAAAGTCTCTTTCTTCTATAATAATTTTCCCATCATTACTTATAATTTTTCTATCGACAATTGCTTCGAATCCAAAATTAATTGTTATGATAGATTCAAGCCCCCAATCTTTATCTCTTGCCCGAACATTCAAGGTTCCCTTCAAATGCGTTTTATAGGTTTTTCCTGTTTGTAAATTTTGGAGTATACGTTCGGGTTTCCCTAAGTTTCTAGGAGGTTTGGGAGGAATTTTTATATCTTCAATAGGAATTTGTTGCCCTACTGGGTATGTCTTTTCCGTTTGCTCTTCTTTTTTCTTTTGAGGATCTTTAATTCCGATATAATCTTTAACCCAGCTATAAATTACAAAAACAAGTATTAATAAAAACAAAAAAGTGCAAATTAATACCAGCCATTTTGTTAAATTGGTTTTCATTATATTCCTTTTAGCTAGCAAAAATATACAGATCTTAAGGCTTAACTTTTGTAAAATTGTAAGGAGGTAAATTAATCGTTTCGCCACCTGAAAGCAAGGAAAATACAATACTGCAGCACGCGCTATAATTTTTAAGCCAAGGAGGTCGTAACGACGGCAGCAATGTACTGGAAGAAGAACCTGAAGGGGCGTTGGTAGGCTAGTTCTCAATAAATATATATCAAGAAACAAACATATTTTTAGGATTCATAAACCCTTGGCCACCAAACATTTCCTTCACCCTCATCAACCCTCCCTTTACAATTCACCCATGAACAATCACCAACAGCTCTGGAATCAGTTTTGCACCACTCACAGCATTGCCATTAACAAGGTGCCTTTGTTTGAAACTTCATCTAACCTTGCTGTTAAGACAAAGCAAATCGGTAAGCCAACCCTCAGGAACATCCTTTGTCGAAGTCCTGAGATGGATGCGCTTATCCGAGTAGAATGGTGTGCAAGTGTTTAATGATATGAGCGTTAGGCAGGCTAGCCAGATGATTGAGAGTCTTAAGGGCAGTAGCGCTAATTAAAGATTTAGAACCCAACTCTGGCTTAGCCAGATGGATGGGTTCTTTTTTTTACCTATTGGATATTCCTCCCCTTCGGGGATGCTCTTTAAATACCAAAGCAGCAAGCAGTAGAGCAGTAAAGGGACTAATCCGTAATTACGGAGTCCTCGCCAAGCGAAACCCAGAGTCGAAGCCCCGATAGGAAGGGACTTCGATGACCCGGCTGGAAGAGCGACCATCCGATCTGAAAGATCCTCCCCGCAACACACGGCGCTCTCCTGTCGCTGGTCCCATCGGGTCTGTTACTGCTCCCGCTGAGTAGCCTGTAAACCAATCTTCACACCAATCAAATACATTCCCATGCATGTCGTACAATCCAAAGGCATTAGGCTTGTAGCTTCCTACTGCTACTGGTTTATCTATATTTGAACAAAAATAGTTTGCATCTTTGGGTGTTATCTCATCCCCAAACGAATATGCGGTTGTTGTTCCTGCCCTGCATGCACATTCCCACTCCGCTTCTGTAGGTAAGCGATAACCACCTTTAGTCTTAGCATTAAACTTCTGGATAAACTCTTGGCAGTCTTCCCACGAGACATTTGTTACTGGTAACTTAGCGCCTTTGGTATCACTTGGGTTACTCCCCATAATCAATTCCCACTGTTCTTGCGTCACCGGGTATTTCCCCATGTAATACGGCTTCGTTAGGGTCACTTCGTGCCGCGTTTCATCGTGATATCGGGCCTTTTCTTTTTTAGGTGATCCCATCTTGAATATCTGCGCTGGGATTAATACCATTTCAAGGCAAATGCCTTCTGCCATTTCCTGTTGCTCTACTCCGGGCAGTCCAAGTTTGTTTGCGCGAGCTTTACACTGTTTTTCAACCTCATCGATAAAGCTTAATCTCTCTTTTTCTTCTTCCTCAGATAAGTTTAACGGGTCATACACTACGATATCTTTATCTTCGTATTCGCATTCGCATTCATCTTCGCATTCGCATTCGCATTCGTATTCGTAATCGCATTCGCATTCGTAATCGTATTCGCATTCGCATTCGCATTCGTCTTCGTCTTCGTCTTCGTCTTCGTCTTCGCATTCGTCTTCGTCTTCGTCTTCGTCTTCGTCTTCGTCTTCGTTTTCGTCTTCGTCACTGGCGAGCCATTCAATATTAAGATCCTTCCACTCAAAATGCTGTAAGATCTTTTCCTTGTCCCATTGTCCTTCCGTAATTTTCCAAGTGCTGTTTCTGTATATTTTTAGGCTTGAATAATCAAATGCTTTTGCAGGGTCAATTTGGTATTCCCCAGTGCAATCCGGCTCTTCTACATAAAAAAACGCATCATAATCAGAAACAAAGAGACTGTAGATGTTCTTTTCTGAACTCCCGAATTTCTCAATAGAAAAAGCAAGGGTCCATGAGGCATAGGATTGTATGGCTTCCTGTTCATAATCCTTACAAATTTTAACTAAATCAGCCTTGGATAGTCTTTTGCTGCTCAACCACGACTCTACTTCAGTCTCCTCCTCACTCAAACAGTATGAAAACCCATCCAATGTTTTTGTCATATCAATGTAATAAAAGCAAATAGTAACTGCACCTTCAGTCTGCAAGGAACGGTAATCCAATACGCGTTCGTTTTCGCCAAAACAAAGGTCATCTGGAAGATTGACTAAAATATCTGCAATTAGTTTGATAGGATGATAAAAATCAATTGGGTTTTTGCATGGAAACTTTTTACTTTTCAGAAGCTCTAACACAGACTTGGGGTCAAGGTTTTCTGTGTCGGGGAAAAAGTGTTCTACCGTTGCGATCCAAGCCTCAGAAATTGTATCATCATTCTGATCTTCAATGGCATTAGACCAAGCTTCAGATAAGCTAGTCATCTTGGAAACTAGGGTTTGGATTTTTTCCGTATTGGTGGATTGTTCAGACATTAAAACCTCTAAAATAATATTTAACTTAACTTTTACAAGTTGCAAATTCACACTATAATTATACGTGATTTAGCATCTTATAGCAAAGAAAATAGGATGTCGCAGGACACAATATAACATTCAAGCCAAGGGGAGATTAACGATGTCAGCAATATGCTGGCAGAAGAACCTCAAGGGGCGTTGGTAGACTAGTTCTCAATAAATATATATCAAGAAGCAAACATATTTTCAGGATCCAAATACTCATAGCCATGAGCTATTTCCTTAACCTACGCCAACAACCGCTTTATAATCCTTTCATGAACAATCACAAGCAGCTCTGGAGTCAGTTCTGCACCACAAATAGCATCGCTACCAATAATGTGCCCTTGTTTGAAACAATATCTGGTATTGCTGTTAAGACAAAACAAATTGGTAAGACAAATCTGAGAAGCATTCTTTGTCGAAACCCTGAGATGGATAATCTTATTGGTGCAGGCTGGCGTTCGTGTTTTCAATGATATTAGCGTAAGACACAGGCTAGCCAGATGATTGAAGGTCTAAAGGGCAACGGTGTTAATTAAACTCAAGAACCCAACGTCGGCTAGGCTGATGACGGGTTCTTTTTTTTAGCTATTGGGTGTTCCACTGACAAAAATAAGAATCTAAAATCCGGATTTTAAGTGCAATCGATTAGCCTGCTCCTTCTGCAATTCCCTGCCTTAGGCAATAAGACCAGATGGAATGGCCACTCTTATGGAAATCCTTGATTATATCTCGCCAACGTTGTTCTGTTCTGGTTTTTAGATCAATCGACATGATTGTTCTCCCCAGAGGTATTAAAAACCCAAAGCTAAAAAATCATACAAGAATGATTTTTTGTCAATAAGGACACGATATTATTTGTTTAGTTTGAATTTTAATTGCAAAAGGAAAACCCATTAATTATGATAAATAATTCATATGACTCCCTATTGCCCAGGATGAAAAATGAATAATTTATTTACCCTTTTTACCGTAATGGTATTAACTAGTCTCCTTATGCTAATGAGGGGAATATTTTAAACAAAGCCAATCCCAAGTGTAACCTCCCGTTTTTACGCATTCTTTAAAAGGTTAAACTTTTGGAAGGGCAGTCAGGATTTGAAAGACTGCACACTATTAGATAAAAATCCATTTTTAGCAAAGTACTGACAAGATAAACGCTTTGAAGCACACAATTAAACAAACTGAAAATACCATGAATAATGACTCTTTAATACCAAAAGTTGCTGAAACTCCTTCTTATTGCCAAGCAACGCTTAACATTCAAATTCGAGCGTGTGAAGAGTTACTTACTTTGTGTAAAGACCTAAATCGCCTTGAATTAGAAGCAAATGAGGCAACCGAAAAATTAAAAAAGGCTGAAAAAAAGGTACAAAGTAGCTATACCAAAAAGACTAATGATGCAGAAAAGCTCAGGTGCGATACCGAAAAGGCAATTGAATCAGCCTTTGATTCTCTAGAAAAATCAAAAACCAGTCTTCAAGCTTACCAGAAGCGAACGCACGACCTTATTTCTGGTCTTTTTACTGAGGCCGACACCAAGCGCATTTGTGAAGAGATAGAAGTAGCTCACAAGCCTTATGATGATACTCTTAAGGAGATTGCAAATGAGCGTAATATGGCCCAGCAACGCCTAGATGAGTTCGTCTTACGGATAACGGGAACTAGGGCAGAACTGGAATTGGTTAACACTTCGGTTGCAATATTTACCAATGGGAAAATTCCGCCCCATGTAAAGCCAATCCTCGACCAAGCCGCCGATAAAGCAATGAAGGACTATTACGAAAAAACCGCAGAAGCCAAGAGAAAGATAACCGAACTCATCACTGCACAGGATACTGCAAACCAGAATCTGGCAGCAGTTAATCGAAAAGTCGAGCAGGCACAAGAAAATGCCAAGAAATTAAAGGAATCACAATCAGGAGATCTCTGGAAGCGCCTAAGTTCGCCGGCTTGGTGGAATAGTTTTTTCACAGACTTCATCAGGACAGAGCAAGCTGGGAAAGCTCAGAATGAAGGTTTGAACATTAAACTTTCAGCCATTGCAGAATCCATAGTTAAAGCAAAATCAGCCCACAGCGCCATTTTATCTGACAAAGACGCAATCATTGCCGCAGCGGTATTTGCTGAACAAGAACGACAATACGCAGAATATCAACGGCGAGCAAAACTGTTGGTTGAAGAATTAGCTCGTGCTGAAGAATCGGTCGCAGATGAACATGGGAAGATCGATGGTATTGAGAATAAAAAAAATTCGATCCTAGCCATGCGGCTTGCCGCTGGGGAGACAGCCGAAAAACGGGAAATAGCAACTATAATTTCTGAAACCGGCACAGCACGGCAGGACGCCCAATCAGCAGTTCTTAGGTTAGAAACGGATCTAACTACCCTCAAAGAGAAGATGGAAGCAGCCAATTCAACTTGGGAAAATTTGCTCAAAAATAAGGATGCTTTTTTTGAGCCTCAGTTGGCAGATTACAAGAAGCGTGAAGATTTGGCTACTGCTGCTCTAAATACTATTCAGGAAGCGGCTAAAAAGTTTGTTACAGACAATGGAATTGAACTTTCACCACCATTCTCGTGCACTGATGTCGAACGAACACGCAATGCACTCGTCAAGCAACTCCATCAGGCTATGGGCGATGTTGCACAGAAGGAATCAACAAAATCAGATATACAAACTGACAGTGATAAGACCTGGGGGACTGGCACAACTACCGATTTTAGGCAAGAAGTTCAAGAATCAAAAATCGGCAAGGCTGCCGGCAATCTGTATTTCGATTTTGACCGTTATTCGGAAGATGATTTGAGCGGGCGGGGAAACTCAGATGGACTACGGACACAACTGTCTGCTATCCGCCGAAAGCATAACAACACCCTTTTTCCCGATTTACCGAGAGATGCTGATCTATTAACACACTTCGTAGAGTCGTTTTTCCCTCACGGTTTCACTCAATCATATGCGGTGTGCAATCTTAGTTTTGTACCGGATAACCCCTTTCTATGTATCCGACCGAAGTCCATCGGACCAAGACTTGAACAGATACTTCCAAGCAGGTTGACTCTAACCATCAGGGTTGAACTTGGGGACAACAGAATAGATGTAAATAATCCTGTTCTGCGTGTTGTTCGCATTGAAGATTTATCTAATACTGATGTTCGCCCCTTTGAACGCGAAGTTACGGCGTTTGTGATCTCCCAATCCGGTGATGTTTATCCTAGATTCGTGCGGTGCACAAACATTATGACATTTGATTTCGTAAAGTCACTCCCGTTGATTTCTGTTAAAACCCAAGAACGGTTGAAAGATTGGTTTGCCTACTTAGATTGGAAAGAACGAATCATCTCGGCCAAATTAGTTGGGCTGAGATATCTTAAAACCGATTTTGGAATCAATGGGCAATACAGGTTGGTTGTAGTTGCCGAGAACAAAGAATCTTTCGAGAGTGCTCGCAGCACATTTCGAAGTGATGAACTTCGGGCATTCGAGCTCAGTTACTCAAATAATAAGTGGGATTTTCAATATAACGATGCCTCTAGGGTGCGTGGCATAGAGATAGGTGACTTCACAGGTTACGAAGAATCTCCCCCCCCGTCCGATATTGATACGAAAGGAATTCCTTGGGACCAACCGTTTTATGCAACCGTGAATTTTAGACTGTCGGACGATGCGCAAAACGAATACGACTCAATGACTGATGGTGGCACCAACGTGAAAGAGACACAGTCTCATTTTCTCAGCCTGTTGCCACCAAAGGGATTTTTGGCTTTGTCGATAGTAGGCGACCTATCGCTCGTCCGAAGGCAACGACGCGAGTTAGAAATCCTTCAAAAGCAGTCAGGGTATTCACCTCTTCTTTCGTCCTACATTTTTGATATCAAAGCAGCTAATGTTCCTAACAAATTAATGAATATTGCCGATGACCAGTGGTTCCGTACCGATCTGAACGATGACCAAAAACTCGCCGTGCGAAAGATGATCAGCACACCGGACTTGGCCATGGTTCAAGGTCCACCTGGAACAGGCAAGACAACGATGATCGCAGAGGCAATCTGGCAATTCGTTCGACAAGGAAAAAAGGTCCTCGTTGTTTCGCAGGCAAACCTCGCGGTCGATAATGCCCTTGAACGGCTTGCGCACGCCCCAGCGGTCCGAGCCGTTCGCCTTGGGAGGAAGGGGGAATTCAACCATCCGTTTATTCAAGCAAATGTCTTACAGACATACTACCACTCCATAGCCGAGACATGCCGTCAACGCACCTTAGACACCTGGAACAAAGGGGACCACCATCACGCAACGCTGACCAAGTGGCTAGCGGACGCCAACCTCCTGACCAACGACATCGGAATCCTCCGGCAGGATGAAGCGGCAGTCACCTCAGACATCGCCATCGGAGAGGCCGAATTGGTGACCTACCGCGTTGAAACTGAGCAACTTAGAGATGTCGAATCCGCTCGAAAGGACGCCTTGGCATTTGTGGACTTTCTGGCTCGAGACCAAGATTGGTCTGGACGGCTACCAGATGCGGTACTACGTATTTATTTTGAGTCAGTGGTAAAGGCTGTCGACAAGCTTGTGGAAGTTGGAATTCGAGTGAACCGATTCTGGGCTGATTATGATTACGGGCAAATGGCTGACAAGGCAAAGTTTGCGGTTGCAATTCTCCGAGAATGGCGAGGAATTCTCTTAGATCTACCACATATTAAGGGGGACTTGGCGCAGCTAAAAGCCAGCGATTCACAGACTGTGATGACCACGCACGATGCGATTCAGCTTGAAGAGTTAAACCGAAAACTTCAGATTGCGCAACAAGCGATGGTCGATGACGAAAGCAAACTTTCGGAATGGCAATCTATCCAGAAGCAGATTAAGGATATTAAACGCCGTGGTTCTGGACTCGACCGCAATCTCTACGAGCGAGTGTTCAATGGCTCCAATGGTGATAGCCCAGCGCATCTTGCGTTGACCGAACCCAAAGCTACACGAATTCAGGTGGTAGCTTTACTAGAAAAAGCTGTTTCTGCAATCTTTAGTACACAAGAGCAGGTCATAACGGGCCTTGACAAATGTCGACAGGCAACTGGGGAATATCTAACCGGATTGAGCGCCCCTCAACAAGACCCTACATTGATTCACAGGCTGGAAGGGCGACTAAAGGAACTTTCATATAAAGCAGCGGAGTTAGCATCACAGCGTAAAGATAAGGAAGCTCGACTTATTCATCTAATGAAAGATCAATTGCAGCATCAAAATGATAAAATCCTGTCATTTGAAGCTTTCCCTCTTGTTCGTTCGGCAGTAGTCCAAAACCTTCAAGATATTCAGAAGCAAATCGATGTTTCTCGGATATTTCGGGCGGATTGGGCACCAATCTTGGAAAAATGGGTTTCCGACTTAACAAGTACTGAAACTATTCGCTCCGATCAGGCGAAATTCCTCTCAACTTACATTAAATCCTGCAACGTAGTAGGCGTGACATGTACAGAAAACCGACGAATACTCGAGGAGGAGGGACATATTTACTTTGATGTTGTGATCGTAGATGAAGTTAGTAAGGCAACACCCCCTGAAATAATCATGCCTCTTTTAATGGGCAGAACAGCAATTCTCGTTGGTGATCATCGCCAACTCCCCCCGCTTTTCAAGGAAAATAAAAATGATTGTTCGTGGGAGGAGGTTGTAGCTGCTCAGGAGGAAAGCGAGTCATCAAAGGAAGCACCTGATCGATCAAGCGATTTGACAGCCGAAAATTTCGAACGGTTTCGTAAAATGGTGACATCTTCTCTATTCAAAGAGCACTTCGAAAATGCCCCCGATTCTCTCAAGTCGTTTCTTTTAACCCAATACCGAATGCACCCGCAGATCATGCGAGTGGTTAACCAATTCTACGAAAATCGACTCATCTGCGGATTGACTGATCCTGATGCCCAAATAGATGGGTCTGATGCCCGTGGCCATAGAGTTCATGGGATGACTCTAGTTGGCGCCAAGAACCAGCAATACCTAAAGCCTGACCAACATGTTCTGTGGATCGATTCTATGACCGATCCGAATGGTAGTAAATATTTTGAGCGTAAAGATGGACCTGGCGGTACTGTAAATGAACTTGAAGCAATTCTAATTGCCAAATGCTTGCTAGATATTGAACAAGCGTGCCGCCTTCAAGGACACGGATTCGGTGACAAAAAACCTAAACAGGTTGGAATCATTACCTTTTATGCCAGACAGGTGAAAATTATCAAAGAAGCCGTAAAGCGGATCCAACAACTGCAAAAATGTAATTTCAAAGCAATTCAAATCGACATAAACACGGTAGATCGTTATCAAGGTCAAGAAAGGCCCATTATTATTGTAAGCATGGTGCGAAACCCGACTTGGAAACTTTCCCCAAGAGCAAACACGGCTCAATTCGAACGCATTAATGTTGCTTTTTCCAGAGCTCAGGAGTTACTTGTTGTCACGGGAGCAAAAGATGTATTCTGTAGTTATCCAGTTGATTTACCTTTTTTAGATAGGCCCGGCCGACGGAAAGTCGACGTTTATCGCATTATCATAGATGAGATACAGCGGGGTGGCGGTTTCTGGAAGTCCGATGCAATCATCAATGTTCTGGAATACAATCAATTTCTACCAAAAGAAAAAAACAATCATAACAAATTGAACCAAAGTCGAGGGAGAAAATAGGTTATGGAATTAACACAATTTGAAGTTGGATTCCCCATCCTTAAGATAGCGGCTAGCGTTTATCAAGTTTCGCCCAGATCTCCAACTGCATTAGAGCGCATATTGCTCGAAATCTGCGACCGTTTCGGAAACGATACAACCTATAATAATATTTCGCTGGAGCGCATCTTCATTGACATACTGGGTGTCGCCGATCCGGGGCCTGTTGTTTTGTCGACAATTCGTGAACTAGTTACTCTGGATGTCCTTCGATGCCAAATAAATTTAGAGTCACTCGATATTCTGATTCTTAAACACTTGGAGGTTACCAAGCGTGGTCGTCAGATGCATTCGGAAGGCATGCTGCCAGCCCAGTCACAAATGATTGAAGAGGAATTCTTCTACGACCCTGTCAGAAAGAAACTGCTATCAGCATTAGAGATCAAATCCTGCAGGCCCCAGCCCCCAAAAATTGCATTGGATTCATCAGTGTTTGGGGAAGTCTTTCCTGAAGAACAAATTCACACACACATTCTAGCCGGTAAATACCCCTGGTGGAACGAATCGAGCCAAATAGAACGGGTTATGCGGCAATCTGTTGTGATACTGTGGTGGCACACTCCGGCTATTCTAACCGTGGAACAAAAACAATTGCGGATAACATTCAAGGATGGCGACCATACGAACTACGTAAACGCCCTGAACACAGAAGAGATTCAGCGCAGGTTATTAAACCCAACTTTTGGTATAGAACATTATCCAGAGAAGCGGCTTGCAAATTTACCGCTCTATGATTTTGATACCCCCGATGGTGACAATGTAATATTTACACCAATTCCCTTGGCTTTAGGCGATTTTCCAGGCGATGGCCGGTTTTGGATTGTTGACAGATCTGCCGCGTGGGTTCCTTGTCCAGACCAAGCAAATACCCGACAGGCTATAATATGTTTCAATAACTCACGGGAGCCGGGTTCTATCGATGTTAAATGGAATGAGCGGCGAGACGGATGCATAATAGATGTATATGGGGATACCCCCTTCAAGGACAATATTTTGTCATCAGACAAAAGTATAATACATGGCCGTCGAATTAGAGTTAAGGTTGGTCAGGATATTCTAGAGTTGGCTGTGGCGCTTCGCCAAAACATATCATTTAGCAATTCCGTGATAGGGGATTCGTTGCTACACATTAGCGCGGCCCTTCGGCAACATGAAAGGGATGACTACGCTATTGCTCCTGCATTTTGGCAATCCCAATCAACCTTCTGGAGCGAGACACTGGAACAAATAAGTGGTCACTCACAACCCCTAAATAAAATTCTTGACCATCTTCGGAGCACAAGAAACCGCTTTACAGAAATCGCCGGCGCGTTGTCCCCCGAAATATGGGAAGGTGTGGTTTCGAAAACCGTCTGTAAATTTTTTGAACAAAATGATAGCCCAATTGAATATGATGTGTTTGAAGAATTGGTTAATAATATCAGCCATTGCGGACTCGCGTCATCAGAGAGCTCTTTTCGAATGATGCAATTGATTACGCATCGGCTCCCTCTTCCAGCAGGGTTGTCTGATTTTGGCCGAGTGGCAGCAGCAATTAAAAAGGCAGGTGTTCCTTGGAAGATACCGTTTCCCTCACGGCTGTATACATCTGAAGTGCTGACAGCAATCGCCAATGATTTTCCAGGCAATCTTGTGCAGGATAGTCTTTCAAATGATAACAAGTTTGACAACAGCCTACTACAGATGATTAAAACAACTATGATCCTAAACGAACTTATTGGGGGAAATGGGATTAGTGGCCTAGTAAATGAAGAATCCTTTATTGCTTTGCTAAAATCACCTTATATTGCAAAACTTTCAGCTCAGGCTGAATTGTGGAATAAGCAATATGATGCATTTATTATCTCACACCCCGAAATGATTCCTTATATTCCAGGCTCAGCTTTAGAGAAAACGAATGAGTGCATTCAAAAAATTTTTGTATTGCTGAGCAAACTTTTTGGCGATAAGGATCCTCGATTTCGCAGAGTGTTTGTGCTCGACACTTCCGCCCTATTGGATCAACCAAGAATTATGAAAATCTTTCGGCCTGACGACTATATAGTTGTATCAAAACGCGTCATTGAGGAACTAGATGACAAGAAACAAGATGAACTTCTACGGCCTAAAGTATCTGAAGTAACTCGCGCATTGCAATCATTCCCTGCCCATCAGATCCAATTTTGCGATGGTGATATGTCCCTTTTAAGCCCAGACTATCGCATAAAGGGAGACAATTTAATTCTTTCTGTTGCTGTCCGATTCAGAAAGCACCTACCAATCCTACTTACTAACGATAAAAATCTTACACTTAAGGCTAAGGCGGAGAATATCGAAACGATGTCAGTCAACGATTTAGAAAAAAGAATAACCCAAGCACCTGTTAAGCAGATTTAATCTGACAAATTTAACCAAGAAAAAAATGCCAATAACCAATTTAGGAGAACGAATCCATGAGTGAAATAACTTTATTCAACTGGAACATAAATAGCCAAAATGCCTTTGCGGGGCGCCAAGCCGCAAGGGAGCAACGCCATAGGGAATATCTTCAACGGCAGGCTGGTAGAGAGCAGCGTCATGGCGAATATCTTGGGCGCCAGGCTGCACGGGAACAGCGCAATGAGGAATACCTTGAACGGCAGGCTACACGGGAGCAGCGTCATGAGGAATACCTTGAACGGCAGGCTGCGCGGGAAGCTCGACAACAAGGTTACTTTGATCGTGTCCAAGAAAACACTTCACGCTACCGGGCAAGGTACGAAGAAATGTTGGCCGATCTCGTGCGCCAGGGATTGGAACAGTACATGCCGGGCGAGTTTGCTCAAGTCCGACATCGGCTTGCAGAACTAGACGACTTGCTAGATTCTGACCCAGCCATGGCACGTGACCTAAGCCTGCAACTCGGTGCAGAATTAAGCCGTCTGCCGGCAATTGCCCGAGAAGCCAGAAGGGAACTTGAGACGCGAGAGCGGCAGCGGCAACAGGATCTTTCGGAAATGCAAAAAAGAGCAACATCAGAACTTGCCCAGTTTATTCAATCCCAACTTGCCAAAATTAGTGACCCCATTGAACAGGATTTTGCATTTGACAGAATCAAAGCACTACAATTGGAATATGCGGGGCGAAAAGTTAGTGATCTGGAATTACCAATTCTTAAAAAAGAAATCTTGGCAAAGACTTTAGTCATCCGGGAAGACTCAACTACAAAAGCAAAAGCTTGGAAGGACCGCAAAAGCCAAGAGTCCATTCGAGAAACACAGACTTTACTTCTAGAAATCCACAAGGAACAATCTGAGGCTGAGGTAAGCCACAATCCCAAGGCCACCCAATCCATGCTGGCTAGCCTTGATGCCATGCGTCAACATATCGCTGGTCAAGGCTTCACTATGGATGATCTCCAAAAACAACTCGCAGCAGAAACCGAGAAAACGGATAAAACTGTTGTTGACGAAAACTGTAGGCGAATGGTTGTTCGAGCCATCATGGATTCCCTTGAAAAGACAGGTTTTGTGGTTAGTAACCCACAAAGGCAAATAGGAGATCAAGACGAGGTAGTTATTTTAGCCAAGAAACCCGCCGGAGCAGAAGCTTCTTTTCGAGTTACCGCTGAGGGCAAAATGGAATATAAGTTTGATCACTACGAAGGGATGAAGTGCAAGTCTGATATCGACCAGATTTTACCTATGCTTCAAGAAATTTATGGCGTAGAACTATCAGACACCCGCACCTTATGGCAAAACCCTGACCGTATATCCAAATCGGCCAAGCCTTCTGACACGGGAAGCAAGGAGCAACGCCATGGCCAATAATACCGAAAACGCTTGGTTAGAGAATCTGGCCCGACAAACGGGCATCCGGCGGGCTATCCTTGTTCATGGCGAGGTACAAGATGTTTGCTACAGCCGGGAAACTGATGAGTACCGAAGTGTTACCGATGTCATCCTGCGAACTATCAAAGGGCAAGGGTTTAGTCAGGTTGTTATTTGGGACAAGTTTTCTGGTGCGCAAGGTTTGGCCCCCGAAACCTGGAAAGGGATGGTCAAAGAAGCGACATTAGGAACTGCGGAAAAAAAAGCCTGTAGTGACGACTATGAGGTAGGCCCCCGATCTTCCACCCTGAATTCAGCAGGTGTCGGGGCAACTCCAACAAGTGCCGAAGACTTCCTCTCCGTTGTCTATTATCACATGGTGAACCCAAAGCGTGAACGTTATGCCTTTGTCTTGGATTGGTCACAGTACCTTTTCGGGAACGCCAATGCCCTTTCCGACCAAGAAAGGCAATGGCTTCTGATCATCTCGAAGGCAATCCGCAATGCTCCACTACCGCTCGATGCAGAAAGCATGGCAAAACCTACGAATATAATTGTCCTGCTGTGCCAGAAACTAGGAGGGATTCCTCCTGCAATTTATCAGGGAAATCCATCCGTACAAGATATTGCTGTCCCTGGTCCAGGCCATCAAGAACGGGAAAACTTCCTGAAGCGGACAACTGATAAGTGGAAGCTACGGTCAAATCCGAAACCCGGAGAAATTGCATTCACCGATTTCGTGGACGCTTTAGAAGGCATGTCACTAAGGGATATCCAACAGCTTATCAAATTATCTCGGCAGGTTTCCGGTGATGCACTCACCTTCGAAAACCTTATCAATCTCTACAGGTATGGCGATCAGAAAAGTCCATGGGAGGACTTAAGCAGGGCAAAACTTAAAACAATCCGGGAAAGCCTTAAAAAACGGGTTAAGGGACAGGATGAAGCAGTAGAGAAAGTGGCGAGCGTCATTATTCGCGCCTATACGGGCCTTTCCGGATTGCAGCACTCGAAGAAGCAGCGAATGCCAAAAGGCGTGCTGTTTTTTGTCGGACCAACTGGCGTAGGCAAAACGGAACTTGCCAAGTCACTTGCTCAGTTTCTATTTGGCGATGAAGACGCATGCATTCGATTTGACATGTCCGAATTCAATCATGAACAAAGCGATCAGCGGCTTGTTGGTGCTCCTCCAGGTTATGTTGGGTATGAAGAGGGGGGACAACTTACCAATGCCATAAAAAAAAGACCATTTTCAGTGCTTTTATTTGACGAAATTGAAAAAGCTCATGTACGAATTCTAGACAAATTCCTCCAAATTCTGGAAGATGGCCGCTTAACCGATGGCAAAGGAGAAACAGTATACTTCTCGGAGACTGTGATTATCTTCACCTCAAACATTGGGGCTTCCGAAGTAACACCGGAAAATGATCCAAGTAGTGTCAGAAAGCAGTTTTTGTCCAAAGTCGAAGACCATTTTGTTATTATTGCCAAGCGTCCTGAACTATTGAACCGTATTGGTGACAATATAGTGCCATTCAACTTCATTATTGGAGATGAATTTCTAGTTGCAATTGCAAAAACAAAACTCCAGCCTCTCCGCGAACGATTAAAAGAAAAATACCGAATAACCGATATTGTTTTTGACGATGAAGCTAAAGCAATGCATGCGCTAGCTAAAACAGTTGATCAGCGCATGGGTGGGCGAGGCGTACTTAACGAAATAGTTAAAAGGATTATCGACCCACTAGCTGAATTCCTTTTTTCTGAAGAAGAAAATATGGCTTTTTACGCGGGTAGGAGTGTAATTGTACACCAGGCTGGAGACACAGCAATTTTTGCATTTGAAATGAGGTAACTATGGCGTATTTGAACTTGGCAGATTGGATCGATAACACCGAGGTGGAAGGTCCCGGAAAAAGATCTGCAATTTGGGTACAAGGGTGCACCATTCGTTGCCCTGGTTGTTGCAACCCAGGCATGTTTGATCTTGTTTCAAATCAATTGAAAAGCTCAAGTGAAGTTATTGAATGGATTTCACAGGCGCACAAACAATACGACACGGAGGGAGTAACATTTCTCGGTGGGGAACCGATGTTGCAAGCCCGTGGACTGGCAGAGGTAGCTAGAGGGTGTAGAGATCTAAATCTTTCAGTAATGGTGTTTTCAGGGTATACGATGGAGAATCTTAAACATAACCCCATGCCTGGAGTTTTGGACTTATTGGCAGCGACAGATTTGCTAATCGATGGTCCTTTTCTCGCCGAAAAGCCAGATATACAACGGAATTGGGTCGGGTCCATGAATCAACGGTTTCACTTTTTAACTGATTATTACTCCGAAAACATCATTCCTCGCCGAGACTACGCCTACGGACTTGAAGTTCGTATATCAGATGACGGATCGGCCAAAATAAGTGGGCACCCGGAAGCGATAAAACTAATTAACCTTATCGAAATCCCGAAAATTCCTCGGACCCATATCTAAAAATCGTGAGCGCTCTGTAAAGCACAGGTGCCAAAAAGCGAATTAAATCAGCTAGGTTTAAATTACTTGATTGGCAAAAGCGTGTGGAGTTGATCTGCAGGAGTAGTCGGTAACTTGGTCAGCGTATCCCTTAGATAAGTCTAGGGGTTAATACTAAACTGTTGGTAGGCGGCGGTGAAGCCAGTAATGAAATGCTCCTCCTGAGATTCCACGCATTAGGCAATAAGACCAGATAGATTGGCCACTCTCCTGGCAATACTTGATGAAATCTTGCCAACGTTGTTCTGTTCTGGCTTTTTGGTCAACCTGCATGCCTTGTTCTCCCTATGAGTTATTGAAAACTATTGGGATAACATGCCATGCAAGAAGGGTTTTTACCGACCGGTCACCATATTCCACCTCCATGGCTGAGTTTACAGCCTAATATTGTGTCCACCGTTCGTGGAGAGGTTCACACCGCCACCAACGACCGCGACTGGCAAATACTGCTAGGCCTTTACTGCTCGATCCGATGAATCGTGTTGAGATATGCTCTGCGTCCAGACGCCTCTTCGCTGATGGCTCGATAGTAGACGAGCGATCCTAACGGACAAAGGATCTCGAGTAGGTCATCCGGGTCCCAGTGAATATTATATCTTGGTAAGCCGCCATACTTATTGTCTGTTTCCCAACCGCACCAATGACCTTGCACGGAGCCAATGAACACGGGAGTGCCCGGACGGGCAACGGACCGAATCTGCGCAATCACCGTCGGGAGTTCCTTCTTCGGTACCCAGTTGGTCGCTGAACAGTTTGCCCAGATACCGTCGAAAGATCCTGCTGCGAAGCGGGTTCGCAGTTGCCGCATGTCCCCCACTTCACCAGGGACTCCCTGCTCGAGGCAAGCCTTGATATTGGATTCACTTACGTCAAAGCAGTAGGGCTCGAAACCTGATTGACGGAAAAGTAATGCATCCCGCCCAGGCCCACTCCCAAGGTCGAGGATTCGTCCTCGCGGGCGAACCATGTCTAAGAAGGCTGTCCGATCGGGCAGCAAAAGTTGGGTGCCAGTACGCGTCCGTTCCGCATACGTCAACCAGTGGCTGTTGAAGAGGATTCGAGCCGCGTCGGCCGCTGCTGAGCCAGTCGCCGGAACATGACAAACGCAAATTGCGTGTAGATAAGTACGAGCCGGATTGTCTGGGTCGGTTACTGGAATTACCGAGACGGTTCCAAAATAGTCAAGGAGAATATCCTCTAATTGCCGGGCGCTGTACCTAGCCACGAAACGGGGCAGGCCGTCGTATTTGTGGTCACTCTTCCAACCCTCCTCGTCCCCGGCAATCATTCCCAAAGCCAAAACACCTTGTCCAGGTCGCAAACAATTCCGGATGCACTCAAGGATCGCACGAAACTGTATTTGAGGTAAAAGAGTTAGAGACGTATAGGCCCAGACGCCGTCAATCGTGCCAACCGGCCACTCATGGACCAAGAACTCAGAGCAAGTGGCGGACAGCCCTCGGGCCCGGCAAAGGGAGACCATTTCGGGGCTGAGGTCAATTCCTTCCGGAAGGAGTCCGGCTTCTTGGAAATAGGCTAAATCACGTCCTGGTCCACATCCGACGTCAAGTACGCGAGGCCCTGGCAGGTGTTGGAGGAAGCGACGTAGGAACGGGGCCAGATATCGTTCATGGGCGCCAGCGGTGCGCTCTCGGTAGGTATGAGCATACCGATCGTACAGCCTGCGATGAGCCGCAACGATTTCGTCATAGGTCGAGGTGTCGGATGCCATGGCAGTAATCCCTAACGAATAAGAAACGACCGGACCGAACGCCTGTTACAGCAATGGTCTGGCCCTCGGTAACACACTGGTGGAAGATCCAAGCTGGTGTCACCACGCAGAAGCTCGTCCCGTCGGCCTCCAGTGTGAACACTCGAGGCACGAACGAAGATTGCGCCGCATCTTGCACAACCCCGGTCACGAACTCTAGAGGCCCTTGTACGGTTAACGACTCAAGCAGCAAGGCCGCATCGTCCGTCGGATCGACAAAGCGAATCGTCGAGCAGATTCCGGGTGCCACCATACAGGATGACCATTTGCCATGCAGGCAAATCTCCAAACTATTTACGCGACTGTCATAGAGGGAACCATGGCGGACTACCTGCGAACGGACATGGTCCCTGCTAATGGGTGTCGTACCGGCGGACTCGTGAAAAAACGCCATGCTGCGGTGCAGTAAGTCATGATAGTCCTGACCATACACAACAAAGTCAGTATCCTTATATTGCGACAAACCAAGTCGCCTTGAACCGAACATTCCGATCTCCTCACGAGGGATCCCGAGTGCAAGCAAGCTGCGGGCCATGCGCCCCCAACTCGAATCCTCATCGATAACCTTGTCAGGAAGGCCTCGCGACTGCACATGCCGCAGCCCCGCAGGCGAAAGTTCGACGAACTGTTCGCCGCAGCGCCCGGGTTCGTCAACCACCTTTGTCAACACCCCGCCAATTAGTCGATAGACTGGTTTAGCTAAGAGAACCGGTACGACCGCCGACCAGTTACCCTTTACTCCCCAGACAAAATTATCATTTACCAGATAATCGTTGTCTAAAAACACGCCGCATTACCCTCCGTGCATTGGCCAATACTGTAGCCCCATCAGGGATACGGATCACGCCGCTATAATCCTTGAGCGAGCTGATCAAGTAGTCTTGTATAAGTTGAATCACTTCCAAAGAGGAGGACCACGACGCTCTGCCGGGTTGCCTGAGTCGTGCCTTACGGCGGTAGGTGGCATCGGGGTCGGTGCAACGCAAGAACACAGGAATAACATGACCCAATTCCGCGAGATCGTAGAGTGACTCCGAGGTTAGGTGGACGCCCTCGACGAGCACTAACCGATAGGAGGCAGTTAGGCTGCGCAACACTTCCTGAGTCGTCCGCATGACTGCCCGTGCGTGTAATCGGTAGCCATTCAGCACGTTCGCTGGCGTGCATTCTCCAAGAAGTTTCCAGGCATGGTGCGACACATGGTCAAGCCATGGATCAGAGACGCCCATACTGAGGGCACAGGTCCGTATCAGGTCCGTCGAAACCACCGGCGGGCCACCCAGTTGGCAAGCTAAGCAGTTGGCAAGCGTTGTTTTACCCGCGCCGGGCACTCCGATGATGGCGATTACAATTGTCATCGCACTCTCAGCCTCCACGGAGACGTTACCATTGCCATCGGAACGCAGTGGATCCGGTCGGTGACGGTCTCAAGTGCTTCCCGAACCGAGATCTCGTCCGCAGTGTTCTCACAGCAGGCGTCGATATCGTTGTCGCTGTAGCCCTTTTCGACGACGCCGCCAACGAGCCAAACTGCTCCGCAAAACTTGCTCTTCTGAAGGATCGCAACAGCTTCAAGTAAAGTAACTCGTCTGGAAGGACGTCGAAATCTAGCAGCACTGTTCCTGACTGCATGCTCTTCGATGAGACGCCGTGCCAGTGCTAGGACAGCATCTACCAATTCTTGGAGCGGCATTAGGGGATTAAACCGCACGACGGGCCAAACAGGGAGCGGAAGTCGGCCTAGCGCCTCTATCTGACCGTCGATGAGCTGCCTTTCGCGTTCGGCGTCCAAGGGGTTCACGGCGAGACGTAGGGCCAACGCCTCCGAAGCATTGCTTGCTTCTGGGCAAAGAAGCACTTCTAGATCGACAGGCATTCGATACAAATCCTCGCCGTGCAACCACACATACTGGTCGATGCAGAACTCCGGCAAGGCCGTTGCAATACGTACTCCGGCCCAAGCGTAAGCAAGCGCTGAGTGCGGGCCGCGTTCCAGAACGATAAGCGTCGGCGGGTCAAATCGGGTGGTACCATTTAGACGGAAATGATTGCGATGCTGGCACTCCCTGAGCGCCGCGAGTCTTAACCGGTGAGCCGCCAGGTACGTTCGAGCTGTCACGAGGGGGCACTCGTTTCGGAACCAAACCGTGCGCTCTTTAAGAGTGCCAGGCATCAGACCTACAACAGACGCCCGCGGTAACTCGATGGCGCGCCATTGAGCAACGAGTGCACGGCTCAGAGTGGACTTACCTGCCCCGTCAGGGCCGTCGATGGCGATCGTCAGCGCAGCGCCACACGACTTCGCTTCGTCACCCATGCTGGAACTCCCAAAGATAAACGCATATAGATTATAATATATATGGCTTGTTCTTAGTTGTCAAGTGTTAGTAGGATCTAGCAAAACGGAGCTAAACGGTTCCCACAAATCATGATGCATCCGATGGTGAGAAAAGCCTGAAGGATGTCGTCGCGTTTTTCGTATCAGACCCTGAGTCGTCTTTGTTGGAACAACCAAGCGAAGACGCTTTCGATGATACACCGATGCCTTCCCAAACTGCTTCCATGACCGACATGCCGCTTAGCTATTTGGGTATGATTCCCCTTTTTCTCAATGGCCGTCTTGTCTTTGCCTCTGCATCGTAGGCGCAATCGGCATACAGTTCGTCCGGTTTTCGCCTTCTTCCGATTGCATTACCACATGCCACAGTTTTTTCATCGTTGCTAATGCACCACAAAGATCCGTTCGATCGGATGATAATTTCACAAGCGATTGCAGAACAGATTCCTGTGGTTACCATGGATACGACATTTAATTCTTACGCAGATACATGGTGTTGGTGAGAAAGAATTAGCGCTCTTAAGAAATCAAAGGTATTTAGTCGTCCCTGAAAAAGCCACTTCTGGCAACTTTTCCAAATTAAGCCGAGGCAATTAAGGGTGCCGTATGGTTTCTGCCCGTGAGCAGATTGCAAAGAGCCACCTTGAGGCAGCAGTCCAAGGATTTGAACAGCCAAAAAAAGACAAAAAATAAAGCCCGCATGAGCTTCATGAAGTTGTAACCGATGGCACTCATCAAAGCGTTGACTTTGTCCCCTGTTTTTCCCTTCAAATAATTTCTTTCCATACGATGATCACTTTTAAGATGTCCAATGGTCGGCTCAATCACGCTCCGTCGCTTCAACATTTTTCGGAACGCCCGGGTTGCAGTTTTTGGAATCGATCCCGCCACATGTACCAGCGCACTGCCAAGATAATCGTGTCCTCGATACCCTCGGTCTACCATGATGCGTTTTGGTTCCACTTCCGTAATCGCAGTTAATTGGGATACCGCTCCAGCCAGCGTGTGCCCATCATACGGGTTGCCATGCAATGCTTTTATTCCCACCACCCAGTTGCTTTTGTTGGTGACCGCCACACTCACCTTGCACCCAAATTCATAACGCTTGTGGGCTTTCCCTTTGGCGATGCATTCCACATGAGGTTCATGGATGCTGTACAATTTCCTAGCGCTTTTTCTAGTCTGGTTTCCCAACCGAACAGACTGTTCCAATAGTTGTACCATTTGTTCCCGCAACACTTCCGAGCCGCAAAAATCCAGCTTTCGAGTGATATCTCGTGTCAATCTGCCCATGATCGTTTTTAATTTCTTTTCACACATCTTGGAACGCTTGTACTGCCTAGCGTGGGCATACCTGTTTTGCATGATCAATAACTGCTTGCTCTTGCGAACATAACTTTGCCTCACTTCCAACCCGGATTTTTTTGCCAATCGACCCAAGATTCGAATCATCTTGTAGTACAACCTTGTGTCGGTTGGAAACGCAATCGCCTTCGGCTGCACCGTCGTATCCACATTCACCTGTTCCAAATCGCCAGGGTTCAGGAACTTCCTTCGGCTGGCAACCTCCAGCGTTTGTTTCAACAATATTTCCAGTTTTTCCGAACCGAGGCGGGATCGCCATCTTGATAAAGTTGTCGGGTCGATAGGTGCCTGATACTGCATTGTTTCATAACCACAAAACCACTGCCAATACGGGTTTTCCACCCACCTTTCCAGCAATTGCTCATCGCTGAGACTGTACGCTGACTTCAAATACAACAA
>Ga0114970_10000620_pt1 | contig 26633 bp, 33 predicted proteins | sample M_140205_XF_Meta_FD_87030 | JGI IMG/M metagenome (GOLD analysis project Ga0114970, IMG submission 87030) | Freshwater microbial communities from Lake Montjoie, Canada to study carbon cycling - M_140205_XF_MetaG | ecosystem: Environmental > Aquatic > Freshwater > Lake | place: Lake Montjoie...
GCTCCGGCCAGAGCCATTCGGGCCTCTGCAATTCGGGCCGCTGGCACGGAAACTGTTGCGCCAGTCTCATCCATGCGAAACTCGATGCCCGCCTCTCGAATCTTCTGCGTCACCGCCGAGGCATCCTCTGCGGAAAGACCGGTGTAGAGAGGGCGGAAACTGCTGTCGTATTTGTAACTGGTTAGGCCCCAGAACGCCACGCACAGCACCACCGGGACGACGATCAGGGAGACTCGCTGCCAGATTGTGAGGGAATTCCAGATCTTAAGTAGTTGCTGCATGGGGTCCGGGGCCAAACACTACATGGGCATCCGCATAACTTCCTGGTACGTCTGAACGAGCTTGTTTCGGACCTGCTGAAACAGTTCCATCGAGAGTTCTGCGCGTTGCGACATCAGGGCAACCTCATGGATGTCGCCTTTTCCCTTGATCAGGAGATCCTCCGTCCCCTGGCGCGCGACCGTTCGGACGCGCTCCACCTCCGAAACAGCGGAGTTGAGTATTGAGGCAAAGCTGACTCCACCCGGTGGGGAAGAACCAGCGGGTCCCGCCAGGTCGGACAGGCCCGCCGGGCGCGGGATGGCAGGAGCGATTACGGGGATAGTCATTTGTGCAAGATTCCTTTGCTGCTCTGATCCTTACCGAAACAGGTCTATAGATCGGGCGATCATGTCCTTAACTGAAGTGATTGCTGCCACATTCGCCTGGTATCCTCGGGACGCGCTCATCAGGTCGACCATCTCTTCGGCAGGGTTGATATGTGGAAACGAAACATAACCCTGAGGGTCGGCGTCAGGGTGACCGGGAAGATAGCGGCGTTCCGGCTCGGTGCTGTCAATAGTGATCTCTGAGACGGATACGCCGGAAGGGCCGTCCCCTGCGACATCCATCAGCGCGGCGGCGAAGGAACCCGATAACGCCTGCGAGGCGAAGACGGCGTCTTTTCTCTTGTACGGACCGCCTTCCGGCGTGCGTGTCGTATCGGCATTCGCGAGATTTTCGGTAATGAGCTCGGCTCGGGTTCGCTGTGCATCCAGGCCGGACGCGCTAACCGCGATGGCATTAAACAGACTCATGCGTTCTTGCCTTCAGCGATAGCCGAGCGAAGGCCCTTCAGTTCGCCGCGCAACATCTGCGTGACCAGGTTGAAACGAAGAGTGTTTTCTGCCAGGAGTCTAGCCTCTCTGTCGATACTGACGTTGTTGCCGTCATTTCTCTGGGCCAGATCCGGGGCCTCCACGGGATTTCCGAAGGAACTGGTAAGCACCTCAGCAAAGCTGGCAGGGGCTGAAATGTCGCGAGCACGATAGCCGGGCGTGTCGGCATTCGCGATGTTGGAGGCGATAACTTCCTGACGTCGCACAAGGTGTGTCAGGAAGCCGCCGAGCTCAAGTCCGGTACGTTCGAACATGACAACGAAGAAGCACGAGTGGGGCCATTCTCATCTGACTGAAAATAAGCCTCTTGCAGCCTCGCCTTGTATCTGAATCTGCCAGGATCATGCCCTGTTTTCGGCAAGATCCTGGCGTCTGCAATCAGCCGTACCGATTGAAGCCGGATGCCGCCGTCAGGCGATGTAGAGACTTGACGATATCGGCCCTGACCGTTCGTGCCGAGATGATGGCAGTTCTCAGTGCAAAAAGGTAATGCGTGGTTGCGACCTCACCTTGCGGTGGGGCCTGCTGTGGCAATAACGCGGTTAGTTCCTCAAGCCTGCCCCAGTCTCCGGACCGTGCGCAGACCTGCAATTCAGCAATCAGAGCGACCGAGCTCATCCTGTGCACGGCATTATCAGACATTTGAGCTCTTTGTTCCGTTATAAGCAGCAAAGAGTCCGGTGACATAACTGACCTGACTTTCGAGCCTGGCGATGGCCGCATCAGCTTTAGCCAACTGCGCCGTCAGATTCGTTTGGAGATTGGTTACGGTGGTCTGTTGTTCGACCATCTTCTTCTTTTGAGTGGTTATTGCTTCTGCCACTGTAGTCTCTTCACCTTTGAAGAGGCCAGTGACCGGATCTTCAAGCGCGCCGAGGAGATCTGTCGCAAGCTTCAGGAACCCACCAGTGGAAGAACTTCCCAGCGTTGTCAATAGTTGCGGGAAGCGAGTGCTTGCTGCCGCAGACAAGGCAGCGCTGTCTACCGAAAGATGCCCTTCTTTGTCGAATGACACACCGAACGCTGCGAGCGAGGCCTCGGGGCCACCTCCGCTGTAGGAACTAAGCTGACCCAGCGCTCCCGCGAGCGAGAGCAACAGGCTCGACCCTCGCAGCGCCCCGCCATTCTCCCCGCGATGCCGGGCAATCGCATCCACCGAGTTATTGTAGGCCCGGGCGAACGAACTCAGGCCCGCAGCGATACCCGTGGCGTTGTTCGCCACTGTAATCGTTGTTGCCACGCCTGTACTGCTTTTGCTAAGCAGGTTGACGGTCAGCCCTGGCGCCAGCGTCACCGTACGGGAGTCGCTGGTAATCGAGGTTGCCAGGCCCTCCACCTTGTAGCTGGCGAGAGTCCCGGCAGTAGATGTGCCAATCAGGCTCACCGAGCTGTCAGTCAGATCCAGAGCGTCTGACCCAAGCTTAATCGCCCGGAGAGAGAGGCGGTAGTCCGGCGACGCAGTTGACCCGACGTTGACCAGGGTGGCCTGAACCTGATCCGAGGCCTGCGAATTGATCGCATCCACGAGGCTGGCCAGCGAAGTGGATGTTGGGGTGATGGTTGTTGTTGTGGTGCCGGTATGAAGAGTGAGACTTGTGGCCGAGGTGATCCCGGTTGCAGACGGATCGGTCACCGTTATCGGGCCCGCAAGGCTCACCGCTGACGAAAAAGATCCGAGATTCTCGACCTCGATGTTGTATGTCCCCGCCAGAGCCCCGCTCGAGACTGTCGCTGAAACAATAGAGCCATCAGACACTGAAGAGCTTAGTGTGTTCGACTTTAGAATACTCTGAAGAGATGTCACGCTCTGCTGCAGCACCAGAAAGCTGGCGTCCAGGGTTTGCAGGGCGCTTTGTCGTTCGCTCAGTGTTGTCAGGCCTGCGTTCAGCGACTGCAAAGGCAAGGCTGCGATTCCCACCGCCCTGTTCAGAACGGACTGCAGGCTGGTCGCGTACTTGCTCACACCGGCGAAACTACCGGCGATTGAAGATGACAGCGATGGGATTGGTGAACTGGACATCCTTTACCTCCTTGCGTCCGGCCAATGCCGGACGCACTAACTCAACTTGTTAACCCTTCAGGAGTGCCAGCACCGCTTGCGGCGCGGAATTCGCCTGGGCCAATGCGGCCAGCGAAGCCTGCTGCAGTACCTGCGCTTTTGTAAGATTCGCCGCCTCAGCTGCCACATCAGCATCGCGGATGCCCGCCTGGGCCGCAGCGTAGTTGGTGATTTGGGACTGTGCCAGGTTCACGGCGTAATGTAGTTTGTTTTGCCCGGCACCGATCTTACCCTGGACCAGGCCCAGATTCGTGACGGCTGCCTGAAGGGCAACCAACGCCGCAATCGCGTTGCCGGAATTTGAAGCGGAACTCTGCGCTGCGGTTACAGTCTGCGCGCCGACCGTGCCGAAGGCACTGCCGCTACCGCCGCCCGCTCCCGCCGTAAATGCCGTCTCGTTCACACTGAAAGAAGCGGTACTCTGGATGGAAAAATCAGTACCATTCGCGGCCGTGACCGCATAGATTCCGGATCCAGCCAAAGCGGTATTGATTGTCGTGAGCGCGGCCGTCAAAGTGCCTGCATTCGCGGCCGTCAGGTTGATTGTGTAAGCGCCAGAAGCGTTCTGGACGACAAACGTTTCGTCTGCAGCCGTGCCGCCGCCTGCTGCGAAAGCAGCGAAAGTGCCACTCCCGATGCTATAGTTTGCCTCGTTGACTGCCGTTCCCGTACCCGCAATCGGCCCGGTTCCGGCCGCTGTCGTGGTCACCGTGAAGGCAGTTGACCCGCCGAACTCCAGCGTTCCATCGCTCCCGATCGCCGCAGTCAGGCCATAGGCCTGGAGTGACGTATTCAGGTTCGAAATAACCTGCGTACCCGAAAGTCCTCCACTGCCGCCGGTCACCGAAACGGTAACATCCTGGCTTCCCGTACCGGTATTCAGATGGAATGTGAAGCTCTGACTCGTTGCAGTCAGAAAAGTAACGGCCGAATTGTCGAGGCGGACCGTGTTCCCGGCCAGTTGTGTACCGCCTCCGGCGACACTCGTCGTCGAAATTCCGAGTGCCGTTCCGTCCACCGCGTTGTTGGTACCACTAAGATCGACCGAAATCTGGGCATTCGCCGATGTCGTACCGCCGCCAACGTAGGTTACGAGGTTGGTATTGTAAACGCCGCCGGTATTCAATTTGACGTTCGACGCCTGACGATCAATTTCCAACAGGAGTCCCTGATACTCCGTGTTCACTGTAGCTCGATCACCGGTAAAAGTCGCGGAAGCAGATTGAGTCGCCAACGTCCGCAGGCGGTCCAGAATATTGGAAATATTATTCAGCCCTCCGTCAATTATCTGTAGGGAACTGATGCCGTTCTGAGCATTCAGCACGCCCTGGGTCAGTTCGGCAGTGTCACCCCGGTACTTGTTCGCGACAGCCAGGCCCGCCGCATCATCCGCTGACGAATTGATGCGAAACCCCGAGGAGAGCTGATTGATGGTATCGCTTTGGAAAATAGTGTTCACGCGGATGTTGTTCTGCGCTGTCAAAGATGCAACGTTGGTCTGAATGGAGAGTGGCATTTACTGGCGTCCTTTTGCCGCATACATACCCGGCATCATGCCGGGCGCAGGTTCTCGCGGATCAACGCGATGCCCGCTGTATCGCTTCGTAGTTATTGATCGGTCAAACGGCACCTGGACTTTATAGCAAGGAGGGAGTATTCCTGAGGAGCCGAACAATATTCTCCAATCCACTTCCCGCAACCGCCAACGCAGGTGCCTGTTTATTCTCCGCAGCAATGGCGGACGTCTCCCGACGTGTCACAGAAATAGTTCGGGGTGCCCGAACTCCCAGCTTGACTCTGCTCTTTGAGATTTCCACTACTTCGATCTCGATGTCGGGCCCCAGCAGAATTGCTTCACCAGCCCGCCGACGAAGGACTAGCATACCGGCTCCCAGGTTCCATCGACCGTCAGTCGGCGTGATCCGTGACGAGGTTCGAGCAGAATCTGAGCACACCGATAGTTGCGCAAATTGATTACAATCGGCGCGTCCAGATTCGTCCTGACGGTGTCACCGCAGGGCAGCAACAGCGCCAGACAAAGGTGGTCTTCCCCCATCACCAGATTCCTCCCTGGATCAAGATCCAGACCCGCCCGATCATCCTCAGAGATATCGGCCAACGGGGCGTCGACGATACAGGAGACGGGCAGGCATACAAAGCAAACGTCCGGGGATCGGACGCTTTGAAGGAAAACGAGTGGCCGCCGGGCCGGGATCTCGACCGGAAGCAGAACATGCTCCGTTTCAAACCCAGGCAAACCCGCCGGGAGGAACAGTTCGCTGCCCTTGTCCTGCGATATGTCACCGAGGCAAGAAGACAGGATCACCCTTCCAGGTACCGGCTCCCGGACGGTAAGTGGGGTCGTCATTCCGGCACCCTCAGAGCCTGCCCTGCAGCTGTTGGCCGACGCGGAATGCGGCACGTCGACCGGAAGCCACCATCTCACCATTGAACTTCTCCTTGCCGTTGAGCGTCATTGTCAGGGCGCGGTTCGCTGGATATTCAAAGCTCACGACATCTCCGCATTCCAGATTGACAAGGTCCCGAAGGAGGAGTTGAGGTCCGGTGAGGAGGACTTCGGAGTTCAGCAGTGAGGGACGGATCAGGTCAAGCACCCGCGCCTGTTCACCCTCCGTGGAGACGCTCTTTCGAAGAGACCATTGCTGGTCGAACTTCTGGCGCATCATCTTGATGATGATGGAGGGCATTGCGATGTTCATCATCCCAATGGAATCGCCGATACGGATTTCAATCGCCACTGCCACAACGGCCTCCGTGGGGGCAAGAATCTGCAGGAATTGCGGCTCCGTCTCGATCGTATCAATGGCGAAGTCTATTAGAGTCACGAAGCGCCAGGCCTCTCCCAAATCGCGCAGGATGATCCGGAACAGGCCGTCAAGCAGGACCTGTTCGATCTCAGTTATCTCCCTCTGTGAACTGAACTGAAGTTTTCCGTCGCCGCCCAAAAGGATCTCGAGTATGGGAAAAATGAGAGATGAGTTCAGTTCCAGAACAGCGTTCCCGTCGTAAGGTTTGAGGCTAATGGAAGCGATGCAGGTAGGAGAGGGAAGGCATTCGAGAAACTCAGCGTACGACAACTGTTCCACACTCACCAGATTTACGATCAGGTATGTCCGGAGGTACGCCGACAGGCTCGAAACAAGGCTTCGAACGAAGCTGTCGTGAAGCTGGTGGATGGCTCGGAGTTGCGATTTCGCAATGCGGTCAGGACGCCGGAAATCGAACGGAACAGCCCGCCGGGAGCCCTGTGTTTCCGGCCGTCGGCCCTGTGTATTTTGGAATACAGCATCGATTTCCTCCTGGGTTAGTTGACGGCTCATGTTTACCCGATGTAGTCGAAGAGGCTCTTTCGCGGCACCGAGGCCTGAGCCGAGAACGCCGCAGACTGTGCAGTGCTCTGGAGGCTCAGATCTGTAGCTGCCTGCACAATGTCAGTATCCCGAAGCTCAGAAAGACGACTCCTCAGGCCGGTAAGGAAACTGTTGGCGAGAGTTGTTTCATCGGCAATCCGTCTGGCCGACGCACCATATCCGGCCTGCTTCTGATTCAGCCAGTCGGACCCGGCCCGGAGTTGGGACAGAGCACCGGAAACCGCCGTCGGATCGTTCGAATTGAGTGCCGTGACCAGACTGTTTAGTCCCGCAAAAATATTGGTGGCAGCGGGGGCCCCCGAAGCGTCTTCAGCATCAAAAATCGCAGATGCCGAGCTGGCCGCGAACACTGGCAGGCCGTGGGGATCCTCAATGATCCGCGAAGTGGTTTGGGTTGTAAGACGATCCGCCCCTCTGGCGCTGCTGGCATCATACTGATATGGCTGCGCGTCATCCTGGTCACCGCCGAACACAAACCTGCCCTCAACCGTCGTGTTTGCGATCCCCACAATCTGCTGCTGGAGGTTGACAACTTCTATCGCGATGTTTTGTCTGTCGGCGGCTGACGTTACTGAACTCGCCGCCCGCACCGCAAGTTGTCGAGCCCTGTCAATGAGAGTGATGCCGGTTGACAATGCCGTGTCGACTGCTGATGCCTCTGCCCCCACTCTTCCCAAAGTCGCCAAATATTGCTGGGTTGAGGAGATCGAGGTTCCGAGGCCGATCACATTTGCAGTGTCTTTCGGGGAGTCGGCGGCATCCTGGATGCGATAGCCAGACGAGATCTGCTTCTGGGTCTTCGTTATTCGTTCCTGAAGGCTACGGACCCCATCAAGAAACCACGCACCGCTAATCAGGTTGTTGGAGATCATCGAATGAGGTTGATCTCCGTGGAAGTGAGCGAGTCAAGGATGCCCACGAGCTTGGCATTTGCCTCAAAGTACCGCTGTAGCGATGTAATGTTGATGGCCTCCTGGTCCAGAGAAACGCCTGAGATTCTTTGCCGCTCAGCGACAGCCGCAGTTAGGGACCCCCGTGTGACGGAGACCTGGTCTCTGGCGGAGGCCAGTGCGTGGCCGAGACTCGTGGCTATGGATGAGAACAGGTTCTGTGCAGACACTCCCTGGATCCAGTCCGCTGCGTCCGAAGAGCCGAAAAGCCTGGCCAGCGCGTTGGCTGCGCCATTGCTCTGAGCGGGTGGCCCCAAACTACCGAGGGCAAGTTGCGACGGCAACACAGTCGGATCCAGGGTGATCGTGCGAGCGACATTCTGATCGTTTGCTGCGTCGTAGGAATAAACAGGAAGGCCACTTGTGCCCGAGGGAGAAACGGCGTTCGAAAGCAGACTGTTTACCCTCGACGCAAAGCCTTTTGCCAGCGTGTTCAGGGATCCCGTGTCGCTGCCGCCCCCGCGCAGCGGAGAAAGTGTGTTGTTCCTTATATCAAGGAGGGCTCCCAGCTTTCCGGAATATGTACCAGGCGAGTTCCCTCCTCCCGCTGAGCTTACCTGTAAAAGCGGCGCGGCGGTCGGGTCTACTGCCAACTGATAGACCTGATCTCCAAAAACCAGAGGCTGCCGCCCCCCGGTCAGCACGGATACCGACCCGTCGGACGCCACCGAAGTAGTGATGTCAATCAGAGAGGCCAGATCTTCCAGGGCAGCGCGGCGATTGGCATCTACCCCAGGAACCGGGTCCGCCTGCCCCCGGAGTTGTCCGTTGAGTTGCCGAATCTGATCCGTGAGACCATTGACCTGCGATGCGACACCACGGATATCCGCATCGATTTGCAGGGTCTGAGAATCCAGGCGAGCTGCTGCTCTTCGAAATTCAGCAGCGACTGCCCCGGCGGCGCTCAAAGCCGTACTCCGCAGCGTCTGGTCGTTTGGCGTAACTGCCAGATCCGAGAATGCGGAGCTGAACTTCTGAAACGCAGCCAACAAGCCGGACCCACCGGTAATGTCGAACAGCTCCTGGATCGACGAAAGTGATTCTGTTCGGTTCTGGCTCCATGCAGCTTCCGAGGTAGCGGCCTGAACGCGCGCATCGGCATGAAAGTCCCCGGCCGAACTAATGCTGATGTAGTCGGAACCAGGCACCGCAGCCCCGGTTCCGATGGGCTGAATGCTGGAACGAACCGCAGCATACCCGGGTGTGGCCGCATTCGCGACGTTGCCTCCCTCAATATCGATGGCTCTGCTGAAGACATTCAGGGAAGTTGACGCGGTGCGCAAGGCTGAGATTAGCGACATGTGTTAGCCCCCGGCATGCCGAATGATGGCCTTTCCGATATCCCCGGAAGAGGGCAAATAGGTCCCGTTGGATACTGCTTTGCTGAGGGCGTCAATTCGAGAGGCCCGCTCGCTGGAGAAACGGTGCAGGGCGCTGGAGGCTCCAGACACTCGCACGCTGTCTCCGCCGGATCCAGTGTCGACGGCCCGACCGCCTGCCTGCGCCCGGGTTGCCGACGGTACCGGTCCGGTAACCGGTGCTTGTGCCGACGAATTATCGAGACTTAGCTTCATGAGAGATTACCAATTCTAGAGTTGCGTGAACCCCGAAACCCCCCTGCTGTGAAGAGCTTTTTTTAGCCGAATCAGAGCTTTTTGATGCAGCTGACAGACCCGGCTCTCGTTGACGTGGAGTTGTGCGCCAATCTCCCTGAGCGTGAGTTCTCCGGCGTAGCGCAGTCGAACCAGAGCACGATACTTAGCGGGTAACCTCTCCAGTTCTTCCTGGATAACTGCGGCTCTTTGACGAGTGAAAAATGGGGATTGCGGGCAACTATCCCCCGAAGCCGGAATCTCTGCGTCACCTGAACTTCTGGCCAAAGCGCTGAAGGTTCGAGTATCGCGCCCGAGGTGTTTACGCACCAAATCCAACATCTCGCCCCGCACCCGAAACTTGGCATAGCTGAGAATGGGTGATCCGATACCCACCTCGAATGCCTGGACCGCCTTCAGCAGACCGACATTCCCGGCTTGTACCAAATCTCCGACATCAATTCCACAGCCCTGTGGCAGCCTCGCGTGAAGGCGTCCGGCAAGGGCGCGAACCATGCGATGGAAGTCTGGTTCCAGCTCGATTGGAAGTGAAGGAACCGGTCCGGCCAGCGAATTCGGACTGGACGGCGCGGCGGAGGCGACCCCGGGGGATCTGATCGAGACACATTTGGTGGAAACTTTGTCCGTCATATAGGCAACTGGATATAAAGTGCCGATGCGGCGGATTTTTCTCACCTGGGGAGCAACAAATCCTTCAACCTCCCCGGCTTTTTTATATGTGAGCGAAGCCAAGGACTGGAATCCTGTTTCGCATACCAACTGCGTCGGACGTCGGCGCCAACGCAATTCGAACCTCAAATCGCTGCCCTTCGGCGCGAAAGCCCATGGCAACACCTTGAAGCGCGGAGGCATTTCGGAATTGGAAGTTCCGGCCGTGGATCACGGTCGGCACACTGATCGCCAGAGGTCCCGTCACGACCTCCAGAGCATTCTTGACGTTTCCAATCATCATATTGGTAACCTCAGCTACCACGTCGAGAACCTCGTCGTCGATGCCCTGCGCGTCGTTGGCATCAAGGCCCAACATCCGCGAATAGAGCAGGGTAGCGAAGCCGGGCGGGCAACAGAAGCTGCCGGATCCACCCCAGTCGCCGGTAATGCCTACGAGCGAAATCAGCCCCGATTCCGACGGCCTGAGGTCGCTGATCAGGCCCGTGTACTCCACCTCCATGTCCAGCATCATGGAGAAGACCTCTGCAGTCGCGGACGTCACACTTGTCACCAGAAGTTCGTGATCTATCATCAAAATGTCCTTTCGGCGACCTGACGCAGCCCAAATGCACTACTCTCATCCGCTCAGTGAAGTCATCGGCCTGGGAGAACAGGAACTTTAGGCTCGGCACGAAATATTCTTCAAAAAAAGACTAAAGGTTTTTGACTTGATGTCGATAGAGATGTGGATACCGAATCCACATGACCCACTCCCTGGAAAATCCCTCTTATGCACATGGCGACTCGTTCGCCGCCAGAACCTCTGACGCCGTGGTACCCGGAAGGCCGCTTCTGATAAGTAGTGGTGCCCGTTCCGCAGAGTTTGGTCAGGCCAATGGCGCCTGGCCGGGTGGTTCCAGCGGAGCGCCGCCGCTCGTCGGTGCCAGTCCCGCGATCGCGAGCGTAACTTCGGACGTCGAGCTGGTGGCAAGTCGCACCTGTAATGTTCTAATCGAGGGCGAGACCGGAACGGGCAAGGAGGTCGTCGCGAGGGCCATTCATGCGCTGGGATCGCGGAGCAAGGGCCCATGGGTGGCTATCAACTGCGGCGCAATTCCCGAGGCCTTATTGGAAGCCGAACTGTTTGGGCACATTCGCGGGGCCTTTACGGGCGCCATCCAGTCCAGAGCCGGCAAGTTCGAGATCGCTAACCGCGGCACGATCTTTCTGGATGAGATTACCGAGATGCCAATGGGACTGCAGGCCAAGCTGCTTCGGGTTCTGCAGGAACGTGAGTTGGAACGCCTGGGCGGGAACGAGAAGATTCGGCTGGACATACGTGTTGTTGCGGCAACAAATGCGGGATTGAGCGAGCGAGTTCGACAGGGGCTTTTTCGGGAGGACCTCTACTATCGCCTGAATGTGTTCCGCATCTGGGTACCACCGTTGCGGGACAGACGGGATGACATTCCCCTGCTCGCCCGGCACTTCATTGAAAAGATCTGCCGCGCCGAAGGGTGCCGGATCAAGAACCTGGAGGGTGCTGCAATGGATAGGCTTATGTGCCACACCTGGTCAGGCAACGTGCGCGAACTGGAAAATATCATTGAAACAAGCATCATCCTGAGCTCGTCAAGGGTGAATATCGCCGCAGGCGATATTCGGTTCTACTCATCACCGTCAGAGCCCTTGCGGCGCGTGCAGATGACCGCGTCCTCCGGCATGCCGGAAGACGGGCTCGATTTCCAAAAAGCGGTCGAGGAGTTTGAGCAGAGCCTGCTCACTCACGCTCTGACGCGGGTGCGGGGTAATAAGACGGCAGCTGCAGAGTTACTTGGACTAAAGCGAACCACCCTCGCCGCGAAGATGCGGGCCCTCGGGACCCGCATGCCCCGCCTGGTCGCCTGAAAATGAATCAACCCAAAAAACGGCAGTTGAGCGGATCTTCGGCATAAGGCGTTCCCCAGCATCCTCTTGCACGTAATGCAGTTTTCACCCAAATGGCGGACGGTCGGAGCAGATGTCGCTCCAGCCAAATCAATGATTTACCTTGGCCCACGGACGCCAATTGCCGTTTTTAGGATCAATTGGATGGCTAGTCATGCGTTTGAATCACTACCGGCTTAAAGCCGGTAGAATGCGTGACGACTGAAAGTCGAGGAGTGCGGCTGAAGCCGTCTCAAGGGGTTCCGGCTGAGAGCCGGCTCAAGGCTCGGTGGACACTGTAATCTTGAAGCCCTGGTCGTCTTCGTCCTACTTTTGGCTCTCTATATAGGCTTTGATCGTGGCCTCGTCCACCGCGCCCACCGTCGCGCAGAAGTACCCGCGTGCCCACATATGTTGTCCCCAATATCGCTTTCGCAGGTCCGGAAGCTCCGCCTGCAAATGTCGGCTCGACCGGCCTTTGATGTACTGCGCCAGCTTCGCCGGCGACAATATCGGAGGTGCCGACACCAGCATGTGTATATGATCCGGCGACACTGCTCCCCGTATGATCACCACGTCCCGCGCCTGGCAGATCTGGCGGATCAGGTCGCGCACACGCTCAGCTACTCGCACGCGCCGTATCTTATACCTATACTTTGTGCAGCAGATTAAGTGATACTTCAGCTCGAACACCGCGTGCGCGCTATGCGTGTATGCCGCCATTTCCCCCATTGTCGACCTTCGAAATGGGGCCGCTGAAAGCGGGCCACCTAAAAGGCGGTGGGATTAGACCAGGAGGACGGAGGTAAACGCAAAGGTACATCTTGGGCTGATCCGCACCAACTGGAAAGGAATGCGGAAAAGATTCCAGAGCCTCCGTAACAGGAACCGGCACTCCGTACTCAAAGTTTTCGTCCGGCATCCACGCCGACATAAAGGTCCCGCATGCCACGTTAGCCAGTTCCCGAACAGTGGCCTCGATTTGTCCGGGCCCAGGCAAGGCAGCTTCACAGGCCAGAAACTCGGATGTCATCCTGCTGGTAAGGCCCCTGCTGACCCTCAAGGTGAATTGTCCCCGAATCGGCCCCGTAAACCAGACTGACACCCCAAGGGAGTCTATTTCGGGTAACGCCTCACCCTGGTAAATGGGCGACATGAAATACATGGTCTCGAGTACCTCAGTCATTGCTTCTGTTATCACGGCTTGTGGAATGTTCACTGAAGGGCCTCGAGAAATGAAAGTAGTTCCCGACGAAGGACCTGCGGCGTAACCGGTTTCATCAGGTAGGTGAAGGCTCCGCAGCCCAGGACTTCGGCGGGCCTCGCCGGAGCTGGGTGGAGGCGTGCATTTGTTCGATCAGTTCCGAGCCGCTCATCTCCGGCATGTTCAGATTGGTAATGACGAGGTCCGGAACAATGTCCAGCGCTGTTTCCATACCTTGGCGACCGTTCTTGGCCTCATAGATAGTCGTCTCAAGGCCCGTCATTTGCAACGTCCGGGCGACATAGCGCCGCATTACCGGCGAATCGTCTACCAGTAGAACTGTCATCGTCCGCTCCCTTCGGCGAAGACTTGTATTCGGCCCGGAGCGAGGACACGGCCAGGGGCAGTGCCCTTTCGAAGATCCCCTTGTCCGGTCCCAAGATCGAGGCGCACGGAGTGGGATTCGTTTCCACCAACGTCTTCGTTGTCCACAAAGATGCCAGCTCTCCAGAACGCCTTCTTTATGGGCATGCGGTTTCGCTTGCCCATCTCGAAAGATGCCGAATCCGCCATCATGTTGGCCCCTCCGGCCATGCAACACCTGAGTCTGGATTTCGAAGCCCCGCCGACCTCCAGCCGACGAGGCAGTTCGGGAACCCCTGTATCCACGTAGAGAAAGGGATTTCCAGCGGCCCCCGACGCCGTTCGGTCAATTGCCGAATCCGGCAGCATCACATGCAGAAGCTCTCCGAGTCTGAGCTTCCAATCCCATGCAACTACGGCAATGCAGGATCCCAGAGCATACGTCGTCAGGGCACTTACCGGCCATACTGCCGTCCGGCAATCGCCTACGCCTACCACTACTTCCTGTTGCGTCTGTAGTAGCTGAGGGCTTGAAGATGCAGCCATTCAGCACTTCCTGTAGGTCGCCGGCTGAACATAAGTGAGACTTTGCGGCAACCGCAGCAGGGTTTCTGAATGCCCCGTCAAAAGGTGGCCCCCGGGGATAAGTTGTTGCACCAGACGCCCCACCAAAAGATCTCTGGTCGGCTGCTCAAAATAGATCATCACGTTTCGGCAGAAAATAACATCGAAGGTTCAAGCTTCCGTACAAGGGTCCAGGAGATTGAAAGCCCCAAAGCGCATGCAGGAACGAACCTTCCTGGTCACCCGCCACTTCCCTGAGTCCCTGTTGTCCACCTCAAAGAAGAGATTCTGCCACCCCACCGGCAGAGCTTCCAGACGACTCTCTTCATATTCACCAGCTGTCGCCCTACTGAGGACTGTTCGTGATATATCTGTAGCCGTAATCGCGCACCGTACCCCGGCGTCCAGACAGCACATGGCAATTGTGTACGGCTCTTCCCCCGTCGCGCAAGGTCACGAACGAGTCGCGACATCTTCCGGAACAACGTTCCAACCGCGACCATCCGCATCAACATCGAAGTCTTTTGGACCTCCTGTAAAACGCGGCCTAACTGCATCAGGTTGCGAGACAGAAGAGCATCCCCGACCGGCCTGGTCTCGCTGCGAGAGAGCTCCGCAACCCGGACGGCACTGGACCTCAGGTCGTGGGGTATCGGCAGCGTAAGGTAGTCATTCAGGGTACTCAGGAGCTGAGCTGCGCCGGGTCCACCCTCATCGGGGCCCTGGCTCTCCCCGTCAACAGGGGATGTCCCCCTCAGTATTCGCTCAATCGTCGCCGCCGGCAATACGCTCGTTTCGGTCATAGTCGTCCGCTTTTCAGCAGATCGGCTGCAACACGGGCGGACTTTAGGACCGAGGCTATGATTCCGTCCGGATCGTGAGAATCTGCCCAACCCGGGTGAGAAGTCGAGCCTCACTGGTTGCAATCCCCAGGCTGGAAGCCACCGTTTCGGCAGCAGAACCGCTGCGAAGCATTTGCAGAGCCTGGGACCGCACAGACAAATTCAGGCGCCCGCCCCGAAGAGACTCCTGCGCGCTCACCATCCCGGTCTCGAGCGCATGAAGAGCCTCGCGCAACTCGCTGACTTCACTCCCACAGTTTGCCTGCACCCTCTCCACCTCGGTGCGCAGCTCCGTCGCATCACGGTGCCACAAAGTGCGGGCGCGTGACAGCAGCCACAGCGACGTCATTGCCGCCGCCAGGCCAAACACACTCATCAACCATCCGGAATCGCTGTTCATCTTCCTGCTCCTGCGGTCTTTACTGAGCCATCCATCCCGGTTCGCAACCGGTCTTCACGGCTTGCCAGATGGGTGACCCGAACCCCGTAATTCCCCTCAACTACAACCACTTCTCCGCGTGCGATCACGCAGTCGTTCACGATCACATCCACCGGTTCCGTCACGAGCCTGTTCAATTCCACAATTGATCCCGTATTCAGTTTCAGTACCTCCCGAATGGGCAGCACCGTCTTGCCGAAGGAGATAGACACCGGCAAGGCGACATCAAGAAGCAAATCAAACGTCTTGGAAAATGCGACGTCGGAAGTACCGGCTGCCGGGGCTGCACGCGGTTCGTACAAAGCGGCCAGAACCGCAGACCATGCCACACCAAGCTGCCAGCTGACTTCCCCGCTGCTTGCCGTAAGAAAGGTCGTTGAGACTTCCGGCATGGCCCCGATATCTTCACCCCGGGCCGAACTCACTTCCTGCTGAACATCGCCCGTCACCCGCATGGCGAGACCACCCATCGTCTGGCCCGCGATCTCAAACCAGGTGGACCGGCAATCCTCTTCGGACGCAGAATCAATGCCGACGGCGGCAAGTACCATGCTTCCCGCCGCTTCCCACAGATCCCTCCCGACCGCCAGCCATACCCCAGGCTCCGGGCCTGCAGAGAATGTTTGCTGCCAGACTATCGGTTCGTTCAGGTCTTCTGCACCCGATGACCCGGGCGTCACGGTGAACGTCTGCCCCGTCATGCTGGAGAGTGATTCCGAAAGCGCAGAAATCAGATGCTCCAGCAGCCGCCCGTTGCCCGTCGATGTATATTCCTGTCCCATGTTCTTCCTTACGCGATCTCCCCCGGATTGCCAGAGCCTAGGCCCTCACACCGGGCCACCGCGCCCCGATCGAATTCCGAAGTCGCAGAACCGCCTGCGACTTGATCTGCGACACTCTCGAAAAGTGAAGGCCCATGACGTCCCCAACCTCCCGCAAAGTGAGTTCCTCAAAATAGTAAAGACTCAGTACCGTGCGCTCCACTGCCGGAATTCGCTCAATCGAAGCCGTGATCAAACGCTCCAGCTCAGCCCGTTCCAGCTGGACTACCGGAGAGTTCTCTTCCGGATCACTAACGTAACGGTAGGCAGCCGGCAGGCCGCTGTCATCCCGCAAATACTCCAGCTCGCCAACATCCAGGGCAGCCACCTCGTTGAGCCGCTGCCGGTATTCCCCGACGCCCATCTTCAATTCCGCCGCAATCTCTGCCTCTTCAGGAACACGCCCCAAACGCCGCGCCGCAACCTCCAGCGCGCTTTCCAGGTCCCTCGCGAGGCGCCGCTTCATTCTGGGTGCCCAGTCCGACTCCCGAAGGCTGTCGAGGATTGCCCCCCGGATCCGAAATTCCGCATACGTCTTCAGCCGGACATTCTGAAGCGGATCAAAGTTATCAATCGCCTGAATCAGGCCGACAACGCCAGCCGACATCAGGTCCTCAAACTGGATCGTGTCCGGCAGGCGCTCGTGGATCCGGCGGGCAATCAGGCGCACCTGGGGCAAGTGTTCCAGGATGAGTCGTTCACGCTCATCCTCAGACCTTACCTCCTGATGAAAACAGTACGCCGCAGCCGCCACCGGGTAGCCTCCTTATCCTGCCGCCGGGACGGCCATGGCACGTTCCGTGCAAACCGACCGCGCCAGTCTCGCGATATCCAGTTCTTCCAGATCATCCGGGATATCCTGCCCCGTCCCGCTAAATGTAGACCCCAGACCCGTTGAAATCATCGTCTCGACCATCGCTCCCGTCGTAAGAGTTTCTTCCGCCCCTGTGAAAAGCAGCCGCAGGTTTCCCAGGGCAGAAAACCGTGACACCATGTACGCAATATCGGCGGATCTGGCGTCGGCCCTTAGGACCAGGTGACGCTCAATTTCAGGGCGGCGCGCAAAAAACCGCCCCAGATCCTGCAGATCCCCCGTCGCTGCCGGTGAAATCCCCGGCGTATCCAGCAACACCAGCCCCTTCCAGCCATCCCCGGTCAACGACAGATTCAGACTCTCCAGCGACTCGCTCGCAAAGAATGGGACCCCAAGAATCGTGGCGTACCGCGCCAATTGCTCCTGACACCCGACACCATGGCTTCCCACCTGATAAATCCGCACCGGAACACGGTGCGCGATGCCAAATTTGACAGCGACCTTCACCAGACTGGTCGTCTTCCCGCGGCCAGCCGGGCCAACGAACGCCAGCATTCGCGTCTCCCCGGCATGCCACTCTTCGAAACGCGACGGGGCGATGCGGCGACAAATTTCGTCGATCAGGTTGCCCTGTGTGTCTCCTCCCCGCGCCGCAGCTGCTTCCACCAGTTCACGCGCCAGGCTCTCGGAGACACCGTTCCGCTGCATTCGCATCACCATCGGGTTGTCATTGTCTCTGCCCCACGCCCCCGGAAACGGTACCCGCGCAGGCACAACAGCAGCCGATTGCCCATACTCAGAGCCTCCCCCAACGGCTGCGCGAAGAGCTTCCACCTGTCTTCTGAGTTCTTCAAGGTCGTTGTCTGAACGGGACGCGCGAGGTTGCCGTGATGCTGCCGGTACCGCAAAAGGGTCCGCGGGCCTGTTTTGTGGCGTTGCAGGGCGTGTTTCCGGCCGAGACGCCGACCGTGCGTCCGAACGTGCGTCCAGGCGGGGCTCGGGCCCCAAGTCGAAACGCCCCCCCGGACGTTGCACCTCTTCCCTGCGTGGTTCGTAGGCAAACGTCACCTCCAGCCTGCCAAAGGCCCTCGACTCCGCAGCCGCCGGTTTCGAATTCAGGAGCATCGCCTCGGGGCCGAGTTCCTTTCGGGCCACATCCAGCGCCGCCGGTACACTGCTCGCAAAATATGTCTTGGTCTGCATTCTTCAGATCTCCTACTGGATTACGCCCAGGGATACTACCTTCACCCCGGCAGGAACCTCTCCATGCGAGAGGAAATATAAATTCGGTATCGCCGACTCGATCATCTGCCGCATAAAGTATCGGCACCCGGAACTCGTGATCACGACCGCCGGCGATTCAACCGGACCTACGCCCCGGTTGATCCGATCCAGCAGGTCTCGCAGAGAATTCGGGGGCACCGAAACTGTGCTGTTCGATTCCCCGTGCTCCACGGCCCCTTCCACAAAACGCTCAACCTGCGGGTCCACAAACCACGCCGACAGATCCCCGTTCGCGTTCATGTAGGGCTTCACGATGCTGCGCCGAATCGCCTGCCGGACAAACTCCGTTAGCAGGACAGGATTTCTGCTCGACGGTGCAGCTTCTCCCAGTGACTCCAGGATGGATACGGCGTCCCGGATAGAAACCCGCTCCCGAAGCAGGTTCTGAAATACTCGTTGAACCGTCGCCAGTTGCAGCAGTTTGGGGACCAGATCTTCCACCACCCGGGGGTGCTCGGCGGCAACACGGTCCAATAGCTTCTTCGCCTCCTGGCGCGTAAACAGTTCATGCGCAGAACGCTTAATCAGTTCCGCCAAATGAGTGCTCATCACGCTGAGCGGATCAATTACGGTGTAACCCATTCCCCGCACTGCATCGGACTGCGAAGAGGGTATCCACCAGGCATCGGCTCCAAAGGCGGGGTCCTTCGCTGCACGTCCCTCCGGTGGCTTCTCCCGGGCTGTTACGGCAATTGCAAGGTCACAACCCATGGGAAGCTCAAACCGCGCTACTTCAATTCCTTTGAAGCTAATGGAATATTCACGTGCCCTGAGATTTAGATTGTCTGTTACCCGGACAGCCGGAATAACGAAGCCCAGTTCGGAGGCAAGCTGTCGGCGAATCGCGCCTATCCGCCGCAGTAAAGGAGAGTTGGCTCCATCCGAGATAAAGGCCACCAGGCTGACCCCGGTCTCCACTGAAATCAACTCAACTTTCAACAGGTCTTCGATATTGTCTTTAGGTTTTGCAGCGGCCGCGCCCACCTCCGGCGCAGCGTCCGCCGGGCGGCTCCGCAGTCTCCAGCCAACCATGCCGAGGCAACCGCCCAGGAGCAGGAACGGTATCTTCGGCAAGCCGGGAAACATGGCGAGAAGAACCATCACACCGCTCGACAACAGTAGCGGTTGGGCCGCGCCAAACAGCTGCCTCTGAAATTCAACGCCGACACGATTTTCTGAACTGGCCCGTGTAATGATCATGCCGCCCGAGATGGAAATCATCAGCGCGGGAATAACCGTTACCAGGCCGTCGCCAATTGTCAGCACCGTGTACGTCTGCAGCGCCTTCATCACATCCAGGCCATGGTCGAAGACACCAATCAGGAGCCCGGCCACAATGTTGATTCCGGTGATGAGCACGCCCGCCACCGCGTCACGCTGAGTAAACCGGCTAGCACCGTCCATCGCGCCGTAAAACTCCGCTTCGCCCGCCAGTTCTTTGCGCCTCAGTTTTGCGGTCGGTTCATCAATCAGCCCTGCGTTCAGATCGGAGTCAATCGACATCTGCTTGCCGGGCAGCGCATCCAAAGTGAACCTCGCTGTTACTTCAGAGATTCTGACCGCGCCATGGTTGATGACTACATACTGAATCGCGATCAGCACCATGAAAATCACTGCCCCGATAATGTAGTTCCCGCCCACAACGAAGTTCCCAAACGCCTGAATGACATCACCAGCGGATGCTGTTCCCGAATGCCCATTCAACAGAATCAGCCGTGACGACGATACGTTCAGTGCCAGCCGGAACAGGGTGAGCAATAAGAGCGTAGTCGGAAAGACGTTGAACTCCACCGGCTTCGTGATGTACAACGCCACCATCAGGACCACAACCGACATCATGATGTCGAAGACAATCAGGAAGTCCAGCAGGATCCCCGGCATGGGGGCGATCAGCGCCACCACGATGGCCAGCACGGAGATGGGGACCGCAAGTTCGCCGAGTGCTTTCAGCGAGAATCTTGCCCCCCCCAGGGGACCTGTATCGCGTGCTGGTACGGAAGCGGTCAATTAGGCCTCCAGCCGCGCGGATTCGCGAGACGGAATACGTATGCCAGTATTTCTGCCACGGCACGGTACAGATGCGGGGGAATCTCCTGGCCCACCTCTACCGTCTTGTACAGAGCCTGGGCAAGGGGTGGATTCTCCACAATGGGCACTCCGTTTTCCAGCGCGCGATGTCGAATACGTGCCGCCAGATAATTCCGGCCCTTCGCCACCACCTTCGGTGCCGCAAAGCCACTGTGGTCATATCGCAGTGCCACCGCATAGTGAGTTGGGTTCACAATGATAGCTGTCGCGGTTGCAACATCCTTCATCATGTTCTTGCGCCGCAAATCTCTCTGGAACTTGCGGATCCTGGCCTTTACATGCGGACTGCCTTCGCTCTCTTTGGACTCATCCCGAATCTCCTGCTTGCTCATCTTCAGGCGCTGGTTGTAGCGAACCCTCTCACGCGCAAACATAACGGTACCCAGAAGAATCAGGGCCCATGAGGCTTTCTTCAATGCCTCATGGATGAGCCCACCCGTCATCTCTGCGGCCACCGTGGCAGGCATCAGCGGCAACCGCATCAGCTCCGGCAGTTTGTCTTTTACCAGGTTCCAGGTAATCCACAACATCACCGGGACCATTGCCAGTGCCTGCATCAGACTCGCCAGATTATTCGAGGGCATATCCCGGAGCTTGCCCATGGGATTGAGCCGCGACATCTTTGGTGCAAGGCGAGCAAAACTCAACCCAACATTGGTGGAAGCGACCTGCAACAGGATAGTCAGAGCCAACAGACCTCCCCCGAGAACCGCGAGGGGTTTCATGGTTACAATCGTCAGCGTAGTGAATACTGTTATCAGTTCCCCGGGACCGAGCGATTGTCCGAAGGCACGCGCCACGCTGGCGCGCATCACTGTCTGTAGTTCCTGCAGCCAGCCAGGGAAGTAACTGGCGGCCATCGTCACGAAAGCGAAGAACTGGACCGAGGCGACAAACTCGCGGGCTGCTGGAAAGTCGCCATCTTTCCGTGCCTTCTCCAGACGTTTCGCGGTCGGCGTTTCTGTCTTTTGGGAGTTGTCAGCCACTTAGCGCGCACTCCTCAACATGCCTTCAATAAACCGAATGCACTGGGACATCGCCGAATCGAAAAACCTCGGCTGCACGCCAATTCCGGTCGCCAAAAGCAGGGTGGTTGCCAGCAGCTTCACAGGCATTGTCAGGCTGACAAGCTGAATCTGCGACTGAACTCTGCCCAGCACCGCCAGGGCAGTATCTGCCAATAAGAGCAACGCAATCACGGGAGCCGCCAGCCGCAGCCCGAGGCCAAAGATGGAACCCGAAAACCGAATCATCGCCTCGGCCCAGTGAGCCTTCAGATGGAACATTGTTGGCGGCACCAGGTACATGCTGTCGCCAAGGGCGTGGATCAGCATCCGGTCAGCGCCGGAGGTAAAGAATAAAAGGCCTGCCAGAATCTGGGCCAGTGTCAACAATACCGTCGATTCCGCGCCGCTGGTCGGGTCAATGGTCGAGGCAAACCCGAAGCCCGCCTGCACGCTGATCATTTGTGCGGCTATCTGGAAAACTTCCAGCACAATGGCCACCGCAACTCCAATAGCGAGACCTAACGCCAGCTCTGACAGGACTCCCGACAGGATGACTCCAATGGAAGGAAAGCCCTTTGGTGCCTTCCAGAGAGGCCACAGCATCAAGGTGAAGCCCAGCGCAAGCACCACCCGCACAGGTTCCGGGGTAGCCTTGAACGCGGCCAGCGGCAGGAATGCAAGGGCCCCGGACATACGCGCCAGTGTCAGCAGAAAGCCATAGAGCATTCCACTTTCAATCAGCCTTGCCAACAGTGCGTCAACGGGCATACCGGTTCAGCTCCCCCAGGATTCCAATGGTGTAGGCCATGCTCTTGTGCACCATCCACGGCATCAGGACGAGGCACCCACCCAAAAACGCAACGAGGCGCGGAATGGTATTGAATGCCGTATCCTGGATGGACGTCACAATCTGCACCAGGCTGATTAGAATCCCGGCCACGAATCCAATAGCCAACAGCGGTGCGGAGATCCAGAAAGCAGCCAGAAACATCTGTCCTACCATGTGTGCCGCGGCGTCCGGAGTCATTTAGTAGAACCCTTTCATCAGACTGCCGATCGTCAGGTTCCAGCCGTCCACAAGGACAAACAGCAACACCTTGAAGGGTGCCGACACCATCACCGGGGGTAACTGCACCATGCCGATGGAGAGCGTGACCGAAGCGACAATAATGTCGATCAGCAGAAATGGCAGGAACAGCACGGCACCAATCTGGAAACCCGCTCGCATCTCCGACAGGATGTACGCGGGAGCCAATATCGTCATCTCGAGGTCTGCCGGTGTCCTGGGAGCCGGAGCGTGCGTCATCTCAACGAAGAGTCGGATATCTTTCTCACGTACAAAACGCGCCATCCACGTCTTCAGAGGTTTTGTTCCGGCATTCCAAGCCTCTTCCGGGGTGATCTTGCCGGCCTCGAAGGGCTCCAGTGAGTCCTTGTAGACCTGAATGGCGGTGGGCTGGATCAGGACGAGGGTCAGAAACAAACTCAGGCCTGCGAGTACCTGATTCGAAGGTGCACTCTGGGTTCCCAGGGCCTGACGCAGAAAGTGCAGAACGATCGAGATCCGCAAAAACGGTGTAAGTGACATCAGGATGGCTGGCAGCAACGTCAGCAGCGTCATCAGGATGATGATCTGCATCGGCGTTCCCAGTTCTTTCAGGCCGGGAATGGGAACCGACTGTGGGGTGGCCGCCTTCGTGGCTGCCAGTAACATCAGAGAAGGCATCATAGCCCTGCCATCCTTTTCCCGTTTCCCGGAGCTTCGTTCGTATTTGTTTCCAGTAACAACTGGCATCCGGAAGGCGAAGTCCCGAGCACGACCTGACGCTCTCCGATTCTTACCATGTAGAGCGCATGATGCGGACCAAGCATCATACGCTCCGTCACCTCCATGGTTTTGAGTCGCCCACTCTTCATCCCGAAATTCAGTACTGCATTGCCGCGGTTGCGCAGCACCGCGAGGGTTCCGCCCAGCAGGACCAGAACGAAGACAACTGCGACGATGGAGTAAAGGGATTCCACTTGTGTTAGTGATCAATGCGGAAGTCCGTTATACGGACCCCCATTGTGTGTTCAATAATTACGATTTCGCCGTAGGCTGCCACTTTGGACCCCACAAGAATGTCCAGATTCTCACCCGCTGGTCGATGCATCTCAATCACGCTCCCCGGTTCCAGAGAGAGTATCTCGGAGAGCTTCATGGGTCTCTGGTCCAGTTGTACTTCGAAGTCGATCAGGACATCGCCTATATGTTGAATTTCCTGTTGGGGTGTCATTAAATGTGCCAAATTTTTAACGCTTCAAGGCCACAGTTTCCTGCAAAATATCGTCCTGTGTGGTGACCACCTTGGAGTTCGCCTGGTAGCCACGCTCGTAAGTCAGCAGGTTGGTAAACTCCTTAGCGATATCTACGGTCGAAGTCTCCAGTGCGCCGCCCGTTATGGCACCGCGAGATCCGGTTCCGGGCAGGCCGATCGCGGGAATCGAACTTCGGGATGTTACACCAAACGTGTTGTCTCCCAGATCCTGCATAGAATCAGGATTCAGGACCGACGCAATCGCCAGTTGTGCCACCGCAACGGCATCGCCGTTCGAGTAATGAGCCAGAACCTGACCATTCGAACCGATACTCATCGCCTTCAGCTGTCCGGACGGCGTACCGTCCTGTGTGCTGCCCAGGTTGGCTGAGGCCTGATTGTACTGCGTGAGAGTGGCATTTCCGACCGTGTCATAGAGATTCCAGGCCATTGTCATGTCGGAGGCACCGTTATTGAAGCCAGTGATCGCAATGGACACGGGACTATTTACCGGAAGCGGCGTAGCAAGGTGGCCCAGCCCGTCGAAAGTGAGGGTACCGGTTGCTAGTGTAGTCGCCGTTCCTGTCCCACCGACTATCGCAGAACTTGGAATTGTTGCCGTGTAGTTCCAGGTATTTGCTGCAGACTTCACATAAGTCAGGGTCACAAGATGACTATTGCCCTGAGAATCGACTATAGGAATGGGGGAGCTAAATGTAGCGTCCGGTGTTCCTACAACCGCCGACGCATTCATGTTGGCAGTGATTGTGAACTGTGATGTCGGACTTGGTTGCCGGAGACTGGAGATCGGTACCCTGATATCGGTGATCCCGGTGTTTGAACTCAACACTCCGTTCTGAGCGTTCCACCCCTGAAGGTTCTGATTTTGCTGGGTCAGCAGATGCCCCGACGCGTCCACTTTGAAATTGCCCGCTCTTGTATACACCTGCTCCGCTTTGCTTCGGAGCACAAAGAAGCCGTTCCCCTGAATGGCGGCATCAAAAGCCTGGTTAGTCGACTGAATTGAACCCTGCGAGAAGGATCTGGTTGAGAGTGCGACCGTCGAGCCCCCAACGGTAGCGCCCCCGGCACCGGTCCCCAGACTGTCGTTCACCAGATTCTGAAACGACACCTTGCTCTCCTTATACCCGTAGGTATTCAGGTTTGCAAGGTTACCGCTGATTACGTCGATGGCGAAGGCATTGGCCTTCAAGCCGGAAAGTGCATTTGAAAACGTTATGGACATCGGTTATACCGCCTTGGGAAGTTTCGTGGTCGACGCGGTCGCGCCATCTTTCGCAGTTGTCCCGGCGTCCATGCCGGACATATCTGCCGTTGTGTTCTGACGTATCCCGATCAACTGTTCCAGTTGACTGAAGGCAGTGAGTTGGGAAACGAACTGGCTGGTGTCAGGGGGATTCAGAGGGTCCTGATTCTTTAGCTGCGAGACAAGCAACTTGAGAAATGTTTCCTGATTCGCCAACGGATTGCCCGCTGTTGTTGGTAGTGACACGGGGGTGGATGTGCCCCCTGTGTTTGCTGCCGTGGCATGCGCTACTGCTGTCATAAAACCTCCTGCGGAGACTCGTTCAGGGTTGCCTGAAACATGGCACCGGCCTTGCGCTCTTGCCGTTCAGCCGGTTGGTATTGTTCGCGTTGCTGCCGCCCGCCGCGTTCCTGCGATGTCCAGGCTTCTGCTTCATACCCGGCTCCCGCGAGGGCATTCGCCAGGTCACCGATGCCGCTGCGGAGTTGATGGTTCAGCTTCGCGTCGCTGGAATGAAGTGAAACGTGAACTTCTCCGGCGCGTTCCGACAACTTCAACTGGACATCTGCGGAGCCCTCCGGGGAGAACTCCAGCGAAATGGATTTCAACGGAGCTTTCGGCATCGGCTGGGGCGGGATCAGTTCGCCGGGCACAGGCCGTACCTCCGGGGTCGCACGGCCTGGTATGTGGCTCGGCAGTTCAGGCGTCCGGGCGGAAAAAACCGGGGCCACGGCGGATTCGGTTTGGCTGCGCTCGGGAAGTGTCTCCGCAGGAGTGTCACGGGTCACTGGAGAGGGCTTCCTCTCATCCGGCGGACGTTCCCCTTGACGCTCCGAGCCATGATGCGCCATCGGCTGGGAATCCGGCGAAGCAGATTGTATTCGGATATTTGTCTCTGCTTCCAGGGGCTCGCCTGGCTGCGTAGTGGCGGGGGCCACCTCAACCTCGCGGTTCCGGACCGCCTCGGGTCTGAGGGATTCTGTCGGCTTCTGTTCGACGGGCTGCTGCTGCTCGACTCGTGTCGGGCGCAGTGCTGCGGATTGCGCAATCGCAGTACCTTCCGCGGGATCTGGCACCTGCTCCGGCGGCGCCTTTATCCGAAGATGTACGGCGGCTTCCGGCGCCGGCATGGTTTCCGGGGCTGCCGGAGTTGCCGATAGAGTCACGCCTGCTTTGTCCGTCGGGCCACCACCTGTGGCTGGGCTTGTCTCGGGCATCGGTCGGGCTACCGGCGGCGGCACGGGAAGCAGGATCTCAACCGGAGCCGCCACGGCCGTCGGGTCGCGAAGTGCCTCGGCCTCCCCGGCTTCGGTCTCGGACGGCTCCCCTGGTTCCTCACCCCCCGCCGATTCAGCGGTCTGCTCGTCCGGCCTGACACTGGCGAAGACAAGTTTCTTCAGGTCATCAGCCCCGGACCCCGGATCGCTTGCCTCAACTTCAGGCGTCAGCAGAATCTCGGCTGGTACGGCAGGAGCGCCCTCGATCGCTTCATCCTGAACGGCAAGCGGGACTGGCGTCGGCCCCGGAGCAGTCGCTAAGGCAACAGGCCACGGGTGGGCTTCCGGACCGGTGCCTTTCCCGATGTCCGCAACTGCAGGCCCGCTCTCTGCTTGTATTTCCTGTGCGACTGGTTCAGCGGTGGCTGCCTGTCGTCCCGGCGCCATGAGGACGCTGGCCCCCTTACCGGGTGTCAGTTGTGCCGCTCCCCGATGTTCTGTCCCCGGCTGGTTTGTTGCCCGCTGGCTTGTCACCCGCTGGAACGGACGCGGGCGAACCAGGTCTTCCGTTTCACTGCCCTCCTGCGCTCGGTCCAGAACTTCGCCGAAGGTCCCCTCATCCTGTAGTCGGTCAGGACGCGCAGCAGTGCTTCCATCTCCCGCAGGAGAAAGGAGGAA
>Ga0114970_10000623_pt1 | contig 26599 bp, 23 predicted proteins | sample M_140205_XF_Meta_FD_87030 | JGI IMG/M metagenome (GOLD analysis project Ga0114970, IMG submission 87030) | Freshwater microbial communities from Lake Montjoie, Canada to study carbon cycling - M_140205_XF_MetaG | ecosystem: Environmental > Aquatic > Freshwater > Lake | place: Lake Montjoie...
CTGAAGGGAGCGATGACACAAAAGGCGCTGCGGGTGGCGGCGTGGCATGTGTGCCAGGCGCTTCCAAGAGCGTTTTGCGAGGATCTGCTGCCAACGCCGAGCGCCGAGGGCGAGTTCGCAGGCCTGACGCGATCGCTGGCGCTGCGTGAGGTGCATTTTCCTTCGAGCATGGAGAAACTGGAGCAGGCGCGGCGCTATCTCGCACTGGAGGAGTTTTATGGCTACCAGCTGCGTGTGGCGCGTCGCAAGCGGCGGGTCATTGAATCGGGCGGGCGCAAACAAATCGGCACGGGCGAGCTGTTGCGCGATTTTTTCAACGAGCTGCCGTTCCAGCTTACGACGGCGCAGCAGCGCTGCTTGGAGGAGATTCATCGCGACATGGCTTCCGGCGCGCCGATGAACCGCCTGCTGCATGGCGATGTGGGCAGCGGCAAAACGGTGGTGGCCTTCGCGGCGATGCTGAGGGCGGTTGAGTCTGGTCGTCAGGCCGTGCTGATGGCTCCAACGCAGATTTTGGCCGAACAGCATGCACGCAACGCGAGAAAGTGGCTGGAGCCGCTGGGTCTGCGCGTGGCGCTGCGGACGGGATCGAAGCGCGAAGACGGTGATGGCTTGGAATTGATGCGCGGAAAGAGCAGTTCGGATAAACCGGACATCGTCATCGGCACGCATGCGCTGCTGCATGACGCGGAGCTGATGCACAACACGGGGATCGTGGTCATCGACGAGCAGCACAAGTTTGGTGTGGCGCAGCGGGCGAAGCTGATTCGCAAGGGCGACACGCCGGATGTGCTGGTGATGACGGCCACGCCGATCCCGCGCACGCTGACGCTGACGATTTACGGCGATCTGGAGGTCTCTACAATCGACCAGAAGCCTCGCGATGGCGTGAAGATCATCACCAAGGTGCGGCCGAAGACGAAGTTGAAGGACGCGGCGAAGTTTTTGCGCGAGCAGATCGAGGAGGGCCGCCAGGGCTACATCGTGTATGCGCTGATTGATGAATCGGAGAAGCTGGAGGCCGGTGCGGCGACGAAGGGCCACGAGGAGTGGTCCAAATTGCTCGCACCCTGCGAAGTCGGGCTGCTGCACGGACGAATGAGCGCGGAGGAGAAGGAGGACGTGATGAAACGCTTCCGCGCGGGCAAGCTGGACGCATTGGTTTCGACGACGGTGATCGAAGTGGGCATCGACGTTCCAAATGCGACGGTGATGTTCATTCACGATGCAGGCCGATTCGGTCTGGCACAGCTTCATCAGCTCCGCGGGCGCATCGGCCGCGGGGCGCACACGAGCTACTGCGTGCTGTTTGTGGAGGACAAGGACGAGGAGAACCGCCAGCGCCTTGCAATCATGGAGGAGACGAGCGATGGCTTCCAAATAGCCGAGGAAGACTTGCACCGCCGTGGTCCGGGCGATGTTTTGGGCCATGCGCAGAGTGGGCAGGCGCCGCTGCTCTTCGGTGAACTGCTGGCAGACACGCGGCTGGTGCGTCTGGCGCGGCAGCTTGCGGAGAAGACGCTGGATGAAGATCCGCTGCTGCTGAGACCGGCTTTGGCGGTGTTTCGAGATGAGCCGGTGGTGGCAGAGAAGGCCCAAGCGATGATGCAATGAACCGCAAGATGGCGAGTTTGTGCCACCAGCTTTAAGGCGTTGCTTATTTAAGATAGCTTGACGACTTGAGCTTTTACCCGGTCAGTACCTTGTGTCATGCATCCCAATGCTCCCATGCACCCGCCCGAGGCGGTTGTAGATCAGCCCAACGTTCGCCGCAAACGGCGTATGCGGGGGAAGGCGCGCCTTACCGTCATGATGCGTTGCCTTGTGGTTATTGCGGCGATTGCTTGCGTGACGGTATTTGTGTTGTGGTTGAAGGAAGAATCGCCGCATCTAAAGGCGGTCGAGGCGACGCGTGAATCACCGCTGGCCGAGGCGCGGAGCCTCAAGCCACTGCTGGAGACGGCGCAGTCATCGCAACTGGCTTCGTATGCCATGATGAAGGGGGCTGCGGAACCGGTGCCGGAAGTGGTGAAGCCGCGACAGGACAGCGCCCAGGTCATGCAGCACGTTTTACCCGTGTGGCTGGTGGCTGACGCTACCGAGTCCGCAGAGCTGTTGAAACAAAGCCTGCGTGAACGTGGTGCGCGGCAGATGGGTCCAGCGGTGCGTTTTGCGATGCTGACTGTGGCGGAACTGATGGCCCTGGATGCCAAAACGTGGAGTGCAGGTCAGGCGACTATGGCGGCCAGCGAGAACAAAGCTTCGGCAATGCTGCTTACCTTTTATCTATATTACTTGGATCGAGCCGGAGATGGGACGGGAGTCAGGGCGTTTCTGCGTGCACTGGAAAATCAGGCGTCGCAGGAGCAGGCGGTGCGGGATTTTATCCTCGCAGGCCGAACCATGGCAGAGTTTGAGAGCGAGATGGGCCGCCTGTTTCACAGTGTCGGGATCGAACTTCAATTCGTGCGGCGCGGAGGCGCGGTGTTCAAGCCATGATGAAATCGCGGGAGATTCCTTTTGCCCGGCCGGTTATTTGATTTTATCCCCTGAGCATCCTGCATGAAAACTTCCTGGCCCATCCGCCTTGTGCGCGCGTTGTTTTTCGCTTTTTCCGTTTTTATCGGTATGGCGATCGCCATTGGGCTGCAACAGGATGCCTGGATTGGCGCAGTGAGTGGTGCGGTGTTCATGGGATTGCTCATGGTTTTGGACGCCGTGTTTGCACGCTTCACGCTGCGTGATTTTTCGCATGCCACCCTGGGCTTGGCGGTGGGCTTGTTTTGCGCCTGGCTGATCACGCGCATCGGGGTGTTCCAGCTGGCGTATTTCCAGAATCACACGGATGGCACGATGATTCAAAATATCGTGGAGATCTGCATTTACGGCACACTGGCGTTTTTCGGTGTGACCTTTGCTCTGCGCAGCGATCGCGACCAGTTTGCCTTCCTGATTCCTTATGTGCGCTTCCGTCGTGATAGTTCGGAAGGTGAGCCGATGCTGCTGGACACGAATGTGATCATCGATGGCCGCTTGCCCGGCTTGTTTGCCACTGGATTTCTCAGCGGTGCAGTCGTGGTGCCACGTTTCGTGTTGGATGAGCTTCAACGTCTGGCCGATTCCGTGGAGTCCGCGAAGGTGTTGCGCGGCAAACGCGGTCTGGAGTTGATGGAAAAGCTGCGCGCTTTACCGGAGATGCAGGTTTCTATTCATGAAGACGCCTCAGGCGCTGCGGATGCGCTGGTGGACACTCGATTGGTCACACTCGCACGTGAATTGAACGCGCGTCTCCTCACCAACGACGACAATCTTGCCAAAGTAGCTCGTTTGCGCGGCATCACGGTCTTGAGTTTTCATGAACTGGCCGCTGCATTGCATCCTGAACTCAGCGTGGGAGATGAACTGCGCCTTCCCTTAACGAAGCCGGGAAAGGATAAGAACCAAGCCGTGGGTTATCTGCCAGATGGCACGATGATCGTGGTGAACAACGCTGCGGCGCAAATCGGTCAAACGCTGGATGTGGTCGTCTCCGGCACGTTGCCAACCAGCGCCGGTCGCTTGATCTTTGCTGAGATCAAAGCTGCGGCGTGATGCGGCGGCGTTGTGTCACGTAGCCAAGTGCGGCGATCAATACTAGAAACGCCGAGTGGGGTTCTGGAACCACGGCGATGCTCATGATAGCTGCTGAGTTGCTCGAAATACGCGAGGCATAGAAGCTCGCGGGATTGTCCTGTGACAGATTAGGCACAAACGACCAACCGAACGAATCAGAGCCTTGGTAAAGTCCGCCGCGATCAAACAAAGCGGCGTCGAAGTCGGAGCTATCACCCACGGTGTTGTTGGTATCGAAGCGGCCGTCGATGCTGTAGTTCACACCCGCGAGTTTCCAGATGCCACCATCGTTGACGAACACGCCACCGCCAGAGTCACCGCCGGAAAGTGTGGCCTCTTCAGCGGTGCCGTTCGCGCTGAAATTCGCGGTGATCAGATCGCCGAGGGCGCTGGAGTAGATACTGCTGACCTTGTTACTACCCCAGCGTGCGTTGCCGTCCGCGGCACCGTTCTGCCAGCCATGCAGGACACTGCTTACTAGCACATCAGCACCCCGTGGGCCGCCTCGTCCGTTCGTGACCAGTGTGAGCCCAACTTCAGACGCACCGGTGTACAGCGGCGCGTAGGAACTGAAGGATTCGTTTATTTTGAAGATGCGCAAGTCGGTGCCTGCGATGTCCCAGTAGCCCATGCCGCTATTTGCAGCGGTATCGATGTTGTAGGTCACATCGGAGCCACCATTGAAGATGCTGCTCTGTGTGAAAGTGTTTCCTTGGGTGCCAAAGTGCTGTGCTGTGATGAAATACTGCGGCGCGATCATCGTGCCGAGATACGCACCGTACAATCCTTCATACTGCCAGCCTGAATTTTGAAAAATGCCAGTCGGGGCCGTGGTATTGTGCATGGAGTCGCTCGTGCCGTAAAATACAATGGCCTGACAGGGTGTGGCGCTCATGCAAAACAAAGCCAGAATCGCAGCCATGAAGACTGGCAGTGATGGCGTTGATGGTTTGGCGCAACTAAACATAAAGTACTGTCCCACCGCGCTCTAGGTTTGCCATAATTCATTGCGCCTACACCGCAAAAAATCGCTTAGTGCGTGGGAGAAAGGACAATACCCGCTGGCACGTTACTCGCTGAGTGAAAACGTTGCTCGACAGGCCGGTCATTATTGTTATGAATGGCGCGCCTGTGACTCAAAAATGAAAAACAAATGGCTCAACATGCTGGGTGCCTGTGTGCTCCCGCCGCTTGTCGGCGTGGGAGTCTGCGGTGGGCTCATCTACTTATTGAAAGACCATGAGTTGTTCCGACTTGAAACAGTGACGCTACCGACTGCGACGACCGCCAAAGTGCGTCAGGGCAAATTAAGTGAGGTTTCCGCCGAGATACGTGCCGCGTTGCCGGTCGATGCGACCTTCACACCGACGATGCCTAGGTTCACGCCTTCCACCGCCGAAAAAGACGCGCTCAAACGTGCCGCCGAAGCAGTGAAGCCGAAGACCGTCGTGGTGCTGCCAGCGAAACCAGCCAGTGCAGAGCCAGCAGTGGTGGTGACGAAGCCAACCAAGCCCACTCAGATCGTCACCGTCAAACCACAGGCCTGGCGTCCAATCATCGATCCTATCACCGAACATTGGACGCGCCTCATGCCGCGCACTGATGCGCTGCCGCAGGCTTACCAAGCTGTGCTCAATGATGATGCTGCGCATCTCGCCAGACTTATCGCAGTCGGTATTTCACCGCATGAAATGACGCTTGGTGGTGACACTGCACTCTGCGCCGCCGTGCGCATGGGGCGTGCGGAGTGCGTTCGAGTCTTGTTCCTTTCTGGAGTGGATATGAACCAGCCGTCGCATGAAAAGCAGCCGCCCATCGCGATTGCATCCATGCGCAGAAACGCGGAGGTGCTGGAGGCGTTGCTGGATGCTGGAGTCGATCCCAACACCCGTTTCAAAACACCCGTCTCCAAGCAACTCATCGACCGCTGTGCCATTAAGGATCTGCGTAACGCGATGGAGAGCGACCGCGGCATCACCCCGCTGATTTGCTGTGCCGCGCGTGGCGATGTCGAAGGCGCGGTCACACTGATGCGCGCAGGCGCGAAGCCCGGCCTAGGCACCACACGCTATCATCGTTACCCGATCAACTTTGCCGCCACTCAAGGCTATCTCTTCCTCATGCGCGTGCTTTTGGGCCGCGATCCTGACTCCGAACCGGACACGCTCGTCACCGTCGATCTTTCCAGCCAGCGTGCTTGGGTCATGAAAAATGGCATCATCATCAACCACACCATGGTTTCGACTGGTCGTGAAGGCTACGGCACACCGGCGGGCCGCTACGTCATCACCGACAAGCACACCTCTCACGTCTCCACGCTCTATCATGTCGCCATGCCTTGGTTCATGCGCTTGAACTGCGGCGCCATCGGCCTGCACAGTGGTTATGTCACGGGACAGCCTGCTTCTCATGGCTGCATTCGCCTTCCCTACGAGAAGGCGAAACAGTTCTTCAGCCAGGTGCGCGTGGGCGACGAGGTGCAGATCGTTTATTAAAGCGTCTTGAGCAGCTTGTCGTGAATGCCGTCAAAGCCGCCGTTGCTAAAGACGACGATCACATCGCCGGTGCGCGTCTCATTTTTCAGGCGGCTCACGATAGCGTCCGTATTCGCCTCAAACCAGCATGGCTTGCCACGGGATGTGACGGATAGTGCCACCTTGGCCGTGTCCAAGCGTTGATCCGCCGCCACTTTCTCAGGATTGGCCACAGCGGCGATCACAGAGCCATCGGCTTCCGTTAAAGCCTCGATCAATTCGTTTTGCAGCACATTGCGACGGCTTGTGTTCGAGCGCGGCTCAAACAACGCCCATAAGCGGCGGCCAGCATAGCGCTGGCGCAATCCACGCAGTGTTTCGCGAATTGCCGTCGGATGATGACCAAAGTCATCAATGATGGTGATGCCGTGCGTCGTGCCTCGCTCCTGCTGACGGCGGCGGATGCCACGGAAAGTATTCAAGCCCTCACGAATCTGTTCATCGGTCAAACCGCCGAAACGCGCGGCGCAAACGCACATCGCCGCGTTTCGCACATTGAACTCGCCCATCATCGGTACAGCAAACGCAGTGCCGTTGATCTCAAATGCGGTGCTCTCCGGCGTCGAGGCAGTGATTTTGATGCGGAAGTCGCAAGTCGGCCCGAGTCCCACGGTTTTCAGCGGTGCAGGGCACTTAGCACGCAGCGTGAGGCAGTTTGGATCGTCGCCGTTGATCAGCACGAGCCCATTACGCGGCACCGTGTTCAGCATGCGCTGAAACGAGAGCAGAATGGCATCCAGATTCTCAAAGATGTCCGCATGATCGAACTCAATGTTGTTCACGATCGCGCACTCCGGCAGATAGTGCAGGAATTTGGAGCGTTTATCGAAGTAGGCGGTGTCGTACTCGTCACCTTCGATGATGAAGATGTCTGAATTCGTGAAGCGAGCGCCACTGGTGAAGTTTTCCGGCACACCGCCGATCATGAAGCCAGGATTCTTGCCTGCGTGCTCGAAAATCCACGCCAGCATCGTTGTCGTCGTCGTTTTGCCGTGCGTGCCGCTCACCACGAAGCTGCGTTTGCCCTGAATGACCTCCTGCTTGAGCAGTTCCGCCATCGAAACGTATGGCAGTTTGCGTTCCAGCACCGCTTCGAGTTCGGCATTGCCGCGTGAGATCGAATTACCCACCACATAAACGTCTGCCGTGGCAGGAAGATTTTGCGGGCCGTAGCCTTCGGAGAGAGTGATGCCTGCGCCGCGCAGCACATCGCTCATCGGCGGATAAACTTGCGCGTCCGAGCCGCTGATTGTGTGTCCGAGGGCGCGCAACGCGACCGCAGTAGAACCCATCGCGGTGCCGCAGATGCCGATGAAATGAATGTGTTTGGGGGATGCCATGAACCTGACGCGAGGTCAGGTGCCACGCGGAAGTGAACTAAAGCAGGGCTTTCCCCGCCTTGGCAAAAAAATAATGCATCCGCTGGGAATAAACTGTCCGGCCCCGGACTCCAATGCTCCGAACGCACGTCATTACGACCGCATTCACTCAACAAACCAAACACGTAACATCTACCATGAGCACCAAGCACATCATCGCCCCCCGCAGATCCTGCCACGCTCACCAAGTGATTATCTTTTTTCTACTGAGTGCCAGCCGTGATCTTCATCTCCACAAAGTCCATAACGAGCTTGGAGTTAAGATTGAACGCGTGTTTTAAGAAGCCCGATAGAGTGGCAAGCACGCCGATGTGTTCATAAGCCTCTTCTGCCACACACGTCATTGCAAAGCGGAAGGAATAGTGAGCGGCAGGGTCGTAGTTCAGGCCACCAGCCTTGTACTCAAAGTGTGAACCCAGCACCTCAAATCCCACGGCCCCCAGTAGGTAGGCGGTCGAAGCAAGTAGCAGCGACCATTTCAACCAACGCGGCAAACGCCATATAAAGGGCAGGTAGATCATTCCAAGAATCGCCAATATCGCGACCGCGGGGATTACCCAGGCGTTCATCAGATACCCATCTCCGAGACCTGTGAGGGCGCTGAGGCGGCGAGAAGGGATGTTGTGCAGTCCGGCGATCTCATCCATGTCCATGAGCAGTAGGATGACAGCAATTCCACGCCATCCGGTTTTCTGTGCCATGTCGTCATGAAAGCTGATGACGAAAGCTATGATGGCGCAGGCTTGTAACAGCATTGAGGCATACCAAGTTGGAACGTTGGCCTCGCTATCCACATCAAACAGAGCGAATCCTGGCAGTGCTGCTGTGCCTTCTCTGAGAAGGCAGTGTGCAAGCGCCGTAGCAAGGACGAAGAAGGCGGAAATGGCCCCTGCATACGTAATGATGCGCCGATGAATCTGGTTTGCGTGCTCAGAAACAGGGGAGGCAGATGATACAGAACCGTACTTCAAGCTGGGATGGAAAGAGGTAAGAGAGTTCATGGATTAGAGGCGGCTGGTGGGAAGAAAAAGAGGGGTGGTAATAATATTAAATTTATGGTAAATATAGTCAAAGTTATTATTTAGAGGGTTTAAATGTCATTTAATGAGTCTTCGGTCCGAACGATTCTTCTGCGTCCTTCCTGTGCTGCGTCTTGTGGAGGCTCTTTGGCAATAGAACCTCACTGCGCACAAAAAAATCGGTGATGCTGGAATAAACCCCGCAGCCGCGCCTCTCACGAGCAAATCCGCTGCATGAACCCATGGAACTCACCCTTCAGTTTGGCATTGAACTGCCCGCAACCCACTCGATACCTCGCCGCATGACCGATTCCGTGCCCAGCTTCGAGCAAATCGTGGATGCCCATTATCAGGGCCTCTTCCGCTTCGCTCTGAGCATGTGCAAACGTGAAGCAACCGCACAGGACCTTGTGCAGCAGACGTTTTTGCAGTGGGCAAAAAAGGGCCACACGCTACGTGATGCCGCAAAGGTGAAGACTTGGCTCTTCACCACCATTTATCGCGAGTGGCTAGGCATCGCCCGGCGTGAGAAAAAGTACGAGGAAGTGGAGTTCGAACCCGATCTGCATGGCAGCACGCAACAACACGAGGAGGGTGAAAATCCACGCGTGGACAATGTCACACTGCAAACAGCGCTCGAAGAGTTGGAACCAAACTACCGTGCTCCGCTGGTGCTTTTTTACCTCAAAGAACTATCCTGCCGCGACATCGCCGAAACTTTGGGAGTGCCCATCGGCACCGTGATGTCTCGCCTCTCACGTGCGAAAGACAGTCTGCGCAATATTTTGCGCCGCATTGAAGATTCCACCTCCTCCAATATCATCCCCCTCACCGCCTCGTGAACCGAGAAGAAGCCAGACTCGAACTAGACGCCACGACGCTCCGCCCTCAGGACGCGTCGCCGGAGGCTCGTGCAATGGCGGAGAGCGATCCCGCACTCGGCGCATGGTTGGAAAAGCGCACGGCTTTTGATGAATCCGTCGCTGATGCCTTTGCTGCGACTATTCCAGCCGGTCTGCGTGAAAGCATTCTGCAAAACGCGCATCGGCCGACCAAACGTCCTGTGCGTTGGGTTTTGCCCACGCTCATCTCGGCTGCAGCCGCTGTTGCGTTGGGGTGGACGTTGTTTTGGCCTGTGAGTGGAGACATGCCCGCCTGGCAAGCCGAATCTCTTGCCGCCGTCGTCAAAGTCGAGCACGGCATGTCCAGAGTTGATCACCTGTCGCGCGACTTTGAAGCCATCAAGAAGCTGCTTGTCGCCGATCAATCGCCAACTCCAAGTCGCCTGCCCGGCACGGTGGGCAGCATGCCTGTGCTCGCCTGCAAACGCATTCAGGTCGCCGGACGTGTTGCTTCCATCATCTGCTTTGAAATCACGCCTGGAAAGGAGGCGCACCTTGTCATTATGGACAACACAGCCTTAGCCAGCTCACCACTCCAGATGCAGCCACAATTCCAAACCAGCAAAAACTGGCACATGGCGAGCTGGAGTGATGGCACGCAGAGCTTTCTCCTCGCCACGACTGCTGACGAAGCCGAACTCAAGAAGCTGTTTGGGCTAGCTTAACGCCCCTCGAATTTGTCACGGCCCTTCGCCAGCGCTTCGATCTTACGGTCGGCGATGCTGCGTTTGAGCATCCAGAAGCCGCAGTCGGGATGGATGAACTTCACGCGGCCAGCGCCGAGTTTTTTCTCAGCAGCTTCGATGCGGCGGGCTATTTCATCGGCGGACTCGACATGATTCACTTTGATGTCCACGACACCGAGACCGACACCGATTTTGGGATCGAGATTTCTGAGCGCGTCGAGATCGGCGGCGGGACGATGGGCGAGTTCGAGGACCAGATGGTCTGCGTGGAGCGAGTTCAGGAATGTGATGAGCGCGGCCCACTCGCCTTTTTGGATCGTTTGGCCTCCGTAGTTGCCGAAGCAGAAATGGACGGCTTTTTGGCCTTTCACGGCATCGAGCACGCGATTGATGCCAGCGGCGGCGATGGGGGCATCGGCGGGATTGCCGGGGATGTTGGCTTCATCGACTTGGACGCAGTCGCAGACTAAATCAGCGGCCTGAGCGGCCAAGGCGTCGGCGATGGCCATGTTGAGCGCAGCGAAGTCGTTGTAGTGCGTGTCCAGCAGCGTGCGGGCGAGCATGTAGGGGCTGGTGAGCGTGAACTTGAACGGTCCACCGGCCACTTTGCCAGCGCGGGCACAGTCTTCGGCGAGATTGAGCACGCCTTCGGTGATGGGACCGCGCACGACGGCCGCAGGCTTGCTGCGGAAGGCCATTTCATGCTTGGCGCGAAACGCAGCAGTGTCCGCGCGACCGACGCGGCTGTCGATGCCGCCGAGCTTGTGGACGAAGTACTCGATCATGCCGTTCGTGTCGGGATGATTGACGTCGAAGCGATACAACTCGCCATCCGTCGGCAGGTCGATGCCCGCCTGGCGCTGAGTGTCGAAGACCACGCGGGTGGCATCAATGACCGCCGCTTCGCTGGGCAAGGCGCTGAGCCAGTCAGGAACAGGATAGGAGCCGACAGTGGTGGTCTGGATGGTGGGCATGCCGCAGACTAATCATCAACGTCTGATGTTGGAAGCTACGAGTCCCAAAATCCAAAGACGAGAAGGCATCCAACAAAGCTACTTCGCCTTCTTCGGTCCTTTGCCGCGCACGCTCATCTTGAAGGGCACGCCGGGGGCGCTCCACTCGTCGCGGATGACTTTTTCCAGGTAGCGCAGGTAGCTGTCGGTGAGTTTGGCGGCACGATTGGCGAAGAGCACGAAGTGCGGCACCGGGATGGCGAAGCCTTCGGCTTCATTGACCTGGGTGGCGTAGAGCAGCTTGAAGCTGTGCGTGCTGCGGCCGAGAGCGCCGGGCGTGTTTTCGATGGCGTTGGCGAGCAGGCGGTTTAAGGCGCCTGTGCCAATGCGGTTCTGCGAGCCGTTGCGCACTTTTTCGATCTGCACGAACAGCTTGCCCACATGCTCCTTGTTCTTGGCGGAGATGGCGACAAGCGGCGCATAGTTCAGGAAGAAGAACTCACGGCGCATCAGTTCATCCAAGAATTCGATGCGGTCCTTCTGCGGAGCGTCGGGATGGAAGAGATCCCACTTGTTCATGACTAGGATGCAGGGCTTGCGCTCCTCCAGAATGATCTGGGCGATCTTGCGGTCCTGCATCTTCGCGCCTGCAGCGCAGTCGATGACCAGCAGGCACAAGTCAGCGCGTTTGATGCTCTGCAGACTGCGATCCACGCTGGAGATTTCGACCACGGTGTCGAGATGGGCGCGGCGGCGGATGCCGGCGGTGTCGATGAGTTGGTACTTTTTGCCATTCCATGTGGCCTGGATGTCGAGCGCATCGCGCGTGGTACCGGGCACATCGCTGACGATGGCACGCTCTTGGCCGAGAATGGCATTCACGAGTGATGACTTGCCAGCGTTTGGGCGGCCGACGATGGCGAGTTTGAGCGGGCGGACGGATTGACCGGCCTTGGCATCCTCGGTTTCGTTCGATTCCTTCAAATCAAGACGCTCAGCGACGAGTGCGACGAGGTCATCGATGCCGAGACCATGCGCGGCGCTGACTTCGACGGTGTCCGCGAAGCCAAATTTGGTGAACTCACCGGCATTGAGCTTGCGCTTGGGTGAATCGGCCTTGTTGATGACGAGAATGACCGGCTTGCTGGTGCGGCGGAGTTCGCGGGCAAGGCTCTGGTCGATGGTGGTGATGCCATCGACGACATCGACGACAAACATGAGTAAATCAGCCACTTCGAGAGCGATGGCGGCCTCGACTTGGACTTGATCAGTCAAAACGTCCTCGGTGCTGGCACCGATGCCTCCCGTGTCCATGATCTCGAACCACGCCGGACCACGACGACACTGCGCAGTGATGCGATCCCGCGTCACCCCGGCCTGATCGTGGACGATGGAGATGGTTTTGCCGGCAAGGCGGTTAAAGAGCGCGGACTTGCCCACATTGGGGCGTCCGACGATGGCGACGGTTTTGAGCATTGTTCAAGGAGCACTAGGCAGCCCCCGCGTCAATCATGTCCGGTTGCTTGCAACTGCCTGACACCGTCGGCCAGATTGATGAAACCGGAGAGCGCGGTGAAGAAACCGGCAAAGATCGTGAGCCAGATGAGCAGAGCAGGGGAGAGATCGAGCAAGATCCAGAGAATGGCCGCCATCTGGGCAAAGGTGGCCACCTTGCCGCTCCAGTGTGTGTGAATCTGAAATTTGCCGGCAAAATGGTCGATCAAAAAAGCACCGCCGATGGAAAGCACGTCGCGACCAATGACCAGAATAGGGAACCAAAGCGGAAAATGCTGCCGCCAAGCGGTAAAACTGAGCAGGATAATGGCCGAGAGCATCAGGAGCTTGTCTGCCAATGGATCGACGATGGCTCCGAAACGGGTGCGCTGGTTGAACCGGCGGGCGACCCAGCCGTCGATGGCGTCACTGATCGCGGCGATGCCAAACACCGCTGCGGCCCAGAGGCGCAGAGATTCATTGGGATGTTCGCCACGGGCGCTGTCGCCATAATAGATCACCAGCCCGATGAAAACAGGGATCAGCAGGATGCGGAAGATGGTGATCTGATTCGCGAGGTTCATTCCGAACAGCTTCAAGTTTAAGGTTTAAAGTTTCAAGCTGCGTGATTCAAACTTTGAACCTTAAACTTTAAACTTTAAACTCGCCCATGCCGCGAATCGAGCCTGTGGATCTGCTGAATGCCTACTGCGAGGGTGCCTTCCCGATGGGGGAGGACGATGGCTCCATCTCATGGTATCGGCCGAAAATGCGCGGCATTCTGCCGGTGGCAGAGTTTCATGTGCCGAAGCGGTTTGAGCGCTACCTGAAGCAGCATCCCTTTGAATTGCGCTGGAACACGGCCTTTGGCGATGTGATTCGCGGCTGTGCGGATCGTGAGGAGACTTGGATCACGGATGCGATCATGGACACTTATGAGGAACTGCATCGTCTAGGCTTCGCGCATTGCGCGGAAGTTTGGCGTGATGGCAAATTGCGTGGTGGTGTTTATGGCGTGAGCATCGGTGGGGCGTTTTTTGGCGAATCGATGTTCAGCCGTGAGCCGCAGGCCTCGAAGGTGGCGCTGACGCATCTACAGTGGCGTCTGCATGCGCGTGGCTACCTGCTGCATGACACGCAATGGACCACGCCGCATCTGGCGATGTTCGGCGGCCACGAGATTCCCTGCGCGCATTACCTGGAACTGCTCCAGCGGGCGATAATGCGGAAGGCTACGTTTGTCTGAGGCGAAGGACGTGACGCCTACTGGATGTAGGATGGGTGTGGCGACAGCCCGCCCGTATCGCAGCGCTCACACCAAGACTCCACCACACCCAAACAGTCGGGTGGTGCTGCGAAGGGAACATGGCATGTCGAGATGCTGCTTGGCGCAGCACACATCCAACCTACGTCCCTAGCTCTCGAAATACGTGTAGCCACGCAGACCGGCCTCGAAGCTCTCCATGATCTCACGGCGCTCGGTGGCGGTGATGCGTTTGGAGACGACGGCGCTTTCGGCGAGGTTACGGAAGCGAGTGAGCATGTCTTTGGGGTCGTATTCGACGTAAGTCAGCACTTCGGAGACGCTGTCGCCTTCCAGTTCGCTGTATTTAACCTTGCCGCCCTCGATGTGGACGGAGACGACATTGGTGTCGCCGAGGAGGTTGTGTAGGTCGCCGAGGGTTTCCTGATAAGCGCCGACGAGGAAGATGCCGAGCATGTATTCCTCGCCTTTTTCGATCTCGGGGTCGTGGAGTGGAAGACTGTTGCGGATGCCGTCGGAGAGCGCGAATTTGTCGATCTTGCCGTCGCTGTCGCAGGTGATGTCGGAGAGCACGGCGTTGCGCGTGGGCTTCTCCTTGAGGCGATGGATTGGCATCACGGGGAAGATTTGATCGATGGCCCAAAGATCGGGCAGACTCTGGAACACGCTGAAGTTGCCGTAGTAGTAGTCGGTGAGAATGGCATCGAGGCGCTCCATTTGAGAGCCATCGTGATCACATTTTTCTCGCATGCCGGCGATCCAGGTGAGGATGTCCCAGTAGAGTTCTTCGCCATGCGCACGTTCGCGCAAATTCACTTTGCCGTAGTTGAACTCGGTGCGCAGTTTGTCGCGGTAATAGACGGCGTCGTTGTAGATTTCTTGAAGGCGATCACGGCTGGTCTTGGCGGCGTTGCGCGTTGATTCGACTCGCAATTCGTGCAGATTTCGCAGCAGGGCGGGGGATTCTTTATCGATCTCGATGTCGCTGATGGTTTTGCGCGGCTCAAAGCGGTTGATGTCGAGGATGTTGATGACCAGCACGCTGTAGTAGGCCACGATGGCGCGGCCGGACTCGGTGATGATGTCCGGGTGCGGCACGCCGGCCTCGGCGGTGACTTCGGAGATCGCCTCGATGATGTCAGCGCAGTATTCCTTGGTGCCGTAGTTGCTGCTGGCGGCAGAGGCGCCTTTTTGACCGTCGTAACTGATGGCGAGACCGCCACCGAGGTCGAGGATGCCCATGCGCGCGCCTTCTTGCACGAGGCCGACATAGACACGCGCGGCTTCATTCACCGCCTGGCGGATGGCACGGATGTTCGGGATCTGCGAGCCTTGGTGATAATGCAGCATGCGCAGGCAATCGAGCATGCCCTCCTCACGCAAGTGATCCACGACACGCATGAGCTGGGAAATATTGAGGCCGAAGACGCTGGCGTCACCGCCGCTGCCGCTCCAGTGGCCGGCGCTTTCGGTGCCGAGACGGAAGCGCACGCCGAGCGTGGGTCGCAGCCCCATTTTTTTGCAGCGCTGAAGAATGAGATCGAGCTCCGTCGGCATTTCGAGCACGAGGATGACTTGCAAGCCCATTTTCTGCGCGTTGAGCGCGAGGTCGATGAATTCCTCATCCTTGTAGCCGTTGCACACGATGTAGGCCTGCGGGTCGTGCATGTAGGCCAGCGCAGCGATCAGCTCCGGCTTGCTGCCAGCTTCGAGGCCGTAGTGATACTTGCGGCCATAACGCGTGATCTCCTCGATGACTTCCTGCTGCTGATTGACCTTGATGGGATAGACGCCGCGATAGACGCCCTGATATTTTCCTTCACTGATTGCGGACGCGAAGCCTTCATTCAGCTCGTCGATGCGCCCGCGCAGCAGATCGCCGAAGCGCATTAGCACCGGGAGCTGCGTGCCGCGTTCGCGCAAACCTTTGACGATGGACGCGAGTGAGACGGGCTTCGTTTTCTTGCCGTCCTTCAAATTCACCACGACTTCGCCCGCCTTCGAGACGTCGAAGTAATCGTGTCCCCATTCGCGGATGCCATACAGCTCGGCGCTGTCGTCAGTGGACCATGGGGGTGTTTTCATTGCGGTGTGCGGGGACTGGGTTTTCAAGGGCCGCGATTATGAGGGCAAATTGGGAAATGAAAAGCGACATCTCGGACAGGAGAAGATGCGAACTGGATGTCAGGGTCTGACTTTGCGGAAGGCGAAGGGCAAGTAGAGCAAGGAATAGAAAACCACACCGAGGCCAATAGCGCTGAAATTGTACCACGGCCAAGGGCCTAACTGATCAAACAGACTGGCCTGCGGCGGCTTGGTGCATTGGAAGGCGTAGTTGGTGCTGAGGGCGTAGTTCACGATGGCGATCACTGCATACCACGAGAGCGAAACGCCCATCATACGGGCTACCGCGCCGGGCGCGGGGCGGTGCTTCATGGCGGTGACGACGTAAAACGCCGTGATGGGAACGCCACCGTGTAGCAGGAAAAAGACGAAGAAGCGCGGATCAGGAAATTCATAGATCAATGCCGGGGTGATCAGCCCTTGCAGCGTGCCGGCGATGCCAAAAAAATACACGATCTCGCAGCAGAGCTGCCGCCGAGTCCAGAGGGCGATGCCACCCGCGAGGCAGGCGATGTCGCAGTACTGCAGCGGCAGCAGCGTCTGTGCATTGAGCGAGCCAGTCCACACATGGACCGCAAGCGTGGCGGGATAGATGAGTAGCAGCAGCGTCCCAAGTGCCTTTTCCGCCATGGCAGCGAACCGCGTTCGTGCAATGATCTGCATGAGCACAAACAAAACGGCGGTGATGGCGAGCACGATCTGGTGTGAAGTGCTGAATGGGTGAAACGCGGGAGGCATCGCGCATCATGGCACGAGATGGTTGCGGATGTCAGCCGGTTTGTGCCATGTTCACCGATGTCAGCACGCTTTCGCTCATCTCCCCGATCCAACAAACAGCTCAGCGGCGGCTGCGCAGCACTGTTTGGGCTGCCGTTCATCATCGCGGGTCTCGCCATCGGCTGGTTTCTGTATTTTCCAGTGATCAGCACCTGGTGGTCGGCACGCGGCTGGGAAGAGGTGCCGTGCTGGATTGAAAAGGCGGAGATGAAAACCTCACGCGGCAGCAAAGGTGGGACGACGCACAAGCTGGAGGCGAGCTACCGCTATCAATATCGTGGACGCACCTATCACAGCGATGAAGTGGCACTCACCGGCGGCTCGGACAACATCGGTGACTTCCAAGAGCGAGCGAATGCGCAGATTCGCGCCTTCGTAGGTAAGGATCGTCCGTTTCGCTGCTATGTGAATCCGGCCAAGCCGGAGCAGGCGGTGCTGTTTCGTGATCTGCGCTGGGGTTTGATGTTGTTGATGTCCATCTTTCCCATGGTCTTCCCGCTCGCGGGGTTCACCGTCGCGATTGGCGGCTGGCTGCAGTCACGCGATGTGAGTCTCAGCAAACAACTCAGCGCACAGCATCCCGGTGAGCCGTGGCGCTGGCAGCGTGAGTGGGCAGGTGATGCGATCATCGCCAGCAAGGACGGCCTGCCGTTCATCCTCGGCATTGCGGGCTGGTTTCTGCTGGTGCAGGGGCCGCTGGCGCTCGCAGTGCTGGTCAGCGGCGAAATTTCCACCTCTCCGCTCTCGGTGCTCGCGCTGCTGCCATCTTTGCTCGCGTTGATTCCGCTGTGGTTTGCGTGGCAGCGGGTGAAAACGCGGCTGGCCACCGGCGTGCCGGGTTTGCAGCTCAAGCAACGCCCCTTCGTGCCCGGCCAAGCGCTGGAGGGCGAATTGCGCCTGGATCGTGTGCTCTCGCCGCTCACGAACATCAACGTCCACGTGCTCTGCCAGCGTCAAATCACCCGCAGCAGCGGCGACAGCCGCACCACTGCCAAAGAAACGATCTGGGAGCACACCCTGACGCTGTCTGCCGCCGAGGCACGGCGTGAGATCAGCGGCGTGGCGCTGCCGCTACGCATCGACATACCGCGTGGCCTGCCGTGCACGCTTGTGGATGAGGCCGCCACGGCTGCCGCCGACACTGAACGGCATGTGTGGCTCATGGAGATCAGTTCTGCGCAAGGTGGCAAGCCCGCCACGCTGCCGCTGCCCGTTTTTGGCACGGCGCAGGATGCCCAAGCGGCTGAAACGGCTGCATACGACGTGGAGGCCATTGCCCCGGACACGGAGCAGCTTGAAACACGGCTTCAAAAAAACGGCGTGCATGCCGAGTTCGACGCCGCTGGCGTGCCGGTGCTCATCGACTGCCCGCCGGGCCGTTTTCGCGGCATGGGCATCTTCCTGCTCATCTTTGGCGCGTTCTGGTTCGCCGCCTTTGTCTTCATGGTGAAACAAGGCGCGCCGTGGCCATTCCGCATCATCTGGGGCATCACCGCGCCGCTCATCCTCGGCCTGGGCCTGTGGACGCTGCTGCATCGTCGACGAGTTGAGATCGCTGCCGATGAACTGCGCATTGTGAACAGCATCGGCTCCTTCTACTCCTGGCACGAAACGTATGCGCCGCGCCACATCGTCGGCTTCACGCACGACACGAACATGCAGGCCGGAAACCAGTTCTACTACCGCGTGCGCGCCGAGACGACCTTCGGCAAAACCAAGACGCTCATCGACGGCATCACCGAATCCGTCACGGCAGAGACGCTAGCGAAGCGGCTGGAGGACTGGCGGAAGCGCGGGTGATACGGCTTATGTCTATTTTTCATGTAATGCTCATTTTGGCTCGACAGCCGAAGGTGATAATTTATAAATCGCAAGCGTGCGATGCGGCAAATATAGTATGCATCGTAATCGTGGATCCGAAATTCCATGAATTCAGAGCAGTTGCTCCCAACATCTAAAAGGATAATTAACTTCTTAACCTTACGAACACTGTTGTTTATGAGTTATCAATGTTGGGTGGCCACGTTATCGAAGCAGGGCAGGAAGGTTCGTCTTTTCACCAGGACAACTGACGAGATGGTCAAAGTTGACTTGGCGCTGCCCCAATACGCTTCTTTAATTTCTCTTGGAACCGAGGGGGTCTTATCTCCACAAGATAACCAGAACCAAGCTTATCTCGCAGCGGGTGCTATCAAATCCCATCTGTTGTACTCAAATCAATATGATGGTGGTGTGCTCGTTGTTTCCAAGGTCGATGCGGTTCCAAATGCGAAACCAATTAACAGTGTTGGTGGAAAAGGCACTCAACACAGCGTTTCATTTCTCTGTAACATTTGGGAAGAAGATGTAGGACAGCCTGAATGCTAATAAGAATTCCAATTCCTTGGGCTAAGCCCAACGTTCCTGGTTTAGAGTTGATCAATCTAACTCGTGAGCAGCCCTTGATTATTGATGGCTTGACCGTTTTCCCGGAAAATTTTCTCATTTCTGGCATCCCTTGTTCCTACGATTCGGTTCGAGATATTAGTTGGTTCAGGAGCTATACTGAAGTCACCGGAATGTCACTCGGTAGTGATGAGTTGATCTTATTTTCATTCAAAACTGCTGATGGACCGTCTTTTAACAAGAAGTACTGCCCGGTGTTCTTCACCGAGGGGCGCCGCAAAACCCCAAACAGGCTGTGGACTGCATTCTGTCACATAGCCGAGCAATCGTATCCTGCGCGTATTGCTTTCTATGTAGACCAAGTGAAGCAATTCAATAGATGGACCATCGACGGCACGACCTTTGATGTTGTTTCAAGATGCGTCATGAAAAATGGGGTTACCATTCGGATTGCTAATGCGAAAATTACGCGTGATCACGCAAACGTGAACTTTGTTGAGGTGATTCCTCACGATGGGTTTTTCACAAAAACAAAAAAGCTTAAAATTGAAGCAAGTCATCTGAGTGATCGTGATTGCTTCTTCGCGCTCCTGAAACACTTTCTTGGGGTTCATTTTCCACAGTGAACATATTTCAGATGGTAGTGCAGTGCGTCATTGTGTGATAGCTGGCTCTTCCCAATAAAATTTTGGATGGTAGGCAGTTACTTTGATTCGCATTAGCAAATCTTGCGTGGCTACCCCCCATCCCGCAACGCCACTGCAGGATCCACACGCGCGGCAAACCACGCCGGAACCAACGCCGCCACGAGGCAGAGTGAGACGGCGGTGGAGCAGATGAAGAGCAGGTCGCTGAGATTGGTGTGCGCGGGGATGCTGGAGAGGAAGTAGATGTCCTGCGGGAAGATGTCGCGACCGGTGAGTCCGGCGATCTGCTCGCGCAGGACGTTGCGGATGCTGAGGAAGAAGAAGCCGCCCGCGAGTCCAGCGGCGACACCGACGAGCGCGACGATCCCGGCTTGTGAGACGAAGATGGCGATGATCTGCCACGCACGGGTGCCCAAGGCGGTGAGGATGCCGATCTCGCGGCGTTTTTTCACGGTGACGGTGATGGTGGTGTTCATCACGCAGATGGCGGCGACGAGCATGATGAAGAGCAGCAGGAACCACATCATGGTGCGCTGGTTTTCGACGGATTCGAGCATCATGCCGTGCTGCTGATCCCAGGTGCGGTAGCCCCAGCTTTCGGGCAGCGTGCCGGACTTGTAGATGGCCTGCATGATGCCTTCGGCCGCGTCGGGCTGATTTAATTCGAGTTCGATGCCGCTGACGCCGCTTTCGAGGTTGAAGAACTCCTGCGCGACATGCAGCGGCACATAACCGCGCTGCCCGGCGGTGTCGGCACGCAGGGTGGCGACGAGTTTGAGGTCTTTCGACAAGACGGTGACGTTGTCGAGCGCTTCAGCGCGCTTTTTCTCCTCCTCGTCCTCAGGAATCTCACGCACCTGCTGGATGAATTGATTCACACTATCGGCGGCATGCACGACGAGCGTGTCGCCGATCTTCGCGCCGATCTCGCGGGCGAATTTGTCGGTCAGGATGATGGTGTCGCCCTTGAGGTCGAAGCTTCCTTCCTTGAGGTGCTTCTTAAGCTTTTGCAGCAGGCCGTTGTCCGCTTCATCGGCCATGCCGATGACGTTGACGCCTTGCAGATTGCCCTCGTTCTCGACGACAACGACACCTTCGGCCACTGGCACAGCGGAAACGACCTCGGGATGTGCGGCGAGGGTTTTGCGTAACTCGCGCCAATCGGCTTTGTTGCCGTCATCACGCGAGGACATCGGCTGCGCCATCGCATGCGGCTCGAAACCAATCAGCATTTGTCGAAACTCACGCTGCCAACCGCTGAACACGGACATCACAAACACCAACACGCCAACACCGAGCATGACGCCGAGCATCGAAATCACGGTGATGACCGAAATGAACGAACGCGTGGGCCGCAGATAGCGCAGGGCGAGGAAGAGAGGGGCGCTTTGCATGAGTTCGTGAATTAATCGCGTAGTGCGACGGCGGGATCGACGCGGGAGGCCAGCCACGCGGGTGGAAGAGCGGCGAGGAGGCAGAGGGTGATGGACCCGAGGCAAACCACGGCAATGAACCATGGCTCGCTTTGCGCCGGAATGGTCGCCAAAAACATTTCGGAAGAGGCATTCGCATTGCCACCGCTGAGCACGGCGATGCCCATGCGAATGTCATCGCGCAGCCAAAGCACCAGACCGCTCAACGCAAGGCCGGTCAATGTGCCGAGTGTACCGACAAAGGCCGCCTGCGCGACGAAGATGCCGATGATCTGGCTCTGGCGTGATCCCAACGCGGTGAGCACGCCAATTTCACGCCGCTTCTGTGTGGTGACGGTGATCGTGGTGTTCATCACGGAGAACGCGGCCACGACGGCGATGATCATGAGCACGATCCACATCATGATGCGCTCGTTGCTCATCGCGGCGAGGCGTGCGTCTCCCGCATCCGTCCATAACGAAGCGCTCCATCCAGCGGGGATGATTCCTGCGGCGGTGAAACGCTTGATCACGTCCTTCACCTCGCCTGGTTGCTTTAATTCGATCAACACACCGCTGACTTGATCGCCAAAGCCGAAAATTTGCTGGGCAGTTTCGAGCGTGGTGTAGCCATAGGCTCCGGCAATCTCTGCTCGCGTGTAGCCGAGCAGTTTCAGTTCCTGTGGGTGAAGTTTGATGTCCTTGTAGGCGGCGTGGCGCTTGGCCTCATCCTGCTCATCGGTAGCGATGCGGAAACGTTTCACGGCGCTGGTGACGTTGCTGGAGGCATAGACGCTGATCTTGTCGCCAGGATGCGCATTGAGCTGACTGGCGACGTAATCCGCACAGACCACGCCGCTGGGGCTTAACTCCAGCGACCCCTCAAGCAGGTGCTTGGCGATCTTGGCCATGTAAAACTTCGCGCCGTCCTCCGGCAAGCCGATGACATCCATGCCGGACTGTTGTCCCTCTCGTTCCGCGTACATCACGCTGCGGATGTAGCTGCTGGCGGCGAGAACGTCTGCTTGTGCGCGGACGTGAGCGAGCAACTCTGCCGTGGCTTTCGTTGAGGCAGGCTTGTTGTCCTGCGGATGCAGCAGCATGTGCGGTTCGGAGCCGATGAGAACTTTGCGGAACTCGCCCTCAAAGCCTTTCATCACCGAACTGACCACGATCATCATCAGAACGCCCACTGCGACACCGAGGATCGAGATGACGGTGATCACCGAGACAAACGAACGCTTCGCGCGCAGGTAGCGTTGGGCGAGGAAGAAAGTGGCGTTCGAAAGCATGGCGGCATCAAAGCGATGCCTGCACTACTTCGCAACTGCCGTGATGCCAAACAACGGCAGTGATTTCTGCACAGACTGATACACGCCCCAGCCGAGCGGCATGGTGATCCAGGTCCAGGCGATGAGAAGAAGGATGGCTTTCATGGCAGATCAGGCTTTGGGGTTTTCAGCGAGGTGATATTTAGCATCGACCGGACGGACGAGCAGATTGGCGATGAGGCCGACGATGAGCAGGCTGGCCATAAAATACATCGTCGAGTTGTAAGCCTGGGTTTTGGGCATGCCGGACTCGATGTTGGCAGTGGAGACGTAGTTTACCAAGCTGGGCCCAACGAGGGCGGCGATGGACCATGCTGTGATGAGCCTGCCGTGAATCGCCCCGACTTGATAGGTGCCGAACATGTCCCGCAAATAGGCCGGGATGGTCGCGAATCCGCCGCCATACATGCTGATGATGATGGCGGTGACGATGACGAACAAAGTCTCGTTGCCCAGTTTCTGCGTGTAGGGAATGAGGCAGTACAAAGCGGCACCAAGGATGAAATAGATGCAATAGACGGCCTTGCGACCGATGATGTCGGAAGTGGAAGACCAGACGAAGCGGCCACCCATGTTGAAAATGCTCAGCAGGCCGGCAAAACCGCCGCCCACCGCGACACTGACGCCAAACATGTCAGTACACATCTTGGACGCCTGACCGAGGATGCCAATGCCCGCACTAACGTTCATGCAGAGTACGATCCACAGGAACCAGAACTGCGGCGTCTTCCACGCTACATCGACAGAGACATTGGCATTGGTGGTCATCGGTTTGATGTGCTCTTTCGGCTCCCAGCCGTCAGGTTTCCAATCTAGCGCAGGCACCCGCACGATGAAGGCCCCAAAGAGCATCGAGACGGCGTAAAGGCCTGCCATCATCATAAATGCCTCGGCAACACCCACGCTCGGCGAGGTTTTGAAGTGCTCCATCAATTTCACACCCAGCGGCGCGCCGATCATGGCACCACCACCGAAACCCATGATCGCCATGCCGGTAGCCATGCCGGGGCGATCCGGAAACCATTTCATCAAAGTGGAAACCGGCGAGATGTAGCCGAGACCCAAACCGATGCCGCCGGTGAAACCGTAGCCGAGGTAAAGCAGCCACAGCAGCTTCAGCTTCACGCCGAGGGCCGAAATCAACAGACCACCGCAAAAGCAGAGGCAACTGGCCAGCATCGTCTTGCGTGGGCCGCTGCGTTCCACCCATTTGCCGAACACTGCGGCGGAGATGCCCAGCATGAACAGCGCGATGGAGTAAATCCAGCCGACCTGTGGAATCGTCCAGCCCGCACCGGCTTGTGTGAGCGGCACATTGAAAACATTGAAGGCGTACACCTGCCCGATACACATGTGAACAGCCACTGCGGCTGGCGGAACAAGCCAGCGGCTGAATCCGGGCTGGGCGACGGTGGCTTCACGGGAGAGAAAACTCATGGTTGGGGCGAGGGTGGTGGTAGCGCGCGAGTTTTAGCGGTTCGGCGGGCGCTGTGGCAAGGAAAAGATAAGGATCGACAAGAAACGTCGAGTTTCATACGTTCATGCGGTGTCTGGCCATTTGGCCGGGCAAAACAACAAACTAAACTCAATCGATGAAAACTCTGCTCACCGTCGCCTTGCTCTCCCTCTCCTCCGCAGCTTTCGCTGCCGACAAATGCCCAATCAGCGGCAAGCCTGCTGATTCCAGCATCACCAGCACCGGCAAAGACGGCAAAACCGTCTCCTTCTGCTGTGAGAAGTGCAAAGCCAAGTTCGACGCCAAGAACAAGTAAGGACTCCTGCGCTGATACATTCAGCGTTTAAAAGGCGGAACCTGGAAACGGGTTCCGCTTTTTTGTGCCTCAGCGCTTTTTGCCTTCACGCTCGCGCATCTTGCGCTCGTAGCCAGCGAGGACGAAATCTTTGTCGCGCGCGCGCAGCAGCGCATCATCGAGCGAGATGAAGCCGTGGATCGCCAGATGCGTGACACTGTCATCAATCGTATGCATGCCATCGTTGGCACCGATTTGAATCAGGCTGGGAAGCTGCTGGAGCCGGCGGGAGCGGATGCAGGAAGCGATGCCAGGATTGTTGACCATGATTTCAGAGGCCATCACGCGACCATCCTGATCCTGACGCGGCATGAGATTCTGGCAAATCACGCCTTGCAGACAATTGGCGAGCTGCGAGGCCACGAAATCCTGCTGATCTTCCGGGAACGCATCCATCACACGCATGACGGTCGAGGGTGCGTCCTGTGTGTGAAGGGTGCTGATCACGAGATGGCCGGTCTCGGCGGCGGTTAGCGCGATGCGGATGGTCTCCAGATCACGCAATTCGCTGATGACGATGACATTGGCGTCCTGTCGCAACGCGCTGCGCAAAGCTTGCGCAAAGGAGTGTGTGTCGCTTCCCAGCTGGCGCTGGCGTATGAGGCTGTGCGAATGTTTGAAAACGTACTCAATGGGGTCTTCGATGCTGACAATGTTGACCCGACGCTCACGTGAGATGTGCTGCGTCATTGAACTCAGAGTCGTTGTCTTGCCGGCATTGCTGGTTCCGGTGACTAGGATCATGCCGCTGCTCAGGGTGCAGAAGCTCTCCACCGTTGGACCGTGACCCAGATCGCGCAGTTCAGGGATCACCTCGGGAATAAAGCGGAAGGAGGCTTCGATACGCCCAAGCACGTAGCAGGCATTGCCGCGGAAGCGTCCCAGATTCGCCACCTGAATGGCGAAATCCAGTTCCCATTCCTGCTCCAGCTTGACACGCTGAGTTTCTTTCAAGACGCCAAAAACTAGGTCGCGAATGTCCCCGACGTCGAGGATTTCATCCGTCAGTGGCTGGAGCTGTCCGCTGATGCGTCCTGTGGGCGCGGCACCCACGCTAAGATGCAAATCCGAGCCACCTTGATCCGTGACCATGACAAGATATTCAATGAGATCGTGGGCGCGCATGTTGAGAGCAGAGTGGTCAGGAGATGCCGCGGGCGGCGCGGCGGAATTCAGCCTCGTTGCCAATGGAGGCGATGGCTTCAAATTCTGAGATGACGCCCCCCTGGTAGGCTGCAATGATGGACTGTAGGAAGGTGCGCGTATTGGGATCGGTGCCGCGGCTCATGTAGTCTGTGATGTCCGCGACTTTTCGTTTCGCGATCCAGTCACGCACGGCTCCACCGTTTTCCAGGTGTTCTGTCAGCATGGCGAGCTTGCCGTGGACGTTCTGGACGAGTTTCTGGCACAAGACACCGATCAGCTGATGTGAAAGCAGGTGCAAACCGATGCCGACTTGATCCGGCGGGAACATGTTTACAAAACGTTCCATTGTGTCAGACACCGTGGCAGAGTGCATCGATGCAAGCACGAGATGGCCGGTTTCACAAGCTTGGAGCGCGGTGAAAGCTGTTTCGTGGTCACGAATTTCCCCCACGAAGATCACATCCGGCGCCTGGCGCATCGCGCCGCGCAGACCGCGGGCAAAGGTCGGCGTATCACGGCCCACTTCGCGCTGGGTGAACAGGCAACGGTTGTTCGCGAAGATGTACTCGACGGGATCTTCGATCGTTACCACATGGCGGGCGATGTTTTCGTTCATCCATTGCAGCAGTGCGGCCAGGGTGGTTGATTTGCCCTGACCGGTGGAGCCAGTAACGAGGATCATACCGTTGTGCTTCTGCGCCCAACGCTGCATCAGCCAGTCCGGTGCACCCAGTGTGCTGAGCGCTGGAATGTCCGTGCGGATGCGGCGCAGCACGGCGGCCATACGGCCCAGCACCTTGTGCAGGTTCACGCGGAAGCGGGTGCGCGTGCGTGAGATCAGGCCGGAATCACGATCGGTGTCATTGAGCGTATCGCCGCCACATGCTTGCCACAGGCCGGCCATCGCTGGTAGGAGCAGTGGCTCGTCGCCGAAGATCATGAGTTGCTCGTTGATCTTCATGCGTGGCACTTCGCCTTCCTGGAGGAAAATATCGCTCGCCTGATGTTCTTCGGCTGCTTGCAGGATGTCGTCGAGGGAGATTGCCATGGTTATGGGGAAGCTAGCGGGAGCTTCCCATAGGCTCAAGCCCGCGCTGCGTGTTTCGTTACAAAGGTTTTGTAC
>Ga0114970_10000624_pt1 | contig 26577 bp, 27 predicted proteins | sample M_140205_XF_Meta_FD_87030 | JGI IMG/M metagenome (GOLD analysis project Ga0114970, IMG submission 87030) | Freshwater microbial communities from Lake Montjoie, Canada to study carbon cycling - M_140205_XF_MetaG | ecosystem: Environmental > Aquatic > Freshwater > Lake | place: Lake Montjoie...
AGAATGGGGAGAGAGCCGTAAACTTCTCCTTCTTATCTGATTCTGAATCCCCCATAGACACCCATACATCTGTATACAGAACACTTGCGCCACGCGCTGCTTCATCTGCATCATGAATTACCTCAACTGTGCCACCACTCTTTTTTGCAATACTCATAGCAAGTTCAAAATATTTTTTATCAGGCGCCCATTTTCCCTCAGGAGTGGCAGCAACGACATGTGCACCCATGATTGCACCCATGACAAGCCATGCGTTAGCCATATTATTTCCATCGCCGAGATAAACAAATTTACGACCTGAAATATCGTTACCAAATGTTTCGCGAATTGTCAGCCAATCTGCAAGTAGTTGCGTTGGGTGATCATCGTCAGTGAGTGCGTTGATGACTGGAATAGTTGCATGTAAACCAAGCTCATCGACTTCGCTTTGTGCAAATGTTCTAATAATGAGTGCATCGCAGTACCCACTAATAATCTTTGCTGTATCAGCGATTGTTTCACCACGTCCCAATTGCAGTTCATCACCACGGATAAAAATTGGTGTTCCACCTAAGTGTGCTACGGCAGTTTCGGAAGAAAGACGAGTACGTGTTGAAGGCTTTGTCATATAAATAGCCACACTTTTATTCGCTAGCGCCGTGGAGGCCGAGAGTGGCTTAGCTGCGAAATCACTTGCAGTTGCGAGCAGGAGTTCAACATCCTCGCGGGTTAGATCTGCAGTGTGTAATAAGTCCTTCATTTAGCAATTCTACCCGCAGAAAGAGGATGCTCAAAGCAAGAATTGGCAGGTATCCTTGCTCCCATTATGGGAATCTTTAGGAAACTTGGAACTCAAGGCGATACTGATACAGATGTATTGACTCGCCCAGAGCTTGTTGAAGACGATGGCGGCCACGATCGTTTCTCGCATTATGTAAAAAAAGAGAAAATTGTGGAATCTGCAGTGACAGGAAAATCAGTCAAAGCGTTGTGTGGAAAAAAATGGATACCGTCACGCGATCCTGAAAAATATCCAATCTGTCCTACTTGTAAAGAAATTCACGCAGGGTTGCGACCTGCTCCAGAAGATAAATTGTAAAAAGCAGATTCTGAAAGCACGCCAACGATTGCATGGCGTGGTCTAAGGATTTTCTCAAGCCCACCCGATACTCTAAAAAACCTCATGAAAATGAAATCGAGATTTGCATCCCACCTGACAACAATTCTTGTCACCTCAATATTTCTCTCGATTTTCATTCCAAATTCAAATAGTGCAGATATTCCAGATCATCCTCCGAGAAAAATACTCTCAGGGTGGATTCCATACTATTCAGTAAAAACAGTGATGCCATTTGTAAAGAAGATTCCTGTTCTAGGACGAGATGAAACTGCTACGGCAAGTATGTGCGATGCAACTCAGTATGGCCTCGCTGAAAACGAGAGCCTTACTGCCTCTTATCTCTTTACGAATAGTGACCTTATAAAAGAGGTTAATCCTTTTTGGTTCACACTCAAAAGCGCCGCACTTATTCGTAATGACTATGTAACTGGCAATCCTTCTTGGGCAATGGCCACCACAACATGCCTAATGAAGCGAGCTGGTTTATCGGTAATTCCAACAATTACGGATGGCACAGCAAAATTACAACTCTCTGGCTTACTAGCTAATCCAAAAACACGCACACAAATAGTGGAAAGCATTGCAGCGCTTGTGAGTACGAATAATTTTGACGGGATTGATTTAGATTTTGAAGGGTTTGCATTTGTTGATGGAAATACTACGTGGGCTAAAACTTCACCATTCTGGATAGCTTTTATAAAAGAATTAAGTGTGAAATTACGTTCCGATGGAAAAATATTATCTGTAACTACTCCAGTACTTTTCGATCCAGCACAAAAGAGCAAGGGTTACACCGTCTATGCATGGGCAGCGATTACAAACGATATAGATCGATTGCGAATAATGACTTATGACTATTCGGTTGCTAAACCTGGGCCGATTGGCCCAATCGATTGGACAGAGCGTGCCGTCAAATACGCGGTGAGTGTTATGGATTCTTCTAAAGTTTTTGTTGGACTACCTGGTTATGGGCGTGATTGGATCACAAAAATTGTTGGAGTTTGTCCAACGTCAGCCCCTACTGGAACTTCGATGAGCGCAAAAGCTGCAACTTTCAAAATGAATTATGCAAACGAAAAAGCAATTATTGATAAAGCAATTCCAATATTTGATACAAAGACTGCAGAATCTACTTATTCTTATGCTCAAATTTTCAATGGTGAGAATACAAAGGGTTTAGCAACTTCCTGCACAGTTTCACGAACAGTCTGGTTTCAAGATAGTCAGTCTTATGCTATTCGGGCTGCATTAGTTGAGAAATACAAACTTGCAGGAGTAGCTTTATGGACGCTGGGAATGGAAGATAACTCAGCGACGCAAGCAATTCGTAGTGCTGCCATGTCATTTGCGCCAGAGAAAATAACTAGCACAATTTCAGTAGATAAGAATGAAATAACATACGGAGAAAAATTTTTACTCTCTGGTGTGATTAATGGCGAAAATAAGGTTGGAAAGAATGGGATACCTGTCATCGTTGAATATAGAAAATCGGATCAGCAACCTTGGAGGAAACTAACTGAAGTGGTTACTTCAGCTGAAGGAACATTTTCCTTACCGCTTACTTTTGCATCCTTTACTTACCTGCAATTACGAACAGAGGGAACGTGGGAAATTGGCGCGTCAGTGAGCAATCAGAGTTTCGTACAAATCCGCCCCCGCCTTTCCCTAAACGCACCTGCAGTTCTCATAGTAGGCAAAGAGAGTTTGATCTTTGGAACTGTTTTTCCTAGAAAAACTGGTGTCACGGTTCAACTACAAAAGTGGAGTCAAGAAAAGTGGCAAAATATCTCCGTGGTGCTCTCTACTGATGTGCAGGGTAAGTTCGAACTTTCCCTTACGGAATCCAAGCGAGGTGTATTTTCTTATCGTGTTCTCTATTTCCTTGAAGGAGAGACGATTGAGAATAAATCTAGTGAGTTTTCAATTGTTGTGAGATAGAAATGGTTAAAACAAAATCAAAAATTGAAGAAGAGATTCAAGCGATTTTCAACGTAGAAAAGCCTTGGGTCACTATCGTTTGGGACGATCCTGTAAATCTGATGTCCTATGTAACGTATGTATTTATGGAGCTCTTTGGTTTTTCCAAAGAACGGGCTACTGAATTGATGCTTAAAGTTCATAATGAAGGAAAAGCGATTGTTTCAACGGGCAGCCGTGAAGAAATGGAACATGATGTGGCAAGGCTTCATGAATTTGGGCTATGGGCAACATTGCAACGCGGAGATCAAGCGCTGTGAGTGAACCAGCCGGCTTTACTCGCCATGGAGATAACGCATTCATTGCTCAGTTTTCTGCGTCCGAATGTGAAGTTCTAATAAATTTAGCAGGACAAATCATTGAACTACTTAGTGAGCGAGCCGATCATGGAGATGACGATCCACTTGCTGCGATGGTAGGAATAACTTCACATGATTCACCACCTGACGATGAAGTCTTGTTACGACTCCTTCCTAATGCATATGCCGATGGAGTAGATGCAGCGGAATTTCGACGCTACACAGAATCAGTTTTGCGAAACAAGAAGAAAGCCCATGCCATGTCGATGAGGGTTCTCCTCAAAAGTTCACAGGACGGCGGGATCGAATTAGATCATGAGAATGCAAATGCATGGCTTGGTGCAATAAATGACATTCGATTAGCCCTAGGGGTTCGCCTCAAAGTCGAGGAACGAAGTCATGACGAACTCGAACTCCTTGCACCTGATGATCCACTACGTGGTGTTTATGCTGTTTATAGTTGGTTAGGTTGGTTGCAAGAGAGTTTGCTACAAGCGCTCATGGATGATTCTGCAAATGAAGTCAATTGATTAGGTAGTCTTATCTCCCTTATGACACTAAAAATTTCACAAGCTCATATCGATGCGATGCTTGCACAATCACGTGCAGAGTATCCCGATGAAGCGTGCGGAGTAATACTTGGACCAATTGGGAAAGATCACGCTATGCGCCTAAAGCCCATGATTAATGCAGCGCATTCGCCAACTTTTTATGAATTTGACCCAAAAGATTTACTCTCTCTATATCGAGAGATTGATGAGAATGATGAAGAAATCGTCGTTATTTATCATTCACATACAGAGACCGAGGCGTATCCATCAAGGACTGATATTGCATATGCAGGTGAACCTGGAGCTCATTACGTACTTATTTCTACACGCGAGGAGATTGCACCTGCAACAGAGTTTCGGTCATATCGCATTATCGATGGCGTTGTGACGGAAGAAGAAGTTTCAATTTCCGAATAACACTCTTTACGGCAATAATTAGCCTATGACCACAGCAATCGAAGTTCGAATCCCAACAATTTTGCGCCCCTTCACAAAGGAGCAAAAAGTAGTTGCTGCAAGCGGAGAAACACTGAGCGCTGTTATTGCTGATTTAGATGTGCAATACCCAGGTATCAGCGAAAGACTCTTAGAAAATGGTGCCTTGCGCCGTTTCATAAATCTCTATGTCAATGATGAAGATGTTCGTTTTCTTGGTGGCCTCGATGCTCCAGTAAAAAGTGGTGACTCAATAACTATTCTTCCTGCTGTTGCAGGCGGCTAAGTCAGGTCAGTCTTTGGCGCGCTTTGATTCGTTAGAAAGCTCTGTAGGCAACACTCCTCTTATTGGTTTGCCGCGTTTATCTCCTGCACCCAATGTTCGTCTATGGGCGAAGATGGAAGATCGAAATCCGACTGGTTCGATTAAGGATCGCACTGCAATTGCAATGATTGATGCAGCAGAGCGAGATGGACTACTCAAGCCGGGTGCAACAATTTTGGAACCAACGAGTGGCAATACTGGAATTTCACTTGCAATGGTCTCTCAAGTCCGTGGATACAAATTGATTTGTGTAATGCCAGAGAACACGAGTCCAGAGCGCCGACAACTACTTGAGATGTGGGGCGCAACAATTATTTCTTCTGCTGCAGCTGGTGGTTCAAATGAAGCAGTGCGTGTGGCAAAAGAACTTGCTACAAAGAATCCTGAGTGGGTATTTCTCTATCAATATGGAAATCCTGCTAACACTTTGGCACATTACGAAGGCACTGGACCTGAAATATTTGCTGACCTTCCAACCATTACGCATTTTGTTGCAGGCCTTGGAACAACTGGAACCCTTATGGGTGCTGGACGTTTCTTGCTCGAAAAGAATCCAAATATCTCAATCATTGCTGCAGAACCACGGTATGGCGAAGTGGTTTATGGATTACGAAATATCGACGAAGGATTTGTTCCTGAACTCTACGACGCTTCAATTCTTACTCGTAGATTCTCTGTTGGAGCGGAAGATTCAGTACGTAGAGTTCGAGAACTCCTGGAAGTAGAAGGAATCTTTGCTGGAATTTCAACTGGTGCGATTTTGCATGCAGCACTTGCACTTGCCAAAGAGGCAATAGAGCAAGGAAAAGATGCTGATATCGCCTTCATAGTCTGTGATGCAGGATGGAAATACTTATCAACTGGGATTTATGGCAGTGCGCAGGCAGAAAAATCAATTGATGAGGCTACGCAAGGGCTAGACGATCAACTCTGGGCATAAAGTCACACGGTAGGCTTAGCAGTGTGAGCAACGCACCTATTGGAATATTCGATTCCGGCGTCGGAGGATTAACTGTTGCGCGAGCCATATTAGATCAGCTACCTAATGAATCAACACTTTATATGGGCGATACAGCGCGCGGACCATATGGCCCCCGTCCACTTGCTGAAGTTAGAACTTTTGCACTTGAAACGTTAGATTTCTTAGTTGAACAAGGCGTAAAAGCAATTGTGATTGCTTGCAATACAGCAAGTGCTGCAATGCTTCGTGATGCACGCGAGCGATATTCAATTCCTGTAATCGAAGTTATTCAACCGGCGGTTCGTCGTGCAGTGGCTGCAACTCGCACAGGTCGTATCGGAGTAATTGGGACCAACACGACTATTGATTCACGAGCGTACGCTGATGCATTCGCGGCAGCGCCTCAGTTACACATCACATCGGTTGCCTGCCCATTATTTGTTGAATTTGTCGAACGAGGCGAAACCTCTGGTGAAGAGATTACAAAGATCGCTCGCAAATATTTAGAGCCGGTTATGAAAGACAATATTGACACTCTCGTCTTGGGCTGTACCCACTACCCACTCCTGACAGGAATTATCTCCTACGTTATGGGAAATGAAGTCTCTCTTGTTTCAAGCGCTGAAGAAACGGCGAAAGATTTATATAGAGTTTTAGTTGAAAATTCATTATTGCGGGGGCCTCAGGGTGATCCTGCTTCACATCGATTCTTGGCCACGGGAGATGCAAAGGCATTTGAACTACTTGCACGACGATTCTTGGGACCAGAAGTTACACATGTAGAGCATCATGAAAACTAAGGAGAAAAAGTAATGGCACGCAATGATGGTAGAGAAGTAAAAGATTTGCGTGACATTAGGTTCACCCGCAATTGGTTAGAACATGCAGAAGGATCAGTACTCGTTGAGTTTGGCAAGACCCGTGTTCTATGCGTCGCATCATTTTCACCTGGGGTTCCGCGCTGGCTAAAAGATTCTGGAAAAGGATGGGTCACATCTGAGTATTCAATGTTGCCACGTGCAACACATACTCGCTCTGATCGTGAAAGCGTAAAAGGTAAATTAGGCGGGCGAACTCAAGAAATCTCGCGATTAGTCGGACGTTCCTTGCGCGCAATTGTAAATATGCAAGAACTTGGCGAGAACACAATTGTTATTGACTGTGATGTTTTACAAGCAGATGGTGGAACTCGAACAGCTGCAATCACTGGAGCATATGTTGCACTCGCAGATGCAATTGCGTGGGCAAAGAAAGAGGGACACATCAAGGCTTCGGCAAATCCACTCAGTGATTCGGTAGCAGCGGTAAGTGTGGGAATTATTGGTGGTGTTCCTATGCTCGATCTTTGCTATGAAGAAGATGTTCGAGCAGATACAGATATGAATGTTGTGTGTAGTGGAGATGGTCGATTTATTGAAGTACAAGGAACTGCAGAAGGAACTCCATTTGATCGGGATCTCCTTGATCAATTACTCAATCTAGCTGTAACTGGGTGTAAGGATTTAACGCAACTTCAACTTCGCGCACTCAGTAAGTAAAAATACGTGGCACAACGCTTAGTACTTGCTACTCGTAATCAAGGAAAGATTCTTGAATTGCGGAGAATTCTTGATCAAATTTCAAATGGAACTATCGAATTAGTAAGTGTTGATCAGTACCCGGAGATACTTGATGTAGAGGAAACAGGCTCGACTTTTGAAGAAAATGCACTTTTGAAAGCTGTAGCAATTTGTAATGCAACTGGTCTGCCTGCAATTGCAGATGATTCGGGTCTATGCGTTGACGCACTTGGTGGTGCACCTGGAATATTCTCTGCGCGTTATGCAGGTACGCATGGTGATGACATTGCGAACCTCAACAAAGTTTTAGTTGAACTCAAAGGTATAGAAGATGCGAAGCGTTCGGCGCACTTCACTTGTGTTACGGCATTAGTAATGCCAGATGGCCGTAAGGTTACGAAGGTGGGGGAGTTTCACGGTTTTATCGCCCATGCACCGGTAGGAGAAGATGGTTTTGGTTATGACCCAATTTTCATACCGCAGGGCTCGAATATTACCTCCGCTCAAATGAGCCCTCACGAGAAGGATTTAGTGAGCCATCGAGGAATATCACTCCGTGCCATCGCACCACATGTGATCGAATTGCTGGGGACGCTGGGGTAACCTTGGGCTATAACGATGACTAAACCGTTGGCGCATCGCAACCTCAAGGAGTAAACGTGGCTGTAAAGAAATCAACAACAAAGAGGGTTGTAAAGAAGGCCTCTAAGAAAGCACCTGCGAAGAAGAAGGCAGTTGCAAAGAAATCTGTCGCTAAGAAGTCAACAGCTAAGAAGCGCGTTACTAAAAAAGCAGTTGCTAAGAAGCGCGTTGCAAAAAAATCTGCAGTAAAGAAAACTGCAAAAAGAACGACTAAGAAAGTTGCCAAGAAGAGTTCAGCAAAGAAGAGTTCAGCAAAGAAGAGTTCAGCATCAACATTTGTTGTACCACCAGTTCCACGGGCAGGAATAAGCGCATCTTCACGCGTAAATGTCTCGACAACCCCTGCTCCTGCTAAATCAACATCTACCGCTAAGCCAACTGTTGCGCCAAAGCAAGGAACTTCTAAAACTGTTCTTGGTGCTGTCGTTGTTGGAGTTATTCTTTTGGCGATAATTGTTTGGTCCCAATCAGGATCAGGCAATGATGATGCAGCAATGCCAACACCTGCAGCTAGCGCCGAGGCCACTCCAGAAGCATCTGCTGAACCAACTGCCGAAGTAACTGCTACTGAGGAAGCTGCAGTACCTGTTGCAGAAGTGGAAGCTCCTTCGAAGTTTGTTGCGCTCAAGAGCGCTGAAGGTCTTACATTGCGTTGGGTTGCGCCAACAGCAACTGATGGGCTAACTGGTTACAACGTTGAAATCCGTGCAAACGGAAAAGGTGATTGGAATGTAATTGCAACTGTTCCTGCAGATCAACTTACTCAATCTGTAACTAAGAGCGATGCAACTGGTTGGACACAATTTAGAGTTACTTCTGTTTATTCTGATGGACAGACTGCATCTGCAACTGTCTTTGGAATTCCTGGAGTATTTGCCTAAATATTAAATAGAAAGACCCTCGCCGCGTGCGGGGGTTTTTCTATTTAAGGTATTGAGTTATTGCATCAACGTATGCGATTACCCCTGTTGGAACAAGATGAACGCCGTCGGGGGCAAAATATTCTGGATGACCAAGAGATACGGATTCCCAATCGACTAAATACGTATTCGGATACATAGAGGTTACATCTCTGATGAGAGCATTATTGTCTGCGCGCCATCCACGAGGAACTGCAGTATTTACAATAATTATCCTAGGCTGATTTTTGATTTCTTCTAAAATACTGACAACTTGCTCTCGAGTTAGCTTGTTGTTATTTCCCAAATCTAAAACCACAGTGGAATTGGGCATATTTTGCTTATCGTGACGAATTACATCAAGCAGTTCTAGGGCTTGGCGACCGACTCGAGCATTGATTAGCCCGATATGTTCGCGTAGATCAAGTTCATGTCGAATTCCAAGGATTACTGAGTCACCGGTGACCCACAAACCAGAATAAGCAGTAGGTCCAGAAGAAGCAGTAGAGCTTTCAGAAACTGGCGCTGTCGGTTCTTCTAGCGCAGCAGTGAGAGCTCGTTGCGCACGTGAATTAGTGGTGATTGCATGAGAACTAGCAAAAGTTGTAATTACAATGAGTGAGATAGCACCAATTGATAAAAGCATTTTTTGGCGTCTACGAACTTCTTTAGTGCGATATTTCATTCCCTTGAACCAATATTCAAGTGCACCTGTACGAATCGGAAGTTCTACCAAGCGCAATGAAATATCAGAGAGTGCGAAAACAATCAGTATTCGAAGTGTGAACAACGCCCAAGGCGAACCTTCCAAATCAAAGGCAGGACGAGTAATTTGGAAAATAATCCAATGCCATAAATAAATTGCATATGATCTCTCACCAATCCAGACCATGAATCGACTACTAAGAATTGGCGCGAATCGTGATGCAGGATGCACTACAGAAGTAATGATTGCGCATCCAAAAATACCTGCTAAAGGAAATGCTATTTTATAAAGAGTCGGATCGCTCTCATTTATGAAGAGAAAAGTGGCGAGGATTCCAAGAAAACCAAATATTCCAATTCCGTCAATAAAATCTTGGGCTTTTTTATTTACCTCTTCACTCAAGTTTTGTGGAACCCATTTGACTGCAAGTGCGGCGCCGAGGAAAAGCCCGATGCTGTGAGTATCTGTGCCGAAGTAGACGTGACTAACTTGAGCTGCATTTTCAGAATCGACCCGTAGCGAAAGCAATAAAAGTGAAAAACCAGAGAATGCCGCAATGAGGAGGGCTGTTCCTGGAATCTTATTTTTACCAAGGAATCGCAGCACAAGGAGCAAAATCAAGGGCCATAGCAAGTAGAACTGAGCTTCAACACCCAATGACCACGTGTGCTGAAGGAGTGGTGGTCTTCCAATTGCTTCGAAATAATCTGTATGACGAAATACGAGCCACCAATTCATAGCTCCAAAAATTGAAAACGGCGCATCCGTGAGGAATCTCTTGATGGTATCTGGAGCCCAGAGACTAACAAAAAGCGCTGTAGTGATAATCATAAATAAAAGTGGGGGGAGAAGGCGTCGGATGCGCGCTATATAAAAGGCACGCAGATCTAAACCGCCACTTTGTTGAATTGAATCCAAGAGTAAACGGGTAATTACATAACCAGAGATTACGAAGAAGAGATCAACTCCAAGAAATCCACCAGGTATCCATGAAATTCCTAAGTGGTAAAGAAGAACAGCGATAACTGCAACTGCGCGCAATCCATCGATTGCAGGGATGTAACGGATACCGCGGGGGGAAGCCATATTTATTACTTACGCTTAGTTGTTGTTTTCTTTGCAGCTTTCTTCTTTGCTGTTGCAGCTTTCCTCGCAGGTGCAGATATTGCTGCTTTCGTGCGCTCACTCTTTACAGTGATTGGTCCACTATTTATCAAAGTATTATCGTCATTGAGATTATTGAGAACACTTTGTTGTAATTCTGAAAGTCGAACGAATGCAGATTCTAAGCGAGTCCGAGATTGATGAATAGCATTCTCTGCTGCATCTAGTGATTGTGTTTGAATTTTGTACAAGCGCTCAGCTTCTCCAATAACACTTGCTAGCCAGTGGCGATAATTTGCGATTTCACCAGTTGCTGAACTGATAATTCTTTCGCCCTCACGTCGCGCCGCAGTTCCTAGCGCCGTTGCTTCGCGCTTTTTTGCCTCAAGGATTGATTCAGCCTCTGATTCTGACTGAGAAATCAACTCTGCTGCTTCTGATTCAGCGACTTGAATATATTTGCGTCCACGAGATTCAGCGCCTGAAAGTATTGAACGCGCTTTTAGCTCTACGCTTTCGAGGGTATCTTTTGCAGTGCGAGTCGTTTCTTTGACAACGCGATCAGCTGTAGCTTGAGCTTTTGCTTCACGGAGTTGGGCTGACTTAATTATTGACATTGCTGTCTCAGTTGCAAGGATTTCGAATTCTTCTTTACTCAGTGAAGTGATGTCGCGACGTGAGCGAAGATCTGATAACTGATTCTCAAGTTCGCGAATGCGGTCAACCGAATTGGGAGCGCTTTGTTCTTCGCCCTTGAAACCAACCCAACTTAGAAATGAGTTCTTCTCGCCCATGACACCCTCGCACTATAAATATGGAACTCTTATGAAGTTCCAACTGAGAACCCTAGATTAGGGTACAGATGGCCCTCTTCAAAAGTGCTTTATAGCCGAGATATAAGCCCATGGTGAGGGGATTGCGGTGGGTTACTTCGTATAAATGGCGATTGAAATTGCTACATATTGGGAGATCCACGCGGCTAGCACAAATATGTGAAAGAGCTCGTGGAAGCCGAAATATTTTGCATTCCTACCTGGTCGCTTGAGAGCATAGAAAATTGCCCCAATTGAATAGAGAAGCCCACCGAAAATAATTGGAAGAAGTATCCAGAGCCCACCTTCGCGATACATCTGTGGCAAATAGGCAACGGCAAACCAGCCAAGAAGTAGATAATTCGCGACATATAACCACCGAGGTGCGCCAACCCAAAAAACTCGAACGCCAACACCAATGAGTGCACCAACCCAAATAACGGCGAGCAAAATTGTGCGATCACGACCATGAAGCAGAGTCACTGCAAAAGGGGTGTATGAACCGGCTATAAGAAGATTAATATTGGCATGATCAAAGCGACGCCAAATCTTTTTCTTCTCTGGTGACCATGGAACTCGGTGATAAATGGCAGAAACACTAAATAAAAGAATTGCGGTAATCGAGTAAAGAGCAACAGCAAATTTGAATGAGTTCTTACTAAGTATGAAAAGCACTAATGACGCGATAATGACAGCAGGGGTAGCACCGAGGTGAAACCAACCGCGCAACTTTGGTACTACTTGTTGCGTCATGGTGGCTCCGTTCTATGGACTACCCCTGACTGTACGGCAATTATCCTTTTGCGGCTGCGAAACCAACTTCTAGATCTGCTTTGATATCTGCAATATTTTCAAGACCAATGCTCAATCGAACAAGACCTGGCGTCACCCCAGCATCTAATTGTTCTTGAGGACTAAGTTGTGAATGTGTTGTCGTAGCTGGATGAATAACAAGAGAGCGAACATCACCAATATTGGCAACGTGGCTAAAGAGTTTGAGGGATTCGACAAACTTCTTTCCTGCTTCGACCCCACCCTTGAGTTCAAAAGAAAGGACAGATCCAGGGCCCTTAGGTGAATACTTCTTCGCTAATGCGTTATATGGGGATGATGCAAGTGCTGCGTAATTTACTTTCTCCACACTCGAATGCTTCTCAAGCCAAGCAGCAACTGCTTGTGCATTCTCAACATGACGCTCAATTCGAAGGCTCAAAGTTTCAAGTCCTTGTGCGAGTAACCAAGCGTTAAAAGGTGAAACCGCTGCTCCAATATCGCGAAGTAATTGCAAGCGAATCTTGAAGATGTAAGCAAGGTTTGCACCAAATGCAGAACCAACTCCAAGTGCTTGAGCAAAAACCAAGCCGTTGTAGCTAGGGTCTGGCTGGTTGAATCCCTTGAACTTCTCCGGATATTGTGCATAATCAAATTTTCCGGAATCAATAATCGCTCCTACAACAGTATTTCCATGGCCAGATAAGAACTTAGTTGCTGAGTGAACAACAACATCTGCACCATATTCAATTGGCTTGATCAGATATGGCGTAGCAACAGTGTTATCAACGATGAGTGGAACGCCAATTTCATGTGCGATATCAGCAATAGATTGGATATCTAATATTTCATTCTTTGGATTTGCAATAGTCTCGCCGAAGAATGCCTTTGTATTTGGACGAACTGCTTTGCGCCATGAAGCAGGATTACTTGGATCATCAACAAAAGTTACTTCGATACCAAACTTAGGCAATGTGTAATGGAACAAGTTATACGTTCCACCGTAGAGACTCGGGCTTGAAACAATGTGGTCGCCAGCCTCTGCAATATTGAGAATTGAATATGTTGTTGCAGCAGATCCTGATGCCACGAGAAGTGCAGCGACGCCACCCTCGAGTGCTGCAAGACGCTGTTCAACAGCATCTTGAGTTGGGTTCATAATGCGTGTGTAAATATTTCCCATTTCAGCAAGACCGAAAAGATTTGCAGCATGTTGCGTATCGCGGAATTGGTATGCGGTTGTTTGATACAACGGCAATGCGCGCGCTCCAGTTGTTGGATCAGGTACTTGCCCAGCATGAATCTGCAGGGTTTCAAATGACCATTCTTGTTCTGACATTGCAGACTCCCTCTATCGGTACGCCATGTAGCGAGGGGTAGAAAGTAGCAACCTTGGCTAAATACTTCTCACGAGGTACTCGTTTATGCAAATAGCAGGCAAATGGCGGCTTGTGACGGGGGGCTTGCCCCGTAATGAGCGTAAAAAGTTAAGAAATTATGAGAAATTCACTCGTAATAGCGTGCGAATTCCTTGCAACTACCCCAAAATATGTTCGTTGGACTACAAAGGCGTTCCTCGAGGTCGCCCTTGAATCTGAACTTCGAAGGTCGCCCGATCTTTGGAATTTTGACTGAAACTTTCGGAAAGGTCGATTATGTTGAAACTCGACAGCAATCAATGGAACCTTGTCTATAACATATTTTCGTTTGGACTAGTTTCAATGCTCGCATGCACAATTTACACACTTGTTTCACAACAGCGTGTACTTGCTAAGTATCGCAATGCTCTTGTTATGTCATCAATGGTTACATTCATTGCTGGCTACCACTACATGCGAATCTTCAACTCATTCAATGAGTCTTCAGCCGACATGACAGTCAATGTCAGTGGCGCACAAGGTTCATTCAACGAGGCATACCGTTATGTTGACTGGCTTCTCACTGTTCCACTTCTACTCGTAGAAGTTATTGCAGTACTTGCACTTGCTAAGGAAGTTTCACGCTCACTAATTATGCGTCTTGTCCCAGCATCAGCTGCGATGATTGCACTTGGTTACCCAGGTGAAATTTCATCAGATAAGAACACAGCGATTCTTTACGGTGTACTTTCAACAATTCCATTCCTCTACATCCTTTACGTACTCTTTGTAGAACTTGGAAAGTCACTTGATCGTCAACCAGAAGGTGTAGCAGCAACAGTTGGCCGCTTGCGTCTTCTCTTGATCGCCACATGGGGCGTTTACCCAATCTCATACATTCTCGGAATGAACCCAGCTACCGATATGGCTGTTGCTGGTCAACAGTTCGTAGGAGTACAAGTTGGTTACACAGTTGCTGACGTATTGGCAAAGTGCGTATTCGGTCTAACAATTTTGAAGATCGCACGTATGAAGTCAATTGCAGAAGGCATGAAGGACGACCACTAATAACTAATAAATAAGGGGTGTCGGGAAACCGACACCCCTTATTTTTTTGTAGAGTGAAGACATGAACAATTATCGAATGGGCGGATATTTACTATTCGCAATAGGGCTCATCAATTTGCGCTACCAATGGGGAGAGCCTGGAATTGTTCAAAGAAGTGCAACAATTTTTATTCCTGGCGCCCTCATCCTTCTTGCCACATTTATTGAAGCCTTGGAGCCCGTCATGATGAGAAAAGAAGTTCAATACTTAATGGCATTTGTCGGACTTGCATTTATTGCGTATGCGGTAACGAACTAAATATTCTTTATATTCTTTCCTATTTATTTTCCAGTTCGAAAAGAAATATCTCTGCTTTTCATCTCTGAGGCTAGAATTCGAATCTCATTTGGCCCAATGCCATGAAGTGATTTCAACTTCTCCAATGACACTTTCCTCAAGTCGCTAACTTTCAATAGTTTTGCATCAACAAGAGCCTGCCTTGCGGTCGAGTCCAGGCCGATCTCTTTCCACGCACCATCAACTTTGTTGTAATCAGTTGGAGCCGAAGGCGTTGTATTTGTTTTATTGTGATTCTTTTCTTTCGCCATAACGATTTCGCGTCCCTTATTTTTAGTCTTGTGCGGGAGAAGGGACTTGAACCCTCACGTCCGAAGACACAGGTTCCTAAGACCTGCGTGTCTGCCATTTCACCACTCCCGCTAAAGAGTGTCTAACTATTTTGACATCATTGAAGAGAAGTTCTCTGGGAGAAATTCTCTCGACATCTCAACCCGCAAGAATCTAAATAGAGCCCCTTGGATAATGTCTAAGGTTAGGGGTAAGTTTGCTATGTTCCAAAACGAGAACTAACTACGAAGGAGCCTCACAGTGTCACTCACCCCAACACCAGCAGATAAGTTCACATTTGGTCTTTGGACCATCGGATGGCAAGCGAGAGATCCCTTTGGTGATGCAACTCGTGGGCCCCTAGACCCAGTTCGTAGTGTCAATGAACTCGCAGCTCGCGGTGCTCATGGTGTGACATTTCACGATGATGATTTGATTCCATTTGGTAGCGATGACAGTGCGCGTCGTGGACACATTGATCGTTTCAAAAAAGCACTTGCTGAAACTGGAATGAAAGTTCCAATGGCGACAACAAATTTATTTACACATCCAGTTTTCAAAGATGGTGCATTTACAAGTAATGATAAAGATATTCGCCGTTACGCAATTCGTAAAGTAATGCGCAATATCGAATTAGCAGTTGAACTTGGCGCAGAGACATATGTCTGCTGGGGCGGCCGTGAAGGTGCTGAATCGGATGCAGCTAAAGATGGTTATGTTGCAATGGAGCGTTTCCGCGAAGCATTCAACATTCTCGGTGATTTCGTTGTAGACAATGGTTACAAGATTAAGTTTGCAATTGAGCCAAAGCCAAATGAACCGCGCGGAGATATCTTCTTGCCAACAATTGGTCACGCAATGGCATTTATTTACACACTCAACCGTCCAGAACTCGTTGGCTTGAACCCAGAAGTTGGTCACGAGCAAATGGCTGGACTGAACTTCGTTCATGGAATCGCTCAAGCACTATGGCAGGGCAAGTTATTCCATATCGATCTCAATGGTCAGCACGGTCCAAAGTACGATCAAGATCTCGTATTCGGTCATGGTGATTTGAAGTCAGCATTCTTCTTAGTTGATCTACTTGAGCACTATAAGTACAGCGGACCAAAGCACTTCGATTACAAGCCATTACGCACAGAAGATGACAAGGGCGTTTGGCAATCAGCAACATCGAATATGCGCACTTATTTGATTCTCAAGGAACGCGCTAAGGCATATCGCAGCGATTCACGTGTTATCGAAGCAATGAAGGTTGCAAATATTCCTGGACTTCTTGAGCCAACACTGGCTGCGGGCGAGACATGGAAAGATTTAGCAAAGCCTGAAGCTTTCGATGTTGAGAAAGCGGGAGAGCGTGGTTACGGCTACGAACTTCTAGATCAGCTAGCACTTGAGCATTTGATGGGCGTAAAGATCTAAATAAAAGTAAATAAAAAATGGCCTAGAGAAATCTCTAGGCCATTTTTTATTACAGCAATTACTTTGTAGCACCTGCGCGCTTGCGAGATACCGCATCAACTGTTGCAGCGAGAATAAGAACTCCACCGGTTACGAGGAAGTTAATGCCTGCTGGAAGACCTAGTAGGCCAAGACCGTTATCGATAATTGAAATAACAACGGCGCCAACTGCAGCGTGAGCTAAGCGACCACGACCACCGAAGAGGCTTACTCCACCCACAACGGCGGCTGCAACACCAGAGAGAACCATTGATTTACCAGCGGTTGCCTCTACTGCGCCGATACGACTTGCATTGAAAATACCTGCAACAACAGCGAGCATTGAACAGATAATAAATGCCGACATACGAATCTTTGGAACTTTGATACCTGCACGACGCGCTGCTTCAGGATTTCCGCCAACTGCATAGAGATGGCGACCAAAGCGTGTGCGATCGAGAATCAAAGTACCAACGAATAAAATTGTTATCGCAAAGGGCATAACAATTGGAACGCCTGCGATAGCAATTGCCGAAAGACTGCGGTTTACATTCAGGATTGAAACACAACCTGCACCAAGTCCAGTCATTACTCCGAGTTTTATAAATAGAAGAATGAGTGGGCGATTAGGCAGGTCTGACTTCTTGCGGCGCATACGGTCATAGAAATTTATGAGCAGCGTGAGTGTCAAGAAAATACCAAGCATCAACCAGCCTGCCCACGCAGGCATATTGTCATTCATAATTGATTTGAGTTCTGGAACTTCTACGCGATAGATACCACCGTCGCCAAGGAGTGCTAATTGCAAACCTTGAAAACCTAGGAATAGACCCAGAGTTACAACGAAGGATGGAACACCAACTTTTGCAACGAAGAATCCGATAAAGGAACCGACCAGAAGACCGATTACGAAGCCCGCCACGATAGACAGACGCCAATCCCAGCCCAGCTTATTGGTGAGAATGATAAAGAAAGCCATGGAAAGTCCCGAAGTAACGCCTGCAGAAAGATCAATTTCAGCAATTAAAATTACGAAAACAAGTGCCATCGAGAGCATCATCAACGTTGCTGACTGAACTAGTAGGTTCGCAAAATTGAGCTTTGTGAGGAAGTAGGGATTCAAACTTGCAAATAGAGCAGTAAGAAAGATGAGTGAGATAACAGATGGCAATGCACCCATTTCACCACTCTTTACACGGACAAAGTAGTTCTTTACTTGATCGCGGATTGTGCCTTCGTGGCCGGAGCTAATTGTGGTTGTCGTAGTTGTACTCATTGTTACGCCTGCTCCATGCTCTTAGTTCCGGTGATGTAACCAACTACATCAAGGTGATTAGTCTCTGTTGCCTTGAGGTGAGCAACCATCTTTCCTAAATACAAAACGCTGATGTCATCACATACCTTGAAAACATCTTGCAAGTTGTGGCTGATGATAATTACCGCAACACCAGAGTCGGCTAGACGTCGAACAAGGTTGAGAACTTGTTCGGTCTGAGCAACACCGAGCGCCGCTGTTGGTTCATCAAGGATGACAAGCTTTGCTTTACGAAGTACAGATCGGGCAATCGCAACAGTCTGGCGTTGACCACCAGATAGAGATGCAACTTTTTGACGTACTGATTTCACTGTACGAATTTTGAGACCAGCAAGAGTTTGAGTTGCCTCGTATTCCATGTGTGGTTCATCAAGTGTCATGCCAGTCATCTCTTCGCGACCAAGGAACATGTTCTGAACAATGTCGAGGTTTTCACAGAGTGCTAGATCTTGATACACAACTTCAATCCCAAGTGCAGCAGCTTGACGCGCACTATTGAGATGAACTTCATTTCCTTCAAATTTAACAACACCAGAGTCGTAGGACTGAACTCCAGCAAGGCCTTTAATCAACGTTGATTTTCCTGCGCCATTATCTCCTACGAGGGCGGTGACTCGACCTGCATACGCCTTGAAATTAATACCTTGTAGTACATCTACTGGTCCAAAACTCTTAATAACATTGTGGAGTTCGATGACGGGTGTGTCCATGGAGTGCCTCTCTCGGAGTTATTTCTTTCCAATTGCTTCTTGCAAATTACTCACTAATTAGTATGTTGTGATTCAAACCAAGGGGGAAATTGCGAAAACCTTTGCGCCGACCAGATGGCCGGCGCAAAGGTTTATTCACGCATTTATATTATGCAACGCCGTACTTAGTACATGCTGCAGCTACTGCTGCTGTACAGATATCCATTGCTGTTGCATCGCCTGCAGCAACAACATCCTTGACCTTATCTGGACCAACTAGTACTGGTGTTACTGCGATGTATGGAGTTCCATCAGCAAGAGTCTTATCTGCTGTTGGCTTCTCACCCTTAAGGAGTGCGATTGCCAAGTCAGATGCAGCTGTTGCTTCTAGTGTGAATGGCTTGTAGACAGTTGCTGTCTGCTTGCCAAGCAATACGTTCTGTAGACCAGCTACTGATGCATCTTGTCCTGAAACTGGAACAGTCTTCTTGTTCTTGTCCAAGATTGTGATGATGTTTGCTGCGTTGTTATCGTTTGGTGCAAGAACTGCATCGAACTTACCTTGAGTAGCTGTATAAGCCTGCTCGAAGAGTGTTCCAGCCTTAGCGCCATCCCATGTTCCAGCCATTTCGAAGATTGGCTTGATACCAGCAGCAGAAAGAACTGCTACAGCACCGTCATAGAACATCTTTGCGTTTCCATCTGATGGATCGCCTTGTCCGTAGATAACGCGAGCTGTTGCTGGGTCGATTCCCTTAGCTGCAAGGCCATCAAGAATAGATTGTCCTTCTAGTGCGCCAACTGTTTCGTTATCGAATGAAACGTAGTAGTCAGCTCCTGCGATTGGACGGTCATAAGCAATAACAGGAATACCTGCTGCCTTTGCCTTCTCAGTTACCTGAACAGCTGCTCCTTGATGATCAACAAGAATCATCACGCCGCAACCCTTGCTCATCATTTGTTCAGCAATTGTTGCGTACTTAGCTGTATCGCCTTGTGCATTCTGAATATCTGCTTCGAAACCTGCACCTGTAAGTGCTGTTTCAAGTGCTGGACGATCTCCAGTCTCCCAACGTGGTGAAGATTCTGCGTCAGGAAGGATGATGCAAGCACGTGTGCTTCCGGCTTCTTCGCTCTTTGAGCAGCCAGTAAGTGCAATCGCGATAGCTGCAAATGCTGCAGTAATCGCTAAATGGCGCTTTGTCATATATTTATTACCTTTCGAAAGGTGGAAAAACACCCGAGGTCGAAACTTTTCCGACCAAACAAGGAAGGTGTAACCACTGCGAAGGCTATGCTAGAAACTCGCAAAAGAGAATTTTTTATTAGGATTTCCCCCTCTGTAATCTAACAATTAGGTAACGTTTATATGCGCGCTCACGGTAACCTTGGGTATGCCTTCGCAGATTGATGAGTTATCACGCGTAATAACCGAAGCAATCACGCATGCAATCTCATCTGGAGAGATTGAAGCGAGCCTGCCAAGCGTGATTCCCCTAGAGCGCCCGAAGAATCGCGACCATGGCGATTACTCCACATCGATCGCCCTTCAGCTGGCCAAGGCAGCGGGTAAGAACCCTCGAGACGTGGCACTCATTCTTCAAAAACAGATTGGCACCACACCTCTTATATCTGCAGTGGATATTGCCGGTCCTGGCTTTCTCAACTTCACATTGAATAGGGCGAGCCAAGCAAATTTAGTGAGTTCAATCATTGAAAGTGGCGCTTTGTATGGACAAGGCAACTCACTTTCAGGTATTCGAATCAACCTCGAATTTATTAGTGCAAACCCAACGGGTCCATTGCATTTAGGTCACACGCGATGGGCTGCTGTCGGTGATGCACTAGGACGAGTACTAAGCGCCGCCGGAGCGGATGTTTCGCGAGAGTTCTATGTTAACGATCGCGGAAATCAGATGGATTTATTTGGGGCATCACTTGAAGCTGCTGCATTAGGTAATCCGATTCCTGAAGATGGTTACCAAGGAGATTACATTCGTGATCTGGCACAAGAAATAGTTACAGCACATACGGCAATAAAGGATTTACCAGAATCGGCGCGACTTGTTGAATTTCGCGAACGCGGGTATCAACTTCAACTCAGTCAACAGAAGAAAGTGCTCGATACTTTTGGAACACACTTTGATACTTGGTTCTCAGAGCGCTCGCTCCATGATGCAGGTTCTGTTGAACACGGTATTGAAATCTTGCGCAAGCAAGGACATGTCTTTGAACTGGAAAACGCAACATGGCTTCGCACAACAGATTTTGGTGACGATAAAGATCGCGTACTCACAAAAAGTGATGGCTCCCTTACATACTTTTCATCCGATACCGCGTATTACATAAATAAGCGTGAACGCGGCTTTGATATTTGTATCTACATGCTTGGCGCCGACCACCACGGTTATGTAGGGCGCCTTAAAGCCATTGCTGCATGCGCTGGCGATGATCCTGAATACAACATCCATGTTCTCATCGGACAGTTGGTCAAAATTATGGAGGGCGGTGAAGAGGTAAAACTTTCTAAGCGTGCCGGAACCATTATTACTTTAGAAGAATTAGTGGAAAAAGTTGGCGTAGATGCTGCTCGTTACACACTCATTCGCTATCCAGTAGAGACTCCGATGGTGATGGATTTAGATATTCTCACAAGGAATACAAATGAGAATCCTGTTTATTATGTTCAATATGCCCATGCTCGAATAGCTGGTGTTCTACGCAATTGCGACGAGTTGAAAATTTTGATGCATAGTAAGGATTTCGATCCCGCACTTTTGACCCATGATCGCGAGAATGAATTGATTGCAACACTTGCTGATTTCCCACGAATAGTTGAAGGCGCTGCCGCGCTTCGCGAGCCACACCGAGTAGCTCGCTATCTAGAGGAATTAGCAGGGGTGTATCACGGTTTCTATTCCGACTGCCGCGTATTGCCATTGGGGGATGAAGCAGTTGCTCCTATTCATACTGCGCGCGCGTTGCTATGCATGGCCACTAAGCAAGTACTGAAGAATGGTCTTACATTATTAGGCGTCAGCTCACCGGAGAGGATGTAGACAATGAGTACATCACTGTGGCCTGCAGGCGTCTCCTTCAATAATGGAGTGCTTCATATTTCTGGAATTTCTGCACAAACACTTGCTAAGGATTTTGCAACGCCAGCATTTTTTATCGATGAAGATGATTTCCGTGCGCGTGCAATGGGATGGAATAAGGCGCTCAATCAATCCTTTGGCCCCAATGCAGGGAATGTTTACTATGCAGCAAAGGCATTTATCAGTGTAGAAGTTGCTCGCTGGATCGCAGATTGTGGAATTGGAATTGATGTATGCACGGGTGGTGAACTCGCTGTCGCATTAGCCGGTGGAATCGATCCACAAAAGATTGAAGTTCACGGAAATAATAAATCTGTCTCTGAAATCGAGCGCGCTGTTGATGCAGGCGTTGGCGCCATTGTTATGGACTCACTCTTTGAAATTGAAAGAGTTGCTGCCACCGCTCGTAAGTTTGGTAAGAAGCAACGAGTTCTGCTTCGCCTAACTCCTGGCATAGAGGCACATACTCACGAATCAATTGCTACCGCCCACGAAGATGTGAAATTTGGATTCTCGATTGCAAGTGGTGCTGCCTGGAGTGCAATTCTTGAAGTGCGCAAATATCCTGAAATCGAACTGCGTGGTTTTCATTCTCATATCGGTTCGCAGATTTTGAATATGGATTCTTTTGAAATTGCCGCAGATCGACTTATTGGCCTACTTGCAAAATATCGTGATGAATTTTCTGCCCAACTTCCTGAACTCGATCTAGGTGGTGGTTACGGAATCGCTTATTTACCGGGTGATATAGAACTAGAAGCAAGTGACGTATTGCCAGCGCTATTTGTTCAAGTAAAGAAAGCCTGTGAGAGTGCCACGCTAGAAATTCCAAAGGTTTCAATCGAACCTGGGCGCGCAATTGTTGGACCAACAATGTTTACGTTATATGAGGTCGGAACAATCAAAGATGTGACTTTAGAATCAGGCAAAATACGGCGCTACATTTCTGTTGACGGGGGAATGAGTGACAACATTCGCCCATCACTCTATGGCGCAAAATACACAACATCACTTGCGAATAGATCATCGAGTGCCCCATTAGTTGATTCTCGATTAGTTGGTAAGCATTGCGAAACAGGCGATATCGTTATTCGCGATATCGAATTACCAAGTGATATTGCACCAGGGGATTTATTAGCTGTCCCTGCAACTGGGGCATATGGGCGCAGCATGGCTAGTAATTACAACCACATTCCACGACCACCAGTAATTGCAGTAAAAGATGGAAAAGCACGTGTGATTCTGCGCAGAGAGAGTGAAGCCGATCTCCTCAATCTCGATATTTAACGCCGAATGCACCAGGTGTGAAAGAATCACCCCATGAGCGCAATCAAAAAAATCACAATCGGCATGCTCGGTTGCGGCACAGTCGGCGCTGAAGTTGCACGTCTTCTGCTCTCAGATATTCCCGAACTCTCTACTCGCTCTAGCGCGCCTCTTGAACTTAAAAAGATTGCTGTTCGAAGTGGTGGATCGCGACTTGGTATCGATGCATCTCTATTTACAACTGACCCTCTCTCGATAGTCAACGATCCAGCAATCGATATTGTGATTGAAGTGATGGGTGGAATTGAACCTGCACGAGAACTTATTTTGCAAGCAATTAGTAATGGTAAATCTGTAGTCACTGCTAATAAAAGTTTGCTTGCAACTTACGGAGCCGACTTGTATGCAGCAGCCGATAAAGCAGGAGTAGATCTTTATTACGAAGCAGCCGTTGCTGGTGCGATTCCAATTATTCGCCCTATGCGCGAATCCTTAGCTGGTGACTACATCACCCGCATTATGGGAATCGTCAATGGAACAACAAATTTTATTCTGACAAAAATGCACGAAGATGGATTAGCTTTTAGCCAAGCCCTAGCGCAAGCACAAGAACTTGGATTTGCAGAAGCAGATCCAACTGCAGATATTGAAGGATTCGATGCTGCGGCAAAAGCGGCAATTTTGGCAGGTCTTGCATTTCATACTCGCGTCACAGTTGATGAGGTTTACCGCGAAGGGATAACAAAGATTTCAGCAGCAGATGTTGCACTCGCTAAGACAATGAACCATGTTATTAAGCTATTAGTTATTGGCGAACTCACACCTGAAGATGAAATTTCTGTACGGGTTCATCCAGTGATGCTTCCAATGAGTCATCCCCTTGCCTCAGTTCGCGATGCATACAATGCCGTTTATCTCGAGGCCGAATCAGCAGGACAACTTATGTTCTACGGCCGCGGTGCAGGCGGTGGCCCAACAGCGAGTGCGGTACTTGGTGATGTGGTTGCAGTTGCGCGACATATTGCTGATGATTCAATTGGCCACCGCGAAAGTGATTATGCAGATCGTGAGATAGCACCATTTAGCGCTGCTCGTACTAAGTTGATGATTCGCCTTCAAGTGGCAGATAAACCAGGTGTACTAGCAACAATTGCTCAAGCATTTGCAGCGCAAGGTGTTTCAATTCAAACTGTGAGACAAGGCGGCGCTGGAAATGATGCAGAGCTCGTTGTAGTCACACATGCTGCATCTGAGAAAGCATTAGGAGCACTTGTAAAAGATTTATCTGCACTAGAAATTGTCCGCACTGTTGAAAGTGTTATCCGAGTTGAAGGAGCGCCTTCCTAATGAAATCTTTATTTAGTAGCAAAAAAGGTACTCATCAATGGCGCGGAGTTATTGAGGAATATCGCCATCGTCTCCCTGTTAGTGCCAAAACTCCTGTTATCACACTGCGTGAAGGTGGAACTCCACTCATTCTTGCGCAGCATCTATCCGAAATTCTCGGCAATGAAATCTGGTTGAAGTACGAGGGTACAAATCCAACTGGTTCATTCAAAGATCGCGGAATGACAATGGCTATTTCAAAAGCGGCCGAAGATGGAGCGAAAGCTGTCATCTGTGCCTCAACAGGAAATACATCAGCTAGTGCCGCAGCATATGCAACAAAGGCGGGAATGGTTCCTGCCGTTCTTATTCCTGCCGGAAAAATTGCTATGGGAAAATTGGCTCAAGCCGTTATTCATGGCGCAACTATTTTGCAGGTCAACGGTAACTTTGATGATTGCCTTACCTTGGCAAAGGAACTTTCTGAAAATTACCCAGTTGCACTCGTGAACTCTCTGAATCCTTATCGAATTGATGGTCAGAAGACTGGCGCATTCGAAGTTGTAGATTTCTTAGGTGACGCGCCAGATTTGCATGTGTTGCCTGTTGGCAATGCAGGAAATATCACTGCTTATTGGCGCGGATATAACGAATACCGTAAAGATGGACTTGCGCGTCAACTTCCACAAATGTGGGGCTTTCAAGCGGCTGGATCTGCGCCAATCGTAAAGGGCAAAATTGTAAAAAATCCTGACACGATTGCAACTGCGATTCGAATCGGTAATCCAGCATCGTGGGAACAAGCAATAGATGCTCGTGATTCCTCAGGTGGTCTCATTGACTCAGTCACAGATAAAGAAATCTTAAGCGCGTATCGCCTCGTTGCAGGTAGAGAAGGCGTATTTGTTGAGCCATCGAGTGCTGCGGGAATAGCAGGACTTATTAAATACAAAAAAAATGGCAAGTTGCCACAAGGAAAGCGCATCGTCGTTACCGTTACAGGCCATGGATTAAAAGATATTTCGTGGGCACTCGAAAGTGCTGCAAAGCCAAAAATTATTCCTGTCAAGGCTGCAATTGCTGCGAAAGCTTTGGGATTGGTATAACAATGGTAAAGCCAACATATAGAGCCCAACCAGTTCAGGTGCAAGTGCCTGCAACAAGTGCGAACTTAGGTCCAGGATTTGATTGCTTTGGATTAGCACTAGGAATGCATGATCGTTATGTTGCGCAGATTCTCGATGATGTTGCACTCGATATTGATATTTCAGGTGAAGGTGCTGGCGAACTCCCACGCAACGATAAGAACTTATTAGTCAAAGCAATGTATAAAGGTTTTGAATATCTTGGTGGTAAGCCTCGCGGTATTTCAGTGCGCGCACTCAATGTCATTCCGCATGGTCGTGGACTTGGATCTTCGGCTAGCGCCATTGTTGGCGGCCTCACACTCGCTCGCTCACTTGTCTTGGGCGGCAATGAACAAATGAGCAATGATGCTCTGCTCAACCTTGCAACTGAGATGGAAGGTCATCCCGATAATGTTGCAGCTGCAATTTATGGTGGCGCAACAATTGCTTGGCAAGAAATGCACCATGGCAAGAAAGTTGCTCTCTCTATCAGTATGGAAGTTGATGCTCGTATTGGCGCAGTTGCATTTATTCCAACATCTGCAGTCTCTACATCTAAGGCTCGAAAGCATCTTCCAGAAGTAATTCCACATGCAGATGCTGTCGCAAACTCTGCACATAGTGCACTTATGGTTCATGCACTTACTCAGCGACCAGACCTTCTATTTACCGCTACAGAAGATTTCTTACATCAGCAATACAGACAAGATCTCATGCCAGCCTCATTTACTTTGATGAGCAAACTTCGAAGCGCTGGTGTTGCAGCATTTATTTCAGGTGCAGGACCTGCTGTTCTAGTTCTACACACTGGTGGTGCAAGTGACATTGCCGAGATGGAACGTGCGGCAGGTGAGAAGTTTGTCGTTACTCCTCTCTCAATCTCTCGAGCTGGAGCGAGCGTAATTACGGCATAACTTGCCCATATGCATTTATGGGTGCTAACCTTCTACTTATCTGAACGGCCTCTTCTTAGGGCTCAAAAAAGATTTCAGATACATACAGCAACACAAACCAATCACTTGAGTTTTCCTTTAGAGAACCAAGCCAATCATGAAAAGAAACTAATGACCGAAACAGAAGCAGTACGTTCCAATAGTCCAGAGCTTTCCGCGATGACACTTCCTAAGTTGAAGGCAGTAGCTG
>Ga0114970_10000626_pt1 | contig 26566 bp, 25 predicted proteins | sample M_140205_XF_Meta_FD_87030 | JGI IMG/M metagenome (GOLD analysis project Ga0114970, IMG submission 87030) | Freshwater microbial communities from Lake Montjoie, Canada to study carbon cycling - M_140205_XF_MetaG | ecosystem: Environmental > Aquatic > Freshwater > Lake | place: Lake Montjoie...
CGGGGCCGGGTTCCGGCGGAGGCGGGGGCGATCGGGATCGTCAGGGGGGGCGGCTTCGCGAGACGCGGCAGCGCGGGAGGGCGACTCGGCAGGGGTCGCGTCGGAACCCTGGGGGCGCTTCAGCTTCGGGCGATCCGGATCGCTGTTTTGGGGGGCATCCACCGAGATGTTGCCAGCGGCACCTTTGCTGTTGAGCGTGACGCGCTGGGCGTGGAGCATGCTCTGGTTATCGCGGGCGGCATCGATAGAGACCTCATCACCCGCGTCGAAGTCGCCAAACTTACCGGAATCCCCGGTCTTGCCGAAGTACTTCGTATTCTTGTCGAGCATAACGACGATATTGCGGCGGTCGCCTGGATCCAGAACAATTTGGGTAGTGGAGATTCGCTGAATATTGCCGACCACGTTTTCAACCGGGCCGTTAGCCGCTTTGCGATTGCGGCCTGGGAAGGGGATTCCACCCAGGCCACCCTGGCCCTGACCCTGTCCAGGATAGCCACCACCGGGGTAGCCACCGCCCTGGCCGCCCGGAAATGGCGAACCGAACTGAGCAAATGCAGGCAGGTCGCTGAGCAGCAGTGCCAGCGCGAAGAGCGGTAAAACACGAATCGACATCAGGTGTTTGGACGGAAACCCGCGCAACCCGGTTACAAAGGTCATAACAGGACTTTAGCTGGAGTAGACACCGGGGTCAATGCCCTGCGTGAATTTGCTCCGCTCGGGGGATGAGGTTAGCCATGAACTTCTGCGAAGTGTCGTCGCGGAGGAAGATGAGGAGTTTGGGGGAGCAGCGTCTGGGGACCATTTATGGTTGAGTGCCGGATTTTCCCTTTAGTTCGGCTTGTAGCTGGCGGAAGGCGGAGTCTTCGAAGGTAAGTTTCAGGCGTTCGCGGCCTTCGGTGCGGGGGTTGCCAGGGCGGAAGATTTCGCCTTTGAGGCAGCGACCGAGGAAGGTAGTGGCCTCGTTGTCGTTGGAGGCCCGGTCGAGGACAGCGCGGAACTTGGTGGCGGCCTCCTGATGCTTGCCCTGCTTCCAGAGCGAGTAGCCGGCATTGAACCAGTAGTCGGGGTCGGCCTGGTCGCCTTCGAGGGCGAGGCTGAAGTTCGTGAGCGCGCCTTCGTTGTCGGCGCGGCGGGAGAGGGCAGAGCCCAGGTTGTTGTAAACCTCGTCGAGGGGGATTTCGGCGGCGACGAGCTGGAACTGTCTTGCTGCGGCTTCGTAGTCGGCCATGTTGTAGCGGCAGATTCCGAGGAGGAATGATGCCTCCATATAGAAGGAATCGGCGCGGGTGACTTTAGCGAGCCAAGGTGCAGCACCACGGTAATCCTTCCTGATGAAGGCCATGCGGCCCAACTGGAAGCCGGGTGCCGTGAAGTGGTCGTCGAGATGGGCGGCCTGGGTGAAAAGCCGGGTTTTCTGGTCGGGGTTGCGGGCGGCCAGGGCGCGGACATAGCTCTCCATGGCATCGACCCGGATGGGGGGATGGTCTCGGAGGAAGACCGTTTCGGAGCGTGCCATTTCGTGTTGGGGGGCGAGCATGCGAACCAGATACCAGGCGATGCGGGTTTCGAGGAGGGAGAGGTCACGGAGCGGGCCGGTTTGCTCGAATTGGGCGGTTTCCCGGAGTTTGGCGAGGTCGATGACGTGGACAGTGATGCGGAGATTGGAGTCGAGGGTGGTGTTCGAGAATTCGGCACCTTCCACGCGGTAGTCGCCGTAGACGACCTGATCGGCGTCGAGGGATTCAGCAATGCGGAGGATGGTGGCGCGGGTGAGGACAGCAGCGGAGCGGACGGAGAGGCGGCGGTAAATTTCTTCGCGGTCGTCGCGGGAGAGAGCGAGGACATCGGCGGCGTATAGTGACTCGCGAAGGGTCTCAGCGGTGCTTTCGCCGATCCAGTTGAGTTGGGGCGCGCGAGCTTCGTTGAGGTTGGCGAGGGGCAGGACGGCGACGGTGGTGGCGGCGTGGAGTGCCGTGGTGGCGAGGAGCAACGGAAGGGTGGAAAGAACTTTCACGCTGATTTGAGGGTAACGTACTGCCAGGGGGCGGGGGATTGGCGCTACGGGCAAACAAGGGCGGGGCCTTCTGCTCCCTGTGTGCAGGGATACAATTCCACCAGGGGGAGTTGTCCAGTGTCCTGGAGGTTTGACGTCGTCCGTGAGGCAATTGAGCTCTGTATTGTGGAAGATGGCCTGCCGGAGCAAGCCCTTGAATTCGTTGGTATTCAGCGGGTTGTGATCGCCGCAGGAGTCGAAGCCCTCGCATGAATGGGGCTCAGTTAGCTGCGGCACTACAGCGTGCTGGATTTGATGTCGCTCGAATCCGTGGAAGCCACCATAGTTGAGCCATCCTGACGGGGGCAGGACAGTAGTTCCGGTTCATCCGGGCGAACCGATTGGAGGGCGGTGACCAGGGTTCTGACCCTGTAATCATCACGGCATTCACTGGGCCAGGAAGTCGCGGACTCGTTGCTCCACGGCTTCCGCAGTTGCCGGGTCGTCTCCGAAGGCGGAGATGAACTGGATTCCTTTTTCACGGCGAAACCAGGTCATTTGACGCTTCGCATAGTTTCGCGTATCCCGACGGGCGTAGTAGAGGGCCTCGGTCCTGTTGAGTTCTCCTTTGAGGATCTGGAGGGCTTGCTTGTAACCGATTGACTCGAAAGGTTTGGCCGTTTCGGGATACCCTTGCGCCAGAATGCCGGCTGTCTCTTCCACCAGACCGGACTCGAACATGACTTCGAGACGCTTTTCCAGACGTTCGTACAGGACATCCCGGTTGGGGAAGAGACCGAGCAGCAGAACCCGGAAGCCCTCCAGCGGCTCCTTACCCATAGCGAAGACTTCGGTGGCAGGTTTGCGGGTCGTCAGGCAGATCTCCAGTGCTCTGGTGACCTTGGGGACGTCGTTGGCGTGGATCCGTGCGGCTGTCACCGGGTCGAAACGTTTTAACAGGCGGTGGAGGGAGCCTGGTCGTTTAGCTTCCCGTTTGGCGAACCTCGTCCGCAGGTCCTCGTCGCGGGCAGGACCTTCGGCGAGCCCTTCAAACAGTGCCCTGAGGTAGAAGCCCGTCCCCCCTGAGATCACGGGCAATTTCCCCCGGTCCGCAATTTCGTTCAGAGCTGCGCGACCTGTTCGTAAATAATCGCCAGCGGTGAACACCTCATCGGGGTTTAGAACGTCCATAAGGTGATGAGGGATTCCACGGCGCTCGGGGATTGGGGTTCGGGCAGAGCCAATATCGAAGTACCTGTAGATCTGGACGGAGTCGCAATTGACGATTTCGCCCTGAAACCGTTCTGCAATATGCAGGGCGAGGCTACTCTTGCCGGACCCTGTCGGGCCGACTACAGCAACAAGAGGTCGGAGATGTGTTTTAATCGGCGTTATACACTAATGATGACCGAGGCTGTATCGTGGTTGCCCAGGAGCGGGTCACTCGGGAGCAGAGGAAGGCGAAACAGAATGATCGCTTACGCGCGCGCAGCGCTGGTAGTTGTGGGGCTGGGAGTTTTTGGCGGTGTGCCATTGTTTTCGCAACAGGGCGTAGCCGCAGGTGCCATCTCAGCCGGCAAGCCGGATAAAAAAGCCGACGCTTATTACACGTTCGCCATGGCCCACCTGTATGGGGAACTGGCAAGCGCCTATGGCAACCGCGGCGAGTACGTCAATAAGGCCATCGACTTCTACAAAGACGCGATGAAGCTTGATCCGGACGCCAGTTATATCGGCGAAGAGCTTGCAGAGCTGTATGTCCAGACGCAGCAACTGGAACGGGCGACGGCGCAGGCGAATGAGCTGATTAAGGTCAATCCGAACAATGCCGGGCCGCACAAAATTCTGGCGCGGATTTATGCGCGACAGATTGGGGATCCGGACCAGGGCAAGGTGGATCAGGCGATGCTGAAGTCGGCAACGGCTGAGTACGCGAAGATTGTTGAGATCGACCCGAAGGACGTGGAAAGCCTTTCGATGCTGGCCCGCCTCTACCGCATTTCGCATGACGACGCTGCTGCGGAGAAGGCGTACCGGCAACTGCTGGTGGCCGATCCGAATGGTGACGACGCTCTGACTGGTCTCGCGGCGGTATTTGCGGACCGGGGCGACATGGCGAGCGCCATTGACATGCTGAAGCAGGCCGTCGACCGGAACCCGGATCCTCGGACGGTTACGACGCTGGCGGAGTTTTACGAACAGAACAAGGATTACAACAACGCGGCGGATACGTGGCTCAAGGCTCTGCCGCTGACGAATGACAATGCCCAGGTTCGGCGGCATCTGGCGGCGACGCTGATGGCGGCGAATCGTCCGGACGAGGCTCTGAAGTTCCTGCAGGAGTTGTCGCAGGAAGACCCGAAGAATGTGGAACTGCAGCTACAGCTTGTGGAACTGCTGGAACGTAAGGGTGACTTTGTGGGCGCTCATGCTGCTTTGGCTCGTGCGCAGGCCGTCTCCAATACGCCACAGGTACGCATGGCGGAAGCGGTGCTGCTGGAAGCCGAGGGTAACGGTCCGAAGGGGATCAGCGTTCTGGAAGGGCTGATGGCCGAGACGAAGAAGTCACAGTACAGTGATCCGGAGAGGGGCCTGCGAATTCAGGTAGTGGAGTTGCTGGCCCGGATGCAGCGGGGAGCGAACCGGATTCCTGAGGCAGTGGCGTCGTTCCGCATGATCTCTGAACTGAACCCTCCGGCAGCGCCGCGGGTGGAAGTTGAGATCATTGAGACGCTGATGGCTACCCGTGATTTCAAGGGTGCAAGGGCTGCGGCGGATGCTGCGTTGAAAAAGTTCCCGGAAGAGCGTGTGATCCGGCTGGAGCATGCCTCCGTGCTGGCCAATACGGGCCAGTATGACGCAGCGATTGCAGAGCTGAAGGCTCTTCCAAATGCTGCGAAGGATCGGGACACGCAGATCCAGATTGCTCAGGTTCAGGACAAAGCCAAGCGGTTTGGGGATCAGGCGAAAACGCTGGAACTTGCAGAGTCGCTGTCGAACTCAGCTCCGGAAAAGCAGGTGATCGAGTTCATGCGGGGTGCGATGTATGAGCGCCAGAAGAACTTCGAGGCTGCGGAGACGGCGTTCCGCAAGGTTTTGACGCTGGACCCAACGAATGCAGGGGCGATGAACTACCTGGGGTATATGCTTGCGGATCGGGGCGTGAAACTGGATGAAGCCCACAAGCTGATTTCGCGCGCACTAGAGCTTGATCCCGGCAACGGCGCTTACCTCGATAGCCTGGGCTGGGCGCTGTTCCGCCTGAATCGTCTGGATGAGGCGGCTGCGGAATTGAACAAGGCGCTGCTAAAGGTTGGCAAGGACCCGACGGTTCACGACCACCTGGCTGAAGTGTATTCGAAACAGGGCAAGATGAAGGAAGCGATTCAGCAATGGGAGGCTTCCATTAGTGAAATGAAGGCTGCTTCTCCGGCGGAACTGGACCAGGACGAACTGGCAAAGATCAACAAGAAGCTGGAAGCCGCAAAGCTGAAATCCTCGGGTAAGAAGTAGGTGCGGTGCGGCGCATGAAAATCGCAGTTGTGATGGTGCTGGGCGGGCTCCTGGCGCTTGCCGGGGAGAAGAAGCTGCCGTCCGGTGAAGCTTCGAACGAGGCCGTGGGCTTGCAGGCCACGGTTCTGGACGACGAGCAACTACAGCAGATTTTTTCATCCGACTTCAGCCGCATGTTTGTTGTGGTGGAAGTGACGCTGATGCCAAAGAGCGGCAAGACGCTGGACATTCGGCTGGACGATTTTCTGGTTCGTTCCGAGCAGTCTGGTTATCACACCGGGCCCCTCATGGCAGCCCAAATCGGCGGCGAGGGCGGCATCGTTGTGAAGCGGCCGGACCCGAGCAAGCGCCGCGGTGGCTTCGGGGGCGGTTTCGGCGGCATTATGATGGGCGGGGGCGGGGGCGGGTCGGCACCTCCGGAGCAGGCAAAGGTTGAGGCGAAAGATGATCGGGAAACCGACCCTTTGCTGGGCATGCTGAAGCGTAAGATTCTGGCCGAGAAAGCTGTGACGGAACCCGTGACTGGCCTGTTGTTTTTTCCCCTGGAGAAAGAGAAGCCGAAGAATCTGGCGTTGGTCTACACGACAACGGCGGGTAAACTTCGGTTCAAGTTCAAATGACACGCGTACAGGATCTGGATACCCCTGCTCTGGTTGTAGAGCTCGACAAAATGGAGCGGAACCTGAGTCGTGTTCAGGATTACTGCAACCTGCATGGTCTGAATTTGCGACCGCACACCAAGACGCATAAGTCGATTGATGTCGCGAAACAGCAATTGGCGCTGGGTGCGATTGGCCTCACAGTGGCGAAGACCAGCGAGGCTGAAGCGTTGCTGGGAGCCGGAGCGCGTGACATGCTGGTGGCTTATCCGGTGATCGGTGAAGCCAAAGCCAGACGTCTGGCTTCGATTGCGGCGCTGACACGCCTGACAGTGGCCGTCGATAGCCTTTTCGGGGCTACCCAGTTGTCGGCTGCGGCGGAAGCGGCGGGGACGCGGATTGGGTTTCTGGTGGAGATCGATGTGGGGTTGGGGCGCGTTGGTGTGACGCCCGAGGCCGCCGTTGAACTGGTCCTCGAGGCCTCGAAACTGCCCAATCTGGACTGGCGCGGGATCAATTTCTACCCGGGCCACATCAAGAGTCAGGATGCGGAAAAGCTGGCCGCGCTGGCGGTGCTGCTGGATCAGATCCGGATGGGCTTTGCGGCTGCCGGGCTGAAGCCGGAGATTGTCAGTGGCGGGTCCACTCCAGCCCTGTTCCATTCACACGAGATTCCTGGGGTGACCGAGATTCGGCCCGGGACGTACGTGTTCAATGACCTCAACACAGTGGCGAGCGGGGCCTGCACGCTGGATGATTGTGCGGCTTCGGTACTGGTAACCGTGGTTTCCACCGCGCGGCCAGGTCATATGATTGTGGATGGCGGATCCAAGACATTTTCATCGGACAAATTGTCGTCTGGGGGGGCGGGGCATGGACGTCTGGTGCAGGCTCCGGGCGCGTTGTTCCACAAGATGAACGAAGAACATGGGTTCGTGGATTTGACGAATGCCGGGCGTGGGTTTGAGGTTGGAGAAAAGGTTTCGATTATCCCCAACCATGTTTGCGTTGTGATGAACCTGCACGAGTATGTGTATGGCGTTCGCGGGGATATGGTGGAAGAAGTATGGCGCGTGGACGCCCGCGGAAAGCTCCAGTAGCTCCCCACCTGGCGTATACGCGCCACAGTTATTGGCGACGAAAGCTCTTCGGTTCAGCTGATTTCAGGCCCTTCGCCTGCACGAGCACGGCTTTGGCCTGATCCTTTCGGTTCCGGGCTCGCAGGACAACGGCATAGTGTTCCAAAAGTACCGTGCGAACCTGGTGCCGTCGGGGCCGAAGGCGATGGGACCGGCTGATTTCAGTTGGACTTTACCCTTCGTCATGCCCGTATTGAAGGCCCGGAAGGCGAGCGCTGCGCCGAGCCATAGAATGCCGGCGAGAAGTGCTGTTTGACGCATATGTAACTCCCGTTGAAGTGGACCTGTAGGCTCTGGGTTCTGCGTTATCACTCCTGGGGCCGGAAAGTGTCGCGTTACCATCGCAGCATGCGCTTCTCTTTGTTGGCTGTTGTGCCCCTCTTTGCCTCCTGGTGCTTCGCGCAGAATCCTCAGGTGGCAGTGCCAGCTCCGGTTCCGCCCGCAGCAGGCAGTATTGCCGAGAAAACCCGGGGCATGCTGGCGATTCCGGGGTATTTCCCGCTGTACTACGACGGGAAAGCCGGTCGCGTCTGGATGGAGATCTCGCGCTGGAATATCGAATTTCTATACATTGATTCGCTGCCCGCAGGCATTGGCTCGAACGATATTGGCCTGGATCGTGGCCATCCTGGAGAGAACCGAATTGTTCGCTTTGAACGTCGCGGTCCCAAAGCGATGCTGGTTCAGCCGAACCTGGACTACCGGGCCGTGACGAATGATGAGTATGAACGTCGGGCGGTGGAGCAGTCGTTTGCGCAGTCGATTCTGTGGGGTTTTGCCGTAGAGGTGGAGGAAGGGTCGCGGGCGCTGGTGGATGCCACGGGCTTTTTCCTCAGGGACGTTCATGGGGTGGCTGATACGCTCGCGGACCAGAAACAGGGGGCTTATTCGCTGGATGTTACCCGGAGTGCCGTGTATCTGGACCGCACGAAGAATTTCCCGAGGAATACAGAGGTAGAGGTGATTTTGACCTTTGCAGGGAAGGCTCCCGGGCGGTTGGTGCGGTCGGTGACGCCGTCGGCGGATTCGCTCACGGTTCGGGAGCATCACTCTTTTGTGGGGTTGTCAGAGGTTCCTTTCAAGACGCGGGCGTATGATCCCCGAAGCGGGTTCTTTGGGATTCGGTATATGGACTATTCGACGCCGATTTCGGAACCTGTGGTGAAACGCGTGATTTCCCGGCATCGGCTGGAAAAAACGGACCCGTCGGCAGCAGTGAGCGAAGTGGTTCACCCCATCATCTATTACCTCGATCCTGGGACTCCGGAGCCGATTCGCTCGGCGCTCCTGGACGGTGCCCGGTGGTGGTCGCAGGCCTTCGAGGCCGCAGGATTTCGGAATGCGTGGAAAGTCGAGATGCTGCCTCCGGGCGCAGACCCGATGGATATCCGTTACAACATCATCAACTGGGTGCACCGGTCGACGAGGGGATGGTCATATGGTGGCGGGGTAATTGATCCGCGCACGGGTGAGTTGATTAAGGGGCAGGTGACGCTGGGGTCCTTGCGGGTTCGCCAGGATTTTCTGATCGCAGAAGGGCTGATTGCGAAGTACGAGGAGGGCAAGCCGGTTGACCCTCGCATGGAACAAATGGCGCTGGCGCGGTTGCGACAGCTGGCGGCGCACGAGGTTGGTCACACACTCGGCCTGCAGCATAACTTCGCGGCCAGTTTGAAGGAGCGGGCGAGCGTGATGGATTATCCACCGCCAACCGTGAAACTGAATGCGGCGGGTGAGATTGACCTGAACGACGCCTACGCGACGGGGCTGGGGGAGTGGGACAAAATCGCGATTCGGTGGGGGTACTCGCAGTTTGCGCCGGGAACGAATGAGGGGGCCGCTCTCAACGCGATTCTGAAGGAAGCTCGCGACAAGGGTCTGGAGTACATCACAGATCGGGATGCGCGGGCGGCCGGCGGGGCCAGTCCCGTGGGGCATTTGTGGGATTCCGGGGCGAACCCTGTTGATGAGTTGAATCGGGTACTCCAGGTTCGGGCTAAAGCGTTGGGGGCGTTTTCCGAGGAGAAGATTCGGTTCGGCGTTCCGATGAGTGTTCTGGAAGAGATTCTTGTTCCGGTTTACATGTTCCATCGCTATCAGACGGAGGCCGTCGCGAAGCTGGTGGGTGGGCTGAATTACAGTTATGCGGTACGGGGCGATGGGCAGACAGTCGCCGAGATCGTTCCGGCGGCGGAGCAGAAGAGGGCGCTGGAGGCGTTGATGAAAACTCTGGAGCCATTGGCTCTGGCAGTGCCGGAGCGCATCTTGAAACTGCTGCCGCCGCATCCGCCGGACTATGATGCAGGTCGGGAGGATTTCCGGGGGCGCACCCAGATCACGTTTGATGCGATGGGGCCGGTAGAGGCGGCTGCCGATTTGACCGTGTCATTCCTGTTGCATGCCGAACGAGCGACCAGGCTGGTGCAGTATCACGCACGGAATGCTCAGAATCCTGGGCTGGAGGACGTGCTGGACCGATTGATTGCGGCGACCTGGAAAACGACGCCTACGGATCCTGCGCTGGCCGAAGTGGCGCGGACTATCAACAATGTGGTGCTGTATCGGCTGATGACCCTGGCCGCGAGTACGCAGGCCTCGGAACAGGTGAAGGCCCTCGCGTGGCTTCGTTTGGACGACCTGCGGAAGTGGGCGTTGGCACAGGCTCCGAAAGATACGGCACAGCGGGCGCACCTGCAGTTTGCAGCGGCGCAGATCAAGAGGTTCCAGGACGATCCAAAACAGATTGGCGTGAACAAGCCGGCCGAGGCTCCGGATGGGCCTCCGATCTAACAGACTGTGAATATGCCTGCGACTGTGGCTTTTGACCGGATCACTGTAGAACCTGGGAAGTGCGGGGGAAAGCCCTGCATTCGAGGGACGCGAATCACGGTCCGCAGAGTACTGGAGATTCTTGCAACGTACAGGGACCGGGCAGAGATGTTTCGGGAGTACCCATTTCTCGATGAAGAGGATCTGACTCAGGCACTGCGGTATGGAGCAGCCTCTGTGGATGGTGATGTCCGGTACTTAAATCTGGTTGCGTGAAAAGGCTTGGGAAACTTCTGCTTGATCAGGGCCTCGCTCCGATGGCTGCCAGGTTGTTGCGTGACGCTGGATGGGATGCGATCCAGGTATCGGAGTGGGGTTTGGATCACGCTGAGGATGCTTCTATTCTGGCGTTTGCGCTACAGGATGATTGGGCCTGCGTAACACTTGATCATGATTTCCATTCGCACCTGGCGTTGACCTCTGCTGGTGGGCCTTCTGTTGTTTTCATACGGCTTGAAGGCCTGGACTCCCGTGGTCAAGCCGCCCTGATCCGCCGGGTCTGGGAGAATTGTGGCTCAGAGATCGGCGATGGTGCCGCCGTTACCGCTGACGGGCGCAGGGTTCGCGTACGGCGTCTCCCGCTGCGGTAGTTCTATCGGTGTGCTGGCCCATAAAGGACCCGACCTGGCCGCTCCGCAGTCACCTTGCCGTCACGCAATGACACCTTACCGTTGACGATCACATCGCGGACTCCTTCCGCGTATTGGTGGGGCTTCACAAACGTGGACTTGTCGGCGATGATGGCGGAATCGAAGATCACGATGTCGGCCTTCATGCCAGGACGGAGGATACCCCGGTCCCACAACTTCAGGCGTTGGGCGGGGAGGCTGGTCATGCGGCGGACTCCTTCTTCCAGCGAAAAAACTTTCTGGTCGCGGACGTAGGGTCCAAGGACGCGTGGAAAGGTTCCGTAGGTGCGCGAATGCGGGGCCGCTTCGCCGAAGACCGGGATCTCGCCATCGGAGGCAATCATGGTGAACGGATAGCGCATGATGCGGAGAACGTCTTCCTCGCTGATGGCGTGATAGACGGCTCCGCAGCTACCTTTTTGTTCGATTTCCATTGCTGTATCCGCCGCGTTTTCGAGTGTGACGGGGACGCCTCTGGCCTGGGTGAGTTCGGCGAGATTCTTACCGGCCAGAGTCGCATCAAAGGGGCATACTGCGATGACGACATTCTTTGCGTCGCCGGCTCCGCGGTCGTTGAGCAGAGCATCCACGATGCCCGTCTTGATTCGGGCGCGCTGTTGGGGGGCGGAAAGGCGTTCAAGGACGGCTTTGCGGCCACCTTCGAGCGCCCAGCGGGGAAAAAGCGCGTTTAGACCGGTGGAGGATGCGGTATACGGGTATTGGTCGAGAGTGACATCCACGCCGCGCGCGCGGGCCGCTTCCACAAGCTTGAGCGTCTCCACAGACATACCCCAATTCGTCTTCCCGATGAGTTTGTGGTGGGTAATCTGGGTGGGCAGGTGCCCTTCTTCGCCGATACGGATTGTTTCCCGAACTGAATCGAGGCTGTGAGCCGCCTCTTCCCGCATGTGCGAAGTGTGATATCCCCCCATGGCTCCGACAACCTTGGCGATTTCGACAACTTCTTCCGTGGGCGTGAAGTTGCCGGGGACGTAGAAGAGGCCGGTGGAGAGGCCGAAGGCTCCGTCGCGCATGGCCTGGGCGGCGAAATCCTTCTGTTTTGTCAGCTCTTGCGGGGTGGACTTACGGTCAACCAGGCCCAGAACCGCATTGCGGATACTGCCCTGGCCGACCATGGAGCCAAAGTTGAGGGAGGTCGGGGTTTTCGAAACACGCTGCAGGAAGGCACCGAGGGGAACTGCTGAGGAACCGTCGGGGCCCCCGATGAACGTTGTGACACCTTCGTGGAGATAGTTTTCGGCGGTAGGGGTGGCGAAGATGCCCCGATCACCGTGGGAATGGACGTCAATGAAACCTGGGGCGACAGTAAGCCCAGCGGCATCAATGCGGGTGGTGGTGGAAGAGGTGCTGAGCGAGCCGATAGCGGTGATGGTGTCGCCACGCACGCCAATGTCGGATAAGAACCACGGTGCACCGGTGCCGTCGATGATTTTGGCGTTGGTGATGATGAGGTCAAACTGAGGGTTCTGGGCGAAGACAGTAACTGCTGTGAGCAGCAGGGCTGGAAAAGCGGCGCGCATAAGTTGATGGTAGTGCCTGTGGAGCGTAGTAACGTAGAAACCATGCGGCATTTTCTTGTTCCGGTTCTGATGGTGATGGTTGGCGTTCCTGCCGTTGCGGCGACGCAAACGTTCGATGTAGTGGTTTATGGAGGCACGGCCGGGGGAATTATTGCCGCCGTTTCGGCAGCTCGGGAAGGCCTCAGCGCGGCAGTTCTGGAGCCGACAAACCATGTGGGCGGCATGGTGTCGAGCGGCCTTGGCTACACAGACTTTGGCAAAAAGGAAGCCATTGGCGGGTACGCCTACGAGTTCTACTATCGTGTGGGCCGGTTCTACGGGATGAATCGTTATTCGGCGGAGGTGAGCTGGTACCACGAACCGCATGTGGCGGAGCAGATCTTCCGCGAAATGATGACCGGCGCGGGTGTGAAGGTGTTTGAGAAAGCCCGGTTGAAAGAGAAGGGCGGGGTGAAGAAAGAAGGCACACGTGTGATCTCGATTGACACCGAGGGCGGTGATACTTTCAGCGCGAAGATCTTCATGGATGCCACCTATGAAGGGGACCTGATGGCCCAGGCTGGCGTGACCTGGGTGTATGGCCGGGAAGCAAGTGCCGAATATGGCGAGTCGCTGGCCGGGGTAAGAGATCGCACGCCACTCCACCAGTTCCTCGTAGATATACCGGCCAAGGGGCCGGATGGTAAATTGTTGCCGGAAATTTCCACCAATCAGCCAGCGGCAGCGGGGTCGGCGGACAAGGCGGTGCAGGCGTACAACTTCCGTATGTGCTTCAGTGAGGCGACGGACCGCGTACCTTTCTCCAGGCAGCCTGCCGGGTACGATGCGTCGCGATACGCGCTCTTCGCAAAACTGGTGGTGGCGCGGACGAAGGCTGAAGGGAAAGTCCCGGCTCTGGCTACAGTAATCTCCATTGGCCGCCTGCCGAACCAGACTGCCGACATCAACAATAACGGGGCATTTTCAACCGACTACATCGGAGCCAGCTGGACGTACCCGAATGCCGGGTATGCGGAACGGGACCGGATTTGGGAAGACCACAAGCGCTACACACTGGGCTTTTTCTATTTCCTCGCGAACGATCCCGAGTTGCCGGAAGTGCTGCGGAATGAAATGAAGCAGTGGGGTCTGTGCCGCAATGAGTTCACGGACAATGATCACTTTCCGCGCCAGCTCTATATTCGCGAAGACCGCAGAATGGTGGGGGAGTATGTGATGCGCCAGCAGGATATGCAGACGGAACTGACGAAGCCGGATGTCATCGGCATGGGCTCCTATAACAGTGATTCGCACAATGTGCAGCGCATTGCTGGTTCGGACGGCATGGTTCGCAATGAGGGCGACATGCAGGTGGCGGTGACGCCGTACCAGATTCCGTACCGCATTCTGACGCCGAAGAGAGCGGAAGCTACCAACCTTCTGAACCCGGTGACTTTCTCAGCGACACACGTGGCCTATTCTTCAGTGCGGATGGAACCGCAGTACATGATTCTGGGACAGGCTGCCGGGGTGGCGGCAAAGATGGCGATTGACGCGAATAGTGCAGTGCAGGCCATCGACACAAAAGCCCTGACCGCGAAACTTCGCAGCCAGGGCGTTGTGGTGGAGTATGTACCTTCCCCGCAGGCAAGTGCCCTGGTAAAGGCACGGACCGCGAAGTAAGTTACGGTTTCGCCGTTTGCTTTTCGACTGGCGGTGGTGGCGCCGTCAGGTGCGTTGGGGCTTTCTCCGCGTCCGACTTATCGATGAGTTTTCGCAGACCTCTTACTTTGTCCTTCAGGTCCTGCGTGGCCTCTGCGACGTGGTTGGTGTCGTAGATTACGTGGGGCGTGAGGAAGATGATCAGTTCCGTTCGTTTTCTCGTGTTTGACTTTGTGCCAAACAGGACGCCCAGGTAGGGGATACGGTCCAGAAGGGGCACACCGGCCGAGGTTTCGGTATTGGACTCGTTAATGATGCCGCCGATGGCGATGGTGTCGCCATCCTGAACCGTTACCTGTGTGCTGACATTGCGCTGTGAAAACGAAGGCGAATTGATATTGGTGCCGGTCGGGTTTGGTTCCGGGGCGGTCACACTTTGGTTGATGACCATGGTGACGATGCCGCTGGCATTCACCCGAGCCAGGATGTTCAGGCCAATCCCGGTGCTGGTGTTCGAGATGGTTTGGGTAAAGAGGGAGTTTCCGCCCGTCGTAATGCCGGGGTTGACTGCCTGAGAAGTCAGGGTCGGTACCGAGTCGCCGACTGTGATGGAGGCCGGGATGCTGTCAGTAGCAATGATGCTGGGCGCGGAAAGAACTCTGGCCTTGGTGCGGGTTTCCTGGGCCTGCAGGAGGGCGAGGAGCTGACGGCTCTGGCCCACCAGCAGGCCAGCTGAAAGTGAGGTGGAAACTGCGCTGAAAGCGCCCAGCAACTGGCGTCCGGGAATACCCTGGACGCCGGCACCCTTCTGTTGCAGGAAGGCGGTGACACCGGCTTCAAAGCCACCAGAGAGATCCACTTCGTAGATCTTCGCGTCGATCAGGACCTGCCGGGGCGAGACATCGAGCTGGTCGAGGAGGGTCTTGATCTGTTCCCAGGTTTCGGGAGTGCTCTGGACCAGCAGGGTGTTGTCAAACGGGTTGGGGATGATGCGGGGCATCATGGCCCCGAAGCCCATACCGGCAGAGGCGCCCATGTAGGATCCGGTCTGGTCTGTTGCCGCTGTCGTACCCGCAGCGGCGCCGCCGGCGGGTGTTGCACCCTGCGCGAAAGGGCCGAGTGGAGCTGGTCCGGCCTGGGCGCCATAGCCACCGCCGCCGTAACCCCCGCCGCCATAACAGTTGCTGCCACCACCGTAACCACCACCACATTGCTGACCGCCGTAATGTTGGCCGCCACCATACTGCTGGCCTCCTCCGTATTGTTGACCGCCGCCATAGCCACCGCCACCGTAAGGAGAGCCATAAGCCCCACCACCACCGGGTGCCCCGCTAAAGCCACTACCGCCACCGACGTACCCCTGAGCGGGATAGCTGGAGTTGCCGGAAATTCCGTATCCCCCCCCATACCCTCCCCCCATTCCCATGCCGCCGCAGCCGCCGTAGAGCTGGCTGATGACACCGCCAAGGATTTCAGCACGCCCGTACTTCAGACGATAGACATTGTTCTGGATGGAGCCTGCAGTCACCTTGGGCGCAATATCGAGCTTGGTAAGCCACTTCTCCACTTCCACGAAGGCACTGGGGTTCGGGGCCACTGCGAGGATCGTATTGATGCGGTCGATGGGCAGAAACTGCACAGCACCGCGATCCTTGCCGTTGGATAGCGAGTAAGCTTTAAACACCTGTTCCAGCTCTTTGGCCACGTCGCTGGCCCGGCCATTTTTCGTTTCGAAGGCCCGGACACGCTGCCCGGCAAAGGTGTCGCTGTCGAACAGATTAATGAGTTCCAGGGTCCGTTTCATACTGCGGCTGTTGTCAAGAATGATGAGGAGATTCGCGGGGTCATAGCTGGTGAGCTGGCCGCCATCGCCTGCGAAGGGTGCCAGGACCTTTACCATTTCGGCAGAAGTCGCATAACGCAGGAAGACGAGATTCAGAATCAGCCGCTCATCATCATTGAGCTTGGTGGGGTCGGTCTGCGTGACCGGGCTGATTGGTTGGCGCGCGATATTGCCGATGGGCACGATGCGGAACATATTTCCCGCCTGAACCATGGCGAGGTTGTTCATGCGCAGGATCGTTTCAAAGAGCGGGCGAAGGTCAACGTCCCGAATGGTGCCGAAGGTGTTGACCGTGACACTGCCACCCTTGACGGTAGCGTCCAGGACATAGTTGATCTTTAGCTCGCGGGCCAGCGTATCAATGACTTCGAGCAGCGACGCGTTATTGAGGTTGAAACCTCCAACCGGGGTTCCTGCGGGAGTGGTTTGGGCGGGCGCTGTTTGGGCGGGCGCAGGGGCCTGCGCCTGCGCCTGCGCGGTACCCAGGGCCACGGCCACACTCATCGTTATTCCCAGGGTCAACGTAGCTGCTGTGGATCGTGTCATGATACTCCGTTATTCCGGTTTCTTATCGCCCGATGTTTGGGGTGTCTGTGCGGCGACGATGGCGCGCTCTTCATCGGTCAGGTCGGCCTTGTTCTTTTCCCACTTGTTGGTGCCGAAGGGGGACTGGCGTTCAAAGCGGATCTTGTCTCCGACTTCGAAGGCTTTCACGAACTGGCCGGCGGGTGCTGCACTGGCGAAAGATGCAACGTCCTCCATCCTGGAAATGCCGAATGGTGTCTTCGCAAAGATCCATTTCTTGCCGGCTTTGTCTGCCCAGGAATAGGTGCCATCGGCGTTCGGCGTGGCATCTTTCGGAATTACCAGGGGCTTCGCCGTGGGTGCTGGTTTAGGTGCTACGGCTACCTTCTTTACCGTTGCGGGCTTCTGCGGAGCCTTCGTCTGACCGGAGGCCGGGATGGCGAGCAGGGCGAGCGCCAGGGGCGCAATGAGTATCACAAGTTTTTTCATAGTCTTCACGTTTACCTTCCACCACGCGTGTCCGGCACGCGCATCATGCCAAACGGGGTGCGCGTCATAATCCATTTTTTGCCGTCTTTGTCCGTCACCGAGTAGCTGCCATCCTGGTTCTGGGTCGAACCTGCAGGTGGTGCATTTGGCGGGGGCGGGGGAGCCGCAGTTGCGCTTGGCGCAGCGGGTGGCGGCGCAGCAGGGCCGGAGTTATTGCTTCCACCTGCCCGGGGATTTGATCGGTCCACAAGGTCGTCAATCTTGCGGGCGATCTCCTTGCCGTTCCATTCGAACTTAATATTTTGCGTATCGAGCGAGAGAACCTTGAATTCGCCGATGGTGTCACCAGCTCTAATCCCGCGGCTATCCTGCCCGGGCTTCTCTGCCATGATGGCTTTCACGCCGCTCGGCAGCCCCATCACGCCATAGACCACCGGGAGCGACGGCATGGGTTTCGGCGCTTCCTTCTTCTCCGGTTCAATCACCACAGTAGGATTTCGGTCACTGGAAAACAGATTGTTTTCAGCCACCCGGGCGTACTGCGCCGGGGTGGCACCCTCCGGTTTGGGCTGCGGTACCGCGGGGGCCACGGTAACGGGTCGCAGACGCACATTCAGATTCGCGGCGCGTTCCGCAGCGGCCTGCTTCCAACTGGCGTTCACTTGCCAGGCGAGGATACCAATTCCGGCAACCAGCACGACATTCAGGGCGATAAGTTTGGTCTTCAAAATACGCCCAAACCTTTCTTTTCGGGGATGAGTTTTTTGGGGGTCACGCCGGCCAGAATCATCCGGACGGACATCATCTTCAGCTTCGGATTGGTGGATGAGATCCGTTCTTCAGAGGGCACGATGAGTTCCGGCTGCCTGGAAAGATCGGCGAGGAAGTTCACCAGCTGTTCCACATGGCACTCAAACGTGATGGTGGCGTAGACAAGGCCGTATTCCCCCATCGTCTTCGGGGAACCGAAGTCACCGCCCCGGACATCAATCTCATTCGACTTGCCCACGCGGCGCGCGATTTCTAACAGCAGAGCCTGGGCTTGTGGTGCAGTGTCGGCCTGCAGAATGCCGCGTTCGCGATCGGCGAGGTCGGCAGTGACTTGCTTGAAGCTTGAGGTACGGGCGGGCGTTGTTGAAATCAACTGGCGCATCCGGGTCGCGCGCTGCCGAGCCATGGAGATATCGCCCGCTTCTGAACTGCCACTGGCAGGGACCGCAGTTCCATCGGGCAGGACAAAGCGCAGAATTACCGCCAGCAGCACGGCAGGGACAACAAGCATGACGAGACGGCGTTCCCTGGGCGACATACTCATGGAGTGATCCTCCCGGTGCGATTGCGGCGCAGGGTCTTGATGCGGAATTGTTCTACCTGAGATGAGTGCGTTACAGACAGGGCAAACTCTGAGTTTTGAAAAAGCGGTGAAGAATCGAGGAGCTTGAGGAGCGGGGCCGCCTGGTCGGCTTCTCCCGCGATCACCACAGAGTCGGGGAAGATCTCGATCGTGTTGGTCCAAACCTGGGGTGGAAGAATTCTTGTCAGTTCGGACAATACTTCGAGGTCTGCCTGCGGTCGGCGTCGTATCTCATCGAGCACCGTAACGCGCGCTCGTGCACTATTGGTGCGTTGTTCCAGTTCCTGGGCTTGCCGTGCAGCGGGGTCCAGACGATGGATCTCGGTATTCAGCGCCGAGAGGTAGTTGCTGCGTTCGAGCGCCGGGAAGGCCACGAAAGCGACCAGCAGCCCGACCACCAGCAGCCCGGCGAGAATCCCGGTCACCAGGTATTGGCCCCGAGCATTGGATGCGCGTCGAGCCTTCGGGATGAAGTTCGCCAGGTTGGTTGTGAAAGGCGCAGAAGCACCCAGCGCCGCAGCCCAGGCCAGAGCCGGATACGCGGTCTCGACAGCCGGTAGCGGGGCAGGGAGGCCCTGTGCGAGTTGCCGGGCGGGAGTTTCTGAATCGAGCCGGAGTTCCGCACGTGCTATGGCAACGGCCCTCTCCGGGAGCAGGGCGAAATCAGCTGAGAAAACGGCCCGACCTTCGCTCTCGCCGTATATCTCAGTCCGTCCATGCGGCCCGGCGCAGCACAGGAGAAGGGAAGCGGGCGCGGCGTTCCAGACACGCAGCGCCGCGTGGATGGCGGCCGAGGAGAAAGTGGCAGCCGCCACCGGTATGCCCGCTTCAGCAAAAAGCGTTTCCAGGAAATCGAGGGACGCTCTGCGAACTATGCCGATGAGGATGGTGTCCGGGCGGGCTCGCAGCCACGACCACGCGACTTCCTCATCTCCGTACGGATGTAAGGTCTCCAGTTGTAACTCCACTGCAGCAACAATTTCCTTGTCGGAAATGCCGGGAAGGTGGAGGGTGCGCACAATCACTTCGTCGCGAGGGAGGACGAGGGTTGCGGCGAGATGCGGTTCGCCGGCGACAGTGAGGAACCGGCTCAGCTCTGCGCCCCATTCGGCAGCGGGTCGCTGGCGAAAATTGTGGATTATTGTGGTGCCGGAGAGCCGGGGTCCACCGCTGCGGGAGCGCGCGATGACTACTTCGAGGGCGTCGCCCGCGATGTTGATGCCGAGGCCAGTACCGAAGATGAGCCAGCTTCGCAGCGAACTCTGCGGAGGCGTGGCCACAGCGGTCGGAGGGGCCGTAGCGATGAGATCAGCCACGGTCAAACCACCGAACGATTTGCGGCCCCGGCTGTTTACGGAGTGCGTTACCGGCAGCGAAATACTTGACCAGGGCACCAACCGTGCGGCGCAGATCTGAAAGTTTGCCATCGGGCAGGCGAACGCGGGCAGTGGCCCGGAAAGTCAACATGCTGGGCATGCTCATCCCCAGCCTTCCCCCCACGGGACCCAGCGCCTGCTGCATCGCAGCGAGATCTCTATAGTCAACAAACGGGCGGGCATTTCGGCGAATTACGATCGCCTGGGCGTCTGTCTGTGGGATGCCGATGGCGACCATGGCCTCCGGACGAGAGAAATTTACATCCAACATGCCGCCCATACTGGAAGCGGAAAGGCAATCTCTCAGCCCGGCGCGCGAACCATCCAGCGATGTCCCGTAGTAAAGATCGGATGTGATTCCTCGTACCAGCAGCATTTCCTCGTTCTCTCTGAATGACGTGTGGCCGGGCAGAAAAGACGGAACGCGCGACAAATAATAACCATCGAATAAACCCGGTCGCTCGCGTGTCACGGGTGTGCGCCAGTCGATGATGGCGGTTGCCGTTTCGGTGGCGCGGTCTTCTGGTTCGCCTAGTGCAATCAGCAGACGCAGTAATTCCTGCGGCGTCGCGCTGTTGAGACTAAGGCGCGCCGATTCTGGAATCATGTCGATGTGGACCTGCCCGGACGGAAAGTCGAAGTCATAGGCGATGGTGAAGGGTTTGAAGTAGTCGCCGCCCCATTGCCGATACAGCAGCGCGCGGTCAATGGCGGCCCGGGCGAGGAAGACGGCTTTCACGTCCTCAACGTTGGTGGCGGCCCGTTCGGTTTCGCCCCGCACATTGTGGGCGACGGCGACGCCAATGGCGGCGAGGGCTGCGGTTAGCCAGAGCACAGTGAGGAGCGCGGAGCCTTGGCGTGTGGTGTTAGTTGCCATCGTTGTAGAGGGTGGTTGTGTCGCGGGTCAGGTGTAATGGCACGGTGACGGTGCCGACGTGTAATTCTCCGGGGGCAGTGGTGAGTGGGGCCATCTCGATGCGAATCCCCAGCGGAAGCTCAAAGGGACGTACCCAGTCACTCCGCCACAGGGCAAACGGTGGTTCGAAGCTGCGTTCCAGATAGACGAAGCGGCAGTAAGCGAGACGGTCGGCAAGAATGAACGATTGCGGGCCGGGTACTACTGCTGCGTACCGAATGAGGTGCGTTCCGGTCTGGGGTTCCGGCTCGACTCCCGTTACCATCAGGCCCGCCTGCGTGCGACCCGTGTACGGTGTTTCATTGACGATGAGACGTACGCCGACTCCACGTTCTCCGGGAATGACCTGAAAAGCAGCAATCTGAGGATGACCACGAAGACCATCCTGCAGCGAATAAGAAGTCACGAAGCGCATCGTCTGGGCTTCAAACTGCACGAAGGGCAGTATTTCGGAGCGGTCCGGGCCGGGGCGCCACTCGGCCTGGGTCACCATGAGGCCCGCGAGTTGGTTTTCCAGGATTTTTTCGGAATTGGCGATGCGGCGGTTGTGGATCAGGTGAGCATCCGTTTTGTCGAGGGTATTCAGGGCGATCCGCATCGCGACGAGGACGCCGACGGACAGGAGGCTCAGCAAAGAGACCGCGATCAGGATCTCGATGAGCGTGACGCCGGATTGTCGATTCAGTTTCATCGGAGCAGGGGAATGGTGGCCGGTCTGTAGGCTTCCACGCGGAGGGTCCGGCGGTCTCCGTATTGCGGTTTCCACCAGACTTCAAGGGCGACTTCCTGGAGAATGACCGAGCCTGGGCCGGCGTTGGGTTGGGCCTCAAAGGGCCGTGTCACTGCCCGCCATCCGGAGGTCTCACCCGTGGGTTCGGGACCCTCAAAGCTTCCTTCCACCGCTCCGGCAAGCGGGAGTTGTGGATTGAGGAGGAGTTCGTTCATCTTGTTGCGGGCCAGCATGGCCGCGCGATCATGTTCCGCCAGTCGACCCGCATTCCGGACTGACTGAGAGAGGCCGACCAGGAGCGTGGTAACCGCTATTCCCATGATGAGAGTGGCGACCAGAACTTCCAGGAGACTGAAACCGGAGCGTTTCGTGCGCTTCATGGAGTCACCTCCACCCTCTCGATTTTTGGAACTGCCGTCACCGGATCAATGCTGATGCGGCGACGTGCCCCTTTTTCATTCTTCAGGATTAGCGAGATTCGAGGGAAGGCTCCACCGGGGTAGATCATGTAGCGGGCAGAGTCCTGGGCGTCAATCAAGATACCTGGGGGCAGATTGAGTTCGCTGGCGGGTTTGTCACCGGAGATCGCAGTGAACACGACGATTCGGTTTTTGGCGGGTTCCACGACGATGGCTGCGGCTTGTTCCCTGCGCTCCACGCGGTTCATCGAACTGGTAAAGAAACTGGCAACGTCACCGGCAGAAGAGCTGAGGCGGATGCCGGCGAGACCGGATATCAAAGACGGAAATGAGATGCTCGCCAGGGTGGCAATGATGGCGACGACGATCAGCATTTCAAGCAAGGTGACGCCCGCCCGGGGATTCGGCAGCAATTCAGCCAAACGACTGAGCTGAAGCCGTTGTCCGCCGGTTCGCTCGGCTGAAATCGCGGCTGCGCAGCAGGAGGGTGACGGCGCTGTTGAAGACGCCGGTGCCGGGTGGGAGCGCAAACGCTCCCTCGCGGTCACGGCTCGGCACGGCCGGGGCGAAAGGGCCGGGGCTTGCGATGTCTTCATGGCGATCTGCGGGCTGGCGGGCCATGGGGACCCTGTTGAAGCCGCGGTTACATGATATCGGGCCGGCCCCTTCCTCGCGGTCGGGGTTCGGTGGCGCAGAGGGGACAGAGCGACCCCAAAGAGGGGCTTCTCCGTTGAAGACGCTGGTCCCGGAGCAATGTCCCACCGCTCCCTTGCGGCTTTGGCTATCGGCGGGTACCCAGTGGCATGCGTGCCCCCTTGCGACCGCACCCAGGGACTCATTTGCCTGACAGAGCTCGGGCTATTTCCAACTATCGACATCAGTATTCAGGTCGGTTCCGCCGGGCTGGCCATCGGCACCATAGCTGAGGATGTCGGGTTCGTCGCCGTGGTCGCCGGGGTATTTGTAGACATACGGGTGCCCCCACGGGTCATTGCCCAGGTCCTTCACCAGGTACGGACCATGCCACTGCTCCAGGCCGCCCGGCTTGATGCGGAGAGAACCCAGACCGAGCTCCTGAGTCGGGAAGATGCCCGTGTCCAATTTGTATTGGCCAAGGGCCAACTGGAGATCGGAGATCTGTTGTTTCGCGGCGACGACACGTGCCTGGTCGCCACGTTGCAGAAGTCGCGGGCCGACAATGGCGGCGAACAGCGCGATGATGGTCACAACCACCAGCATTTCGATGAGCGTGACACCAGCTTTGCGACTAAGACGGGAATGGGTTCGTTTTTTCATTTGTTCTCCAGGCTCAGATTGCCACATCATTGATACTTGTGATGGCGATCAGCATGCTTAAAACGAGCGCGCCTACGATGATCCCCATGACGAGAATCACCAGCGGCTCAAAGACTGATGTGAAGCGTCGAATGGCGACGCGGGTTTCTTCTTCGCAGATATCGGCAAGGCGCGTGAACATGGCGTCCAGCTTGCCGGTTTCTTCGCCAACCGTGAGAAGGTGCGCGGTCAGCGGCGGGAACATTTTTGTCTTCGCGAGCGGCCCGGAGAGACCTTCCCCTCGCTTCACCCCCCGGGCGACTTCCTTCAGCGAGTCTGCCATGCGGGTGTTGGACAGAATCCCCGACGAGATTTGCAGCGCCTGCACAAGTGGCACGGTGCTCGAGACCAGCGTTCCCATGGCGCGGGCAAAACGGGCAGTTTCGGCCTTGCGGAGGGCGTCACCCAGAATCGGAATTCTGAGGCGGGTACCGTCCCACCAGCGTCGCCCACCAGGTGTCTTCGTATAGAGGCGAAATGCTATCCCGCCCCCAATTATCGAGAGCCCAACCACCCAGCCCCAGTCCTGTACGATCTTACTGGCCTCCAGCATGATGAGGGTCGGAACCGGAATCTTCATCCGGCCATCATTGAATACCGTTGCGAACCGAGGCACCACGAAATCCAGCAGGACGAAGACTGACCCCGCACCGACGAGTGCCAGCAGGGCAGGGTAAATCAACGACGAAATGATGTAGCCGCGAAGTTCGTCTCGTGATCGCTCGAAGCCCGAGAGCCGGTCAAAGATCTGGCCCAGGCTACCGGATGCTTCACCTGCACGAACCATGTTGACGAACAAATCAGAGAAGTGTTCGGGGTGAGTTGCCAGCGAATCCGCCAGCGATTTGCCGCCCTTGATAGCACGCAGGACATCGGAAACGATGGCGCGGAACGTTGGTTTTGTGGTGAGTTCGCTGGCGATACCGAGGGCGCGGTCCAGCGGCACGCCGGAATTGAGAAGAGTTGAGAGTTCCTGGGTGAAGAAAAGGACGTCCCGGCGGGACGAGCCGAACTCCGGCATGCGGAACTCGAAGCTCTGTTTCTTACCTTCGCCGACGTAGACAGGCGTCAGGCCCTGACGGCGCAGTTCTCTTGCTGCGAGCGTTGTGGATTCTGCAGCAAGCGTGCCGCTGCGCGTTTTTCCGTCTGCGGCTACGGCCCGGTAGTGGAAGGTGACAGTCGCCATGGCGGTTTTAGAGTTCCTGCGTGACCCGGGTCACTTCAGCGGCAGTGGTGACTCCGTTCCGAACCTTCGCCCAGCCATCTTCGCGGAGATTACGCATGCCGTGGCGTCGTGCCGCCTCAGTGAGTCGTGAAGCGTCGGCTCCTGCCATTACCAGCTGGCGAAGTTCGTCGTTCATCTCCATCAGTTCGAAGATGCCCGCGCGCCCCCGGAAGCCGGAGCCGCCGCACTGTTCGCAGCCGTGGCCTTTGTACGTCTCGATGTCTTCGCCGAACGGTGTGATGGACCTTCCCGCAACTTCCTTGCAATGGGCGCAGATCAGGCGCACGAGGCGTTGCGCCAGGACGGCGACCACCGACGATGAAATCAGGTAGTTCTCCACGCCCATATCGGTGAGGCGTGTGACGGCGCTGGGGGCGTCATTGGTGTGCAACGTGGAATAAACGAAGTGGCCGGTGAGGGCGGAACGGATAGCAATATCGGCGGTCTCGCGGTCCCTGATTTCACCGATCATGATGACGTCCGGATCCTGGCGGACAATGTGCCGGATGCCGGCAGCGAAAGTGAGACCGATGGCCGGGTTGACGTGGATCTGATTAATGCCATCCATCTGGTACTCAACCGGATCTTCGATGGTGATGATCTTTTTGTCCGGCAGATTGATACGCTTGAGAGCCGAATAGAGGGTGGTGGACTTACCGCTGCCGGTGGGTCCGGTAACGAGGAAGATACCGTGCGGGAGCGACGTGTAATATTCCATGCGGGAGAGCATGAAGTCGTCAAAGCCGAGGCGGCGCAGGTCATAAAAATCGCCGGCTGAGCGGTCGAGGAGGCGCATCACGACACTCTCGCCAAACAGAGTTGGCAGGGTGGAGACGCGGAGATCGACTTCGCGACCCAGGATACGGAGCTTGATACGTCCGTCCTGCGGCAAACGGCGCTCGGCAATGTTCAGTTTGGCCATCAGCTTCAGGCGCGAGATGATGGCAGCTTTGAATTCGCGGGGGGGCGAGTCCTGGTTGGCGAGGACGCCGTCCACACGGAAGCGGACGCGGAATTCCTTCTCGAACGGTTCAATGTGGATGTCGGAGGCGCGCTTTTCAACTGCCTGCGCAATCATCGCATTGACGAGGCGAATGACCGGGGCTTCGCTCGCCATGTCGCGAAGGTGTTCCAGATCGTCTTCATCGACAGCGTCGAACCCGGCCGTGGCGGACCGCCCACCGCCATCGGAGTAATAGCGGTCGATGGCGTCGAGGATTTCCTGCTCGGTGGCGAGTTGCGGGGTGACTTCCAGTTTGGAGAAAGCGCGGACGGCGTTGATGGTCTCGAAGTCGAGAGGGTCGGCCATGGCAAGCGCTAGCGTGCCGTCCTCCACCGCTACGGGGAAAATGACAGCCTGGCGCAGGAAACGCGGCGACATGCCCTCGGTTTCCGGGCCCGAGGGCGGTGCGGCGATGCGAGCCAGGGGCAGGCCGAGCTGTTCCGAAAGGGCTGTAATCAAGTCACGCTGGGCGAGATAGCCCATGTCGACAAGGATCTTACCGACCTTATCGCCGCGCTCCCGCTGGAGTTCCAGTGCGCGTTCCAGATCCTCCTGCCCGATGAGGCCGCGGTCGATGAGAAGTTGGCCGAGTGGCGTTGCCGAGGCAGTCAAACTAGAATTCCTGCTCGTCGAAGAGCCTGGAGGTTTCCGCGGCGCTCAGGGGTTTGGTGGCGGCATCCAGCAGTTGCTGCTTTGAGGCCGTCAGAATGATGCGCTTCGGCAGGTTGCGTGAGTTCTCCCAACGGTAGTTGAACAGAAACGCTTCCATGACGAGACGTTCGTTATTGGGCAACCCGGTGAGGGTTTTCCCGGCACCCAGCATCAGGCCGCGCATCATCTCCTTGAGACCTTCCACCTTACGGTTTTTCCGGTCATGCAGCGCGACCAATTCGGCCTCGCCAAGCGCCGGTTTGAAGGGCGAACTGACGAGAGGGGAGATTAATACGAGGTTCATTTCGACGGTGAAGACCGCACCATAGCCATCAAGGTAAGTTCCGCGCGCGGTGCCCAGCAAATCATAGGGGTCGGTGACGCTGGAGCGGACTCTGTCATTGATGGAATTCTCCACGGCGCGCAGCGAAGCCAGTGAAACCGGTGACTCAACGGCGGCGAAACAGATACTTGCCAGGGTGGCGAGCAGGATTGGTCTCACTGGCCACCTCCGTTAGTGGGCATTTCAAGGGAGGCCAGCGAGGTGTAGGCCCCCATTCGCTTCTGCATCACATCCATACTCTCCTGCATGGAAGTCAGAAGGTTCCTGTGCTCTTCCTTGTGCCGGATCTCGGCGGCGGCGAGAGCGATTTGAGCCAGCCGGGAGTCTTCGTCGCGAACCGGCGCTACGGCGTTTTGTACTGCGAGTTCAATCTGGCGGGAAGCATCCTGCGTGGATGCACTGGTGACAACTGTAGGGATTTCGCCGGGGCGTCGGGTGGCAGAAAAGATGATGGCTCCGGCCAGGAGGCA
>Ga0114970_10000629_pt1 | contig 26530 bp, 18 predicted proteins | sample M_140205_XF_Meta_FD_87030 | JGI IMG/M metagenome (GOLD analysis project Ga0114970, IMG submission 87030) | Freshwater microbial communities from Lake Montjoie, Canada to study carbon cycling - M_140205_XF_MetaG | ecosystem: Environmental > Aquatic > Freshwater > Lake | place: Lake Montjoie...
CGTGAGCGTGCACGGCCTGAGCATCGATTTCACTATCCCCTGCTGGTTCCAGGCGCGCGTCAATGAAGTCGATCGCGCTGCGAAGACGATCCGCTCATCGATCATGGCGGGTTACGAACCTCGTAACGCGAACGGCGAGGCGGAGACCAAAGGTAGCCGTGCGTTCATGTTTTATGATGCGGACGGAAAATTCATCAACCACCGCCACAGCCCCGGTGCGTGGCACTTCGGCGATGACGGAAAAAGTCTCGTGTGCCACGACATTGGGGTGTCAGGGATTCCGGATGCTCTCAAGACAGGCGATTATGTGGTCGGCACCATCCGCACCGGCGTTGCGCTCCGTTCCACCAACTGCGTCGGCATGCGCTTTGAGGACGTCAACATTTGGTCGAGTCCGGGCGTCGCGGTGTACGAAGGCGGCGGCGTGGGTGGGAACGTCTATCGGCGGGTACGGGCCACGCGGCGCCCGGAAACCAACCGCCTGCATGCCCTCGGCGCCGACATCTTCCACCTTGCCGGCACCGATCGTGGCCCGACCCTCGACCGCTGCGAAATGGCCTACGGTGGCGATGACAACCTCAACATCCACGGCACTTTCGGGCGGGTCGTCCAGCGAGTCGATGCACGCCATTACCACTTGCAGGGAGCCTATGCGGCTGGTGACCAGATCGAATTCCGCGATCCACATTCGGTCGCCTTGTTAGGCAGTGCCAAAGTGTTGTCTGCCCAAGGAACACCCGACGGACCATCGTTGCCGGTCAACGAACAAATCCAAGCGAAGGGCGAGGTATTGGTTGAATTGGACCAGCCACTCGAACTGCCGCCGCTCTCCCTCGTGGTGCTTGACGGCAAACGGTCGGCCGCAGGGTTTGTCGTGCGCAATTGCTGGTTGCACGACAATTTCCAACGCACTTTGATCAACGGCTCGCCGGGCGGTCTCATTGAAAACAATACCCTGCAGAATGTCGGTCAGGGGCTTACGATTCAATTCGAGACTTGGGGAGGATGGATGGAAGGCCCCTTCGCTCGCGACTTGACCGTCCGCGGCAATCGTTTCCTTGATTCGCCGCCTGATGGAGCAGCGATCAACGTCTCCATGCAACCGCCGGGCGGTGGCAGCGACGCGCGCCGTTTCGACGCCCGACCGGTTACGAACATGACGATCACCGGCAACGATTTTGCCCGCGCCTCAACCACTCCGCTCATCATCCACAATGTCGATGGCCTGAAAATCGAAGGCAACAGCATCGATTATCCTGCCGACATGCCGACTCGCCCGGGACTTGCCAACATGTCGGGCGTCAACTGGCTTTACTTGCAGGATTGTGAGCATGCATCCATCGGTGATCATCAGACGCCGCATGCTCCTGAGACTCACAAGTGATCCGACTGATAGGAAATTGCTTTTCACTCGGACTCATTGACTTGAGTCTGCGAGGCTATTTCCCATAGACCTCGACCTCGGTTAGGAAGATGAAGGTATTGGGGTAAGTCACCACGGACTCATAGTGGTCGGGTGCGCTGAGTTTTACATATCTTGCCGCCGATTTTGGCAACTTGATGACGGCGGTTTCCTCTTTGTTCTGGGCGAACTCGTGTTTACCGACTTCGGTGAAAGTAATGTTGTCGGTGCTGATAGAAACGACGATGGTTTTGGTGGAACCGAACGGCGGAACGCCGAATTTGATAGAAGAGATTTCACAGGATTTCCCCAGATCGATCACCTGGTCTTTCGGAAATGAAATATCTTCGTTCGTGGCGAAGCAATATTGCGCGTCGGCGATCCATGAGCCGTCGGTCAACTGGCCGGTGGCACCGAAACCATGGGTGTTGGGATTGGTGGAGGTGTAGGCCGCGTGCAGGGCGAGATTGGCCGGGCCGGGAGTTTGGAAGGCGTTCATCGGCAGGTTCTCGCTGTTGGCGGCATTGATGACCGGGCATTGGTTCCAGGCGTAGCGGGCGCGAGTGGGTGCCGGGACTTGTTCGTTCTGGAGGATGACGTGATCGCCCTTGGCGGTGGCGGTGGCCGGAAAGAAGACATCGTCCTCACCGGCGATCTCAAAACCTGTGAGGGCTTGGCCATCCATGGCCTTGATGCCAGAGCCGGTGTGATCGAACGTGACTCCCACCAAGTTGCCCTTGATGGCGAAGGATTTGAATTGCGGGCCAGTGGATTCCGGAATCTTGACTCCATGGGTATTTGCTAACGCTAACAGGGCGAGGCGGCGCCCCACTTCCTGTTTGTTTTTTGGATGGATGTCCTTGAAGTCACCGATGTCGTTGATGACGGCCATGCCGGTGTTGGGAATGGTTTCCGCGGCCTTGGTCTGCGCGACCCAGAAGGTGGGCAGACGGGTCGCTTCAAACGGATAGGTGTAGGGTGCGAGCTGCACGAAGTAGAAGGGAAAATCCCCTTGCCCCCAGACCTTGCGCCAGCCGCCGATCAGGGCTTTCATCTTGTCAATGTAGATGTCGGTGTCGCCGCCGAAGAGATTGCTTTCGCCTTGGTACCAGAGGGCACCACGGATCGCGTAAGGAACCAGCGGATGGATGTGGCCGTTATATAATGCGGTGGCCTGGCCTTCATTATTGATCGGGTAGGTGATGGCCGGTGGCGGCAGTGGGAGGGCCGTGTTGTTAGCGATGGCGGCTCGCGCGGATTTTTCGAATGCAGCGATGGCATCCAGATTCTGAGTCACGCTGGTGCGGTAGTCACCTTCCACTTTGGACAGCCAATCGCTGGTGCTCTTGAGCGAAGGCACCATGGCGAAGCCTTCGATCGGAGTCCACGGCTCGATGAGCGTACCACCCCATGATGTTTGGACCACGCCGACGGGCACTTTCAGTTCCTGCCGGAGGTGACGGGCGAAGAAATAGGCCGCGCCGGAAAAGCCACCCCAGGCACCGGCGGTGCGGACCGCTTCGGGAGTGGTGGGAAGCCAGGGTGAGGTTGTGGGTAGCGCGGTGCTTGGCATGGGTGAGAGGACCTTGTTGATGGCGCGGATCCGCAACAATGGATCATTGGCCGACGCGATCTCCTTTTCTGCGTCCTGGCACATGCCGACGCCCATTTCCATGTTGGATTGTCCGGAACACACCCAGACCTCACCAACGAGCACGTCTTTGACTTCGGTTTTTTCCGCACCGCAAGCAACGACCAGCCGACGGTTTTCAGCGCTGGCGGGCATGGGCGTGAGTTTTAGCATCCATTTGCCTTGGGCGTCGGTCGTGGTGCTTTGGGTTTGTCCGGCGAAGGTGACTTGAATCTGCGATCCCGGACCGGCGCTTCCCCAAACCGGCACATTCATGTCACGCTGGAGAATCATGTTGTCACCAAAAGGCGCGGCAAGTGTCGGGGGGGCGCCATACGCGTGAATACACAGGGTAAACGAGAGGATGGCGAGGGTCTTGATGAAATGCTGTCTTGTCATGGGATCCTCTTTGTGTGGCAGTTAAATTCGGTTCGGCAAACGTGGTATGATGTTGATGAAAACACAAGCGCCCAAAGTCTTCAATAATGCAAGGCGAGATTAATTGTGAGGCTCGTTACTTCGCCGTCTTGAGATGCGCATCGAAGAATTCCAGGAGCGCCTTGTCAGCCTTCGTTATTGGAATAGCCTTGCTGGTCGTGCTTCAATGTTGAAAGTATTATTCTCAGTCTCTAAACAAATAGAACGCTTTGCCTGTCTTTGGCGAAACAACGACAAGGCACATGCCACGGTGACCACCGTAAGCATAATAATTGCCAGGCGTGGAAATAGCCGTGTGAAAGGAATCAGCATATTCAGGGGATATCGATGAGACAAATTTAACTGCGAGAGTATCTCCTTCGAATGATAGATAGAAAGTTGCGATGGAAGGCTCCCACCCTTTCTCAAAACGTCGCTCGTCCTCATATCGCAGCCATCTCGCCGTCTTAGAGACGGGTGTCGCATGCCAATCAACAAAAGGTCCACTAAAAGGTCCACCCGAAGCTGTCTTGTCGGGAGCTTTCTTCCCCAGCGCTGAGGGCAGGGAATTGAGGTAGGTCAGACCTTTATCCGCAATCGCTGCAGAGACTTCCTTTGGGAGTTCGTAGGCGGTAAAGGATTGATTTATCCCTCCCGGTCCCATCGCGTGTGACACTTCCTTTTGATGTAACACTCGCGTCAGTTTTAACTCCGTTGGAAGCGACTCATTCTTTGAGCAACCAACAATCGCCGTAAGCGCGATGAATGATAGAGCAATAGCTCTGCGTGTGATATGGTTCAGTTTCATTTTTGTGGTTGGGGTTGAAGATCTGGACAGGTCAACGGTTTGGCGAGATGGCCGCTACGATTGCGCGATAATAGAGGACTTTGTGGAATCTGTCATGTGACGCAAATACGTCACTCGCCAATTCCAGTGGCCTTGTTCCGAGGTCCCATGTGATGCCGAGCACGATTCTCTTCACCCGCCCAGGGAGCGAGCTATAGGGTCAGCACCTCTTGCAACACGAGTTTCTGGTCCTCCTTGTAGCCCGCCGTCTGAAGGGAAACGGGGAAATCCGACTTGAGCATCAGCGACTGGCCGTTGGATTCGTTGACCAGCCTGTAACAGCCGGATTCCGTGCGGGACAGATCATCATCCAAGTGGCGTAAGTGGCAGGAAAAGGTGCTGGTTGTCGGGATTGGAAAATTCGATGGCCTTCTCGAACATGACATTGTCCGGCACAGGACGATCCGCGCCGAGCGATGGGCCGGAAAAAAGAATTGAACATACCAAGGTAAGGGTGATTTCACGCATAACGAGGTAGGGTTTGAAGGCACAAGTGATATAGGAGCTGTGTAACATTGATTCGCTACTTATTATGCTTTTCCAGGAACGAAGGGGTGGGCGGAATTTCAAATTTCTTTCCCCGCCACTCAGCGATGACCCTTAAATACAAATAAGGGTCACTCCATGTGCTGGAAGGTTCGATCACGGTGGACTCGGGCCATTCGTTCCAACTCGTGACCATGATATAGTCGGCTCCGGCGTCGGTGGCGGCGCGGAGGAAATCGCGCAAGGTCTGTCCGTCGCGACGCGGCATGACGTAGGGATCGTCTCGGAAGCGGGAGTTGTCGTGGCCGGGATGGACTGGCAGGAGCATCTTTTTTCCCGCATCGTGAGCGAGCTTTGTCAGGTAGCGATATTTGCCGACGATGGCATCGTATTCATGTGCCCGGAAATTCGAGAACGTGCTATAGAAGGCGAAGCTGTCCACGCCCGGAGTGGTGAGCCAATCCTCGGGAATGCACTTTTCGCGGTCCTTGTCTCCTGCGTTGGCCAGTTTGGCATCGTGGGCGATCTTGTCCACGATCCAATAGACGGGGCCCACCTCGCTCTCGACGTGTTTCTTCAGCAGCGGAAACTCCGCGGCAGTAAGTCCCGGCTCTGTCGCCACTTGATAGAGATAGATAACGGGTCGTCCGTCGATGCGCAGGTAAGCCGGGTGATCCTTGTGGCGTTTCAGGGCACGCGCCAGCATGACCTGATAGTCTTCGAACTTTTGGTGGAACTGCGCTCGTTCATCGAGCAACGCGAACTTGAAACCGAGCTTGTCTGCCGCCGCCACGATGCCGCGATCAACGTTTTGGTCGAGAGCGTTGTGCGTGTCCCACCAGTCCACGAGAAACGCATCGATCCCCGCCGCCTTCGCCAGTTGAACGTGCCATTCAGCGACTACCGGATCGGCGCTGTCGTAGAGCCCGACGAGCGGACGGAACATGCTGTTCGGAGGCGGCTCCCCCGGCTTCTGCGCTTGCTTCGCCAACTCGTTGGTTTCGGACGAGGGATAGGTCCAGTGCAGGAATGGAAGCGTGGGATGCTGACCGTCGTGATACCAGCAGTAGTAATTCGCCAGCAGAAGTGGGGGTCTCCCATCATTTTCGCCTCCCATTGCACAAAGAGGTAGTGAAAGCACAAACGCTACCAACAGCGCAAAGGTCATCAGAAACGTTTTCATTTGATGCAGGAACGAGTTGACTTGTTATTTGCTCTGAAACTGATGGCTGGAGACGAGTGCCTGAATGAACTCGCGTAACGCGAAGTCTTTCTTCTCCGCCTGCTCCAACATCCTTGCGACAAGGTCTTCATCGGCGAATCCGCAGGGACGCCCGAGGGCATACTCGATCAGCGCTTCGGAGAACCCGCGCGCCAATTTCGCCGGCTCGGCCGCAATTAGATCACGCAGTTGGAAGTAATCGTTGAAGGCAGGACCGTGATGGAAAGCACCGGCGGGATCGACAGACCAAGTCTTCGAACCATAGCTGTCCTCGGTGCGCCACTTGCCTGCGGCGTTAAAATTCTCGAGGCCGAATCCGATCGGATCGATCTTGCGATGGCAGCTCGCACATTGCGGCTCCTCCTGATGGGCGAGCATGCGCTCCCGCGTGGTCAGGATTTTCCCGTCAAGCCGTGCGAGTTGCGGAACGTTAGGAGGAGCCGGTGGCGGCGGATCGTTAAGCAGTTTGCGCAAGACCCATGCACCGCGTTCGACGGGACTGGTGCGTTCCCCATTGCTTCCCATCGCAAGCACAGCGGCCATTCCTAGCAGGCCGCCGCGAGGTGAACCGGCCGGCAGTGACACTTTGCGGAACTCATCGCCGCTCACTCCCTCGAGCCCGTAGTAGGATGCAAGCACGCTGTTGACAATGACGAAGTCTGACTTGAGGAGGAGGTGCAGGCTCTCGCTTCCACGCAACAAATATTCGACAGTGCGGAAGATCTCCTGTTTGGCAGACGCCTTTGTCCCCTCATTGAAATCACGATAGGCCAGCGGGTTAAACTGGAAGAAATCCAGTCGCTCCAGTCCGAGCCACTGTTGGGTGAAGCCATTGACGAAATCGCGCGACTTCTCATTCGCGATCAGGCGGTCCACCTCGGTGGCAAGGACCTCGGGATTTTGCAATTCACCGCTACGGGCGAGGGCAAGCAGTGTGTCGTCGGGAGGAGCACTCCATAGAAAATAGGAGAGGCGCGAGGCCAACTCGATCCCGGTTAGAGCGCGAACTTCCTTCTCATCGGACGGCTCCGCGAGATAGAGGAAATGTGGCGAAGCGAGCACAACGCAGAGCGGTTCATTGAGCGCGGCTTCAAACGTGTCTCCCGCCTTGTGCCGCGTTTCGAAAAGTTTGACCAACTTGTCGAGAAACCCGGGCGTCGGCCCATGATCCCGGAAAGCGCGGGTGGCGAAGCGCTCGATTTCCGCACGCGCGGCGGCGCTGTCCTTGGTGCCGGTAACCGAGGGTGCCCAAGCCCCGGGATTTTTCGGCGGCAAGGGGCCTTCCCACTCAACCCAGTCGATCCACAACGCCGGCTTCGGGCCAATACCTGTTAGCGAACGCTGTTCTTCATAAACCTTGTCATCGATCTTCACTTCGCGTTTTTCGCGAAAGACAAACGAATGCGGACCATCAGCTGTGATCGTCACAGGCACCTCGATCACCTGCGGCTCGGTTTGGGTGCCAGTGATGTGAAAGCTGCGCATATAAGCGAACTCGACGTCCTTACTACGCGATCCCATATCGAGAAAATGTCGTTCGCCCGATGTCTGCGGGATCGAACCGATCCGCAACCGCAAGCGATATTCGCCGGGAGGCACTGCTGCTTGAACCGTCTTGCCCCAATCGGTTGACGTATCCGGCGGCAGCGCTATCACCTCTTCGGGGTGGATGTTATAGATCGTGAGCAACGATCCGGTTTGGGTCAACGGGTTGGCAAGATAAGCGGCGAAGCTTGGTCCGTGCGTCTCGAATACCATGATGCGGAACTTGACCTCGTCTTCATCGGGGAGCCCGAAATCGCGCGGCGGCTTGGTGCGATCCGAAGCCTGCCAGGCTTTGGAGCTGTCATATCCGCCTTTGTAATAGCCCTCGTAGGTGCCGCGCACGACGTTGTTAGCCCAGAACTCAGCCTCCCGCCGCACGGTCCGCGCCGGCCCTGCCGTCGCATTCGCGATGACGAGATCCAAGGCCTTGTGTCCCAGCGCGAGGTATTGCTCCAACTGGTCACTCGACATGAACAGCGATGATCCCACCGTGTCGAAATTACCGGCCCCGCCATCAGCAGGCAAATCGCGCGCATCGATCTCCACACCTAGCAGATCGCGAATGGTGTTCTTGTATTCACGCCGGTTGAGCCGCCGCATCGTAATTTTTCCGCCCGCATCGCCGAGCGTGCGCCGTGCGGTCATCAGCGAGTGTGAGAGCGAATCGAGAAACTCCGTCTTGGCGCCACTCTCCGGCTGTTTCGCATCTTCTGGCGGCATCTCGCCGGAGTTGAGCTGATTGAGAATCTTCTGCCAGCGATCCGCCTTTTCTACCGAGTCGATGACAAAGGAAATGTCATCCAGCCGCAGCTTGCCTTTGTGTTTCTTCTCATTGTGGCACTCGACGCAGTTGTCGGTGAAAAACACGCGGTGCTTTTCATCCAACTGCGCATGCGGCGTCTCAGCGGCGCGAAGGGTGCGGGAATCTGTGAACGACACCAGCACCAGAGCGGCAAGGAGGACATGGACACCGTTCATAGACAGTTTAATCACGCAAACCAGTCAGCTGCATCAGACGGTCGGTTTGGGTGTAGGCTTCGGTCACCCATTCGACAATGCGTTTGGGATCAGGCGAATACTCCAGTTCGATGGAGACAGCACCATCAATTTTCAATTCCTTGATGGCTTGTAGGTACGGCTCGAACTTCACGATACCGCGTCCGGGCGGTAGATCACCGTGAACTTTGCCATCGCAATCGCTGATATGCACATGGATAGCCTTGCCTGCGAGTTTCATCAGATCCAGCGGGCTGCTGTCCGAGAGCACGAGGTGGCTCACGTCAATGTTCGCACGTATATGCGGATGGTTGCAATCGTTCACGAACCGGACCATCTCATCCACATTGTTGAGCAGGCTCAAGCGGAACGGTTCCAGTTCCAGCGCGATGTCCAGGTTGTGCTTCCCGGCGTAATCACCAATCTCACGACAGGTATCGACGCCCCATTGCCATTGGGCAGCGGGTGGGATCACTTCGCGTTGCCAGATATACTCGCCGAGCACGAGCAGGATGTTTTTCGCGCCGAATTCAGCGGCAAGGTCCACGAACTTCTTGCAGCGCTCCACATGGAAAGCCCGGACCGGATCGTTGAAATCTATCAATCCGGTGGCGACGACGACCACCGAAACGATGGGTAATTGTTCCTTCTCACAGGTGCGGGCGATGAGGAGCTTTTCCTCTTTGGAAATCGTCATCGCCTCGGTGAAGATATCCACACAATCGAAGCCGATGCGGGCGATGTGTTTAAGTCCGGTAGCGGTGTCCACTCCAGCCTGGTCGAATGCACTGTTGATGATTCCAAGTTTCATGATGATGTGTTGTTTTTTTGTTAGTCTAGCATTTCAGAAAGTTTCACCAGCCGCTTTTTCTCAGCGCTCAGATACGCGGCGTCTACGAGCGCCATGGTTTTCAAATTGTCACGACCGCTGATAGCAGGTTCACCACCGGTTTCGAGGGCGATGAGCAACTGCCCCATCGTTCCGGCGAAGGCGTCCGGAAACCAGCTCTCGCTCCATTTGGGTTCATGAAAACTTTGATCACCCTTCGCTGCGTAACGGATGGACGAAGGGCTGGTGTAAGGATCTTTGCACCAGCCGAGATCGCCAATGGCGAGCCCGTTCATTCCTTCGATGCGCCATTTGATGCCGATGTCACCGGGACACCCTTCTTTCGCCGGACCGGTCCAGGTGTCGTCAATCGCCACACAGCGCATGCCGTTCGCGTATTCCAAAATGTAGGTGCAGATGCCGTCCGTGTGTGGAAACGGCGTGCGCGGATCAGGCCGCGTGCTGCAATAAATTCCCTCCGGCTCGCCAAACCAATAACGGAGGCAATCCAAATGGTGAATGGACATGACTCTTAGCGTGACCCAGCCCAATTCGGCCTGCCACGGCATCCAATGTGGAATACCGCGCATATCGATCGTGGCAAACACCGGTTCGCCAATGGTACCATTTGTGAGCAGGGTTTTCGCGGCCCGCACCGACTGGTCGTAGCGCATGTTCTGGTTCACGGCGAGTATGATTCCGGCTTGATCGCAGCAGCGAACGGCTTCCACCGCTTCGGCATAGTTCATGCCTAACGGCTTTTGCGCGAGAATGCCCTTGACCGTTTTGCGCGCACATGCGGCCTTGATCAGCGCGAGTTGCGCGTTAGGCGGCACTGCGATGTCGAGCACTTCGATGGTCTCATCATCGAGCATTTGTTCGTAGCTTTCGTGGACTTTGGGGATGGCGTGACGCTCCGCAACTTTCGCCGCGTTATCCCGCGACCGCGACGCGATGGCTACAGGATTGAAACCGGCCTTGCGGTAACTGACCAGATGGCAATCGCTGACGATGAAGCCGCTTCCGAGGATGCCGATGCGAAAATCTTTTTTCTGCGGCAGTTGCGGATGAATGTTTAGTTCCATGTTATGATAGTTTAAGTGACAACCGAGAATTTGTGGATGGTGGTCTGGCGATATGTTTCACCGGGACGCAAAATAATGTTACCGAGATGCGGGTCGTTCACACCGTTCGGGTAACCCTCGCATTCCAAGCAAAGCGCCGAGTGCGGGCCATAACTCCTGCCGGATTTCCCGGTCAACGTGCCGTCCAGCGAAACACCGGTGTAAAGCTGAATGCACGGTTCGGTGCTATGGATTTCCATCAAACGGCCGCTTTGTGGATTCAATAATTTAGCGACAGGTTTCGGGCGAAAACCCTTGCCGGCGTTCGTGAAATAAACATCGCCATGATTTTTCCAAAGACCCGGAATCGCATCGCCGACTCGACGGGCAAGAATGAAATCATTGGCAAGACTGGCCACGGACTCGCGGCGGCCTAGCAGCGTCATCGCTTCATCAGCAGGCGCATACTCGTTGGCGAAAATTTGCAGGACATGGTCGTCGATACGCCCGTTGCCTTCTCCGGCGAGGTTGAAATATGAATGATTCGTAAGGCTGAGTGGAGTGGCTTTGTCGGCGACGGCTTGATACTCGACCACAAATTCGTTCGCGTCCGTCAGTGTGTAAAAAACGCTGACACGCACATTGCCCGGATAGCCTTCTTCACCATCAGGCGAATGATAATCCAATCGCAGTCGTGGCTCCTGTTCTGAAACGATCGACGCATTCCAGATCCGTTTGTCAAATCCCACCATGCCGCCATGGAGATGATTGGGCGCATCATTGATCGCGAGCTGATAGCTTTTCCCATCGATGGAGAATTCCCCCTGCGTCAACCGGCCTGCCACACGACCTGTGACGCAACCGAAATATGGATGCCCGCCCAAGTATTGCTCCAGATTATCGAAACCTAGAACCACGTCTGCCAACCGGCCCTCACGATCCGGCACCCACAACTGCGTGACGATACCGCCGTAGGTGATGACTTTCAGGCACAGTCCATTTTTGTTAGTCAGCGCATATTCTTCAATGCGCTCACCCGACGGAGTTTCCCCAAATGAACGTTTCTGAATCATACACGTTTTTTGGCTTGTTCGAAGCATTCCCGGGCGACCCGCGCATACACCAATGCCTGCGCGTATCGGTCCGATTCCTCGCGCAACGTTCCGTCTGAATCAGGAAACTTCCGCCCGTAATAGATGAAAGGCGCGAGGATTTCCGGAGCCAGAACCAAGTAGTCACCCGGTTGGGCGGACGCGAGGAAGCCGATCATCGAGCGGGTCCACATCTCGCGATGGTGCGCCATGAAATCGTGGATCCCGAAGGCCTGTGGCACGTTGGCATTTCCATCGCCGATGTCCACCTGCATGCAGGCCGAGTTGCCGATGCGGCCATGCATGAAGCGAACTCTATCAAAGATCGGTTGCATCAAACGCCATTTGGCTTCGAGGTCGCCGTAGGGAAGTTCCTGGCCGGTGTAGAAATGGCTGAAATCACCATTAAAACGAACTTCTGGAATCCGCTTGGTCAATTGGATCGTGCGCCAGGCATCCTGGGTGATCGTGGCGCGATGCGTTTCGATGTAGAGCGGGATATCCACTTTCTCGGGTGCGTTCACAATGGAATGCGCCAACACGTCCATTTCAGAATCATCTTCTAAACCGCTTCCCACGTGAAGTGTGACGGCTTCATGGCCGAGCGATTTGAATTGATGCGCCAGCGTTTCTGCGTCGGTCGGCGAATCCACGCGACCACTGCCGGCGCAACCGATGCCGACACGGCGGCAGAGTTCAGGATCGCCATCCTGGACGCCTTCGAAGCCGGCTTCCTTCAGGCAGGCCAGCGCCTCGGCACCCTCAAGTCGCGGCCAGATGGAGTGCGCCGGCAAGTCCACAAGTGTGCAAAGGTTGAGGTAGATTTTCAACCTGGGTGGGTGGTTAGAACCGTCGTTAAGGTTTTTTATCATGCTTAAAATTCGTCGTAGGCGATCTGCTTGGGCGAGACGTCCAAATCTTTCAATGCCTGGATGGTGGATTGAATCATCACCGGCGGGCCGCACAGATAATATTCCACTTCTGTCGGACAGGGATGTTTTTCGAGGTGCTCGCGCTTGAGAACTTCGTGGATGAATCCGGTGTGTGAGGTCCATTGGTCCTCGGGCTGTGGTTCAGACAGGGCAAGGTGATAGGTGAAATTCGGGAATCGACGCGCAAGGTCTTCGAAATACTCCCGGTAGAAAACCTCCTGCAATGAACGCGCCCCATACCAGAAGCTGATCTTGCGGGAGCTCATTTGCGTTTCAAGCAAATGAGAAATATGCGAGCGAAGCGGCGCCATGCCGGAACCACCGCCAAGATAGACCATTTCATTTTGCGTGGGTTTGATGTGAAATTCGCCGAACGGGCCGATGGCGGTAATGGTGTCGCCGGGCTTCAAGCGGTGGACATATGCGGAACCGGCGCCGCCATTGCACGCCTGGCCGCGCGGCGGCGTGGCAATGCGGATATTGAAGCGGAGCTGTTTGTCCACCGCCGGGTTGGTGGCGAATGAATAATTGCGGCGGATCGGCACTTCATTCCTGCTCTTGAAATCAAATACGTGCTGTTCCTCCCAGACTCTGGAGAATGGCGGCTTGACCTCGATCTCACGGAATCCGATCTCCTGATAGGCTGGGATGTTCAATTGCAGGTAATCGCCCGGCTGATAGTCTATCACTGATTTGGCATCCATCGGTTCCAGCACGAGTTCCTTGATGAAGGTGGCGACGTTGTCATTGCTGACCACGCGGAACTGGTATGTTCTCGGGGTGTTTGTTGCGGCGATCGTTGGCGGCGTGACGTTGAGGTAAATTTTACCATCAGTGACGCGCACAGGGTATGTCTGCAAGGCGACACAAACCGGCTTGCGCTTGGGTGAACCATCGGTGACATCAAACCGCCCGTTGTGCTTCGGGCACTCGATCAATTTCCCCTTCACCAACCCGTCGGCAAGGTGGGTGTTCCCGTGCGTGCAGATGCCATCGCTGGCGTAAAAATTTCCGTCGGCTGTGCAATAGACAGCGTAGGTTTTATTGTCGTGATCGAAACGGATGACATCCTCGATGCTTAAATGAGCACTGGCGCAGACCTCGATCCAACCATCCACCACGGGGCGGCCATCGGCGTGGATGATCTCTGCGGTGGGCGGGGCTTCCCTGGGATGCGTGGGCGTGGGAATGGCGCGTTTCACATGATAGGCCGGGTCTTTGACCTGACGCAGCACGGCAGGAATGATTTCACGCCACGCTTCCAGCAATCCGGAATACGGTTTGGGCATGTCGGATTTCACGAGTTCGTGAAGCTTTGGCAACGCGTGATACGGCACCAGCGGGAACATGTGGTGCTCGACGTGGTAATTCATGTTCCAGTAGAAGAACCGGTTGAACGGATTCATGTAAACCGTCCGGCAGTTCAACCGGTGATCTAGCACATTTTCCGCCAGGCCCGCATGCTGGGTATAGCCGTAGATCGGCATCAGCCACGCGCCCCAGAGATTCGGCAGGCCGATGAACATCAAGGGAAGGAAACTGCGGTGGTAGACGGCAAGTGCAAACGTGGCTCCGTAAATTAACAAATAGATGCGCGCATGGAAAAACACCTTGGGATGTTCCGACACCGGGATGTAGGTGAGTTCTTCCGGGGTGAGGCGGCCCGTGCAATGCAGCAACACGTTGCGCGCGTATTTTGGAAAGGTCTGGATGTTGAAAAAGCTGATGCACAGCGCCTTCAAATCAGGCGGACGCGGCACGGCGATTTCCGGGTCACGCCCTATAATGATAGTGTCGCTATGATGCCGTGTATGACTCCAACGCCAAGGCGTGGATTCGCGCAACACCATGAACGAGGCGATTTCGTAGAGTGCATTGTTCATCCAGTCCGTCTTGAACGCCGTGCCGTGGCTTGATTCATGCCAGCGCGAATCCGATGTGGATGCGTAAATGACGCTGTAGATCCCGAACGGGATGATTGCGCACCAGCTTCCCCACCAGTAACAACCCCACACCCCGGTGATGATGAGCAGTGCAAACCAGATGATCGTGTCCCGGATAGCCGGGCCATCCCGGCGTTGCAGCAATTCGCGCATTTTTTCCTTGGGCACGGGAGAGGCATACCATGTGGCTTCCGCCAGCCCGTTTTCAATGGCGAGCGCGGAGTCCTTGCCGACGAGGCTGTAATCACTCAAACGTATTTCATTCATAAATGCGGGAAAATTGCTGATAACGGGTGGTGCTTGTTCGGAAGTGGGGAATTCCCGGGACGTGGAATGGGCAGAGAGAGTTCATACTGGGTGGCCTAGCAGCAGAGGTGGCGAGGAGGGTGCAGAGCCCCAGAGAATCGAGAACAGTTAAGTGAAATGCGTGCATAAAGAAAATTAGGTCATATAAATAAGTTTCCGAAAACGGCTTTCTGGAGCTGGGTTGATGTTGATGGTTCAGTTTGACGATGTGATCGGTTTCAAGGTGAATCCAAATACAGGATTTTTTTAGTTCAGCCAATCAGGCAGGATTATCTCTCCGCGGCGGGACTCGGGTAGCACAACCAGCTTGACGACCTTGCCGTCGTGGAATTCACACTCGACCGTTGTTTGTTTGGGCGCGTGCAACTTGAAGGTCACGTTCCAGTCCTTCGGCCAGGCGGGCAGCAGTGCGATTTTATCACCCTCGCATTGCATGAGCATGCGTTGCACGGCAATCACCATGCTGGACGGATGGTCTTGATCGGGAGTCCAGTCGTAGTTCGGGCCGAAGAAGCCGGGGAAGCGGTAGCCGGCGGCGGTAGCGGCGGCGCGGGCGGCGACCATGGTTTTGGCCTCGTCGGCCAGGCCTAACAACGCGGCCTGGATGCAGTTCTGGTGCCAGCCGAAATCTTCCGGGTGGAGGCGCACGCGCCAGGCGTTGAGCGCCAGTTCCAGCGATTCTTTTCCAGCCATGGCGGTGAACATGCGGTAAGGGAAGACGCCGTAGAGTTCAGCATTTTCAAAATTTCTCTTGGCAGAGTATGTTTCCGCCGGCAAGAGGCGGAGCAATCCGCTTTCGGTGGAGGGAAACGGCCCCGATTCATTAGCGTCATGCGTATATCGGGCGGTGGTGCCGATGGGCACTGGCGGGAGATCGGCGAGGGTTTGGTTCCAAGCGGCTTTGGTGGCTTCGTCAACCGGCAGTTTAAGGAGCCGCGGCAACAGGTAGTGCAGACCCACGACTTCCGGCATCGGGTTCTTCGCAATTTGCATGGTCTCGAGCGACTGGGCGGGTTCGAGCAGGATATTCCCATTCACGCGCGGCCAGTGTTGATCGTAGAACGTGGTGATGGACTTGGCCAGCGGCAGCAGGGTCTGATCACGGAAAGCGGTATCCTGAGTGCCATCGTAATATTCCAACATCATGGCCACCAGTTCGAGTCCGCTTTGCCAGTAGCGGCGGATGAATGTGTTGTCGCACATGCCGTCCTCCTTGCCCGTGCGATCAATGCCGTAGTTGGCATCATCCATGTAGTTGCCCCAGAAGTAGATGGTTTCCGGGAAGAATGCGCCAGCGTGGTGGTAGTATTTCTTCGTGGCGGCCTCGCGCAGCGGCAGAGCCTTGAGATACATGTCGAACAAGGGCTTCATCATTTCATAGTCGCCGGAATACAACATCCCCCAATAAGGCAGGCGCGTATTTTGCCACCAGTAGCCGCCACCCCATTTGCGGTAGTCGGGATCGTGGCCTTCAACGGTGAAGATCGAGCCGTTGAACTTGATCGGCAAGCCCCCACGCCCGCTGCACGCGGTGACGAAGCGCTGGAGCGTAAAGGCGCGCGTGACGGACTCGCCGACGGACAGCGGAGGTTCTGTCTTGAGGGGCTTGCCGCTGACCTGCTTGCCGTTCAGATAGAGCGCCAATTCACCGCTGGCATCGACGCGCGCGGCCACGTGTTGCCATTCGCCGGCCTTGAGACAATTTGGCAGGTCCAGGCTGCGGTTGCAGACGATCCAACGGAGCGAGAGGCCGGGATAAGTGTCGAAGGTGAGACCATCAGGCTGGCCAACCGTGCATTTGTCGAGAATCCGTCCGGTTTCTCCGGCGGCGGGCTTGATCCATGCAGTGAGGGTGCAGGTGTTGCCCAGCACTGCGTCCGAACCCGCGATGGTGGCGGAGGTTTCCGGGCGCAGTGCGGCGGCCAGTGCGGCTATTTCGCGATCATCCAGCGACTTGTTCGATAGGCTGGCACCGGCGATTTCCCCGGCGAAGCGGCTGCCTCCTAATGAATCAACGCCGAGTTTCCAGGCGTGGGCATTGGTCGGAAGCGCGGTGCCGCCGGAGAGTGCGTCGATCTTGACCCAACTGCGGTTCCAGAAAGCCCGCCACCATGCCTGGTGGGCGACGAAGCGGTCGGCATCGGCGAGTTTCGCGACCGCGTCTAACATCGTGTTGGCGGAACGCTCCCAGTCCTGCGGCGAATCAGCGAAGCCGGTGGTGGTTAGAACCCGCAGCGTGAAATTTTTAGTCGGAGCGGTGGTTTTCAATTCGGTGTCGGAAACGGCGGTGGCACCCGCGGCCCGCACGAGTGCGCCGAAGGAACGGTTGAGCACCGGATCTTTGCCCGTGGCGACCTCCGATCCCAGCGCGGTGAGCTCGAGATTCCTCTTCCACTGGGATTCCACATTGTGGTGGCACCAACCGATTTGACCGTCATGTTTCGGCAACACAATATCGGCATTGACGCGCATCTTGTCCGGCCAATTGCCCCAAGCAGAGCCCGGCTCATCATCGACCAGCGCGCGGTTTTCCGTGCGCCAGTTGTCGGCCAGCACCTGCACATCCACAGGAGTGGCGCTCTTCAGATCCACTTGCGCCACCGGTTGGTTCGCATCCACCCATACGCGGATGGAAGTGTCGCCGGATTTGATTTCGATCGCTCCGTCGGCAAGTCGCAAGGCTTGTGAGAAGGCCATGCCGGGGTGGAACAAGGCCGGGGTGGTGCGCACTCGGATGCGGCCAATTTTGAGGAGACGGTTGAACTCGTCAAACGAATCGGTTTTGCCAACCAGCAGCACCAAGTCACCCGAAGGTTCTACCCAGACATTCAGGCCAATGTCGCCATTGCCCAGCGGCATGGAGCCCTTGGCATCGGTGCTGGGGGAATCCCACACGACATCCTGCGAGGCGACCGGCCACGCCATGCGCGTGTCGCGGGCTTTCGTGGATTCAGATTGGCCATATGTCGGAGCTAACAGGAAAATGCCAGTTAGGAAGAATGAACGATAAATTGTTTTCATAAAGGAACCTCCGAAAACGGCCTTTCGGAGTTGGATTGAGTTGGAGGGTGGTTGGGACATTTCGTTATTTGATTTTAACGGTTGGCGCCTAAATGAGCCGTGGGGCGGGAGCGCCGGGCGATAGAATGGGGTAGCAGTCCATGGAAATAGCCCTCATGCTTGAAGTTCCTTCACCACCCCGGTGCTGTCGCCATGGCGCTCGGCCTCGACACCGAGTCCCCGAAGCATGGTGAGCCATACATTTGTCAGCGGCGTGTCCTTCGGTAGGACGAGATGCTGACCCAGTTTGAGGCCCGCACCACCACCGGCAAGCAGCGTGGGACAATTGTCGAGGTAATGGATCGTGCGGATGTTGCTGCCGTAGGCGAGCGCGGTGTGGTCAAAAAGAGAAGTCCCGTCGGGCTCCTTGATGGCCTTGAGTTTGTCGATCAGTCCCGCGAGCAGTTCACTCTGTGCCAGATCGCGCCTCTGCGAAGCTTCCGTGCGTTCGCCGGGCGTGTAGTGACTCATGTCATGCGGAGCCACCTTGACTCCGAGACTGGTCAGCAAGGTGCCCACAGGCTGGCGATAGGTGATGACGCGGGTGCTGTCGGTCTGAAGCGCGGCGGCGATCAGGTCGTACATCAACTTCACTTCATCGCGGCCGACGAGACCCGGTTTTGGTTCGTCCAGCAGACCTTTTGGTTTCGGCACGTTGAGCCACTGCTCGTCCTTGCCGAGACGCGTCTCGATGTCGCGGACACTTTGGAAATACTCATCGAGCTTGTCGGTATCGGTTTTCGAAAGCCCACGTTGCAGATCCTTCGCGTCGGTTAGCACGGCATCAAGCACGCTGCGGTTCTGGGCAAGCATGGCCTGGCGTTGCTCCAATGGCGTAGTGTCGGTGGAAAACAGTCGATGATAGACGAGCACGGGATTATCGAGGCCGGCGAGTGGCTTGCCGTGTGCATCCCAAGCGAGCGAAAGGCCTGGTCCGTGACCGGAGTTGGCTACGTCGGGACTGTTGAGTTGGATCGAGCTGTAACGGGCCTCTTTGCCGAGATGCGCGGCGGCAACTTGATCAGCCGAAATGCTGTTATGAAAGCTCTGCCCCGGTTCTGCATAACGATTCGCGCCAGTTAGCCAGAATGTGCTGCCCCAGTGGGCTTCGTTGGTGAATTTATTAGACAATCCCTGCACGACGGTGAAGTCGGCCTTGTGCCGGGCCATCGGCGCGAGGCCCGGCGACAAGGTGTAGTCCGCGCCGGTTTGATTGACATCGGGAAACCACGTTTCGTTAGTCACGCCCCAACCGAAACCGAGAAAGACCGCGCGCTTCGGCCGCGTCATCGCGACGGGAGCCTCTGCCGCTGAGGCAAAACGACGGAACCCGACCGACTCGAGCGCCGGCAGGGCGATGAGCGCGCTGGTGCCGCGAAGGAATTTACGCCTGGTGAATGAAGTTTTCATAGATGGATGTTTACCTATCGAGCGTTGACACGGGCTGAGATCTTGATTGATGTTTACTGAAGGGCGGTCGGGGACATCTCAGGCCAATGCGCTCTGGATCAGTGTCCCATGGACGTCCGTGAGCCGGTAGTCGCGGCCTTGGTTGCGGACGATAAGGCGGGTGTGGTCGATACCTAGCAGGTGGAGCGCGGTGGCATTGAGGTCATGGATATGCACCGGGTCCTTGATGATGTTGTAGGAAAAGTCATCCGTCTCGCCGATGACCGTGCCGCGCTTGACTCCGCCGCCGGTGAGCCAGAGCGAGAAGCAGCGCGGGTGGTGATCCCGCCCGTAATTGGTCTCGGTGAGTTGGCCTTGTGAATAGACACTGCGCCCGAATTCACCGCCCCAAATGACCAATGTGTCTTCCAGCAGGCCGCGTTCCTTCAACTCCTCGACAAGGGCAGCGCTTGGCTGGTCGGTGTCGTAACACTGAGTGCGGATGTCGCGGGGCAGATCGCCGTGCTGATCCCAGCCACGGTGATAGAGCTGGATGAAACGGACTCCGCGTTCGGCAAGGCGGCGTGCGAGGATGCAGTTCGCCGCATAGGTGCCGGGCTTGCGCGATTCCGGGCCGTAGTGATCGAATACGGACGCGGGCTCTTTTGATAGATCGGCAAGTTCCGGAACGGATGACTGCATCCGGAACGCCATTTCGTATTGGTCGATCCGCGCTTGGATTTCCGGATCCTGATAGGAATCAAGCTTGATCTTGTTCAGGCCTGCGACGTCACCCAGCATCGCGCGGCGGCGCTCATTGGTGATGCCGGGCGGGTTCGTTAAAAATAAAACCGGGTCCTTGCCGGGACTGAACCGAACACCCTGATAGCGGGGCGAAAGAAATCCCGAACCCCACATGCGTTCGTGCAGAGGCTGCGCGTTACCCTTGCCACTTGGCCGGGAAATCATGACCACAAACGATGGCAGATCGGCATTGTCCGAACCCAGACCGTAAGACATCCACGAACCGAATGAAGGACGGCCTGCGACCTGACTGCCGGTTTGCAACATGGTCATCGCCGGATCGTGATTGATGGCCTCGGTATTCATCGAGCGGATGATGCAGAGGTCGTCGGCGAGGCGTGCAGTATGAGGCAGTAACTCGCTCATCCAATGACCGGCCTGGCCATATTGTTTGAAGGTGAAAATCGACGGAGCGATGGGGAAGCGCGCTTGGCCCGAGGTCATCCCGGTGACGCGCTGGCCATTGCGAACCGAGTCTGGTAGGTCCTTGTTATACTGCTCACGCAGCCCCGGTTTGTAATCGAATAGATCGAGCTGCGAAGGAGCACCGGCCTGAGTGAGCCAGATCACGCGTTTCGCTTTCGGCGCGAAATGGGGAATGCCCGCACTGCCTTGCGCGGCGAACAACTGCGGGTTCAGCAAGGAAGCTAGCGCGGCTGCGCCAATACCGCTGCTCGCACGTCCAAGGAATTGGCGGCGGGTGATATCGAGAAACGGATTCGGGTTCATGACGGGCTATTCTTTTGTGACGGTTTCGTCGAGATTCATTAGCGTACTTGCTAGGGTGGTGTAGGCAGCCAGTGATGCGACATCCAGTTTAGCATCGGTGGTGGCTTCGCCGACTTTCAGTAAACCTTCGGCACCTGCCGGGTCGGCCTGAAATTCACGCAGCGTACGCTCTAACGCCGCTTTAAGGATCATCATTTCCGCAGAGTTCGGAATGCGCGCCGTGACCAGGCGAAATCCATGGGTGAGCCGCGATTCGATGGATTCTCCCCCTTCGACTAACATCCGCTGCGCCAAGAGCCGTGAGGCTTCCACGTAGGTCGGATCATTGAGGAGATTGAGCGCTTGGAGCGGCGTGTTTGTGCGCGGTCGTCGCAGAGTGCAAGTCTCGCGGAAAGGCGCGTCGAAGAGCAGCATGGCGGGGTTAGGCACCGAGCGTTTCCAATAGGTGTAAAGGCTGCGGCGATGGAGGGCTTCGCCATGATCCTGAGTGTAGGTGGCCTCAGGATTGTCCTTTTGATTGACCACTTGCTCATAGAGCCCGGGCGGGTGATAGGGTTTCACCGAGGGACCCCCGATTTTCTCCACCAGCAAGCCGCTGGCGGCGAGTGCTTGGTCACGCACGAATTCACCCAGTAAGCGAAAACGCGAGCCACGGGCGAGCAAGCGGTTGTCCGGGTCTCGCTCGTGGGCTGCGGGCGTGAGCTTCGAGCTTTGCCGATAGGTCGCACTGGTGACCAGCAAGCGCAGCATGGCTTTCATATCCCAGCCACTTGAAATGAACTCCGACGCCAGCCAGTCGATCAGTTCTGGATGACTCGGTGGCTCGCCCTGCGATCCGAAATCCTCCGCCGTGCGCACTAGACCGGTGCCGAACAACATCTGCCAAAAACGATTGACTGTCACACGGGCAGGTAGCGGATTCGCCGGATCAACCAGCCAGCGCGCCAGTCCGAGGCGGTTACGGGGAAGATCATCACGCATCGGAGGCAGTATGAGGGGCGTGGCGGCGGTGACTTTTTCACCAGGCTTGTCGAATACGCCGCGGAGCAGAATGAACGTGTCGCGCGGCGTGGCTTCGTCCATCACCAAGGTTACGGGAATGGCGGCTTCCATTTCCGCTAGGGATTTTGTGAGTTGGGAGAGCCGATCTTTCGCTGCCGGACTCTGATCCTGCTTTGTTGTCTCGATCTCCGCTTTGACCAACGCAATCCGCGCTGTGTCTTCCTGAGTTGGCAATGCGAGAAACGGCGGACTACTCACGTTTGCAGGCCCGCTGTATTCTCCAACACCCTTCTCCGAGACGTTGTGAAAAAAGGCCTTCAGGCTGTAGAAATCGCGCTGAGTTAAGGGATCGAACTTGTGATCGTGGCAACGGGTGCAGTTGAAGGTCTGGGCCAGCCAGACCGTAGCCGTCGTTTCCACGCGGTCCGCGGTGTATTCGGCCAAGAACTCTTCTGGACTCACACCGCCCTCCTCGTTGGTCATATTGTTGCGATTGAAACCGGTGGCGATTCGCTGATCGGGCGTGGCATCCGGCAGCAGGTCACCGGCGATTTGTTCGATGGTGAACTGATCGAAGCGTTTGTTCTCGTTGAACGCACGAATCACCCAGTCGCGCCATGCATGAAGCGTGCGGTCGCGATCCACCTGATAGCCATTGGTGTCAGCAAAGCGGGCGGCATCCAGCCAATCCACGGCCATGCGTTCGCCATAATGCGGTGAGGCCAGCAAGCGATCCACCACCCGCTCATAGGCTCCGGGCGCAGCATCATTGACAAAGGCATCCACCTCGGCCGGCGTCGGTGGCAGGCCGATCAGATCGAGCGTCACGCGGCGGATCAGCGTGACCTTATCCGCCTCTTCGGCCGCTTGCAGATTTTCCGTGGCCAGGTGTTGGCGAATGAATGCGTCCACCGGATGAGAGGCCAGCATGGGAACGGGTGGTCTTTGGATCGGCAGATACGCCCAATGCATCTGATACTCCGCACCTTGGGCGATCCAGTTTTTTAAAACTTCTTTCTGCGCAGCCGTCAGCACCTTGTGCGCCTTGGGTGGCGGCATCTGCTCATCTGTGTCATCCGTGAGGATTCTCCGGACGAGATCACTCTGCTCTGGTTTTCCCGGCACGATCGGGTACTCGCCCAGTTTGGACTCCTTCAAGGCCTCATCGCGAAGATCCAGCCGAAGTCCTGACTTGCGGGTGTTCTTGTCCGGGCCGTGGCAGTGAAAGCAGGCGTCTGAAAGAATCGGACGGATGTCACGATTGAACTCGATCTTTGATGCTCTCGCTGACTCGTCGGCTTGGGCTTCAAGAATTGTAACGGTGAGTCCAACAAGAAGAGAAATTGGCAAACAAGCTTTCAATTAATGCGCAGGATTGGGATTTCAGGAGGGCGCTGCTGGCGTTCAATACTCAACGTTGAGCGCGCTTTCATCGCGATACTGAGGAGATGGGCGGCAGCAAATGGGTCGGTGAGGCTTTGGGATTTTCGCCGGCTCAATGCATGCTTCATAGGCGGATGTTCAAATGAAAAAATGCGGGGTTGCTTTCATGGTTCGGCAAAACGGTAGTTGAAGCGTGCATCAGGTGCCGCGTCGCCCTTGCCATAAAAGTCCATGATATCTCCAGATACAGGAATGTTGTCCACCCACTTGAAGTCCAGCTTCAGTTTTCCGGCTGTGCCACCTACTCCCAATACTTCTCGTGGAATCGATATGGTGAGTTGATTGTCCGCCCATTTCAGCGGAACCATGGCGACCTTTTCCCAAGTTTTGAAAGCTGCGTTGTAGCGCTCGACCGAGCATGTATTTCCTTCACGGCTGCGGTTGACGAGAAAGTCATAGCCATTCCAACCGGTGGTGGGATTGGCATCGGTATCAAGGTAGAGCATCATCCAGTTTTCGTTGGTGGCTGGCGTGAGGGTGGTGGCGGTCTGGACGTGGAAAAACAGGGATTTGTCATCACGGGCCACCTGGGCAAGTACCAGATCATTGCGCGAATTTTCGTCCGCGTATCGGATTCCCGGCACGGTGGCATCGCAGGCTCGATTCGCCACATCCCCATTGGCGTCGCTGAAAACAGGGCGCACAGCAACCCATGCGGCAGGTTGTTCCAAGGCGATGGTTTTGGGTGGCGATGGCGCGGGTGGTGGTGCCAGTCCTTTGTAGCGCCGCATGTTGGACACAAACTGCCAGTAGTAGTTGTCCCGGTAGCCACCGCTCATCGGTTCAATGTCCCGGTTGAATTCCATATTGAATTGATCGACCATGTGTCCCTGGCCAGCGACCGTTTTGCGATTCATGAAGACCACATCGGGTGTTTCCCAAACGGCCGCAGTCCACTCATTCCAACCGGTGACCATCAACATCGGCGCGCCGACTTGATTCGCCACTTTCCATTGCTCCTCGAAATACAGGCCTTTGGGCGCGTCCTTTGAAAGCCATTGGTCGTTATAGACCGGTTCATTTCCCGGCACACAACTCACGCTGCCGGTTTTCATGTTGGTCCAGAGCGGTGCTCCCAACGATTTGGAGACACACAATTGCTCGACTTTGCCGTCCGGTCCCATCGCCGGGTGTTGCGGATGGTCATCCATGAAGCGCCAGCGCCCGGGTGCGTCCTTGCTCTCGAAAAACGCCCATGTCGGACGCCAGGTAAAATAGCCTTGGACCGCGGACAACAGCGCGGGGTCCTTGAGCTTTGTTCCATCGATGGGCACGGGTGATAGAATCAACGGCTTTCCCTCCCACCGGAACCACATGCTATCGTGTTTGCCGGGTTGATACCAATTCTTGTAAAGTGCCTCGGCTTTCCACTCGGACTCGTGATTGAGGAAAAAGGCAAACAACGGAACCTTCACGCCTTTCGCCTGCAGTTCCTCCCCGATCTGGAGCAACTGGGTGAGTTCCTCATCGTAGAGATGGGCGTTCGTTGTATCGAAAATGAGGTAATCCACACCGGCATCGGCAAGCAGCACGAGGTGTTTGCGGATGACCCATGGATCGGCGGAACGATAGTAACCGAAGAGTGGCTCGGCCCAATAGAACTCCGGATAGTCAGGACCACCGGGCGGGTGCGCGGTGAAGTCCATGAAGCCCGGCCGGATTTTGAGAAACTCCGTCATGTTGAAGTTGCCCAGCATGTGCCTCAGGTTTTTGTGCCAAAGGGAATAAAACAGCCCCACGAAGCGATCACTCTTCGGTGGGCCGGTTTCTTCAAAAGTGGGCAGCTTGCGCCCGAGGTCGTCCGAACCGGACCAGTTGGAATTCTCGATGATGACCGCTTTGGTGGATTCGGCGACAAGTGGCATCGGTGCGACCAAAGCGATTGCGAGTCCCGCTACTTTCAGCAGGCGCTGAAGCGGTGGGATCAGCGGAATTGCAGGATGGCTGCGCCTGAACGTCTGGACTTTGGAGTAGACAGACGCCCGTGAAATGATCGGTAAAATGTGTTGGAGCATGAAGGGTTAACGCAAAAATAGAGGACTTGGGTGAATCTGTCATGTGACGCAAATGCGTCACACCCGGGAGAACCGGTCCCCTACTTCAAATCCAACGAGTCCTGCAGCGTCTGGGACCACGAGCTGCGGGCGATGCGGTTCCTCGCCAACGACCTCGGTAAAAACGGCCTCTGCGACCAGCACCACGCGGATTGGAATGACGGTCTCGAAGCTCACCCCTGAATATTGGTGATTAAAGTAGCCAGTCCATCCAGCGCCCCCGTTCGCTTTCGCGACCGGCAGCTTCCCGCTGTTTCCAAGGGGTCATGGAGATAAACAACAAAACACAAATCATTCTTTCCCCTCAGCAGGAAGCCGCCCTTGAACAGTTGATACCCATCGCCCGCATCGCCACCAACGGCGCTGTTGCAGACCTCCCGATCCGTCCCCGCTCCCACACCTTGCTCATCGGTCACAGCGGATCGGGCAAGAGTTTCATGGCGCGGGAACTTGGCAAAAGGCTCAACCTGCCCGTGCTGCTAATCAATGTTTCATCCTGGGTAATCTTGTCGGCGAAAAACGAGCCATGGACCGCTTCGACAATCTGCGAGTGGCTTGATTCGCTGGGTAGCGGTGGTGGTATCCTCGCCTTTGATGAAATCGACAAGCTTCAATCCGAAAGCGACTGGAAATCCTACATTCGACTTGAAGTTCATGACTTCTTGGATTCCGTGATCCCTCACGCGGCAAGAATACCAGCGCAGCCTTTCGACGACTCATGGGGCTGCGCAATGAACGCGGAATTGCAAACCAGGGCAATGTTGACGGCGCGCCTCAGGAACAAGGTCTTTGTCCTCGGCTGCGGAGCCTGGCAATCGGCATGGACGAGCAATTCCCGGAAAATCGGTTTTGAAGACGAAGCTTCGAATCCCGAAAAACCGAGCAGATTCCAAGTCCTCGACTCCATCAGTCCGGAGATCCGCCAGCGGTTCCGCGATGACGTCTGCTGGCTGGAGCCCATGAGGGCCGATGAATACGAAACGGTTTCGTCCCAGATCGCCGAAGCTCTTACGAACCCCGGAATGCGCAAAGCGTGGAACCAACTTGCCCAGCCAGCCATTGCGCGGGCAGTCGCAGGCGGACTTGGCATGCGGATCTTTGAAGAACTAATGCTCCTGGTCCTGCTCGAAGTTCCGGAGAATCCGGTCCACGAGCGTATGAAGATCCATTCACCGGACCTTCTGGTGTGACAAAGGAACAGGAAGAGCAATCACCGCGGCAGCCACTCCCGTTTCCGGTCCGTGGCTTTTCGGGTGTCAGGATTAGAGACATGAAAAAACTGAGTATAGGAAGGAAAACAATGCAAAGCGTGGAGATTCAGGTGAGTTCCATTCTCCAA
>Ga0114970_10000630_pt1 | contig 26530 bp, 47 predicted proteins | sample M_140205_XF_Meta_FD_87030 | JGI IMG/M metagenome (GOLD analysis project Ga0114970, IMG submission 87030) | Freshwater microbial communities from Lake Montjoie, Canada to study carbon cycling - M_140205_XF_MetaG | ecosystem: Environmental > Aquatic > Freshwater > Lake | place: Lake Montjoie...
AATTCGTTCGGCTGAGGCTGCAGAACTTCGCAAAGAAAAGAAGTTTGATGTGGCTGTTGCACCAACAGTAGTTAAATCAGAAGCACGCACATACGCACCACAAGCATCAACATCATTCTTGAAAGATGCTTACTCGGCACAGTTCAACAATGACTTCGCTGCACAAGGCCGTCTTGCACGACACATGCAAGAGGAACAGATTGAACGCCGTGATGTCACTTCAGCAGCTTTTGCTGGCTTGATGGTTCCACAGTTCTTGACTGATCTTGCTGCACCGTTCGCTCGTGCAGGTCGTGTAACAGCAGACCTCGCTCGCAAGCACGAATTGCCAGCACAGGGCTTGACACTTTCAATCAGCAAAGTGACCACAGGTTCAGCGACTGCACTTCAGACTGAAGGCGCAGCTGTTCAGGAAACCAACATGGATGACACGAAACTTGACTTGACTGTTAAGACTTTTGCAGGTATGCAAAATGTTTCCCGTCAAGCATTGGAGCGTGGCACAAACATTGATTCGCTTGTAATGGCTGATCTTGTTTCCTCCTACAACACGGTATTGAACACAGCAGTTGTGGCAGAACTTCTTGCTTCAGCAGGTCAAACTGTTACCTACACCGATGCTTCACCAACCGTTGCAGAGTTGTATCCAAAACTTGTTGATGCAGTTCAGAAAGTCCAAACAACTTTCTTTGCTGGACCGAATGTGATGATCATGCACCCACGCCGTTTGGCATTTATCTTGGCTGCAGTTGATGGTCAGTCACGACCATTGGCAGTTCCAACTCCATCCAGTTCAGGTCAGCCTGCATACGCCTACGGAAGTGGCGCAGTGCAGTACGGCAACTCTGGTTACAGCATCCTCGGATTGCCTGTTTACACAGATGCAACCGTAAGCGTTGTTCAAGGTTCAGGTACAGACCAAGACACGATCTACATTGGTAACACACAAGAATTGCACCTCTGGGAACAAGGTTCGGGCGAGCCAATGATGCTTCGCTTTGAGCAGCCAAAGGGCAGTGAACTTGATGTTCAAATGATTGTTTATGGATACAGTGCTTTCACAGCAAATCGTTATCCAAACGCATGGGCACAAATCAACGGAACGGGTTTGATCACACCAAGTTTCTAAGTTGATTGCAAGTCAAATAGTGATTGGGTTGCTGGTATCCTTCGGGGTGTCAGCAGCCCTTTTACATTTATGGAGTAACTATGAACAAACAAATTGAAGCACTACTTGTTGAGCGTGCAGGTTACGAAAAAAGAGGATTGAAGAATCGTGTTGCATCGGTTGATGCTGCGTTGCGTGAACTAGATTTTGATCACAAATATATGGTTGAAACAGAAATTGAAACAGCAGCTATTGAACCTGTTGTTGAGCGTGCTGTTATTAAGGCTGCCAAGAAGCGTAGAGCGTAATCTGTGGCTATCACGAACGGTTATTGCACTCTGGCAGAGGTTAAGGCTGCGCTTAGACTTACAGACAATGTGGATGACACTTTGTTGGAGAACGCTATTGAGTCTGCGTCACGGCGCATAGATGGTCACACAGGCAGATTCTTTTATCAGACGAACCAAACTGCTATCACGATGTATCCGTACAGCGAATATATGCTGTTTTTCCCTGCTGATGTTTCCTCTACTTCAGTAACAATTAAAATTGATTCCACTGCTAACGGTACTTATGCAACAACGCTAACGCAGGGTGTTGATTATATTCTTGAACCAACAGACAGAGTTCTGCAATCACGCCCATTTTTAAATGCTCGTATGGTTGGCGGCGCAACATTCCCATTGTATGTAACGCCATCTTTTCCTACAGTTCAGGTAACAGCGCAATGGGGTTGGGCTGCTATCCCTGATGATGTTAATCAGGCTTGTGTGTTGCTCGCTATGCGACAGTTTGCAAGGTTGAACGCTGCTCTTGGTGTTGTAGGTTTTGCTGATATGGCGATCACGGTTCGGGCTATTGACCCTGATGTTCGTGATCTACTTTCACCATACAAAATGTTTGGTATCGCCTAATGCCAGCCACAGTTTCACAAGTCGCTACGGGGCTTGCAGCACGATTAGGAACGATCACAGGGCTACGCACCTACACCTATCAACCCGAGCAGCTCAATCCACCTATTGCTTACCCTGTATTAAACTCTGTTGATTATCACAGGGCTTTCGGTGGTGGCGATGTCACAATGAATTGGACTGTCAGCGTGATTGTTGGCAGATATCTTGATCGCACAGCGCACGCATTACTAGATGATTTTCTTTCCTACTCTGGTAGTAAAAGTATTCGTGCTGCTTTAGAAGGCGATACTACGCTTGGTGGCGTTGCACAAACTTTAGTAGTACCATCAGGTGCAGACATTTCAAGCCTAAGTTCTGCTGATGCAGAGTTTTTGCAAATACAAGTATCTGTTACAGTTCACGCCTAAAGGAAAACTACGACCACATATAAAGTTTTGAGCGACAATTTTGTTTTAGGAAATCAGGGTGAAGTGCTAGACAGCGCACTGTTGGATGGGTGTAACATTCAGGCATTGATTGAAGGCGAACATATCGCTGAGGTTAATGCTAAGATTTCTAAACAAGTAACAAGCGAAACGGAAAAATAATCATGGCTTCAATAGTTCTCACAAATGCTTCAATCACGGTCAATGCTGTTGATCTTTCCTCGTTGTCAAACAATGTGGAAATCACATACGAAATTGAGGCTGTAGAAACAACCTCGTTTGGTGGCAACCGTTCGTTCGTTGGTGGGTTGCAAAACAACTCTGTTACCATTGAAATCATGCAGGACTTTGCTGCAACAAAAACTGAAGCAACAATTTTCCCGTTGGTAGGAACAACCACAACTCTTGTGTTCAAACCAACTGCATCCGCAACTTCTGCAACGAATCCGACCTACACGATTACAGGCGCATACTTGGCTAGTCACACGCCGATCTCGGCAGCCGTTGGTGAATTGGCAATGACTTCATTGACATTCACTGGTGGAACGCTAGTCAAAACAACTGCATAATTCATAAACAAAAACAATTAGAAGGAGACTGCAATGAAAATTGCTTTACAAGTTGAGTTCAATGACGGTACAAAAACACCTGTTGATGCTGTGTTTGCAGACTTTGTAGCGTTTGAACGCACATGGTCACGCAGCGTTGCACGCTTTGAAACAGAGATTCGTTTAACAGATTTGGCGTGGCTTGCGTGGCACAGCGAAACTCGTTGCCGTAAAACTGCATTGAAGTTTGATCCTGATTGGATTAACACTGTTACAACAGTTGAGATCCGTGAGGATGAACCGATTGTGGGTGCAGACCCAAAAGAAAGTTAGGTTCTGATTCTGCGCATTGGTCCATAGCATTTCTTGCTATTGAAACAGGCATTGCGCCTTCTGTGCTAGTTAATGAATCAGAGGAGATGTTGGAAACGATGTTTGATGTCTTAGCGAAACGGAATGAAAACGCTAGACGCAGACGGTAGTAGCATCTGTATCTATGGGAACTAAAATTGATGTTTATGGTGTTCGTGAAACACTTGCAGAGTTACGCAAGTATGAACGGGAAACATTTAATCGTATTAGTAGCGATCTAAAAACATCTGCTAAACCTGCTGCTATTGCTGTTGGTCGTGCTTTCCCTGATGAGCCGTTGCTTAACTGGCACAGTTCTGGTGATCGTAAAGGCAAAGCACGGCTACCTCCTTACAATGGTTCGTCAGCAAAAAGTAAAGTGAGAGTTGGCATTAGCACTAAGAAGCCAACTGGTATCGGTCAGCATGGTTTGATTCGTTTGCAACAGATGGATGCTGGTGGTCAAGTTTATGATACTGCTGGATCTGCAACAAAGGCTGCTCGTGGTGCTAGTGCTTCTGCTGGACAAAAGTTTATTTCTAATCTTGACAAGCGTTCTAAAGTAAAGTCATCAGGACAAAAATATCGTTCACGCATCATGTATCCTTTCACCGAAAAGAATCTGCCATTAATTGAAAAGGCTATTGAGATTTCAATTCGCAAGATTGATGGTGAAGTGCAGAAACGATTGAACGGATAAACCTATGGCAGTTGGCGTAAACATAGTAAGCACCTTTGACAGCAAAGGCATATCTCGTGCAATAAAAGATTTCCAAAAATTAGATGGTGCAGGAAACAAATCAACTTTTGCTTTAAGAACATTTGATCAGGCTGCAAGCAACGGCATTAAAAACCTTGCCAAGATGGGCGCAGCCGCAGGTATCGCTGCTGGTGCTATTGGATTTAAACTTGCTTCAGCAGCTTATGAGTCTCAGAAAGTTATGGCTCAAACAAATGCGATAATTAAGTCTACGGGTGGGGCTGCAGGTGTAACAGCAACACAAGTTAGCAAACTGTCTGAAACCCTTTCTATGCAAATTGGTGTTGATGATGAGTTGATTCAAAAGTCTGCAAACCTGTTGCTTACTTTTAAGCAGGTACAAAATCAGGTTGGTGTCAATAACAACATTTTTGATCAGGCAGTTATTTTGGCACAGGACTTAGGCAATGTGTTTGGTTCTGCCGATGCTGCAGCGATGCAATTAGGTAAAGCATTAAGTGATCCAGAAAAAGGTATTACAGCGTTACGCCGTGCAGGTATTAACTTTACTGATGCACAGAAGGAACAGATCAAAACTTTAGTGCAGTCAGGAGATGTGTTAGGCGCACAGAAGTTAATTCTTGCTGAGGTTGAATCGCAGGTTGGTGGTACGGCAGCTGCTACTGCTACAGGTTTTGACATTATGCGTGTCGCTGTAGGCAATGTGGCTGAACGGTTTGGTGAGTTGTTGTTGCCTGCGATAGAACGGTTTGCAAACTTTGTTACAAGCAAGGTTGTGCCGTATATGAATAATCTTGCTGCTGTTATTGGGCAGGATGGTATTGGTGGTGGTATCAAACTATTGGCTGGCGATTTCTTAAAACTAACAACAAACATGGGTACATTCGGAAATGTTTTACTTGGTTTGACTACAGCGTTTATTATATTTAAGGCTGTTGCTATTGCTGCTGCGATTGCACAAAACTTATTTAATGTCGCATTATTTTCTAACCCTATTGGGATAATTGTTGCATCTGTAATTGCTTTTGTTGTGGTGCTAGCAGCATTGTATTTAAAGTTTGAGGCTGTTCGCAAAGTAGTAAATATGCTTGGCGAGGTATTGAAGTTTGTAGTGATGAACGCAATCGCAGGTGTATACAACTATTTCGTAACATTCATAAATGTTGCTATTACAGGAATCAATCTTTTAATTAAGGCTGCAAACTTTTTTGGTGCAGACATTCAAGAAATCGGCAAACTTGGTTACATGGCTTTTACTGGTATTGGTTCAGCAGCGAAAGCAGCTAAAGCCGAAATATCTGGTGTGGCAGAACGCACTGGTGCGATGGCTGCTAAAGAAGGTGGCGTACAGAAAGTTGTTCAATCATTAAAGGATGTCGCTACTGCTGCTGGCTCGGGTAGTGGTGGTGCAGCGAAGGCTGTTGAAACTGCTGGCGAGAAACTAGAAAAATATATTGACAAGTTAAAGGGTTTAAGTTCGGCACAGAAGTCTGCTCGTGATGCAGATAAATCGTTGATGAAGTCACGCACTTCCCTTTCTGAAGCAACATTAAAACTTACCGATGCACAAGCATATTTTAATCAGGTCATTGCTGGTTACGGTGCTAACAGTAAGCAGGCGAAAGATCGCCAGTTGGCTTTGCGTAAAGCGCAGGGTGCTGTTGAGCAGGCTGGTTACGATGTTGAAGGTTCGGTGTTTGCTGTTACTAAAGCAGAGCAAGAGTTGGCTGATCTGCGTAAAGACCCTGAAAGTTCTGCTCAGGCGATTCGTGAAGCAGAGATCGCTCTTGCTGAAGCAAAACTTGGTGTTAAGGATGCAACTGAGTCACAGGTTGAAGCAACTGATGCGCTTACTGAAGCAGAAACATTGTTGAACGAAACTATTAACGGTGCGAAAGAAGGAAGTGATGCGTACACGGAAGCAGTAGATAAGTTAAATGATGCTAAGAAATCGCAGGCTGATGCCGAGGATTCTGTAACGGCAGCTATTGAACGCCAAACGGAAGCAGTAGATCGTTTGCGTGAAGCAGAGGAAAAGGCTCGTGAAGCACGAACAGGTGTAAAGGCTGGTGCAGCTGCTACTGCTGAAGCAGAAGTTGGCGTGGCATTACCACCTGCACCTACTACTGGTGGTTTGTTTGGTTCGTTTATGGAGGCTGTGCGTGCGTTGCATCCGAACTCTAAAGCGTTAAAATCAAGTACGCCTGTTACTCAAGCAAGAAAAGATTTTCCGAGCCTGTATGACACCTACAAAAAAGCAGGACTTGCTTTGGCACAGGGTGGCATCGTTACATCACCAACACAGATTCTCGCAGGTGAATCAGGCGCAGAAGCAATTATTCCTTTAGACAAATTGCAATCTGGTATGACAGTGAATGTCACCGTCAATGCTGGCATGGGTGCTGATGGTGCAGACATTGGGCAACAGATCATTGATGCTATTCGTAAGGCTGAACGCCGTAGTGGGAAAGTGTTTGCAGCAGCGTGAGCAGACCAACAACAACGGTAGAAGTTGTCTTTAATGAAACACCTGTGTTATCGGGTGATGCGTTCACTTTAGATAACACAACGAAAGGAGTCTTAAACAATCCTTTCTATTTGCTTGATGGGCATTTAGAGTTTCAGGATGTTACGAGTGATGTTCAAAATGTTTCTGTCTCACGAGGCAGGTCACGCCAGTTAGATCAATACTCTGCTGGTAGTGCCACAGTAGATTTCATTTCCACAACACGCAAATATGATCCGTTAAATACTGCGTCATCGTACTATCCATATGTAACACCAAGCCGATACATAAGAGTAACTACAGGTGGCATACCGATCTTTGGTGGTGTTGTAAACAGTTGGTCTTTGTCATACGAAAAATCTAATGTCAGTTACACAACAGCATCTTGTTCGGATTCTTTTTCTTTGCTTGCTAACCAAACTTTAGGTGCGTTTACACCTGATGCAGAGTTAGCAGGCGCACGAATCAACACAGTATTGAATCGCCCTGAAGTGGACTTCACATCAACTTTCGTAAGTGTTGATGCAGGAACTACAACAATGGGTGCGTTCGCTATCACGGAAGGTACTAACGCATTAAACTATTTGCGTCAGGTTGAATCAAGTGAGCAAGGGTTTTTGTTTTCTACAGCAAACGACACCTTCAAGTTCAAAGATCGTTCAACAGTATTAGCGCAAACAGGTGGCGTATCGTTTAGTGACACAGGCACACCAACATCGGGTTATATGACTTTGGATGTGGAGACTAGTGATGATCTGTTATACAACCGTGTTGTAGGTGAATCGGATGCAGGCGTAGCACAGATCGTTACAGACGCAACTTCAATCGCCGTATATGGCGTTTCTAGTTTGGAGAAAACAGATTTGCTTAACAGCACTACAGCAGAAGTTTTAGATGTCGCTAATCTTTTGCTCGCTAAATATAAAGAACCTGAAGTCCGTTATACAGGGCTATCACAAAACTTGAACGCTTTATCAGGTGCAAATCAGGTTCTTGTTTTAGGTTTGGATTTAACTGATTTGGCTACGGTCACAAAAACTTATGCAACAGGCAGCCCTGCTTCTATTACTAAGTATGTATTGGTGGAAGGTATTAACCATACGATTACGCCATCTGATCATGTGATCAGTTTTAGGTTTGCTTCCCTGTCACAAGTTGGCTTCATTTTGAACTCTGGCATTTTTGGTCTGCTAGATATAAGTTCCGTAAATTAGTTTGCTACAATCGGAGACACTATGGCGAGACAGACATTTACATCAGGACAGGTACTGACTGCAGCACAATTAACTACCCTGCAAAACAGTGTTTGGTCTGACGATGTAACAGCCGATACAACAACTGCATACACGCTTGTATTGACTGACGCAGGCAAACAAGTAACGATGTCTAATGCTTCGGCATCCACTCTGACAGTGCCACCAAATGCTTCTGTAGCGTTCGCTGTAGGTGTACGAATCCAAGTTATTCAGTTGGGTGCAGGCGCAGTCACACTTACAGCAGGCGCAGGAGTAACAGTTAGTGAGACAGGAAACAGTCTTGTGCTAGGTCAATATCAAAGCGCAATTCTTGTTAAACAAGCAACTAATACTTGGATTGTTTTGCGATCTGCCTACAATATGGACAGCGATCAAATGCTTCTCTCAACACAGATATTCGGATAAAGGAATAATCACATGGCAACATTTAGCAAACAAATCCTTAGTGGCTCAACAAACGGAACAGGCATTACCGTTGTTGCTACAGCAACAGTTGGCACAACAATTCACGCCACAGGCACAAGCGCAACAACGCTTGATGAGATTTGGCTATATGCAGCAAACATTGATTCAACTGCACGCACACTCACTATTGAGTTTGGTGGTGTGTCAGTAACAAAGGATTTGATTCAGCAAAGTATTGCTGTAACACCATCAGGTTTGGTACTTGTTTGTGCAGGTTTAATCTTGCGTGGTACAGGTTCGGCAGCTACAACTGTTACAGCGTTTGCGAGTGCTGCAAGCAAGATTGAAATCTTTGGTTTTGTAAATAGAATCACGGCGTAACTATGACTAGGTACGCACAGCGCACACTCATACAGCAAGGTTCGGTTGCCAACTGGGGTAAAGCTGCACCACAAGGTATTGGTGTAGTAAATGGTTATGGTGTTGCTTCAGGTGGTACTTCGATTACTCCTTGGACTGTAAGCAGCACAAACTACAACGGTTCGGTGTTTAACGCTGACGGAACTCTTACCGTTACTACGGCAGGTTTATTTGATTATGCAATTATCGGAGGTGGTGGAGGCGCAGGTGGTGGCAAAGGTACAGCGAGCGTACCTTCAGGTGGAGGTGGCGCAGGTGGAGGATACATCACAGGTACTGCCTATTTGACTGCTGGAACTTACGCAGTAAAAGTTGGTGCAGGTTCTGCTGGTATTGGTGGTCGCACAGAGTTTGTGAACGCTGGTGCTTGTTCAAGTATCTATCTTGTAGCAGTTGCTATCGGTGGTGGTTGTGGGCAGTCGTATGGTGGAACTGTTGGTGCAGGTGGCAACGGTGGTGGAGGTGGCAGTTATGCAATTACTGCTGGAACATCATTCAACACATGGGGTTATTCAGGTGGTGCAGGCGTGTCACTCACAGGTTCAGGTGGTGGTGGTGGTGCAGGAGGCGCAGGTGCAGCAGCATCGGGTGCTACTGGAGGAGCAGGAGGAGCAGGAGTAGTTGTAACAAACTTCGCAGGTGGTGTTTCAACAACTATCGCAGGTGGTGGTGGAGGAGGTGGTACTGCTGGTGGTGCAGGAGTAAATGGTGGTGGCAGTCGTGCAGTTGATGCCACAGGTGGAAACGGAACTGCGAACACAGGTGGAGGTGGAGGTGGCGCACACTCAACAAACGCAACCACTCGTGCAGGTGGAAATGGTGGTTCGGGCGTTGTCTATGTAAGGTGGCAGGTGTGAGCGCAACATATTTTGCACAGATAGATGAGAATAATAAAGTGACTGCTGTTGCTGTGACATCGGCAGAGTTTATGGCAGAAAACCCTGAACGCTATGAAGGCACTTGGGTAGAAACTTTTTTTGATCGTGTAGACAAACGATACGCAGGTATTGGTTTCATCTATGACCCTGTAAAAAAAGATTTTATAGAACCAACTTATCCACCTATTGTCAGGTGAAACTTCACTTTGTGAGTGGGCTGCCTCGTAGTGGTAGCACTCTATTAACAACGCTGCTATATCAAAACCCGTTGATACACACAGAAGGTTTATCGGCTTTGTGCGATGTGATGTGGCAAACACACCAATCACTAAGTAACGCACAATCTATATCTGCTAATCATCGCCAAGCGCACGCACATAAAATGGTTGCTGATTTGCCTTATCGCTATTACAGCAATGTAACTAGACCTGTCGTAATAGATAAATGTCGTGCGTGGACTGCACCCGATAATGTGCAAATGCTTAAACATTATGTGACACCACAACCAAAGATCGTTGTGCTGACTCGTGAGCCTGCCGACATCATCGCATCATTCAAATCGTTATTTGAACGCAACGGTAGAGATGATTTTGATACATCGGGAATGGCTGACGAGTTCAATCGCAATATGCTTTCAACACAAATGGCAAAAGATGCTAATGATCCTGAAACATTTTTGTTTGTTGAGTTTGAAAACTTGATTAGCAACACCCAAAGCGAAATGAATCGCATCTATGAGTTCTTAAACATTGAACCTTACTTACATGACTTGGCTAATATCGTGACTATGAATCCCGAAAATGACTCTGTGTATGGGCTGCAAGGTATGCACGATGTTCGGCGCACGATAGGCAAACGAGATGAGGTCTAGTAGTTGGTTTATTTTTGCGCCTGTAGCAATCTTGGCGTTGTTCGCACCTTCTGCTAACGCTGAACCGATAGCAGGACTACAAACCACCTACTACACGATTGACTCTGTACCACCTACACGGGCAGACAACATCTATACCGAATGTGGTAGTGAAGTGGAAAACAATATTAACCGTTCGTATGACGGTGAACCATTTTTAGATTGCACTAACGATTTGTTTATGGTGCATATGACAGGGTTTATTACAATCCCCGAACACAACACGATTGAGTTTTGGTTGGCTTCTGATGACGGTGGCACAATTAACATTGATGGTAATGAGTGGGGCAACTGGTCTGATCAGGGCTGCTCTTGGATGGAGTCAGGACAGATAGACATTAGTGCAGGGAGTCAGTCACTTGATTTGTGGATGTACGAAAATGGTGGTAGCACTTGTTTAATGTTGGCTTGGAATATCAACGATCAGGGATTTCAGATTGTGCCTGATGAAGCATTTACAACTACAGGTATTCCAACGGATACCACTACAACCGTTCTAAATACAACTACAACTATTCAGGAGACAACAACAACATGGGAAACGACAACAACATCCACGACAACGACAACGACCACTTCTACTATTGCACCCTCCACGACTGTGCCTGTAACACCAAACTTGACTACTACGACACTTCAAACAACTACAAGCGTGGCTGCGATTTTAGAAACGACTTTGCCCACCAGCCAATTAACAACACCTGCAACGATGCTTTTAGTGGAGTATCCAACAACCACAATCCTGCTAGAACCACCAACGACATTTCCTGAACCTCCCATTGAAGTAGTAGCAGCTTTGCCAAACACTACTGTTCAGCCAACTTATACGCTACCGTTTGTCATACCAGACACCATTCCTGACACGCTCGTAGAGCCTCCTGTGAGCCTTCCTAACGCCACAGAAACGCCTGACACGGTAAACCTACCTTCCACAACTTTCCCTGCTGATACGCCACTGTTGCCTGCTTTGTCTGACGCAGAGTTTGAGGCTGTCTTAGACGATCTGAAAGGTGCGTTACCTGATGAGGTAACAGCCATTGTGACTACATTGCTCACTACAGAAGTCACGAGCGAGCAGGCTGTGCAAGTTGTTTCTAGTTCTGAAGTGTTGGCAGTTATTTCTGGTGAGCAAGCAGAACAACTTTTTGATGCTGTAGATGAAAGTGCTTTAACAGTTGAACAGCAGATAGACATTGTTGCAGCCGTACAAGATGCACCAACAGAAGTAAAAGAAGCGTTTGAAAATCAGATCAATATCTTTGGTGGTGAAGGCTTTAATGATTATGTGCCTGTTGATTCCAATGTGTCTGTGGCTGTTAGACGCACAATCATTGTGGGTACTACAATCCTTGTGGCAATGCCATCACCAGTAGTCAGGCGCAATCGTGTATGAAAAACTATCTTGTAGAAAATGTTTGGGTATGGGCTGGCACAGGATTAGTGCTGCTTACTCTTTCGGGAACTACTTTGCGACAGGCGTTATACATAACTTGTTTAACGGTAGTGGTACATTCGTTTGCAACATTTCTAAAGAAAGGCGATGATCAATGAAAAAGGTTCAAGATATTGGAGGCAGAATTGTTGCCTTGTTTCTCACTAATGCTCTAGGTGTTATTACTGGTGCTGCTGTTATCGCACCAGATTTAGAGGTGTGGAAGTCTGCGTGTATCGCTGGTGCTGTATCGGTGTTCAAAGTTGTTGAATCACTTGCTAAAGCATCTATTGATGGCACACTTTCCAAAGATGAAATTGATGCAGCGTTTGGTGCTACACCAAAAAAGATCGCAAGCAAAAGAGCTGCTGTTAAATGAAGCGTGTTTACACAGGCAACAAAGATGGTGCAGCTGCAGGTGAACATCCACAACTAACTGCGTTAATGAAAGAATTGTTTAAGGCTTACAGTCCTGCGCTCTGGAACAATGGTTCATTCGGTGTAAGAAATATGCGTGGCAAAGAATCACTTTCGGTTCACGCAACTGGTAGGGCGTGCGATATTTCGTGGCGCAATATGGGTGATGGTAAGCGTGGTGTTGCTAAGGGTGGTCGCAAGTATGCGACAGAGGCAATGGATTATTTAGTGAAGCACGCCGATGAGTTAGGTATAGAAATGATCATTGATTACTTTCCTGCGCCTCACGGTAGGGCTGCCAAGTGTGATCGTGATATGGCATGGCAAAAATATACGAAGCCAACTGTTCACGGTGCGCCTACGGGAGACTGGTTTCACACGGAAGTAGATGGAAAGAAATCATCTGAACAGGTGAAAGCAGTTTTTGTTGCTAATCCTCCTACTGCTGTAGTCATTGAGGCATAAATGGACATGGGGTTAGCTGCTATTTTGGTTGCTTTAATTACAACTGTTGGTGGCATTGTTGTCGGTTTTATGCAATCCTTTAAGAAGGAAACATTAAGCACACGAGTAGAGAACAGAACCGATCACGCAGTTGTTCAGGCACAGTTAAGGATGTTGCACAAAAGCGTGGACAGGGTTGGTGATAGGTTGGAATTACATATTGACGGACACAGAGAAGGTGGCTATGGGAAAACTGTTGGAGCAAATCCAAACTGAGAAACCTAAGAGTGCTGGTGGTAAGCCACGCATACAAATAATTCTTGATGAGATGAGTTCTGAAGATCGTGATGATCTTTTGCAAGCGTTACTAGATACCACTATTCAAACGATGGTCATTCGTAATGTGTTGGCACAGCGTGGAGACAAGTTAAGTCATTCAACTGTTTCTCGTTTCCGAAAGGATTTGGCTAATGGCATTGCGTGATGAGATAGAGCAAGCCAAAGTTACAGAGATTGATGTTGATGTTGTTCGTGTACGCAAGCAACGAGATCAGTTAGCGAACCAGAACGCACGACTACTTACAAAGGTTGAGGAACTAGAACGCACTTTATCTGTGGTTGATATGGCTGAGGGTACAGCGATACAGCCGCCGTTGTGGCTTGCACCTGTAAAACCTAAAAGCAGTGCAGGCACTCTTGTTGTCATGTTGTCGGATACACACTTTGATGAAGTGGTCAACCCTGATGAGATGGAAGGTTTAAACGCTTACAACCGTGAGATTGCTGTGATGCGTTTAGAGCGTTGGACACAGAATGTAATCAAGATGGCACGCCATTATTTGTCTGGTGTTTCTTATGATGGTGTTGTAATCATTTTAGGTGGAGACATTTTTACGGGAGACATCCACGAAGAATTAGCACTTACTAACGAGGACACGATGATCGGTTCATTATTGTTTTGGTCTGAACAAGTAGCAGCTGCAATCCAACTATTAACAGATGAGTTTAAGAAATGTCATGTGGTTTCTGTGGTAGGTAATCACGGCCGTACTACACGCAAGCCTCGTATGAAGCAGCGTGTCAGAACGAACTTTGATTGGCTGATAGCAAAAATGATTGAACGTCATTTTACAAAAGATAAACGGGTGACATTTAGTATCCCTGAATCTGCTGATGCGTTAATAAACATTTATCAGCACGGACATCTCATTACACATGGCGATCAAGTGTCAGGTGGTTCAGGTTGGGGTGGAATCTACTCACCGATTATGCGTATGCGATCACGAAAAGAAGCACGCTATCTAGCAACAGGAAAATCGTTTCAAACAATGTGGCTCGGTCACTGGCATCAATACATTTCTACACCCAAGATGGTTGTTAATGGAACGATGAAAGGTTTTGATGAGTACGCATTGTTGATGGGTTTTGGTTACGAGCAGCCACAGCAAGCGTTGGCTTTAGTAACACCTGAAAAAAACATTACGATTCAAGCACCTGTATTTTTTGTTGATCGCAAAAAGGAGAACTGGTAATGATGACGATCGTAGAAGTAATTTGGCATGACGCACACGCAGATACATCTAATTGGATTGAGTTAGATGAAATTGATTCTGAACCATGTGTTGTTACTTCTATAGGTATTTTGTTGCCTGATGCAAAACCTAATCACATTGTTTTAACACAGTCACAAAATAGTTTTAATCAAATTGATTGTGTGCTTTCTATTCCTGTTGGCATGGTGCAAAGTATGAGGGCGATCACTCTTTGTTAGTGGACTCAACAAGGTTTCATCTGTAATGTTTTTGTGTTGCGCTATGTTCTCCTTCTCCGTAGCGCAACAATGGGTTGAGCAGCCCTGTTCTTATCAAATGGGGCTGCTCCCTATATTGTTTAAAAACAGTCAAATATTTTTTTAATTTTTTTTATTTCCGTTCCAGCATTAGGTTTGATTGCGTATTTTTAGATAGTTGGTAATTCAATGGTTTGACAATCTGCTATACTGTGTATATCGGATAAAAACAACCGATAGCCCTGAGGAGGGAATTATGAAAAAGCCAAGAGAGTTCAAGAAAGGTAATTGCGAAATCTGTTTTAAAAAAGCAGAACTGCAAAGACCGATAAACAGTTTCAATGCGTGGTGTTGTTTGCCTTGTTTAGAAACAATGAATGAAAGATCAGCAGCAAGAAGTCGTGCTGACAACCTGTTTGGAAATAACTTTCGTAAATAAACATTACGAAGCCAGCAACCAACCGATGACCCTGAGGAGGGATTATGACAAAGCAAGTCAGATGGAAGTGTGCAATCTGTAGTAACGGATTACTTGCACCAACTAAACCAAGAAAGAATGATGTGCGCAGATATTGTTTGCCCTGTTCAGCAGCAACAGGAAAACTTGTTGAACGCATTTCACCAACACTAGAAAAGCAGCGTGCAACTAAAACAGTGCAACGCAAAGTAAAGACACAGAAAAAAAATGCGAAGGTCAGCGTCAGCAAAAAAGTAAGCCGTGAGAAAGTATCAGCAGTAAACAAGAGACAAGCAATGATAGAGAAAGAAGGTCAGCGCATCTGGAAGTTGATGGCAGCTTGGCACAAGGGCAAGCCGATGCCAAAGATACAAATCAAAGATGCACGCAATGAGCGTGGACACGGCTGGTCAAATTGTCGCAACCTTATTCAAGTCAATATCAGACCGAATCAAACAGAACGAGGAAGCAAGTGGGCTTGGTATGTGTTAGCACATGAACTTGCGCATTGCGCTTGCCCACCGATTTACAAGGAAGGTGCAACAGACATAGATTTTAAAACAGATGTGCATCACAAAGAGTTTTACAAAGCGTTAAAGCACGCTTGCGAGAAGCGTTGGAAGGTGTCAGTTTCATTTGCTGAAGTGCGTGGTGAACAATACGGTTACGCAGTTGATCACATCATTGAGGCGCAGGTGTTAAAAGAAGTGCAGTTCAAGGTTGCGAGTATTCGCTAGAACCCTGAATGGTATGGGAAAACAAAAGACTTTACATTTGAATGTGGTCGCTGTATAATTGAGTTATCAAGTTAAACAAAACCCTGAGGAGGGAAATCATGGAAGCAGAAAAGAAGTTTAAGCACCATCTGATACGAAAACAAAATCCAAGTAGAGGAATAAAACTTATTCAGAAGTTTAAGTTCAATGATTTTGTTGCAGCCCAAACAGAATGTGATCGGTTAAACGAAATAGCAAAAGAAGTTAACCCAGAGTTTTACTTCATCATCATCACGAAGGAGGAAACAAAATGAATGCAGTAGATCAGGTTGCACAAGCAATCGCAACATACGGCAGACCACTCTGGGCTGCACATATCTCGTATGAGACACGACAACAAGTACCAACAAAAGTAATTGGGGAACTACTAGCCGATGCACATCGCTCACCAGACAGCGTGACACGAGCAGACCTTTACAGTGATCTGAAAGCGTGGTGCGCCAGCAATGTATTTGCCGAAGTCACCGTTCAGCTGCTCGCCACCGTTTCTGGATTATCTAAACCTTCTGTACGAAAGTTCATTGATGATCACGGCGATATGTTTAAAAAGATTACGAAGCGCACTTGGGAAGTACGAGATCCAAAGTCAGATCGGGCGTTGGACAAAAAATAACCCTGTTACACCCCCGAGTAATAGTTAGATCAGACAACAACAAAGAAAGAAGGAACAGATGAAGGTACTAGCAAAAGAAAAGCACGGCAGCAAAGAGTGGTTGCTGGCACGCTGGAAAGATGAGAACGGTAACTGCGTGTTCGGTGCGTCAGACATACCAATCCTGATGGCAGCCAGCCCATATAAAACTCGTGCAGAGTTGTTCGCAGACAAACTTAACGAACCAGTTGAGCAGCCTTCAAACGCAGTGTTTGATCGTGGCAACATTCTTGAATCGCCATTGATTATCAACGCATCAAATAAGTTGGGCAAAGAAATCTTTACCCCTGAAGTCATCTATCGTGACGGGCGTTTGTCAATTAGTCTTGACGGTGTAGATAACGAACAGCAGCCAACAGTTGTTGTAGAAGCAAAGACAACTACTCGTTACAGCATTTATGATTCAGGTGATCTGCCTGATGAATGGTTGTGGCAAGGTTGGGCACAGCAAGCCGTGTTAGATGTACCTGTATGGTTCAGCGTGTTAGATCGTGACTTGCGTTTAAGTGTTGTTGAGCTGCCAGACAATCCGTTAGCGATTGACAGTCTGATTACTGAAGCAAACATTTTTGGTGAATGGGTTGATAGCAACACTCCACCATTAGACGAGATCAACAATTTCTCTGCTGATGACATTGCATGCATCTTTAAAGTGGAACCAACCACTATTGATCTAACTATTGAGGCTGGAGAATGGGTGTTGCAGTTAGAGGAAGCCCGTGCGATGGCGAAGCAGGCAGCAGAGTTGGAAACAAAAGCCAAAGATGCTTTAGCGCAAATGTTGTTGGGCAACGAGATCGGTATGTTGCACGGTCAGCAAATAGTTTCGTGGAAACAACAAGCAGGAAAAGAATCGTTAGATGCTACGAGACTTAAACAAGAACACCCAATGTTATTTAAGCAATACACCAAGCAAGGAAACCCATACCGTGTGATGAGAACACACAGAAAGAAGGTTAAGTAATGAATGAGGAATTAGATACACAACTGTTGAAAGCAGTATTGGAGCAGTACGCAATACCTGATCCAAAGATTGTTGGAACTATTCCACGCAACGGAATCAACTTGGCTTATGTGAGTCACGCAGACATCACAAAAATCCTAATTGAGATTGATCCGAACTGGAACTGGCAGCCTGTTGCTTGGGATAACGGCAGACCTGCTATTCATATTGAGAACGGAACAGCAACTATGTGGGCAACGCTTACGCTGCTTGGCAAATCTTTGTTGGGTGTTGGTTCGGTTCGTGCCGATAAACAAGACTTGGACAAAGAACTTGTTGGAGACTTCTTGCGTAACGCAAGTATGCGCTTTGGTATCGCATTGAGTCTCTGGTCTAAACAAGACTGGTCAGACAACACAACGATTGTTCGCACATCAGAAGTAAAGCGTTCAATACAAAATCATCCAGCGTCACAACCTGATGATCGTGAAATTACACCTGCTGAAGTAGCAGAAATCTTTGGTGGTGCAGTTCTAACTGAAGCAGTTATTACACCGATTAAAGCAGCTGCATCGGCAGGAACCATCAGCGATAAACAAAAAGGTTTGATCAGCAAACTTGCAAAAGAAAAAGTTGATGGTGATGTAACACCGATCTTGAAACAGCAGTTTAAAAAATTATCGGTAAACGAACTGACCACTAAAGAAGGTTCAGCACTTATTAAACTTTTAATGGAAGCCAAAGTTGGCAGCCCCGTGATTGTTAATGATGAGGAACCATTCTGAAGCGTGATCATTGGCGTGAAGATGCGTTGTGTTTAGGACTAGATTCAAAAGTTTTCTTTCCTGAATACAACGCATTTGAATCTCGTTGGGATGCAGCCAAAACAATTTGTGCGTGCTGTCCTGTACGCAAGCAATGTTTGGATTTAGTTATCGGGTTAGATGAGGACTGTGATCGTTGGGGAGTGTTCGGTGGTATGACACCAGCACAACGCAGAGTTTATCGTGACGAATTAAGGAGAAGCAAATGAAATCTATCGGGCAGCCGTTGGCTGATTGTGATTGTGTGATACAAAAAATTGTTAAAGAAACTAGATGTGGAAAAACGGAGGACGATGATGAATAAAAAACTTAAAGTATTAAATCTGTATGCAGGCATCGGTGGGAATCGTAAACTTTGGGGAACAGATTGCGAAGTAACTGCTGTTGAATATGATGAAAATATTGCAAAGGTTTATGAAGATTATTTTTCAACAGACAAAGTTGTGGTTGCTGATGCTCACGAATACTTACTTAATCACTTTGCTGAGTTTGATTTTATTTGGTCATCACCACCATGTCAAAGTCATAGCAGCTTTAGACAAAACATTGGTGTTCGTTTTCGTGGAGTAAAACCTATTTATCCTGACATGAACTTGTGGCAAGAAATAGTTTTTTTGCAATACAACTTTACTGGTGAATGGGTAGTTGAAAATGTTAAACCGTATTACACGCCTTTCATATCGCCAACCATTGCATTGCAGCGACATTATTTTTGGTCTAACTTGCAGATTCCAAATATGCAATTTAAAAAAGATTTGCTTAGATCAGCGCAAATACCACAACTTGAGGAACTACATGGTTACGACTTAAGTAAATATAAATTGCCTAATAAGCGACAGGTTCTACGCAACTGTGTTGCACCAGAAGTTGGTCTATATGTTTTTCAACAAGTAACTAAAACAAAGGAGAATAATAATGAGTAGGTACAACAGTAATTGGGGCAGCCACGATCAGTTACAGGAATTAAGAAAAGCAAACATGGTGTTACATCGTGACTTAGATGCAACAAAAAAATTGTTGTCAGACACTTTGCAAGATTTAGCACAAGCACAAGATGAGTTAGTGCTGGCACTTGAAGCGTTAGCAAGAGTTGGAAATTGATAAATGAAAATAGAAATAGATTCATCGTTTGATGGTTCAGGTATAAATCGTAAAGGCGAATGTGAAGGCAATCAACAGAAATGTAATCTTGATGGTTGCCCTAAGTTTGGAACATTAGGCAGGGCTGCTCGTGACGGCTTACGCCGTGTTAAAGGTTGCAGTGATCCAACTGCAAGAGGTAAACGCAACCGATCTAAGGGTGACAGCAAAGCCCGTATCGCACGCAAGAAACTTGGCTTGGCTGCTACAGGCAACGCAGGAACACGCCACGAGGAGCATTGGGGTGGAATGTTTAGAGTGGAGGTGAAGGCTGGCGCACAGATTAACGCTATCTGGACACGCTTTAGAGACGCTAGAACGCAATCTAATGCTTCTAAAGCGTTGGGAGATATTAGACCGTTTGCGATGATTGCTATGCCTGACGGTACATCAGAGGGCATAGTGTTGATGTCGTTAGATGAGTTCGCAGAGTTGTGTGCGCTGCTGTGAGCAAAGTTTTTTCAGAGGAGCATTACAACGCAGACGATAACGCTAAACATCAAGTTATTGAGTGGTTGGTTGCACAAGGTTTTATGGCGTGGGTTAATCCAGATCAGTACGGCATTGATGTTCAGGGTGTGCGTAACGGCAGCTGCTACGAGTTTGAGGTGGAAGTAAAACACAACTGGTCTGGTACAACTTTTCCGTTTGACACAATTCATTTTTCTAATCGGAAACGCAAGTTTGCAACAGCAGACAAATTAACTTGGTTTGTGATGTTAAACGATGAGCGCACACACGCTTTGTTGATCTGTGGGGAAACTTTTTTGGCTGCACCCTTAGTTACAAAGGACACTATTTATACTGAAGCAGAACAGTTTGTATCAATTCCTGTTAATCAAGGTAGGTTAATTCAACTGAAGGAGGGTATGTGACACCGTTACACATTGATCAGATGATTGACAAGATTTGTGGGATGTTCCCAACTGTTCCTGTTCCACGAAACGGTATGAAAGCAGCTTGGGGAGCAGACAAGTTTTTGCATAGCGTTACGGTTGAGCAGGGTAGACAGGTAATGGAACTTGTAGAAAAACATAACACTGTTCCTTCCTTGCCTGAATTAAAAGTTATGTTGCGTTCTATAATAAAAAAAGATGACAACGAAAAACCTGTGTGCGAGATTTGTAATGGCACTGGTTGGGATGACGGGATGAGAATTGTAGATGGTGTTGTTGTGCAGCAGCGTTACACAAGTCTTGATATGCGTGGGAATGTTTGCACAACAGTTACGGAGTGTGAGTGTAGGAAATAAGTTTTTAACAATCGGCTAGTTGCATAGACCTAAACCTGTCGCAAGGTAGTTGGATGACCTGTGGTAACACAGTTAGATCACCATGCGCTTAATCATGCAACACGAAATGATTTACGCAAGATGGTGAAGCGCAGCGTAATAAAATAAATAGGGTGTTGGAGTGTGGCATACCAACGGGGGGGCATTACATCTCTGCCTCTGCTCTGATCTGAACATAAAATATATATTTTGTATGCGCTTCAAGGAACAAGTGTTAGAGTGAAAGCACACGCCGAAGTAGGCGAACGAGGCTTGCAGCCAATCCAAGTTCCATGAGAAGGACTTACGATGAACGGAGTAATTATGAAAAAGATTTTTATTTGTATTGTGGCATTAAGTTTAGGGTTTACAAATGTTTCGGTTGTTAGTGCGAAGCGTGTTCCTAAAGTTAATTGTCCGAATGTGTGGAAACTTACAACTGATGCTGGTTGGTTGGCTGCTGATGTTTTAATTGGTGATCGGATTGCGTTTCGTGAGTCACGCTGTAATCATTTAGCGCACAACAAACTTGACCCTGTGACTGTTGATGGTGTTAAAGGTTCGCTTGGTTTGTTTCAGATTAATCTTTTTTGGATTAGTAAAACAAGTTCGTATCCGAAAGGTTTTTTGCAAACTGTTTTAAAGCGTGATCTTGTTCCAGCAGATTTGTTTGTTCCAGAAATCAATGTGGCAGCTGCTGAAGCGATTATTAAATACAATCGGGGTAACGGTGGCTGTGGCTGGCAAGCGTGGAATGGCTGCTGATTTAAAATAAAGTTTTAAGAAAGTTATGAAATCCGTATTAGCACTGGTTTTTAGCAGGTTAAAAGGTTGGCAAGTTTGCTGTAAATAGGTAATACTTGATTTATCAGCCAAACGGTTGGTAGAAGCCCTGAGGAGGGAATTATGAAAACAGCAAGATTTAAGCAGCCAACAAAGGTTGGTATAGCACGCACACTTAATGATGCGTGGTGCACCAAAGCAGGTTGGAACCCATCCAGCATGGTACGGGGATATGGATCAGTCACTTCTGGTTGGGTGTCTACACAGTTAGAAAACGGTGATTTCAAAATTGAATACAAGGTTTCAATGGGAACTTACAACGGCGTAGACAATGTCGGTTTAACTGACGAGGAAAGAATAGAACGCCACGAACGCTGCACAAAAAACTTTATCAACCAGTTGGAGACTTACACAAAAGTTTTAATCGCAAAAGGCTACAACGCATACTCTTTTACAAAAATGGTTGATTCAAAGATTGCTTCTGGAGATTTTAGCAACAGGACTTACAAGCCTTGCCAAGATGTTGAAGGTTTCGTAACAGTAAAAAACGAGGAGACAAAATGAAACTGTTAGCAGCTAAAGAGTGGAACAAAATGTTTTACGAGAACGGACAGAAGTACCGAATCCAAGTCAGATCAGAGTTGGTGTATCGTGACGGAAACAGCAACGCATATTTCTCTATCGGTGGAGACATCTTTAGACACGCAAAGAACGGAAGGAAAGTTTGGGAGATGGGTGGTTGCATCCACGAGGAGATCGTTAAACACTTCCCACAACTTCAACCACTTGTTGATATGCACTTGGCTGACGAGGATGGTGTGCCTATGCACGCTTACGCAAATGCAGCCTATTGGGCAGGACACACAAGATGGGAAAAGGACAGCGACACCCTCGCCAAACATTTACGGGTCACTAAAGATCAAGCCAACGAAATGACAACATACATAAACCACCACTACGGTGAGTTTGACAAAATCACAACAGCCGAAAACGCTTGGAAAAATACTTGCCAAGACTTTGATTTGCCAGACGGTTGGTTAAAACAAGCACTAGAGGCAAGGGCAATGCTAAACCAGATGGAGGCAGCACAATGAATTATCCGATCTACGAAATTAACGGTGTAAAAACATATCGGACACCAAGACATTTACGCACACTTAGAGATGTCGCTTGTCGGTCTTGCGCAAAACCAGTATCAATGGAAACTAAAGTTTGCGAAAGTTGTGGTTACCAATTCCAAACAGAGGAGAACAGCAAATGAATTGTAAAAACTGTGAGCATGAACTAACAGCAGTTGCAGAGATGGACGAGTATGAACTTTGCCATCACTGTTACTGCAAAATAATGGATACAACAAACAACAACAGAGGAGAACAGCAAATGAAAATCACAAACCAAACAGTAGAAAACATTGAGTTAATCACTACAGGCGAAACAGCCTTGTTTGAAATTAACTTAGTGATTGCAATGGAAATGTACGATTCAGAAACTGATGAAGGTGCGCTTAGTTGGCTTACCAATCTGCTTACGCTTGCAGCTGCAGGACACGACATCAAATCAGGCGCACAAGAGTTTATGCGTTGTGCGATAACCTTAAACGAAAGCCAAGTTCACCTATGCAAAGTAGAACGGGTCACAGCATGAAACAATCACCGTTTGACAAATGGCTTACAACACAAGATGAGCAGCCAATGCACTTCGTATTTAATACCCCTAACGACGATTACGATTGGTCGGTAGATTATTCTGTTATTGACGGGTTATGTGCAAATTGCGACACTGCGATAGGCATTGACTCTAACGGTGGGAGGTCAACAAATTATTGGCAAATAGATATTAATGAAGAACAAATTTTGTGCGATGAGTGTTTTAACAAAACAGGAGAAACAGCATGAACCCATTTATAGACAACCCTCCATTGGTAGTTTTTGTCTCTATGACAATCGGACTTTACGCAGGCAAATATATTGGAATCATTGATGGCAGACAGCGTGAACAAAAAGCCCAAGCAGCACGCAACCGTATCCAAAAAGAACTGCGTTGGGAACGCCAAAACCGTAAGGTAAAGTAAGAGCGCACCAATGGCAAGCAGCGCAACCCCACTTCACCCTCCTCGGTTAGAGGGTTAGCCCACCTGCGATGGTGGCATTGGTACTAGATATGGAGAACACTTATGACTGTGAAAGATTTAGAAGCTGCTGTAGCGTTTCTACGCAAGATAACAGTAGGACAAATGGAAGTGGACTTATTAGTTCAAACCGTAGAAGCATTAGAAACAGAAATTAAGAAAAGGAGAACTAAAAAATGAGTGAATCAACAGCAGCTGAATTAGCACATTGGCAGGCACGATGCGATGAAATGCAAGTAGCGTTAGAGCGTGTTCGTGAGGAACGAGATGATTTGCGCACTAACAACGATGCGCTTACCATTGCCTACGCCAAGATCGCTAACGAAGTTACACAACTGCGATCTGTCGTAAGTCGTATTCAAGTAGCAATGTCACAGGGTCAAGAACTCTGATGGAACTATTTGATTTAGAACCAAAGTTCATAACCATTCTCGCTGATGATGACGGATACAGCAGATGGAAAGTTACATTACGCAACTTTGATACAGGCGATAAACCGATTGATCTGCTTGTAATGATGGATGCTGATGGTGGAATGGCGTTAGCAACACGCCCACCACACGATACTTCTTGCACTTGGTCTCCACCAGTATTCCCTGCAAGATCATGAAAGTTGTTTGCAACAAATGTCAAGCAACAGTTGAATGGAATCCTGAACAGACTGTTGGCTGCCTATGCGACAGCGATTCCCCAACATGGATTTGCATCACCCGAACAAAACAATTCGTACACATGAGTCACGCTAACTACACAACAGAGGAAAACTAACGATGAGTCACAGAATAGAAGTTGTAATTGATGAACAAGTAGTAGATGCAATTTATTACTGTTCCGATGCTTGCGCTAAAACAGATAAAAACTATGAAGGGTGGAATGGTTGCAACGATGTATATCAACCTGAAACTTGTGTATGTGGCGAGCGTCTTGGCTGGTATCGCTGGAATTACGAAACTAAAAATCAAGAGTATGTTGATTCAAAAGATAAAAATTGGGGGATACTTTAATGAGCGCAATAGAAACAGAAACGATTGATATTGATACGGTGCATCCACATCCACGCAATGTCCGACAAGGAGACATCGGTGCTATCAGTCAATCATTAAAAGCGCATGGACAATACAGACCGATCACATACCAAAAATCTACGGGCAGAATCCTTGCAGGCAACCACACTTGGAAAGCAGCCAAGGCATTAGGTTGGACAAAAATTGTTGCATCAGCAAAAGTTTGTGATGACGATGAAGCAATAAGAATCCTGATAGCAGACAACCGAACGAGCGATCTAGCAGACTATGACGATGCAGGATTAGCAGAACTATTAAAAGAACTAGCCGATACGACTACAGGACTAGAAGGAACACTATTTGACGGTGATGCTTTAGATCAGCTGCTAAACGATCTCGGCGAATACACACCAGCAGACGATATAGAAAACATATACAGCCAAGCAGTAAAAGTTCCACAATACGAAATCGTTGGTGATGAACCAAAACTTAAAGAACTATTTAATAATGATCGCACACAACAACTACAAAAAGAAATTAACCAATCAAACATCCCAGACGATATAAAACAATTCTTAGTAACAGCATCAATGAGGCACACAGTATTTGATTACTCAAAAATCGCTGAGTTCTACCCTCATCAAACACCTGAAATACAAAAACTGATGGAACAATCGGTACTAATAATCATTGACGCTAACGATGCCATCGCTAACGGATATGCAGTATTCGCACAAACCATTGACGAACTAGAACAACTGGATAATGAAGATGCGTGATAAGAAAAACTTTGCTGTATTCATCCTCACACACGGCAGACCAAACGAAGTAGTCACCTACACGACCCTGCGCAAGCGTGGATACACAGGAAAAATCTATATCATCATTGACAACGAGGACAAAACAGCAGATCAATACAGAGCCAAGTTTGGTAAAGAAGTAATCCAATTTGATAAAGCTGCTATCGGAGAAACATTTGACATAGCAGACACAGGCAAAGATAGACGAGCAACAGTATTTGCAAGGAACGCATCATTTGAAATAGCCCGTGATCTAGGGCTTGACTACTTCATGCAACTAGACGATGACTACACAACATTCGGCTATCGCTTCGTTAAAGATGACGCACTTAAATACACCCAAATAAAATCAATGGATTTAGTCCTAGAAGCAATGATCACCTTCTTAGAGGACACAGGATCACTAACATTCGCTATGTCACAAGGAGGTGATTGGATTGGTGGTGCAAGCGATAAGAAACCAAAGAAACCATTGTTCCGTAAGGCCATGAACTCATTTATATTCCGAACCGATAAACCAACCACCTTTATCGGGCGAATGAATGACGATGTAAACACCTACATTATGAACGGCATACGAGGCGAGCTGCTATTCACTACCACGAAACTTATGCTGACCCAACCAGTAACACAAGGTGGGTCAGGTGGAATGACAGAGATGTACCTAGACACAGGAACATATATGAAATCCATGTACACAGTAATGATGGCACCATCCTGCGTAACAGTACGCAACATGGGAACAACACACAAACGATTACATCACTCAGTTAAATGGAACAACACCGTACCCAAGATCATCAGCGACAAACACCGTAAACCATGCCCATTAAACGACCCTGCCTAACCTGTCGCACACTTACTACGAACACACCACGATGCGACACCTGCCAAGCAACATGGAACAGAGCGCACCCTAAACCAGATAGACCACACTACAAAGGCGAATATAAACGCAAAGCAAAACACATACGAGACACAGCCATCGCCTGCTGGATATGTGGACAAGGTAAGCGACCTAATGACCCATTTACAGCCGATCACCTAATACCAGCCGACCCCTACAGCCCACTAGCAGCTGCTCATAGATCATGCAACAGCCGTAGAGGCAACAAGCCAATACAACCCCAATAAACCCCCCACCACACCCATCAGGAACGATTCAGAGCCACAGAAAGCACCCCACCCTCCCCCTACACCCTTTTTTCTATAACCCTTACAAGCAATAC
>Ga0114970_10000631_pt1 | contig 26498 bp, 26 predicted proteins | sample M_140205_XF_Meta_FD_87030 | JGI IMG/M metagenome (GOLD analysis project Ga0114970, IMG submission 87030) | Freshwater microbial communities from Lake Montjoie, Canada to study carbon cycling - M_140205_XF_MetaG | ecosystem: Environmental > Aquatic > Freshwater > Lake | place: Lake Montjoie...
CGAGATCGCGCAGGCCTCGCGCTGCTTCTCGCTGGCCCACTGCACATACTCGCGCGCGGCCTTGGAGGCGCGCATGATGGTGTCGTGGTCGCCGTGCAGCTCGATGCCGAAGCCCACCACCGGCTTGCCGGTGGTCTTGATGCCGTCGACCACCTTCTGCGTCCAGCCGTCCTCGATGCCGATCACCACCACCGCCGCAACATTGGGGTTGCACCCGGTTCCGATCAGCGTGCGGAAATGCAGGTCGAGGTCGGCGCCGAACTGCAGCCGGCCGTAAGGATGCGGTATCGCCATCGCGCCCTTGATGTTGTGGGCCACCGCCTCTGCGGCCGCGTTGGACAGGTCGTCCAGCGGCAGGATGATCACATGGTTGCGGATACCCACGCGCCCGTTTTCACGGCGGTAGCCCAGGAAGCTGCTATCTTTGCTGACGATGGACATGCGGTTCTTTCAGATGGAATGTGTAGGGAGCCGGTCGATCACCAGCGCTTGGTCTTGATGTTGTGCACATGCGCGTGCTCGCCGGTCTTGATCGGCGCCACCACCTTGCCCATGTCGATGCCGTACTTCCACACCGTGTCGCCTACCGCCATGTCCTTGAGAGCAACCTTGTGGCCGATCGGTATGTCCTGGCCCGCCGTCACCTCGACCATCCGGTCCTCGTCCATGATCCACCCGGTCATCGCAGCGCCTGCGCACACGCCCTCCACCACCACAACCGCCACCGTGTCTTTGGCGTCGTGCAATACAAAATGAATCATCTTCTCTCCTAGCCTTAAGGGTATTTTGAATACGCCGCGATTTTACGGCTCACGGCGGCAGTTACCCGCAACCTCTGGTCGCTGCGGTGGCAAAATTCCTCAGCCGGCTTCGAGGGCGCAGCGCATCGACCGCGTAGCCACCTCCTCGAGCCACCCGAGGTCGACGTCTTGGTGCGCTTCGCAGATGAACCAGGGTTCGCGCGAGTCGGGCTCGAGCATTACGCCGTTCTCGATCAGTTGCCAGGCAAAGCGCTGATACAGCGCGGTATTGCTCAGGCGCCAGTCCCGATAGTTGGCAGGAACGCGGGGCGTGAAATGGATGCCGAACATCGCTGGCGGCCCGGCGAACGCGTGCGCAATCCCCGCTGCCGAAAAAACCCGCCCCAGCAGGTCGCGGATCTGCGCACCGACGCGATCAATCGTCTGCAGTGCGTCGGTTTCAGCAAGTATCTGCAATGTGGCACTGGCAGCGCCCAGCGCGACCAGATTGGCGGTGTAGGTGCCGCCGTGCACCACGCCACCGGCGTGCGACCCCACCATGTCCATCACCTCGGCGCGTCCTCCAAAGGCCGCAACCGGGTAACCGTTGCCCATTGCCTTGGCGTAGGTGCTCAGGTCGGCGTGGATAGCATAAAGCTCCTGCGCGCCGCCCTTAGCCACCCGAAAGCCGGTCTTGACCTCGTCGAGAATCAACAGCGCGCCGTGCCGGTCGCACAGATCGCGCAGGCGCTGCAGCCACTGCTGACTTGCCGCGATACTGCCGGCGTTGCCGATGATGGGCTCCAGGATCACAGCGGCGAGCGTGTCGCAGCGGTTCACAAAAAGCTGCTCCAGCGTGTCAAAGTCGTTGAGACGGATGAAGTCGACCAGCGCACGCGAGCGCTGCGGTATGCCCGCGCCAAAGGCGATAACGCCGGGCTCTCGCCCGCTGCTGGGGTCCCAGTTCTCCAGGTCCGATTTCCACATCACCTCGTCGTACAGTCCGTGAAAACCACCCTCGACGATGGCGATATGGTCCCGCCTGGTGAAGCCGCGCGCTGTGCGAACCGCCCCCATGACGGCCTCGGTTCCCGAGTTGGCGAATCGCAGCTTGTCGATGTTGGGGCACAGCGCCTTGATTTGCCGGACAACCGCCGTGTCGAGCGCGGTTGAAAACCCGCAAAGCGTCCCGCGCTGCGTGATCTGCTCCACCACGGCGCGATCGACGCGCTCGTCCCGGTAGCCAAGGATGATGGGGCCATACCCGAGGCGAAAATCCACATACTCCTTACCATCGCTGTCGGTGAGCCGGCAACCCTTGGCATTTTCGATAAATACGGTTTTGTCGTCGCCCCAGTAACGATAATTCTCGGCAACTCCTTGCGGCATATGCCGCAGCGCTTCGGCCATCAGGGAAGACTGTCTGCGAATGGGCATGATCGAATCCGATGGGTAGTCTCGGCTGGATTCTAGATTGCGAAGGCTGCGCCGAATCCCTGCGGCAGCTCGGTATCCTCAGTCGTGAGACCTGCAACGCCCGCAGTTTCCAGCTCTTCAACGCTACGGCGGACCTTCAATGCATGGCCAAAACCATGGTCGGCGTCGATCAACAAGGGCAGGTCGGTGGCGCGCGTGATGCGGTGGGCCTGTTGCGCGAGTTCGGTCAGCGTCAGGACCACCAGGTCGGGAGCACCGAGGACGGCAAGCGATGCCACCGAGCCGGCCAACATCGCCACTTCATAGCCCACATGCCGGGCGATGCGGGCCGATACCGGGTCGAAAACCGAGGCAGGGAAAACGCAGCGAGAGCCGGACAGGACCGCTCGCAGTTCATGACGACGCCTTACACAGTGAATGAGAAATCCTTTGCCATCACGCTGAGCGGTCGGTCGGGTTTGAACGGCTTCGGCCGTGCGGCATTCTGCCCGCACGGCCGTGGCGCTGCAGAAAAGCGGTGCAGGCAGCGATCAGCTGCGCGGGTTGGTCGCGATGCGGCGAGTGGCCGCAGCCGGCGAGTTCCAGCAGCACGGACTGCGGCGCGCGGCGCGCGATGCCCCTGATTTGCGCCACGCTGCCGTAGACATCGTCCAGGCCCTGCACCGCGAGCAATGGGCAGCGGATGGCAGCGAGTTCGGCTTCGATCGACCAGGCGAGAAAGCGCGGGTCAAGCCAGACCCCGTTCCAGCCCCAGAAAGCCGAATCGGGATCCTCATGGTATTTGGCAAGGCGCGCGCGCAGGCCGGAATGCAGATACGCCGCGCGGGCATCGCTGACGCCTTCAATCGACAGGGCTTCGACCATGATGTGCGGCGCCACCACGATGCAGCCAGCGACGCGGTCCGGATGCCGGGCGGCGTACAGCAGCGCGATCGAGCCGCCGTCGCTATGGCCGAATAGCCATGGCGGCGGCGCCACCCGGTCGACCTTCAGCGCGCTGAGTAGCGCCGGCAGCAGCGCACAGGCCTGGCGGTGCATGTAGTCCGCGCCCCAACTTTCGCCCCGCGCGCGCGGCGTCGAGCGGCCGTAGCCCGGGCGTGAATAGACCAGGCCGCGGCAGCCTGCCGCATCGCACAACTGCTGCGGGAAATCCCGCCACATGGACAACGAGCCCAGCCCTTCGTGCAGGAATACCAGCAAGGCAGCGTCTGCGCGCTCGCCATTGAGCCATTGGTGCTCGATCCGGACCGCGCGGCCGTCACAGTCGACATCGACAAACTGCGGCGCGGCGCCCAACGGGGCTGCTGCGTCGAGCGCCACCAGCGCACCGGTCGGGGGCGACTCGACAGCGTCCTCGCTTTCCTGCTGCAGGTGGTGTAGGGGCTTCATGCGCGTCTCCGTGGCAGTGGCTGCGCGGCGGCCTAGCTTGCCCGCGCCGAAAATGTGAAGTATTATGCATAAACAGACGATTGCCAGCAGCACCCATCATGTCCAGCACGATATTGCCTAAGAAGGCGTCCCCATCGGGTCCTGTCGGCACCGGCACAAGGGAATCCCCCGCGGTCGCCGGTCCGGGCGATGATCTGACAAGCGAGATGAACCCTTTTTTGACCCGGCTCGGTGCGCGTGCGCGCGAACTGCGGGCGCGCCGTGGCATGACGCGCAAGGCGGTGGCGCTGGCAGCCGGCGTGTCGCAACGGCACCTGGCCAACCTGGAGTACGGGGTGGGCAACGCGTCGATCCTGGTACTGCAGCAGGTGGCGCAAGCGCTGCAGTGCCCGCTGGGCGAGTTGATCGGCGACGTGACGACCTCGTCGCCCGAGTGGCTGATGATCCGCGAACTGCTCGAACAACGCGACGAGCCCACCCTACAGCGGGTGCGGGTGGCCATCGCCGCCATGCTCGACACCCACGCCGGCAGCGCCACCGTGGGCGCGCGCGTCGCCCTGCTCGGGCTGCGCGGCGCCGGCAAGTCGACGCTGGGCCAGATGCTTGCCGACGACCTGGGTTTCCCCTTTGTGGAACTGAGCCGCGCGATCGAGAAGATCGCCGGCTGCACGGTGGCGGAGATCCAGGCGCTGTACGGTGCGAACGCGTACCGGCGCTACGAGCGGCGCGCGCTGGAGGAGGCGATCCGGGTCCATCCGAAGGCGGTGATCGCGATCCCTGGTGGGCTGGTGTCCGATCCCGGCACCTTCAATCAATTGCTGGCGCAGTGCACCGCGGTGTGGTTGCGGGCAGACCCGCACGACCATATGCAGCGCGTGACGGCGCAAGGCGATCTGCGGCCCATGGCGGCGAGCAAGGAGGCCATGCACGACCTCCAAGCCATACTAGCCAGCCGCGCGCCCTTCTATGCCAAGGCGCACGCCAGACTCGACACCAGCGCGCAGGCGCTGGAGCCAACAGCCGCAGCCTTGCGCACCATGGTGCGGGACATGCTGCGGTTGCCGCGCTGACGCGCCCAAAAGATGCATGAAAATGCATAATGGAAGAAATATGCATTATTATGCGTATTAGGGCTGGCCAGGTCGGATTTTCGAACCGCAGTGCCGCCGCAACGCTTCTGAAGGGACCGCCGAAGTGAGCCATTCCAGTCATGTCGAATACCAAAGCCACCCGTCGCGCTACCGCCACTGGACGCTGGAATTCAATGGCCCCGTTGCGACGCTAAAGGCCAACTTTGACGAGAACGGCGGCTTGCGGCCGGGCTACAAGCTCAAGCTCAACAGCTACGACCTCGGCGTTGACATTGAGCTCAACGACGCCATCAGCCGCATCCGCTTTGAGCATCCGGTGGTGCGCACCGTCGTGATCACCAGCGCCAAGGAAAGGGTGTTTTGCTCGGGCGCCAACATCTTCATGTTGGGCCTGAGCAGCCACGCCTGGAAAGTGAATTTCTGCAAGTTCACCAACGAGACGCGCAACGGGATGGAAGATGCGTCGGCGCACAGCGGACTCAAATTCCTGGCGGCGGTCAACGGCGCTTGCGCCGGCGGCGGCTACGAATTGGCGCTGGCGTGCGACGAGATCATCCTGGTCGACGACCGCTCCTCGGCAGTCAGCCTGCCCGAAGTGCCGATGCTCGGCGTGCTGCCCGGCACCGGCGGACTGACCCGGCTGACCGACAAGCGCCATGTGCGCCACGATCTGGCCGATGTCTTCTGCACCAGCGCCGAGGGCGTGCGCGGCGAGAAGGCGCTTGCCTGGCGACTGGTCGATGCGCTGGCCAAGCCGGCCGTCTTCGCCGCCAAGGTCCGGCAGCGCGCACTCGAACTCGCCGCCGGCAGCGACCGTCCTGCCGATGCGCAGGGCGTGGTGCTCACGCCGCTGCAGCGCAGCGCAGAGCCCGACGCGCTGATCTATACCCATGTTGCGGTGCGCATCGACCGCTCCAGGCGCGCGGCGACCTTCACCGTCAAGGCGCCCAGCGGCCAGCAACCGGAGGACATCGCTGCCGTCGAAGCCGCGGGCGCCGACTGGTATCCGCTGGCGATGGCGCGGGAACTCGACGACGCGATCCTGTCGATGCGCAGCAATGAACCCGACATCGGAATCTGGCTGCTCAAGACCGAAGGCGCCGTCGACGCGGTGCTGGCGATGGACGCCCTTTTGCTGGCATTGCGGACGAACTGGCGGGTCCGCGAGACCATCGGCCTGCTACGCCGCACGCTGAGCCGCCTGGACTTGTCTGCGCGTAGCCTGTTTGCGGTGATCGACGCCGGTTCGTGCTTTGCCGGCACCCTGCTGGAACTCGCGCTGGCATGCGACCGCAGCTACCAGTTGGCGCTTGCCGACGACGCCGCACGCGCACCGCGCATCGCTGTGACCGATTGCAATTTCGCCCTCTACCCGATGGCCACCGGCCAGAGCCGGCTGGCTCGTCGCTTTTACGACGAGGAGGCGGCGCTCGACGCGGTGCGGGCCGCCACCGGCCTGCGACTGGACGCCGACGCCGCCTTCGCGCTGGGCCTTGTGACGGCGAACCCGGACGACATCGACTGGGACGACGAGTTGCGCATCGCGATCGAGGAGCGCATCGCGATGTCGCCCGACGCGCTAAGCGGCTTGGAAGCGAACCTGCGCTTCAACGGAACCGAAACCATGGCCACGCGCATCTTCGGCCGCCTGAGCGCCTGGCAAAACTGGATCTTCCAGCGTCCCAATGCCATTGGCGACAGGGGCGCACTGAAGGTATACGGCAAAGGCGAGCGGGCGCAGTTCGACTGGAGCCGGGTGTAGCCAGCAGGGCCGCTGCGCCGACCGGGCGCAGCGCGGCAGCAGCATTTCAATGGACGGAGGGCCGTATGGCAGCGATTAACTACAGCGAAAAAATACCGAACAACGTCAACCTTGGCGAAGACCGTGCTTTGCAGCGCGCGCTGGAGCAGTGGCAGCCCCAGTTCATCAACTGGTGGGACGACATCGGTCCCGCAGCCTCGGCGAATTCCGAGGTCTACCTGCGTACCGCCATCAGCGTCGACCCGCAGGGATGGGCCCATTTCAGTCACGTGAAGATGCGTGACTACCGATGGGGCATCTTCCTGCATCCCGGCGACAGCGAGCGAAGGATTCATTTCGGCGACCACAAGGGCGAGAAGGTCTGGAACGAGGTTCCCGGCGAATACCGCGCCAACCTGCGCCGCATCATCGTGACGCAAGGCGACACCGAACCGGCGTCGGTCGAGCAGCAACGCCATCTAGGGCTGACGGCGCCGAGCCTGTATGACCTGCGGAACCTCTACCAGATCAACGTCGAGGAGGGGCGCCATCTGTGGGCCATGGTCTACCTGCTGCACAAGCACTTCGGGCGCGACGGGCGCGAGGAGGCCGAGGCGCTGCTGGTGCGACGCAGCGGCGACGAGAACAACCCGCGCATCCTGGGCGCCTTCAACGAGGCTACGCCGGACTGGCTGAGTTTCTTCATGTTCACCTATTTCACCGACCGGGACGGCAAGTTCCAGCTCTGCGCGCTGGCCGAGAGCGCCTTCGAGCCGCTCGCGCGCACCACCCGGTTCATGCTGACCGAAGAGGCGCACCATATGTTCGTCGGCGAAAGCGGCATCGCGCGCATCATCCAGCGCACAGCGCAACGGATGAACGAACTCAAGACCGACGACGTCGGCCGGCTGCGCGCTGCCGGCCTGATCGACCTGCCGACGATCCAGCGCTACATCAACTTTCACTACAGCGTCACGATCGACCTGTTTGGCGCCGACGAGTCGAGCAACGCGGCGACCTTCTACAACACCGGACTGAAGGGCCGCTACGAGGAAGCCAAGCGCGCCGACGACCATATGCTGCAGGGCCAGACCTACAAGGTGCTCGAGGCGCGCGACGGCCAGTTGGTCGAGAAGGACGTGCCGATGCGCAACGCGCTCAACGAAGTGCTGCGCGACGACTACATCAAGGACTCCGTGGCCGGCGTCGAGCGCTGGAACCGGGTTCTGGAGAAAGCCGGGATTTCCTTCAGGCTCAGGGTGCCGCACAAGGCCTTTCACCGCCAGATCGGCGCGCTGTCGGGCGTCAAGCTATCGCCCGACGGCCAGTTGCTTTCCGATGCGCAGTGGAATGCGAACGCCGACGCCTGGCTGCCCAGCCCGCAGGACCGGGCCTTCGTCGCCTCGCTGATGGGCCCGGTGGTCGAGCCAGGAAAGTTCGCGAACTGGATTGCGCCGCCGGCCATGGGCGTCAACCGCCAGAGCGCCGACTTCGACTATGTGCGCTTCAACTGACACCTCGTGCCACTGGAGATCGCCTTGGACGTCGACGCAGAAAAAGCCATCCAGCAGCACCTGATTGATCCGGAGATCTGCATCCGCTGCAACACCTGCGAGGCCAGTTGCCCGGTCGGCGCCATTACGCACGACGACCGCAATTATGTGGTCGACGCCGACCGGTGCAACTCCTGCATGGCTTGCATAGCGCCTTGCCCTACCGGCTCAATCGACAACTGGCGCACCGTGGCGCGCGCCAGCGCCTACAGCGTGTCGGAGCAGTTCCGCTGGGACGCCCTACCGCCCGAGCGGACGCCAGAGCCACCGCCGGCCGGCACCGCGCGCGCCGATGCAGCGCGCGCCGAATTTTCTGCCGGCTCAGCGCTTGGGTCCAATGCCAGCCGCGTGCCATACGGCGCGACGATCGCGCCATGGTCGGCGGCACACCCCTACACGAACCTCTATGGCCCGAAGGCGGCTGCACGCTTCGTGACGGCCACCGTCGCCGGCAACGTGTGTGTCACGGCGGTGGGCCATGACTACGACACGCACCATGTCGTACTCGATTTCGGTGCCATGCCGTTCCCGGTGCTAGAAGGCCAGTCGATCGGCATCGTCCCCGGCGGACTCGACGCCAGCGGGCGACCGCACCATGCGCGCCAGTATTCAATTGCCAGCCCGCGCAACGGCGAGCGTCCCGGCTATAACAACCTGTCGCTGACGGTCAAGCGGGTGCTTGAGGACCACCAGGGCCGGCCCGTGCGCGGCGTCGCGTCGAACTACCTGTGCGACCTGCAGGTGGGCGACCAGGTGCAGGTGACCGGCCCCTTTGGGAGCAGCTTCCTGATGCCCAACCACCCCCGGTCGAACATCGTGATGATCTGTACCGGCACTGGCAGCGCGCCCATGCGCGCCATGACCGAATGGCGCCGGCGCCTGCGCGCCGGCGGCAAATTTGAGCCCGGCACACTGATGCTGTTCTTCGGCGCCAGGAGCAAGGAAGAACTGCCCTATTTCGGACCGCTGCAGAGCCTGCCGACGGATTTCATCGACATCAACTTCGCTTTTTCGCGCGTTCCCGGCCAGCCCAAGCGCTATGTGCAAGACCTGATGCGCGAGCGCGCCGCCGACCTTGGCGCCCTGCTACGCGACGCCAACACCTGCCTTTATGTCTGTGGGCTCAAGAGCATGGAAGACGGCGTTGTACTGGCGCTGCGCGATGTCGCGCAGCAGGCCGGGCTACACTGGGACACCGTGGCAGCTTCGCTGAACGCCGAAGGCCGCCTGCACCTGGAAACCTATTGATGGACACGAGCTACAACCTGCCAGGCGCTCCGGTGCTGGTCGTTGGTGCGGGAATCATGGGGCTGGGCATCGCGCAGGTGGCAGCACAGGCGGGCCACACGGTGATGCTGCACGACACGCGGGACGGCGCCGCCCTGCAGGCAAGGGATCGGCTCGCCGGGACGCTGGACGCGCTGGTTGCCAAGAACCGCTTGAGCGACTCGGCGGCTGCGCAGACGCTGGCGCGGGTGCAACCCATTGCCTCACTTGGCGCGGCAGGACATGCCCGACTGGTGGTCGAGGCCATCGTCGAGCGGCTCGACGACAAACGCGGTCTCTTCAAGCAACTCGAAACCATCGTTGGCGCGCACTGCATCCTCGCGACCAACACCTCGTCTATCTCGGTGACCACGATGGCCAGCGGTTTGCAACATCCGGGCCGGCTGGTCGGGATGCATTTCTTCAATCCGGTGCCGTTGATGAAGCTCGTCGAGGTGGTGTCGGGCCTGCAGACCGACGTGGCGGCAGCGGCGGCGGTATACGCGCTGTCGACCATCTGGGGCAAGCAGCCGGTGCATGCCCGATCAACGCCGGGCTTCATCGTCAATCGGATCGCCCGCCCTTTTTATTCCGAATCCCTCGGGCTGTTACAGGAGCGTGCCTGTACACCCGAGGTGATCGACCAATGCCTGCGCGCTGTGGGCTTTCGCATGGGGCCCTGCGAACTGATGGACCTGATTGGCCACGACACCAATTTCGCCGTCACCCAGTCGGTTTTCGAGGCGAACTTCTTCGACAAGCGCTACACGCCTTCGCTGCTGCAGCGCGAGATGGTCGACGGCGGTTTGCTTGGCAGGAAATCAGGCCGCGGCTTCTACGACCATGCCCATGCTGGCGCCAGGCCCCCGCCCGCCTCGGCGCCGCCCGCCCCGCCTCGCGAGCCCCAGGTGGTCCGCTTGCACGGCCAGGGGTCGATGGCCGATCACTTTGCCGCCAGCCTGCTGCAGGCCGGCCATCGGATCGACCGCGTCGCGGGCAGCGACTGGATGGGCCTTGAAGTGCCATCGGGTGCGTTGCGCATGACCGATGGAAGAACCGCCTCCGAGACGGGGGCCGAGGTGGCGGTTTTCGACCTGGCATTCACCCTCGCGCCTGGCGCTGCCCTGGCCTGGGCGCCGTCGCTGCGCGCCAGCGCAGCCTGGGTGCAAGAGGCCGAGCAGTGGCTCCATGCGCTGGGCCTGCAGCCACTGCGCGTCGCCGATGTGCCGGGCCTTGTGGTGGCGCGAACGCTGGCGATGCTGATCAACGAGGCATCCGACGCCGTCCATCAGGGCGTCTGTACGGTCGACGGCGCCGACGCAGCGATGAAGTTGGGGGTGAACTACCCGGCGGGGCCTTTCGAGTGGCTGGCGAACTGGAACCCGCAAGCCGCGATCGCTTTGCTCGACGCGCTCGACGCCTACTACCGTGGCGAACGCTACCGCGTCAGTCCCTGGCTGCGCCAGCGCGCGTGGCGCTAAACGGAGCCCGGAGTCGACTGGCTAGCGGTGAGCGGTGTGCTGATGGGGTGCGCCGATCAGGCGAGCGACGACCACCGGATCGGCGCGGGCCGTCGAACGCGGCGCGCCCACCTCTTACTGCTTCAGGCGCTCGTTTTGCGGGAACATGAAGCGGCGCGCCTCGTCGTCGAGTTCGGCTTTGAAGGCGTGGCGCGCCTTTAGCTGCTCGGCGCGCTGCGCAGCCGGGCGCTCGCTGATTTCGTCGAGCAGGCGCTTGATCTGCGGGTAGCGTGTCCAGGTGTCGTCGGTGCCCAGCACATAGGGCAGCAGCCGCGCCCAGCCCCAGAACGCCATGTCAACGATGGAGTAGCCGGAGTCAAGCATGTAATGGTGATGCGCCAGGTGGTCCTCGAGCAGTTGCCAGTGGCGGTGCGCTTCATAGTCGTAGCGGTTGAGCGCGTACGCCTTGGGCTCGGGCGCAGCGTTTCGAAAATGCACCGACTGCCCTGAAAATGGGCCGACCCCGCTGGCGATGAACATCAGCCACGACAACATGCTGGCGCGCGGTGCCGACGCAGCGTCGAGCGGAACAAACTTCTTTTCACGGTCCGCCAGATAGAGCAGGATCGCGTTGCTGTCGAAAACCGTGACGCCGCCGTCGACGATCGCCGGCACCTTGGCATTGGGGTTGATGGCGCGGTAGCTATCGGAAAACTGCTCCCCCTTGCGCGTATCGATCGGCACAGCCTCAAAGGGCAGGCCCAGCTCTTCGAGCAGCAGCGCGACCTTCATCGGGTTGGGCGCAGCGTTGTAATAAAAGGTGAGCATAGGAGGCCTCCGGGTTAAGGTGTCGGGGATGCGGCCGCGTGGGCGCGCTGCGCATTCTAGGGGTGATTGCTAAGCCGCACCATTTTTGATGTCCAGCGCTGCGTCGTACAAGGCGTTGCGCGAAGCGCCACTGATCTCGGCGGCGATGCGCACGGCGCTCTTGAGCGGCAGTTCGGCCAGCAGCAGCCTGAGTACCCGCAGCTCGTCACCCGCGCCCTTGCTCGCCGGCTGGGGGTGCAGCACCAGAACAAACTCGCCGCGGCAGCGGTTAGCGTCTGCCTGCAGCCAGGCCGTGAACCCCTGCGCCTGGACACTCGCTATTTCCTCGAACTGCTTGCTCAGTTCGCGCCCGACGGTGAGCTGTCGCGGCCCCAGAACCGCCAGCGCGCCAGCGAGCGCCTCGATCCGGTGGGGTGCTTCCAGCAGCACCACGCTGCGGTCTTCGGTTGCAAGATCGGCGATTCGCGCCGCCCGCTCGGCGGACCTGGATGGCAGAAACCCGGCAAATACAAAGCTGCCGTGCGCAGCTGCATCGGTCTCGATACCGGCGATGCTCAGCGCTGCGGTCACGCTGCTGGGGCCCGGGATCGGGATCACGCGCAAGCCGGCTGCGCCCACTGCCGCCACCAGTCGCGCACCCGGGTCGCTGATGCCCGGCGTGCCGGCGTCGCTGGCGTAGGCCACGCGCTGGCCCTGACGCAGCCGCTCGACCACCAGCGCCGCCGCCTCACGCTCGTTGTGCTGGTGCAGCGGCAGCAGCCTGGCGGCGGCCTTGTCGATGCCATAGGCCCGCAGCAGGGTCTGAGTGTGGCGTGTGTCCTCGCAAGCGACCGTATCGGCGATCTGCAGCGTGTGCAGCGCGCGCAGGCTGATATCGGCCAAATTGCCGATCGGCGTCGCAACCATATACAGCGCGGCGCTCGGATAATGCTGCGAAGAGGCCGCGTCGCTCGCTGCGGCCAGTGCCGAGGCATAGGAAGAAGTCAATGCGAAGTTCCAGGTTGAAGGGCGGCCATGGGCGCTGCGACGAGCAAGCAGTCCGGTGACGCCGCCGAGGACGCCGCCTTGCGCCATTTGCAGCGCGCTGGCATGCAGCTGCTCCAGCGCAATTATCGGACCCCCGGACGCGGGGGCGGTGAAATCGACCTGATCATGCGCGCGGCCGATGGCACCTTGGTATTCGTCGAGGTGCGGGCACGCCGCGCAACGGCGCACGGAGGCGCTGGCGCCAGCGTCGACGCGTCCAAGCAAAGGCGCATTGTGTTTGCCGCCCGCCACTATCTCATGCGTCTGGCCCAACCGCCGCCTTGCCGCTTCGACGTTGTGCTGCTCGAGGACGCACGCCTGGTCTGGCTACGCGGCGCCTTTGAAGCCGACTGAAAGGCATCAAAGCCCTTGTGTCGGCGGCGAAGCAACGCGCGGCGGCGCAGGCCACGGTTATCATCGCAAGCATGCTCGAGCAGCGGATCGAACAACACTTCATCGACAGTGCCGACCTGAACTATCAGGCGGCGCAGGTCCTGAGCCACCCTATCGCGGCAGCGGTGCAGGCCATCGTGGTCTGCGTGACCAGTGGCGGCAAGGTATTGTCGTGCGGCAACGGCGCCTGCGCTGCCGCAGCTGAGCAATTTGCGGCGGGATTTGTCGGTCATTTCGAGCGCGAACGGCCGGAGCTTGCGGCGATTGCGCTGGCGGTCAACAGCGCGACGGTGACGGCGATTGCCAATGCGCAGGCATTCAGTGCGGTTTTTTCAAGGCAGATCCGTGCGCTGGGGAACTCGGGCGACATCTTGCTGGCGATATCGACCGACGGAAACTGTGCGAATTTGCATGAGGCGATAGCCGCAGCGCACGAGCGGGAGATGATCGTGGTGGGCCTGAGTGGCCATGGCGGCGGAAAGATGGCGAGCGCGTTGCGCGACACCGACGTGCATATTTGTGTGCCGCACGATCGCCTAGCGCGCATACTCGAGGTACACATGCTTGCGTTGCACTGTATTTGCGATGCGGTGGATAGTCAATTGCTGGGTGAACAAGAGGAAACTACACCATGAACCTGAAGACCGGAATCTATGGCGCGACGGCGATGTGCGCGTTGGCGCTCGCGGGAAGCCTTTCTGGGTGCGCGCCAGCCGTGCTGGGAGGCGTCGCCATGAGCACCTTGGTGGCGACCGATCGCCGCACATCGGGAACGCAACTCGAGGACGAAGGCATCGAGCTACGGTCCTTCGGACGCATCCGCTCGAGCATTGGTGACCGCGCCAACATCACGGTGACCAGCTACAACCGCCAGGTGCTGCTAACCGGGCAGATTCCGAATGCCCAGGACAAGCCGCTGGTCCACAAGATCGTTTCGGGCGTCGACAATGTGCGGGCGATCGTCAACGAACTGGAAGTGCAGCCCAACGCAACGCTGACGCAACGCTCCACCGACGCTTTGACAAGGGGCCTGGTCAAAGCGTCGATGATCGACGCGAAGGATGTATTTGCCAACTCCTTCAAGGTCGTCGTCGAACGTGGCACCGTCTACCTGATGGGCCGCGTGACCCAGCGCGAGGCCGACCGGGCGACCGAAATTGCGCGCGGCACCCGTGGCGTAGAAAAAGTAGTCCGGGTGCTGGAGATCATTTCGGAAGAGGAACTCAAGCGGAGCATGCCAGCGCCCACCTCCTGAGGCGAGCCCGGCTCGCCGGCGGCGTCTCAAGACGGGGTCAGGCGCTTGATCAGGCTGGAAGTATCCCAGCGTCCGCCGCCCATTTGCTGCACGTCCGCGTAGAACTGGTCGACCAGCGCCGTGACTGGCAGCCGCGCTCCGTTGCGTCGCGCCTCGTCCAGCACCAGGCCAAGATCCTTGCGCATCCAGTCGACGGCAAATCCGAAATCGAATTTTCCGGCGGCCATGGTCTTGCCGCGGTTGTCGAGCTGCCAGCTCTGCGCGGCCCCCTTGCCGATCACGTCGAGCACCTGCGGCATGTCGAGCCCGGCGCTTTGGCCAAAAGCGATGGCCTCGGAGAGTCCCTGCACCAGTCCGGCGATGCAAATCTGGTTCACCATCTTCGCCAATTGTCCGGCGCCCGATTCTCCCAGCAGCGTCACTGCGCGCGCAAAAGCCATCGCCACCGGAGCCGCTGCGTCGAAGGCCTGCTGCTCGCCGCCGCACATCACGGTCAGCAGGCCGTTTTGGGCCCCCGCCTGACCGCCCGACACCGGGGCGTCGACAAACTGCAGCCCCAGCGTTTTCGCATGCGCGTGCAACTCACGCGCAACGCTGGCCGAGGCGGTGGTGTGGTCGACAAAGATGGCGCCCTTGTGCATTCCGGCGAAGGCCCCGTCGGCCGAGCGATTTCCGTCGCCCAGGTCGACGCCCAGCGTGACGCTGCGCAGGTCCTCGTCGTTGCCCACACAGCATAAAACCATGTCGGCGCCTTGCGCCGCAAGCTTTGGCGTCGGCGCACTGCTTGCGCCGGCAGTCGCTGCAAACTCCTCGCACCAGGCGGAAGATTTCGCCGGGTTTCGGTTGTAGACGCTGACGCGGTGGCCAGCCAGCGCGAGATGGCCGGCCATTGGATAGCCCATCACCCCCAGGCCAATGAATGCGAGCTTGCGTGGTGGCGTGGGGCTGTAGGTCTTGGGGTGGGTGCTTGGCATGGAGAGTCCTCAAATAATGGAAAGGTTTTCGGTTCCTGCGCCGAAGTCCTGCGACTTTCCGCGCTGGCCGGTGAGCTTGATTTGCAAGCGCAGGTCATTGACCGAATCGGCGTGGCGCAAAGCATCCTCGTAGGAAATCAGGTTCGCCTCATAAGCATCGAACAGGGCCTGATCAAAGGTCTGCATGCCCAGATGGCGTCCCTTTTTCATTATCTCCTTGATCGACGACACGTCGCCCTTGAAAATCAGGTCGGATATCAGGGGGGTATTGAGCATCACCTCAACGGCCGCGGCGCGTCCCCTGCCGTCCTGCCGGGGAACCAGGCGCTGGGATACCAGAGCCCGCAGGTTGAGCGAAAGGTCCATCAGCAATTGCGGCCTGCGCTCGTCGGCAAAGAAGTTGACGATTCGGTCCAGCGCCTGATTGGCGTTGTTGGCGTGCAGCGTGGCTAGGCAAAGGTGGCCGGTTTCTGCGAAGGCCAGCGCGTGTTCCATGGTCGCTCGGTCGCGAATTTCGCCCATCAGGATCACATCGGGCGCCTGGCGCAAGCTGTTTTTGAGCGCCGCTTCCCAACTGTCGGTGTCGAGCCCGACCTCGCGCTGGGTCACGATGCAATTCTTGTGCGGATGGACGAACTCGACCGGGTCTTCCACCGTGATGATGTGCCCGAAAGAGTTCTGGTTGCGCCAGTCGACCATCGCCGCGAGCGTGGTCGACTTGCCCGATCCGGTGGCGCCAACCAGAATGCACAGCCCGCGCTGCGCGCTGGCGATCTGCTTGAGCACCTGGGGTACGCCGAGCCCGTCGATGCTTGGCAGGGTCGCGGCAATGACGCGCAACACCATGCCCACCTTTGCCTGCTGGATGAAGGCATTGACGCGAAAGCGCCCAATGCCCGACGGCGCAATCGCGAAGTTGCACTCCTTGCTGCGCTCGAACTCTGCCAACTGCTTGTCGCTCATCACCGCGCGCGCCAGCGCCATCGTATGTGCCGCGCTCAGCGGCTGCGGCGAGAGCTTGGTCAGCTTGCCGTCGACCTTGATCGCCGGCGGAAAGTCGCTGGTGATAAACAGGTCGCTCCCGCCGCGGCTCAGCATCAGCCCCAGCAGGTCGTGAATGAACTTGCTCGCTTGATCGCGTTCCATGAAGATGGCTATTTCGCCTCGCTGCCGCGCTCAGCCCGGAAAGTTCTCGGGTATCTTGGCTTTGCTGCGCGCCTCGGCAGCGCTGATGCTGTTGCGCCGCACCAGATCGGCCAAATTCTGGTCGAGCGTCTGCATGCCCACGCTGTTGCCGGTCTGGATCGACGAATACATTTGCGCAACCTTCGCCTCGCGGATAAGGTTACGGATCGCGTTGGTACCGATCATGATTTCATGCGCCGCGACCCGTCCTTGCCCGTCCTTGGTCTTGCACAGGGTCTGCGATATGACCGCCTGCAGCGACTCCGACAGCATGGCGCGCACCATCTCCTTCTCGTCGGCGGGAAACACGTCGATGATCCGGTCGATGGTCTTTGCCGCGCTCGACGTGTGCAGCGTGCCCAGCACCAGATGGCCGGTTTCGGCGGCCGTTATCGCCAGCCGGATCGTCTCGAGGTCGCGCATCTCGCCCACCAGGATGCAGTCCGGGTCTTCGCGCAGCGCCGAACGCAGCGCCGCTGCAAAGCTGCGGGTGTGCGTGCCGACCTCGCGCTGGTTGACCAGGCACTTCTTAGACGCATGGACAAATTCGATCGGATCCTCCACCGTCAGGATGTGGCCGTACTCGTTGTCGTTGAGGTAGTTGACCATCGCCGCCAGCGTGGTCGACTTGCCCGAGCCGGTGGGCCCCGTTACCAGCACCAGTCCGCGCGGCTTGAGCGCGAGTTCGGCCAATATCCTGGGCGCGTTGAGTTGTTCGAGCGACAGGATTTGGGACGGTATGGTCCTGAAGACCGCCCCCGCACCGCGGCTGTGGTTAAAAGCGTTAACCCTGAACCGCGCGAGCCCGTCGATCTCGAAGGAGAAATCGAGTTCAAGGAACTCTTCGTAGTTCTTGCGCTGGTGGTCGTTCATGATGTCGTAGACCATCGCGTGAACCGTTTTGTGGTCGAGCGGCTCCATGTTGATGCGGCGAACGTCTCCATGCACCCGGATCATCGGCGGCAGGTCGGCCGACAAATGCAGGTCCGAGGCGTTGTTCTTCACGCTGAAAGCCAGCAACTGGGATATGTCCACGGATTCCTCGACGCTGTGCGAAGTTTGCTACGCTCGAAACAATTATGGCAATGATCGCTGAAAATATTCAATCTATTCGCACCCGTATCGGGGCGGCTTGCCGCTCAGCAGGACGCGACCCGGAATCGGTGCGCCTGATGGCGGTTTCCAAGACTTTCGACGCTGCGGCGATCAGGACCGCGGTGACGGCCGGCCAGACCGTGTTTGGCGAAAACTACGCCCAGGAGGCAGTCGAAAAGATCGGCGCGCTGCGCGAGTACGCTCTAGAGTGGCATTGCATCGGGCCGGTGCAGAGCAACAAGACACGCCTGGTCGCAGAGCACTTTGGCTGGGTCGATTCAATCGACCGGCTCAAGATTGCGCAGCGTCTGAGCGAGCAGAGGCCGGCCCACCTTCCCGCGCTGCAACTGTGCATTCAGGTCAATGTCGACGGCGGCGTCAATAAGGCGGGCGTCGCGCCGAACGAGTTGCTCGCGCTGGCCCGTTTGGTCGCGCAGCTGCCGCGTCTGCGTCTGCGCGGATTGATGTCCATCCCCGAGCCTGCGGTCGACTTCCCGGCAGCCAAAGCGGTGCATGCCCGCGCCAGGGCCCTTTTCGAGTTGCTCAACGCCGATGGTCTGGAATTGGACACGCTGTCGATCGGGATGAGCGCCGATCTGGAGGCCGCCATCCATGCTGGCAGCACCATGGTGCGCGTGGGGACCGCCATCTTTGGCGGACGTGCGGCGCCGTCCCAGACCGTCACGGCTTCTCGCGACGACGGGGTCGCCTAAGGGCTGCTCAAGCGGCAGGCTGCCGCACAGGGCCGCCGTGGGGGCCATCCGGCGCGCCCCGAGGGCCCGCCCGGGGCTGTCAGCCCCCCTGCTTGGGGCGCTTGCCCGGATTCTTCTTGCTGCGCGTCGCGGTGCCGCGTTCAAGGCTGCGCTTCTGGCCGCGGCTTACCGGCATGGTGTAGCCCGGCAGGGGAACGGGTTTGGGCGCGCAGCGGTCGCTTTCGGTACGAATTATTTTGGCCATGGTGCATTCCATCAGGTTGGGTTCAACCCTCGATTAGGCCACAGTGTCGGCCAGTCGCGAACCGGAGGCTGCGATGCAAAGTGCCACAGGGTCGGTGGGCCGCTGCAAAGGAACCCGTCAATGGTGGTGGCGCCAGCTTCCGTCCAGCGTCAGCACAAAGGACTTGACCGCGTCCACCTGTCCGGTCGCGTGACGGTAGGGTTCGCCGCAGGCGCATACGCCCAGGTAGGGCTGGATATGCGAGCAGGCCGAAACTTTTTGCAGGTAAACCGTCACCGGCTTGCTGCATTGCTTGCATCGGAAGCTCAGGGTGCGGGCGGGTTTGTTGCTCATGCGAATCTTGGACTCCGGTTCGGTGCAGGCCTGAAATCCCGATTATCGCGGCGGAACGATCAGGCAAAAACCCGGCGCGCGTGCAGGCCCAGCCCCTGGGCCACGCTGGCAAAGCGGTCTCCGCGCGCAACCTGGGCGCCAGGAAAGCGTGCAGCGATGCGCTCGGTCAGCGGGCGCAGCCCGGTCGAGCCCCCCGTGAAATACAGCGCGTCGACGCGCCCCGAGGCAACGCCGGCCTGGGCCAGTGTTGCGTCGGCGGCGGCGATGATCCGATCCAGATCGTTCGAGACCGCGTCAATAGCGTCTGCCTCGCTCAGCGTCACCTGAAGCCCCGGCTCAAGCAGCGCCAGGTCGATCGCTGTTTCGCCTCCTTGCGCCACGGCGATCTTCGCCGCCTCGGCCAGACCGATCAGGCCGTGCCCCAGCCGCTGGCGCACCAACGCGAGCAAGCGCGCGTGCTGGTGGTGGTCCGGATAGAACGCCTGCATCTGCTGCAGTTCCAGCACCCGTGCGGGCGCGTAGACGGTGTTGATCAGATGCCAGGTCGCGAGGTCGAAATAGACCTTGCTGGGAACCTCGCGGCCTCTGGGTCCGATCGCCCGGTAGCCGCAGGTGGGCAGTATGGCTGCCAGTTCGATCTGGCGGTCGAAGTCGGTACCAGCGGTGTGCACTCCATGGTTGGCGAGAATGTCTTCCCGACGGTCGATATGTCGGCGACGCTGGGGACCCACGCGCACCAGCGAAAAGTCCGAGGTGCCGCCGCCGATGTCGGCCACCAGCACCAGTTGTTCGCGCTGAACCCTTGACTCGAAATCCAGCGCTGCCGCAATCGGTTCGTACTGGAAATGGATCTCTTCGAACCCGACTTCGCGCGCAGCCCGCTCCAGCGCCGACTGCGCGGCCGCGTCACGCTGCGGGTCATCGTCGACAAAGAAGACCGGGCGACCCAGAACCACACGGCGCAGCGCCTGGCCGGCCTCGCGTTCGGCCATCGCCTTGAGGTGACGCAGGTAGCCGCCTACAACCTCAAGGTAGCGCACCGAGCGGCCGCCACCGACGTCGGTCGCCTGATCCGCCAGTGTGGAGCCGAGGATGCTCTTCATGGAGCGCATCAGCCTGCCCTCGTGGCCTTCGACGTAGGCGGCGACCGCGGCCCGGCCGTAATAGCAGTGCGGTTCTTCAAAAGCCGCGAGTCCCTCGACCGCGTAGAACACCGCGGTCGGCATGGTGCGCTGGCCAGCCTCGAGATCGACCAGTTGCACGCCCTCGTCGCGGGGAATTGCAATGGCCGAGTTGGAAGTTCCGAAATCAATCGCGCAGACGGCGGACATGGTGGGTCATTCGCTGGAGCCGCTGGATCCGCAGGTAGCGCGTACCGCAAGGGCGGACGGGGCCGGCGGCCCCATGATCCATCCGGTGAGGCACCGGTTGGCGCGCCAAGGACGGTCCGGCAAAGCACAGCATTCTAGGGGTTCTTCGACCGGTCCATCGGCGTGCGCCAACGCGAGCCTTGGGACAGCACCGTTACACTCGCCGACCGGACCCCGCATGCCATTTTCATCCCTCGGACTTTCCCCCGAACTCATTCGTGCTGTGGCCGGGCTGGGCTTTTCCGCCCCGACGCCAATCCAGTCCCGCGCCATACCCGCGGCCATCGCCGGATCCGATCTGCTCGCTGTGGCGCAAACAGGATCGGGAAAGACCCTTGCCTTCGCTTTGCCGGTACTGCAAGGGCTGGCCGGCAAGCAGTACGCTCCCCGACCGACCCAGGCGCTGGTCCTGGTCCCAACCCGCGAACTGGCCGTGCAGGTGACCGAGGTACTGCGCGGCCTGTCGCAGTACCTGCCCCAGCCCCCCAAAATCGCCGCCCTGTTCGGCGGCGTATCGGCCAACCCGCAGATGATGGAACTGCGCGGCGGAGCCGATATCGTGGTTGCTACGCCGGGGCGGCTGCTGGATCTGGTGGCCCATCACGCGCTGACGCTGTCTGCGGTGCGGATGCTGGTGCTCGACGAGGCCGACCGGCTTCTCGATCTGGGCTTTTCCGAGGAACTGGGACGCATTCTGGCGCTGCTGCCGCCAAGGCGGCAAAGCCTGTTCTTCTCGGCTACTTTCGCGCCGGAAGTGGCCGCCCTTGCAAGCACCTTGCTGCACGACCCACTGCGGCTCGAGCTTGCGCCCAGCCTGGTCGGTGGCGCAGACATCGTGCAGCGTGCGATCCGGGTCGACGCCAGCAGGCGAACCGAGTTGCTGCGCCACCTACTCAAGCAAGAGGGATGGGACCGGGTGCTGGTGTTTGTCGCAACCCAGTATGCCGCCCAGCATGTGGCCTGGAAACTGTACAAGGCCGGCTTGTTCGCCACCCCATTTCACGGCGCGCTGAGTCAGGGTGCACGCAAGCAGGTACTCGAAGAGTTCGGCAACGGCCAGTGGGACATCGTGGTAACTACGGACCTCGCCGCGCGGGGCATTGACATCGACCGGCTGCCCGTGGTGCTGAACTACGACCTGCCGCGATCGGCGGTCGACTATGTGCACCGCATCGGCCGCACCGGCCGCGCCGCGCAGCCAGGGCTAGCGGTGAGCTTTGTCAGCGCCCAGACCGAGGCGCACTTTCGCCTGATCGAGAAACGCCAGCGGTTGAACCTGGCGCGCGAAGAGATCGCGGGGTTCGAACCCGTGGATAGTGCGACGGTGGTCGATCTCGCCCCGGTGCCCGGTACCGGTGGCGTCAAGGGCAAGCGGCCAAGCAAGAAGGACAAGCTGCGCGCGTCCGTGGCGCGGGCCGCGCCGGATACTTAGGCCGCGTCCGCGCCCGCCTCGCCTGCCGCCTCGGCGGGAATCGGCGGCCGCGCGCTGCGGTGGCCCGGCTTGGCCAGAATCTCCATGTAAAAGGATCGGCTTGCCTGCCGGGCAACGTCGTCAACCAGTCCGGTGATCGCAGACAAGTGAACCACCTGCGCGTCCTCAGGCCCGGCTCCAAAGCGGCAATCGAAGTCCCAGTAGTCGGCGCCTTCGGGCAGAACGCGACGGCGCTCGCGCTTGATGTATTTGCGGATCTCGTGCTTGACCGCCTCCAGAACCCGGTCCGGATTCTTTCCCTCTACGGCGAGTTGGAATGTTTTTTTCATGGCCGATGGTAGCGCCTGCGTGCGGCTACGCCGGGCACGGTTGCGGCGCGACCTCAGCGCGCAAGGCGGCGCATTGGGCGTTCGCGCTGGCTCTGACTGTCGATGGCGCCCACTAGCAAAACCAGTTCCTCGGACACGATATCGAGCAGATCGTCCAGTGTCACCAGACCCACCAACTCGGCCCGGGCGCCGACAACCGGAATCCGTCGAACGGCCTTGCGCCGCATGCTGCGCAGCAGATCGATCAGCGAATCGGTTTCGCGTGCGGTAACCAGTTCGGTGGTCATGACATCTTCGACGCGCAGGGTGTCGGGGTTCACTTCAGCGGCAATGATGTCGGTAACGATGTCGCGATCGGTAAGCAGCCCCACGACGATGCGCAGGCCTTGCACTTCATCGACGACCACCAGACAGCCTGCATTGTTGTCCCGCATCAGGCGCGCCGCCCCACCCAAAGTCGTGTTCCTAAAGGCCACGGTCACGCTGCGGGTGCAAACCTCGCCGGCTGTCAATTGCTCACCCATTCTGCCTCCCTGATTGCCCGGGCACCCAGCCCATCGCTTGCTTGCAGACGCCGCCCGGGCCGGCTCGCACGCCGTGCGCACCCGACATACGCCGCGCCCACGAACCGTGGTCTGAACCGGCGGCCCTGCGCTGACCCTCGTTCGGCGCAAGGTGTGGGCAGCGCTGATTGTGGGTCGGGTACTCTAGGCTAGGGCTTGCGCTTGGTCAGTCCGCGGGCCGGACCGCATTGGCGCGCCGGAAAGCCTGACGCTCAGCGACCGGTCCACACCGGAGGGCGTTTTTCGCGAAAAGCCAGCTGCCCTTCAGCCGCGTCCTCGGTCAGCGCGAAAAGCCCTATCTGGCTCTCGGCAAAAGACATCGACTCTTCGAACGCCATGGCCTCAATTTTCTTCATCGTGTACAGGCCGCGGCGTATCGCCGCCGGCGACTTGTCGAGCATGCGACCGAGCAGCGCCTGGACACCTGCGTCCAGATCCTGGCTGACCTGGTTGACCAGGTTGAACCCCAGCGCCTGCGCGGCACTCAGCGGCTCGCCGGTGAGGCACATTTCTGCCAGCACCCGGCGCGGCAGCAGGTTGCCAATGACGCTCATCACCTGCGCCGGAAACAGTCCCACCTTTACTTCGGGCAGCCCGAAAATGGCCGTTGGACTCGCCACTACCAGGTCACACATTCCCATGATGCCCATGCCGCCGGCCATGCAGGCGCCGTTGACGCGCGCGACCAGCGGAACCGTCGACTGCCGGGCCTGTCGAAACAGGTTGGCGAAGCCCACATAAGGTTCGGAATAGTCGAACTGGAAGGACTTGCCGCTTTGCAGGTCGGCGCCGGAACAAAAGGCACGGTGGCCAGCGCCGGTGATCACCACAGCACGCACCGCGCGGTCCTGGTTGGCCCGCACTAGCGCCGCACCCATCGCCGACAGGACGCCCGGACTGATCGCGTTGCGACGCTCCTCGCGGTTGATCGTCAGCCACATCACCGGGCCACGCATTTCTTCTATCAACTCGGGTTTCGCTGCATCTTCCATGGGGTCCTTGTGGGGTGGGTCGGGTGGTCGAATTTTATCGGGACCCCCCGTCCCTGGGAAGCGTCAGCCCGGCATCGCCGGCGGCGGCGCCAACACGCGCGATGCGGCGGCCTGCACGAGGGGGCGGCATTTGCGCCGCCTCAAGCTCCTGCTGTCAGCAACCGCCGAGCATGGTCGGATCGCACTATCCAAGGACACTTCAGCATGGCCAAGCATCCCTCGTACATCCGCTGGTTTGGCGAACTCTCACTATCGGATCTGGCGCTGGTCGGCGGCAAGGCGGCTTCGCTGGGCGAAATGTTCCAGCGACTAACGCCGCTGGGGCTGCGCATACCCGACGGCTTTGCCGTCACGACGCAGGCTTACCGCGACGCGCTTGAAGCAGCGCGTGCATGGCCCGAGTTGCACCGGCTTTTGGACAAGCTCGACAAAAGCGATGTGGATGCGCTGGCGCGCGTCGGCCTGCGCGCGCGCGAAATCGTTTACGCCGCCGCCATGCCAGTCGAGGCGGAACAGGCGCTGCGCGAGGCCTGGCGCCGGCTGAAGGCGAGCAAGGGCGAAGATTTGAGCGTTGCCGTGCGCAGTTCGGCCACCGCCGAAGACCTGCCCGGGGCGAGCTTCGCCGGCCAGCACGACACCTATCTCAATGTGCGCAGCGAGCAGTTGCTGGTCGACGCGGTCAAACGCTGCCAGGCTTCGCTGTTCACCGACCGCGCCATCTCCTACCGCATTGACAAGGGCTTCGACCATTTCAAGGTCTCGCTGTCGGTCGCCGTGATGCAGATGGTACGCAGTGACCTGGCGTCGGCCGGCGTCATGTTCACCATCGACACCGAGTCGGGCCACCCCGACATGGTGTTCATTACCGGGGCCTGGGGTTTGGGCGAGAACGTCGTGCAAGGCGCCGTCGATCCCGACGAGTTCTATGTGCACAAGCCGAGCTTCCGGCAAGGCTTTCGCAGCGTGCTGCGCAGGAGGCTCGGCGAAAAGCAACTGCGCATGGGCTACGCCCATGGCCACACGCGCGAGCCGGTGCGCAACCGACCCACGCCCAGGATCGACCGCCAGCGCTACTGCCTGAGCGACGCCGACGTGATGCAACTCGCTGAGGCGGCGATCACGATCGAGGACCACTACAGCCAGATCGCGGGCCAGCGCCGGGCGATGGACATCGAATGGGCCAAGGACGGACCCGACGGACAAATTTTCATCGTCCAGGCGCGCCCCGAAACCGGCGTCTCGCAGCGCAACCCGATGCTATTGGAGGAGTACCTGCTCGACGGCGTCGGCAGCGTGCGTGCCACCGGACGTGCGGTCGGCTCCAAGATCGCGGCCGGCCGGGTCCGGCAGGTGGCCAACGCGCAGCACCTTGCGTCCTTCCTGCCGGGCGAGGTGCTGGTCGCCGACACCACCGCGCCGGACTGGGAGCCGGTGATGAAGACCGCGTGCGCAATCGTCACGAACCGCGGCGGCCGGACCTGCCACGCAGCCATCGTCGCACGCGAACTTGGCATACCGGCAGTGGTCGGCACCGAGAACGCCAGCGATGTGCTGCGCGACGGCGACAGCGTCACCGTTTGCTGCGCGCAGGGTGCGCTGGGCCGGGTTTACGACGGCCAGCTTGGCTTTCACAAGCAGGTCAGCGACCTCAGCGGCATCCAGCGCCCGGCGACCGAGATCATGATCAACCTCGGCAACCCGGAGCTGGCATTTCAACTGAGCCAACTGCCCTGCGATGGCGTGGGTCTGGCGCGCATGGAGTTCATCATCAACGAGCACATCCAGGTGCACCCGATGGCTGTGCTGCACCCCGAGCGCATCCAGGACGCGGCGGTACGTGCCCGCGTCGTCGCCCTGTCACGCGCCTATCCAAGTGGTGCCGCCTATTTTGTTGAGCGGCTCGCCGAAGGCGTGGGAACCATTGCCGCCGCGTTCTACCCGCGACCGGTGATCGTCCGCCTGTCAGACTTCAAAAGCAACGAATATGCGGCGCTGCTGGGCGGGCGCGACTTTGAGCAGCATGAAGAGAATCCGATGATTGGTTTTCGTGGTGCTGCGCGCTACATCCATCCAGCCTACGCCGAAGCCTTTGCGCTCGAATGCGCAGCGATGAAGCGGGTGCGTGAGGTGATGGGGCTGAACAATCTCAAGCTGATGCTGCCGTTTTGCCGCCGCATCGACGAGGCGCGCCGGGTCCTGGCTTCGATGGCGGCCCATGGGCTCACAAGGGGCGAGAAGGGCCTGGAGGTCTACGTGATGTGCGAGATACCGAACAATGTGCTGCTGATCGATGAGTTTTCCGAGCTCTTTGACGGCTTTTCGATCGGGTCGAACGACCTCACGCAGTTGACACTCGGCGTGGACCGCGACAGCGCGATCGTCGCCGACTCCTTCGACGAGCAGGATCCGGGAATGCGCAAGATGCTGCGCCTCGCGGTCGAGGGCGCCCGGCGCAACCACCGCCATGTGGGCATCTGCGGCCAGGCGCCGAGCGACCACATCGAGGTCGCTCGCTATCTGGTCGAGCTCGGCATCGACAGCATCAGCCTCACGCCCGACCGGGTGCTGCAAACCATGCAGGCAGTGCAGAAGATAGAAGCAGCGCTGGGCCGCAAGGGCCGCGCATAGCGCGAACCCGTAGCGCCCGCCAAGGCCCTCGGGTACTGGTGCCCGGACCAACAAGACCTGCGGGCCAACCCAAGCTCTGAGGCTGTCCGCAAGGCGACTCGGCCAGATCGCTCCGACAAGTGCTGCGGTGATAATGCGCAGCCGTTGACCGTCGGGTCCGCCGACGACCCAACCGGCCCGATGTTGGAGAAGCGATCATGTTCAAGCGCGTCGCCTGGGGACTCAGCGCCTTGCTGCTGATCGCCGCTGCCGGCTACTACGCCGTCGGCGGCCGGGTCGGCCTGATGCTGCTGGCGGTCCAGTATTTCATTCACCAGGATTACGGATCCACGCAGCCGGTGGGGTGGCAGGCAGGCCCGGGCGCGGTGGACCCAGTTGGACGCAAGCGGCCCAATATTGTTCTGATTGTGGCCGACGACCTGGGCTTTAACGACATCACGCTGTACGGTGGCGGCATCGCC
>Ga0114970_10000633_pt1 | contig 26477 bp, 25 predicted proteins | sample M_140205_XF_Meta_FD_87030 | JGI IMG/M metagenome (GOLD analysis project Ga0114970, IMG submission 87030) | Freshwater microbial communities from Lake Montjoie, Canada to study carbon cycling - M_140205_XF_MetaG | ecosystem: Environmental > Aquatic > Freshwater > Lake | place: Lake Montjoie...
GAGGCTTTCTTTCATCAGTCGTGGCTCCATCGGCCACGGTGTCCTCTTTTATGAGGCATCGACTCTACCCTGCTACCCCGGTCTCTCCCCTCTCGGTGTCCTTTTCTATGAGGCACTGCGCTAGAATCACAAAAATGTTGTCAGCGGGCACAAAAAGCGCTGAAAATCGCCTCTTCCTGTTTTATGCCCACCTTCTTTAGCGACCTCTTCACTGACTGGCTCCGTAAGTGCGGCACTGCCCCCAAGCTCTATCAGCCGGCGGCCATGCTCGGTGCCCCTCCCGTAGGCTGGGAAATCACCGTGGGGCAGTCCACCTTGGTCTATCGTATTCCCAAGGAGACCCCGCATGTGCTTATCATTGTGCTGTTTGAGCGGCAGACGCAGCGGAACGGTCTGCGCAGTCCGTTTGCGGACATCGTGCGTTTCATTTCCCTGGTTAAAAAAGCAGATGTAGGCATCACTGACATTAAAGGACACGTGTCCGCTACGAGCGACCGTCCGGCAGACAGTCTTGAAAATGAAGGCATTTTGGCTTTCTACCGCCGCTATCTAAAGGCGGTCGACCTCATCGCAGAGAATGATGTGCTATGGGTCGCGGGGTCCCTGCTGACCTACGTCCCTCCGCTGGCGGCTGAACGAGAATGGCTGGCAAAAACACCTAACGCATGAGTTCCAGCGCCACTATCTGTCCCAACTGTGGAGTTAACCGAACTGCTCGCACAGCTCGTCAATCATGCGCGTTCGGCCTTGCCGCCCGCGGTTGAAATACCTCTGCCGCAGACGCGGCAGTATCTCTTCTCTAACTGTTTGACTCATGGACATCGACTTGGGTTCCCGGTGTCATCTTTTCTGAGTCTACGTCCTTTCCTTCTCTGCCCGGCTTTTATCCCCCGGGAGTCAAAACTTATGCGGCAACAGGTGGTGTCCATTTAAGAGTTAATTAAGATTGATTTGATGGTCGTTCAAAATTAATTTTCTCACTCCCGCTCCCACTGACTGCCTATGCCGTATCTGGCCTTCAATCTCAACGATGTTAATGTCAATCTCAACGATGTTAATGAATTCGTCTTCGACATTCTCGAAGAGCGCCTTTCCATCGGACGTGACGCCAAAAACGACATTGTCATCGACAAAACCTACATTTCGGGATCACACGCGGAGTTCCTCCGCAAGCCGGATGGTGTGTATGAACTGGTCGATCTAAAGTCCGCCAACGGCACTTTCGTGAATGGCCGGCGCATTCAGCGTTCCCTTGTTAAGGGCGGGGATAAAATCCGCTTCGGTCAGTTGGACGCGAGATTCCGTGAACAAGCACCAAAAGGCACCGCTCCCGCATCAGGCAGCAAACCCAGCAGCCAGCCCAAGGCGAGTCCAGCCCACTCAGATGGACGCCGAGGAGACACGGAGCCGAAGAGGGATACCAGCCCTATCGAGCCAGCGCGTTCATTCCAGACTCTCCGAGAAGGCGCCGCTGCTGCAGCTCCCTCCGCTGGCAGCCTTTCTATCGCCATACCTTCTTCTGCAACGCTCGATCTCGCGCTGCTGAAGCAGCGTGAGAAACTTGCCGCAGAGGTCAGGTGGCTCCGCCAGGAGCGTGATCTGCTGCGTTCTGAAACCGAGAATCAGATAAGGCTCAGAGAGGAAGTGCGCGCCATGGAGAGCAGCCTCGACGAGCGGCGAAAAGAAGCACAGGCCGCTGATGCCAGACTGGCCGAAACGCGTGCGGCCACAATGGAGTACGCAAACAGGTATTCCATTATCAATTCTGCTGCTGATGCCAGACTAGCCGAAACGCGTGCAGCCATCGCTACGGCTCAGGCGGAGGCGGAAAAGCTTGCCTCGAAAAAACGAGATGTAGCCGACCTCGACAGCCAGATCGAATCCAAGCGCACCCAGCTCAGCAAAGTTCAGGCCGACATCGAGACGGCAAACACCGCCTTTCAAAGTTTGCACACAGATGCTGACAAGGCCCGTAACGACAGGCTGGAGGCTGAGCAGCGTCGCTGTGAAGATGGTCTTAATCTTCGTGAACTTGAGGTCTCCAAGGCCGATGCACGTCTGGCCGAGCTGAAAGCTCAGACCGCCAACTATGAATCCAGGCTTTCCGAACTGGCTTCCATGGAAAAGAATTTGGCCGAGACCAAAGCCGCCTGGATCGCTGCCGGGCAGGAACAGGAATCGCTTAAAATCGAGGCTGAGCGCCTTCAGAGGGAGCGTGCAGATCATGAAAAGCGGCTGCTAGACCTGCAAACCGAACTGGTTAATGCTCAGAGCGAACTCAAAACACAGCTCATCGAACTGGAAACTTCCCAGGCCAGCGCCAAGGAACTCGCCGAGCGTGTGTCTGCCCTCGAAGCTCATGAAGCACAATTGCTGGCGCTCCGCTATGCTGGATGGGTGAAAGCTGATGGGATTTGGAGGTCGAGACGGCCAGCCATCCAATAGCAGATGGTTTTGAGGTTGTCGAAGTTGCGGAAGCCTCTGGCAAGGCATCTTGCAGTTTGAATGATACTGTTGATGAACTCGATGGCAGCGGAGGTGATGCGGTTGGGATAGTAGGCGAGGATGCCGTCCCAATGTCTTTTGAGTGCTTGCACCAATTGCTTGAAGTCTGCAAACCGGCTGAGCACGGCCCAGGATCACCATTCAGTGAGGTGAAGCTCCGCCCCCCATTGCAATAGGCCATTGCCAAGTGCCTTGGAGGCTCTCGCGTAGTGCCATGGAGCGGCCGAGTTCTTTGTGTCGGACGCAAATGTCATGCCGTAGTCGGAGTTGCTCTTGACTCAGGCGGCATTCATTTCCTCGCAGTGCCCAGAGGGCACCCTTGAGCGCGACGCCCTCGCGCTGGAGTTGTTTGCGAACTTCATTTTACCCACCCAGCATAGCGGAGCGCCAAAAATGTCAGCCCCAGCCAGAGGGGCTCTCAAAAGGCCTTGCGGCACAGAGCAGAATCGAGAATTGTCAGGCATGAATGGCACTCATTTAAGGCCCAGTGTCGTTGATTATTGCGAGGGTAAACCGACTGGTTTCAGCCGACTTTGAGAGGGCCAAAATACTCACAGCGTGGGTACAACGACTCGATGGGCGAATGGTTCAAGCCGCATGGCACTTTTCACCTGCTTTCTGCCCCACTTCCCGCGCACGCTTCAAGGACGTGCGAAGACCTCCGCCTCCAGCCGCGTCGTCAACGAACTGCAAAAGCTCCGCGACCTGGCGCTGCCCGATCTGGCCGCCTTGCTTGGCACTCTGCTGCCTGCGGACTTCTTTGCCAAAGCACCCGATGCGAAGGCCAAACGCGAGCGCCTTTACCCGCCGGTGACACTCTTCTGGGCCTTCCTCTTCCAGGTGCTCAACCCCGCCATGCCTTGCCAGGAAGTCGTCGGTAAGATCCGCGCATGGGTGCTCACACGCCGCGACAAGCGCAGCAAACCTTCGCTGGGCACCGCCGCTTACTGTCAGGCACGCTGCGGTCTCAGCCAGGGGCTCTTGCAGGCCGTCTTTGATGAACTGCGCGATCATCTGTGCCGCCGCGCCGCCTCCGCCTGGCTGTGGTGCGGGCGACGTGTGAAGGTGCTCGATGGCACCAGCTTTTCCATGCCCGACACCAAGGAGAACCAAAAGCAGTGGCCCCAGCCACGCACCCAGAAAAAAGGCTGCGGCTTCCCCGTCGCCAAGATGCTCGGCGTCTTCTGCCTCTCCACCGGCGCATGGCTTGGTCATGCGCTCTCGAAGTGGCGCTGTCACGACCTGGGCCTGTGGCAGAGCATCCGCCACCTGCTGGAAAAAGGCGACGTGCTCGTCGGCGACGCCGGCTTCTGCGCCTACGCCCTGATGGCCGAACTCAAGGAGCGCGGTATCGACACCGTCTTCCGCCTGCATCAAAAGCGCTCCAAGGACATGCGCCGGGGCAAAAAGCTCGGTCGCGACGACCGCCTGCAAGTCTGGAGCAAACCCACGCAGCGCCCCGCTGGCAGTCCGTGGAAGAAGCGCGCCTGGAACAAGCTGCCCGCGCAGCTCGAAGTGCGGGTGGTGCGCGTGAAGATCGAGCGCAAAGGCTTCCGCACCCGCTGCCTGTGGATCGCCACCACCTGCACGGATGCCGTGCGCTACCCGGCCGACAAGCTCGCCGAGCTGTATTACCGGCGCTGGAGCATCGAGCTGTTTTACCGCGACATCAAAACCACCATGCACATGGAGGTCATGCGCACCAAAACACCGGCCATGATCCACAAGGAACTGCTCATGCACACCATCGCCTACAATGCCCTGCGCGCCCTAATCTTGGAGAGCGCCACCGTGCATCAGCAGGAACTGGGGCGCATCAGCTTCAAAGGCGCTGCGGATCTGCTGCGGCAATGGCTTCCCCAGGCCGCCGCCTGTCATGAGCAGCCGCGCAAGCTGGCGCGATGGCATGAGGAGCTGCTCGAAGCCATCGCCAGCGTTCAGAACCCGCTACGACCGGGACGGCAAGAGCCCAGGGCTAAAAAACGACGCCCCAAGTCCTACCAACTGCTCACCAAACCGCGCCGCCAGTTCAAGGAAATCCCCCACCGCGAGCGCTACCGAGCCGCCGCTTAAATGAGTGCCATTCTTGTCAGGCATGAAATTTTGCAGAAAAAGATGAGCCGCGCCGACGACCATATCGCGACATTAATCCAGCTGGAGATAGAGGCGTCCGCTTCGAGTCCAGAAAACCTGGATGCTCTACTGCATCAGATTCATGTGCTTAACCGCGCATCGCGTGGGGATGTAGATCAGGACAATCCTTTTTGGGAGAGGCTTGGCCTCATGGAGGCGCATTTAACCAGTGCGATCAAAAAAAGGCGATCAAGGAAAATGCTGTTGGTTAGCGCCGTCGGAATTACCACTTGTGCTGCCTTAATGTTGCTCGGCTGGCAATACGCATACAACGCCCATTTTCAGAACTACGTAACACGCGTAGAGGCAGCGCTTCTGCATGGCAGCGCCGCCGACGTGAAATCTCTGCTTGATGAAAAGTGGAAGTTTGAGCCTGGCCGGAGTGGTGCAGAGAATGCGGTCAAGATACGCTCGATGGCTGCGGTTTGGCTTGCCGCTAAAAAGTCAGCCTGTGACTCATGGCTTACAGAACTTGGCAACGCCGAAGATGAGATTGAAAACTGGGGCAGCATGTCGCCAGAAAAGCGCCGCATCTTGATCAAAGATGTTACCATGCTGCGCTCCTTTCACGAGATCAATACAAAGGAATTCAACCCGTCTGATGCGCAGAAGATCGCAGCGCTAACGACTAAAATCACCGAATTGAAAATGGAATGGCTGGGGGAGGCGACATCCACGGCTGAAGTGGCGCTGAGTGCTCTTGATTCATGCCTGCTTCAAGCTGACGGCGTATTCGGTGAGCCATTAGTGTTGCTGCTGCCTGAGATGCGCCGTGTTGCCGCAAAGGTAGCTGAAGCGCAGGCACCAGAGATTGATAAACAACTGGCAAAAATGATGGAACGTGCCCTAGGCAAGCAGCAGCAGGTTGAAGCAAGCTCAATGGCCTGGATTAAAAGTTTCGATCACATGGCCGGAGAACACACCACCGCCGAAACTCATGCCGAAATCCTTCGTGGTATAATGGCGAAATTGCCCAAAAGCCATCGCATAAAAAGTGAGTTTGCCGCCGTGTTGGCAAAAGGCATGAGCGCAGCTGTGCTACATCAACAGGCCATGCAAACCCTGGGCGTGACCACAGCATCAAACAAAGCTCTATTTCCAGATCGTCCATGCACGGAGGCGGAAATAAGCTTTCTCAAAGAACGCCTGCCTGCCTTGGAGGCCGCCGCCGCACAACCATCTCCAGACTCTCCCGACACTTATCGGTATCATTTACGCTGCTTGGCAGGATGGGCTGGGATGAGAGATGCGGTTTCCTCCCCGCAGTTCACTCAATCCGCGCTGTTTTTTATGGATCGCATCTACGCGGACCCGTGGATGAAGCCATTCGAGAAAGCGCTCCTTTGCCAGGTTGTGGATGGTGTCATCAGCCTGGACTCAGTGGCTTGGGGCATGCTTTGGGGCCCGTCCGCCAACAAGGAGTTGAGTGAAGTGCTCAAGCTGGCTGACAGAAACCCAGATCCTCTTTTGGGCAAAGGCATTGGCTTATCGGCGGAAAAACTCATTCTGCTTGAATCTTATTTCACTGAACACCGCGATGTTGATTTTCAGCAGGAGGCTGTCGCGCTCCAACTCCTCGTTACACTCCCCCCATCGTGGCAGAAGACGGGCGTGGTTATCGAGGACGGCAAAATTCATTACCTGGGAGATCTGCCTGACCAGTGCGTGCTACTCGCCTGGGGCAATGGCACCGTCGTTGTTGGCTTCCGCTCCAGTTTAGGCAAAATCAAATGGCTGCGTGATCATCCAGTCATGGGTAGCCCGGTGTTCTGTCATGCTATCCGCGCCAAGTAATTTGAACCACCATCCAATGATTGAAGAACCGCAAAATCTGCCAGAAGGAGAAGACCTGCATGCTCGCCCTAACTTGCAGCGAAGGAGAGTCCAACTTGGCGACGGCCCCCAGCTATCATATAGCAAGGCTGACTTCGAGGCGCGGCTTGGTGTGACCTCTGGACGTCTAACTGCAGTGAACCGGCAGTTCAGCTTTGCTGTAGCAGTGTGTGTAGCCGCCGGCTTTTACGCGGTGCTGTGGTTCCTACGCGTTTCCGTGCCTGCGGCCCGAATGCTCTGCGATTTGTTTTTCGAGCGGGGATGGACGCAGCAAGCGACAGTGTTTTTCACATCATGGGCCTTCGCCATTTTGGTATTTAAGCGTTGGAAACTGTCGGTCCAGGCTAGGGCTTTTGAGGTTGGCATCCCGCCGCGTAGCTCAGGAGTCGTGATTGATGAGGGCACCAGCACCAAGTTGCTTGAACGCCTTTACCAGTCTGTGGATGACCCAAGAAAATTTGCGTTGCTGGGACGAGCGGAACGCTCCCTGCATCTCGCCGCACACGGCCTGCCAGCGAACGATGTGAGGGCCTGCCTCAAGCAGTTGGCAGAAGCCGATGATGATGCGGTGCAGCGCAGTTTTAACTTACTGGGCGGCATTGTCTGGGTGATTCCAGTGCTCGGTTTCGTCGGCACGGTTCTTGGGCTGGGTCAGGCTGTGGGCGGCTTTGGTGCCACCTTGCAGAGCGTGAAAGAAATCGCCGAGGTGAAGAACTCCTTGATTGGCGTGACGCAGGGACTCTCAACGGCCTTTGATACAACCCTGCTGGCGCTTTTGGCGGCCATCCTAGTGCAGATGTGGAATACCTTTCAATTCAACAAGGAACAGGAATTCATGGCGGAGGTGTCCGACTTCTGTGAGGAATACATTGCCGAACGAGTGGATTACCTTGGCGAGAAGTAATGAAGAAAAACCGCCAGCTTCCAGGTCCCGGCCCAAGTTTCTTTGCCTTTCAGGCGGTGATCATGGGGCTGATTGGCGTGATGATTCTGATCGCATTGTTCTTCGCTGCATTTGGCAACAACAGCAGCGGCGGCGAGGTGGAAGACCTTGAAGCACTCCGCCATGAACTCGACAAAGTTCATGCGGAAAAGGCGCTGGCCGAGCAAATGAATGGTGAAAAGACGGTCTTGGAGCAGGAGCGCGAAAGCCTCACGCAACTGCTGGTCAAGACAGACCCCAAGGCTGCCGAGCAAGCCTATCAGCAGCGGTTGGCAGAAATTGATGCCGCTTCCCAGACGAGAAGTGAGATTCAGGAGCAAGTCGCTCAAGCGCAGACTCAGTATGACCGCATGCGCCAGGAAAAAGGCTCGGTTCGTCTGGCCTACCGGCCACTACACGGTGATCGCACTCCTATCATAGCCGTCTTGGCGAATGCGAGTGTCCAAGTAGTCACCGCGCCCGATGGTGAATGGGGGACACTGAAGGGTGAATTGTTTCAGGCAAAACTTTCGCAGGCCAGTCGTGAGAAAGTGCATGTCGTCCTTTATGCTAGGCCGTCTTCGATTGTGTTGCTTGAGGAATTGCGGGCTTTCCTCAAAAAGCATGACTTCACTTTTGGCTACCAGGCAGTGGGTGAAAATGAACGGCTCAATTTTTTGCCTCAATGAATACACCGCCCCAAGGTCCATCCGACAGCCTGGAACTGCTGCTTGATACGGTGTGCAACTCCCTGGGCTCCATGATTCTGATCACCCTGCTCATCGTTGTTTCCACGAACGATTTGCAGGAGCGTCTGGGGCAGGAAAAGCCTGAAGATGTGGCGGCGGCTCATGCGCAAGCCCAGTCGTTGCATGATCGGATCAATGCCACCAGACGTGAGGCCGCCAGACTGCGGAGTGCCGCCGCTGGTTTGATCGCTCTTAAGGCTGAGGTTGCCACGTTGAAAAGTAAGGCGGCCTCCGCTCAAGACCCATCGAGTACCGCGACCAACCCGGTGATGAACCGTTTGAAGATCGCCGACCGCACCCTGAGGGAGGCAAGGCAAAGCATCGAGACCAAGAACACCGAACTGGCGGCGCTTAAGGACGCCCAGCAGAAACATCTCAGCTCTCAAACCCAGCAGGTTCGTCTGCCCAGCCGTCAGACAAGCAGCAAAAAAGCGGCGCTGGTTTTTGTAGCGGATGGGAAATTCTTTCCGCAGATGATGAATGGGAAGCTCAGTGCACACATCGACATCGAGATTTTACGTGCAAGACCGCTATACGCCTCGATCAAGCCAAAATTGCGAAAAGGGCTTGATCTCAGCGAGTTCAAAGTCTTTTTGCGAAGCCTAAATGCAGAAAACGAGCGTGTCGGCCTGTTGGTTTACGCTTCAGGTTTTGAGGTCTTCATGCAGGCGCAGCAGGCCTGCGCCGAGCGCGGGCTGGACTGTGGCTGGGAGCCGCTTGCCAAAGGCACCGTCATGACTATTGGTGGTTCGGGTCAAGGCATTAAGGTCGATCCCCAATAATCATGAAACTCCTTCTCATGTTCTTTGCCTGCATCTGTGGCAGAGCCGCATTGGCGGGTGTCGGCCTTGTTGAGTTTACCTGTGATGGTCAGGTCGTGTTTGAGGGCGAGCGTTCTGTGAAAACCACTGGGATACATGGGGTAACCACAAGTCTGGCGCTCGAAGCGGGGACATGGCGAGTGGGCGAGAAGGTATTTGAAATGGTGAGTGGTGAAGTTTTGCGTCTTGGCGAACTGAGAGGCAAGAATAGTCGGCCAGCCCATGAGACAAAACCAAGCGAGATGCGTGGTAAATTATGCGTGACCACAGCAGAAAAGCAGGAATGGCGCATCTGGGGAGAAGATGTCTGGCACAAAGGTTCCTCCGAAATTACGTTGCATCCTGGCGTATATCGATTGGAATGGCGGGAGAACGAAACGATTCAGCAGCGCCCGCTGGTCGTCGATGAGGCACAACCGCTCATCCTGACCTTACCTCAAATGACAGAGGTATTCATAGAGCCTACAACGGAAGGTCAAGTGTTTGTCGGTCCCAAACGGGAAGGCGCGTCCATGCTTGGTGATGTGGCGGTTTTGGCGAACAAGACATCTGAAATTGTGAGCTGGAAGAGACTCGAAAAGGCTGCGGAAAAAATATCTCGGATCATTGAACCAACCATGCCTTTGGTGAGCCTCGATCCGCTGGCCATGGCAACTAAAACCGCGCCTTTTCGCAACAGCCTGGGCATGGCCTTTGTGCCAGCGGGGACGCCTGGAGTGTTCTTCAGCGCGTGGGAAACGCGGGCGAAGGACTTTGAGGCCTTCGTGGAGGAGAGCGGGCACGATGCGATCAGCGAAAATGCGCATGGAGAGCCAGCCTACACCTTGGAGTCACGTGCAGAGTGGAAGCAGGCTGGAGGGTCGTGGCGTGATCCGCGCTTTCCGGCAAAGCAGAGCGGGGAGCATCCGGTGGTGTGCGTGAGCTACCTGGACGCGGAGGCGTTTTGTGCGTGGCTGACGAAGAAGGAACGGGCCAGCGGGAAGATCTCAGCCACGGCCAGCTACCGGCTGCCGAGCGACAGCGAATGGAGCCGTGCGTGCGGCGGGAGCGAGTATCCGTGGGGAGAAACGTATCCGCCAAAGAGCGCGGATGGGAATTATTTGGGAGCAGAAGGCATGGTGGGAGCGCTAGCAGGAAGAAGCACTGAACTGTCGCAGGCGGGCTTTCGGGATGGGGCAGCGCGCACATCGGCGGTGGGGATGTTCAAGGAGAACCGCTTCGGGCTTTATGACATGGGAGGGAACGTGTATGAGTGGTGCAACACCTGGTATACGGCGGACCTCAACGATGAGGAAACGAAGAAGGAGCTTTCCTTTCTGAAAGATGACCAGGGTGGCATGACCTACCGCGTTCTGCGCGGTGCTTCGTGGAACGCCGACGGTCGCGTGTGTCTGCGTTCGTCGTATCGCTTCTACGGTCCTCCCGCGTATCGCCGCGCTAGCTACGGCTTCCGTTGTGTGCTGGTGGTGGCTGGCGCCCCACCCATAGCCACCTCTTCCCTCCCCACCGGAAACGCCCCGCCAGCACCTGCCATACCCGCCGATCTTCCAGCCACCGGCTTTTTTGAGCGCGAAGAGCTGTTCGCTACCGGCCCTTATGCTGACTACAACACCTACAGCCAAACCACCATCCTGAAGCAGGTGCAGGAACAGCTTAAAAAGCGGGGACATTACACCGGATCTGCAGACGGATCCCGAGGACCAAACACTCAGAGTGGCATCCTCGCCTACCAACGGGCCAATAGCCTGCCAGTCAGCGGCAGGCTCGATCCGGCCACCCTCAGCAGCCTGGGCCTCACCGGCATCCAGCCCCTGACCGCACCGAAACCAATCTCCAAACCCGCTGCTCCTACCAAACCACGAGCCGTGTCGGACGATTTCTTTATCAGCCAATGATGCCTGGTGCGGGGCGGCCATTAGACATTCGTGTCATACTACTGGCACCCCCGCCCACCGCTTCTTTTTCCGGCTGCGCCTGCCACCGGGTGCGGGGGCGCAGTTTGCACTGGCTTCTTGGCACTGCCCTGGCACACCTTCCGGACCGCTGGGGATCACGCCTATCTTTGGGATTGCCATCCAGAGCGCAGAACCTCATCGCTCCACCACACAACGGAAGCCGCCGTAGTTGCGGCGACCATCGGGCTTGAGGCCGTAGCGGCCGGAAGACGCGAGATTCTCGTGCGCATAATCGCCCCACGAACCGCCGCGCAACACGCTGCCTCCGGCCACGGTCGGGTGTGCATCTTCACACCACTCCCATGCATTGCCCCCCAGGTCATACATCCCATAGCCATTTGCCGCGTAGCTGCCCACCGGTGCTGTAAACACATGCCGATCACGATAGCCCGCCATGACACCTACTGTAGCATAGCTATGCCCTTGCATAAAGGCTTTCATCTCCGCCACTGCCGCTTCCTGCCCCATGTAGTTACCATAGTTGTTCGGTGGCGGCCAGGACTCCCCCCACGGGTAGGTGCTGCTGGTCCCCTGCGCCGCACTCCACTCAGCATCCGTCGCCAACCGGTATTTCTTTCCCTCCCGCTGGCTCAGCCACGCGCACCACGCTTTCGCTTCATCCCAGGTCACATTCACCGCTGGGTGATTGCTCTCTTGAGGAAACCGGGGGGGCTGGTAGCCCAGGCCCGCCTCCTGATACTGCGCCACCGTGGTTTCCGTGGTGCAAAAGAGCACGTTTGTCCCCGGCACAGGCACGAATTTCATCCCCAGGCTGTTCACAAACGGCGCTTCTTTGCTGGCCGATAGCAGCGCCGGATCAAGAGGCGCTGGCGGTATAGTCAAGTTGGCGCATTGAGTGAGCAGGCAGGCCGCCGCAAGCGCGGCACAAACGGTGAGAGCGAGGCGTTTTTTCATGGAGAATGATCAGGTCAATAACTTGGGCAGCTACGCTTTACGCTATTGAATCCCAGCCTTCTGTCTCAACATTAGTTGTGAGGTGGACCCCATTTTTCGGCCATGGAAACGCCAAGTTAAGTTAGTTTGGTCACGGCTATAATGTTTCGTTCTAGGATGGCGGGCTAACTGCTGGGAAATTGCTTTTGAGGGGGGGCGAGTTGGCCCTGGATGTGGCGCGGGGACGGGGTGTTAAGGTCGGCAGATGTGTGCCGATGTGAGCCGCCCCGTGCAAGGGAATCTCTTTCCGTGCGCGTCTGTGACCTTGGGTAGACGCCCCACCACGCAAATTCCATGAGAACGCAATTTTCTCGTGTCCCACTTTTTTCGCTGTGTCCGTCCTGCCAGAGGGCGCATGCGTGGGCAAGGCTCTGTGTGCGGGTGCATTGATGCGCAACGAGAGGTGGGCGGACAGGCGTGCTATCAGTCAAGTTGCGGCGCGTTATGTCCCACGTAGCGGTTCTTTGTGGGACATGAGCCTGTGCGCCATGCAGTGACAGTTGACGTGACTTGCATGGTATGAATGACCTCCCTGCCCAACTTGCTCAGAAGCTGCTTCAACGTGATCTGGCCAACCTTGCCCAGCGTGTCCAGCGCGGCGATAACCTGAGCCGAACGGAACGCTCGTTGCTTCAAAGCATGGCGACCGCACCAGCAGATGCAGATGTGTCACCAGCCGTGGCTGGCAGCTACGTTGAGCTCGCTGCTCTTTTGGGCGTTACGCGCCGCACGCTCCAGCGCTGGCGTGCCCGTGGAGATGCTCCGAAACCCATGGCAGAGGGCGGCCATGAGGTGTGCGCATGGAGGGAGTTCATGCGCAGCGCCAAACTGGCGGGGCATCGCAGCGAGGAGGAGGCTGCACTGCATCTGCGGCGGTTGCAGGCGGAAACCGAGGAGCGCGAGATGCGTCTGGCAGAGCGCAAAGCCGCCTACGTTTCCGTGGCTGAGGTTAAGGCAGAATGGCTCAGAATGACGGAACGGGCTGCCAGAGTGTTCCGGCACAAGTTCGAGGTGGAACTGCCCTCGCTGCTGGTGGGTTTGGGAGCCGCAGACATTCAAGCCCGAAACCAGAGGGCGATTGATGAGGCGCTGACCATGCTGCACCGGGGGGAGTGAGACGCATGAGGCTGGTCGGCGGTTGAGGCCCGACGGGCTCGCCGAACTCGTCCTGACGTTGTTTGTTTTTTTCACATGCGCGAACTCGTCCTGGAACTCGTCCCCCCTATAGGGGGTGGGACGAGTTTCCCGAGTTCGCGCGCGGCGTTTTTCTTTCTCGTCCCGCGCACGAGTTTCCCGAGTTTCCCGAGTTCGCGTTTCAGCGCCGTTTGGGTGGCTTGCGGCGCTTGGCACATACCTTCAGCGGCACCTGCTCCATGAGCGAACCGGCCTCCTCACGCCGAGCAGTGTAGGCGGCGACGATCTCGGGTAGGCCGCGCAGCAGTTGACCACCCCGGCCCTCGCCGCGCACGATGGCCAGCAGGCCGTCCGCCTCGGCCTGCTCGCACATGCCCTTGTAGAGGTCACGGTGCCAGCCCAGTTTTAGGAACGCCACCTTCACCTGGTCGCCGGAAAGCAGCGCCTCGCGCGGCTCCTTCTTGAAGCTGGTGGGAAAGAGCTTGAGGAACTCCTCCATCGTGGGCTTGTGGCGCCCGAAGCGTGCCTCGGTGGGCTTTTCCTGGGCGGCCGCAATCTCGCTCTGGGACACCTGGCGCCAGTATTGCCGCGAGGCGCTGTGGCCGATGACCTTGCTGTAGGTGCGCTCTCCGTCCTCGCCCTCCCACTTTAGGCGGCCGCCGCGCTTGCCAGCCTGCAGTTCGAAAATGTCATGACTGCCCGTGGTGCGCAGGGCGAGCACTGCACGCGGCCAGTTGGCCCATTCCGCGCTGCCGCTGCCCAGGTAGGCAAACTCACTGCCGTTCCATTTGGGTTTCTCCGCGCCGCTGGTCGGCTTGTTGGTGTGGTGCAGAATGATCACCCCGCATTGATGGCGGTGGACGATGGGATTGAGTCCGTTGCGCAAAAATGCGCCCACGTCTTTTTGCGAGTTGGTTTCGCCGCCAAGATAGGCCAGTGCCGGGTCGATCCACAGCAGGTCGGGCTTGTGCAGGGCCACCAACGGCTCAACCACCTCGTCGCAAAACTCCACAGCTGTGCGCATGTCCTCGGTAGCCACCAGCAGGTTCGCGCAGGCAGCAGCCCGCTCCTCTGACGAGAATGCCAAGCCATCGAGCACGCCGTCGCGCATTTCGGCGAGGTCGCCGTGATCGTTCTCGCTTTGGATGAGCAGGGACTTGAGCGGACGCGCCGAATGGATGCCGAAGAACTCCCGCCCGATGCCCCAGCACAGCGAGGCCTGCATCTGCAGAGTCGATTTTCCCACGCCTGCGGGCCCCACCAGCAACATACCACCGCCGCGGCAGAGATAGCGGTGCTTGAGGAGTTCATTGGGATCATTGAGAACGGGTGTTTGCAACAGCCCAATCCCCACCGCCTCGGGTGGCGGCAGCTTCGGCTTTTCCTCCTCCGCGCCGGAGGCAGGGGAGGTTGCTGATCGCGCAGGCTTGCCGACCACCTCCGGGATGTCATTCAAGTCGGCCCACTGGGTTTGGTTCATGGCAGGTTGTTCGGGTTGAAGTAGAACACGGACTGACGCACTCCGAAGGCCCTGGGCCTTCGGCGCAACCCATCGGGCATGCGCACGAACTGGCAGCGGGTCCAGGTGGCGGGATCAGCGCCCAGCATCACGGCATAGCGCATGAAGCGGAGTTGCAGCGCCTCGCTGCTCCCCTGGCAGGCAAACCAGCCGTGCAAAGACTTGCCGCCGCTATGCACCACCGTCACCAACGGTGCCAGGCGTGCCAGATGCCACAGCACGACGGCATGCGTGTCCTTGGTCCCCTGATCAAACTCAATGACCAGGTAACGACGCGGCCCGGTGTTATCCAGGCAACGCACCGAGGTGCCAGTGCCGCTTTTCTTGCTCCCTTCCTCGGCGGTCATGGGAGAAGGCACGATGAACTGCTGCACCGCAAGTTGACCCCGCCATTCCTCACGGGTGCCAGTACCAATGTCCCGGTTGATGTGCTTGCCGCAGCACAGCAGTGGATTGCCGGGAAACAACCTGTCGATGAGTTCCTCAGTCTGCGACTCCTCCCAGTCGGGACGCAACGGCGAGGCTTCCCAGAGATCCGCCAAACCGGCCACATCACTGGCTGCGACCACGGCTTCGATCTGCTCGTCGTTGCGCTGTGGCCATGACGAGAAAGAAGGGCTCGCAGTTTCGAGGGACACCGGACGAGAGACGGGCTGGCGATCTCGTCCAAGTCCGAGCTTCCCACGCGGCTGCCAGGCACAGGCCTGTGAATTGGCAATCGCCGAGAGGATTTCGGATTCAGGCACCTCGCGTCCACAGCCTGCAGACGCTTGGGCAAGCAGGTCGGCCATCCGACCTTTGTCCTCGAAAAACGGATGCAGCACCCGTGCCATACGGAAGAGCCACAGATGGACGCCACCTCCAGTAGCGGGGCAGGCGCTGAGCATCTCGTGTGCAAAGCGGGGCAAGTGGATGCCGTCGTGGATGCGGAAGCTCATGGCCGCCCCTCCTTGGCTTGAGCGTCTGCCAGCGCTTCGATATAGGTGCGCAAAGACACGCTCGAGATCAGCCGCGTGCCACGAACTTGTTGCGGGCTTCGCAAAGCCGCCGAGCGAATGGTGCCGGCATGAATGAGTTGATACAGCTTGGGCTTGGAAATCCCAAACAAGCGCTTCGCTTCACTGACGCGCAACCACTCGGGTGCGCTCATCTTGACCACTTCCTGTGGTCTGTTCTGGCATGAGTTTTGGTTCATGCGCACAACATACCAAACCGGCCCCGTGCAAGATCTGGCGGCACATTTGCAAGAAGGCACTGCGGTTATGCCAGACTCATGCAGAAATAAGACCTGCCGTTGTCAGAGCGCGTCCGTAAGTTGCCAGATCAACACCCCACGGCGGACAGTTTTGCCGCCAGCCCGGGTCAAGATCTTTTCCTGACTTTGTTGCGCTTTGCTGCCTTTATTGACTTTGTGGCATCATCCTGAGACGGCTTATAGAACCTGGCAAAACGCGGACAGAAGGGTGCGAGACATTTCGCCAATTGCCAAAACTCGACCTCATCAGCCACATCGCTATCTTCTGCCATGGCGGCCTGTTCAGCCGTAACTGCCGACAGCCCCAGCGCGGCACGACTCGAGTTTAACATCCTGTGTCTGAAATCAGTTCGGCGTTTGCGGCTGTATTCGCCACTGACATGCCGCACCGCCTCGTCGAGGGGAATTGGATATGAACGCGGAGGCCGGATTATCGCCGAGCCCGGAAAATCTTTGTCTGGTTTGCGGACGACACTGGCAGCCTCAACCTCACGACCGTAAATGTCATGCACCAACTCCATGTCTGCACATGCCAACGGCGTAAGTGCATGGCGCGCCTGCCAGGTGTGTTTGAGCAGCGCCACAGCCCCGGCGACATCGGGCTCCTTGATCCCCTTGAGTTGCGCCAGATGAATGGCCACCTCCGCAAGTTCGACCGCACTCACCCAGGGCTTATCCATGGCCTCAAGCTTCGTTGCCGCCGGCGTGTCTTGTTGATAGGGGCCCAGAAGCGTGCGCATACCTGGACTACTTGAGCCAAGAATGCAGATGTTCAAGACTTGTTCTACCGCGATTTTTTGTCCAGGTCCGCAGTTCATGCGAATCAATGCGTAGGCGGCACATGCCTGCATGACAAAACATGACAACTCAAGCTCATCAACTTGCGAAACCATGCGCATGCACCCGCGATTCCCTTTGCAGACAACGAAGAAAACACGCAGGTTTACGCATGGATCAGAAACCCAAGCAAGGCCAACGGGCTTTTGTCATTCAACCCAGGAGTGCCGAGCGACTGCGAGCGCAGCGAGTTGAGTGTTCACATCAGCCTCAATTTGCGGTGCAAAGCACTTGCGCAGACGCCTTCCAAGAACGAAACCAATCTCACCTGAGTCGTGACCAAGCTAACTAAACTTTAAGCCGCCCTGGCCGAAGAATGGGATCCACCGCAGGACTTTGATCCGTAACAATGGCTAAAAGCAGCTATGACAAAATCAAATTTCATTTCATCGACCCTCATTTCCGCAGTAATCGGGTTTGTAGCGGTAATCACCTTCAGTCTTTGCTATTGGACAAAAATTAAGATTGATGAAGCCACTAAACCTCTTTCCTGGGACGATGTTGGTATCACAGTGAAATGGAATAGCGTTGCTCATTGGGTGGGGCAGTTACCCCCGCATTTGAAATCGCAGGGTCAGGAAATTTACCCCGTCTTGGTTCATTCCGCAGAAGAGATGGCTCTACTGCCAGTTGGAACCTGGGTGATGACTTGACGAAGGAGTGATCGGACGGGTTAAAACACAGGCCATTTCGATGGAAGAATATAGAAAAATAGACCCCGCTCGGCTCAGAAAATGGGAGGCGGAAGCAGTCGAGTAGGCGGTCCCGCTGCCGGACCCCTCACACCCCGCCCCCCGGAACAAAGAACAAAGTGTCATGTCGCTCTATGGTCAAAAGCCCAACGGGCTTTCGTCATGCAGCCCAGGAGTGCCGAGCGATAGCGAGCGCTCTCCTGGGAACCGCATCACCCACGATCCCCGCCGGATCACGAACCTCAGAGAGGTTCCGTCATCCGAACGACCCTGCGGCACCGCATCGCTCGTGACGGGACTGCGTTGCGGTCTGGGATTGTCTGGCGCTTAAAATGCCATTGAGAATGGCATTTCATCTGCCAAAGTCATTCCCATGACCGCGACACTCACCCTCGACTCTGCCGGACGGCTCGTGCTTCCCAAGCCCGTGCGCGACAAGATGCACCTGCGGACAGGTGCCAAGCTGCGGCTGGATGTGGTCGGTGACCGCATGGAAATCACGCAGGAAGTTCCCGAGGTGAAGATCGAACGCCGTGGCAAACGCCGCGTGATCACTGGCTGGGAAGGCTTCGATGCCGCGAAAGCCGTGCGCGAGATGCGCGAGGACCAGACCGAGCGGCTTGAGGCTCCCTTCCGCGCATGAGCGACTGCATCGACACCTCCGTGCTGGTGGCAGCCATGGTGGCCACCGAGGCGCATCATGCCAAATGCGCCGCCCTGCTGAACCGCAAAGGCACCGGCATTTACACCCACGGGCTGGCGGAGACCTTCAGCACCCTGACCGGAGGTAAAAAGCCCTTCCGCATGCCCGCCGTGCTCGCCGCCGCTCTGATCGAAGAAGATTACCTGCCCGATCTCACGACTACGTCGCTCACTTCCGCCGAAATGCTCCGCGCCATGCGTGAAGCCGAGTCGCGTGGCGTGCGCGGCGGAGCCATCTTTGACTACCTTCACCTCGTGGCCGCCCGCAAAGCCAAGGCCGCCCGGCTTTACACGCTGAACCTCTCCCACTTCCGTGCATTTCACCGTCCTGGTGATCCTGAGATCGTGCATCCTTGAGTGACGAGTGCATTGATGGACTCAATGCGATCTTCGGGACTATCAATGTCTTGATCCACCGGAAGCCGGATAAGTGATGCGGGGTCATGAACGACCTCATCTCACTCTCCCTTCAGGCAGCAGGCGTGATTCTCGCCGCTGATTTCGTTGCCGGCCGCGTCCACTGGGCCGAGGACGCTTTCATCCGCGAAGACACGCCCTGGCTGGGCACATGGATCGGTCGGCCGAACATCGTGCATCATCACCTGCCGCGACGCATGGCGCGGAACACCTGGTGGGAGAGCAATCGCGAGTTGCTGCTGGCGATGGGCCTCATGGTCGTCATCGCCGCGCTGCTGGGCTGCCTGACCTGGCATGTGTGGCTCTTTGCGCTCGTGGGTGGCAATGCGAACGAAGTTCACAAATGGTCGCACCGCACGCGGCGTGAGAACGGCGCGTTCATCACGCTGCTGCAGGATCTGCGCCTGCTGCAAACCCCGCATCATCATGCGGTGCATCACACAAACCCGAAGGAGGTGAACTACTGCTCCATCACCAACGCACTGAACCCCGTGCTCGATGGGCTGCACTTCTGGGCAGGCCTGGAGTGGCTTCTGGCACACGCCATCGGCCTGAAACGCCAGCCGGACAGTTCGGTGCCCGGTCAGGGCACCGCTCCGGAATGGATCATCGAGATGCGCCGTGCGGGTTGATCACATCACGCCGATAACCTTCGCGACAACACCGGGCCGCACCGCCATCGCATCCCCTGCCCTTCGGCCAATGAGCTTCTGCCCCAAGGCCGACGCTGGCGTGATGACAACGACTTCATTCCCTTCATGCACAATCTCCGTCCCGCCGGCAAACGGACCCAGGAAATAATGCGCCAGCTCTTCGGGCGTCTCCAAACTCACCAGCGCCCCGAGCGTGATCGCCGCGCCTGACTCGAAATCATTCCCTGACAAAGCCCCAAACGCCCGCACCGCCTCTTGAAGCTCCGCGACACGCTGCGCCTGCCCACGCGCGACATACGAGGCCTCCAGCGTGCGCGTGTCATACTTGTTCTCGGCCTTGCTGTCCGGGTCCGTCGCCGCTGCAAACGCACCCTGAGCCGCCCGCGTGAGCGACACGAGTTCGGCATTCAGCACGGCGAGGAATTGATCGAGGACACCTTGTTTGTTCACGCGGATTGCTTTGGCATCGCCAGCTTCTTCATTTCCCCGCGTTCTTGAACACCTCGGGATGATCCAGCAGCACTTTCTTCACACGTTCCACCTGTGAAGGCGGGCAATCGCCGGTCCAATTAGACTGTTCGATCACGTTGCGTCCGCCAATGGAACCGGCAATAACAAGGGCCGACAAAATGGACCCGAGCATGTCAGGATGAGTGCCGTCCTCGGCATGCAGTGGCAAAGCGGGATAGATATCCTGCACCAGTCGCCAAAAATCTCCCACGGGGCTGACGATGACATTGGCCCCTGGATTTTGAGCCACGGCGGACTGCACCGCTTTCGCATTCGCCAGACGGATCCTCGCGTGCGCCTCCTCGGGGTTGGCCCCGGTGGACAGCGCATCCTTCTTGTTCTGTTTCCACAGGCTTTCATGCCGTGCCCACACCTGAAAATCGACAATGAGCATCTGCGGATTCACTTCACGGGCAAGGGCGACCAGTTTAGACAGCCCGCCGCTCATGTACAACTGTGCTTCTGAATCTATTCCCGCCAGGGATGAAATCACGCTCTTCTCTTGCACGACGACCACATCCCACGGCTTACCATCGTCCGCGCCTTGCTTCAGCAGAGCTAGCGCATTCGGATCCATGGCATGTTGCTGCAGCATATAACTGCCCACCAAGTAACTTCCGATATGCGGTGCCAGCACCTTGGACGATAGCAGCAGTTCTCCCACGATGGCTGGCAGGCCATTGTTCGCGGTGTAACTGTTGCCGAGAAACAAGATGCGCACATGCGGCAGCCCTTCTTCGGCCGCGTTTGCACGAAAGCCAATGGCACCTAATCCTGCGAGGAGAAGTCTGCGTCGGGACCAACCTGGAAGCGCTGAATCAAACGGCATAAAGGCTGTGGCTCATTATTTCAGCGAAGCATCCGCCGCGCCATCTGCTTGGCGATACAAACTCGTCGGAATCAGCATCTGCGGCGGCAGTTCTTCGCCCTCTGAATGGCGCAGAAACGCGCGCACGACCTCCACGCCCATCTTATCTGGGAACTGAATCGGATCGGCGTAAATCTTGCCATCTTTGATCGCCTGCTTGCCTTCAGGCTGACCATCGAAGCCGATGATCACGACCTTGTCGGCCTTGCCCGCCTTCTCCAATGCACCTCGTGCCCCGAGCGCAGAAGGATCGTTGATCGCAAAGATGCCCACCATGTCCGCATGCGCTTGCAGCATGTCCTCGGCGGCCTTGTAGCCCTTGTCCTTCGCGCCACCACCATCGAGTTCGCTCACGATCTCGATCTTCTGCGCCGCCGTCGCGTTGTGCACATCCAGCACTTCCTTGAAACCCTTCACGCGCAGGATGCACGACTCGACCTGCTTCAAATCCAGCACGCCAATCTTACCGCCCTGGCCTTTAAGCGCCTCGATCATCGCTTTGCCCGCCTCCTTGCCACCGCCAAAGTTATCCGTGGCGACTTGTGTTACAATCTTCACGCCCGGCTCATTGCACGGCACATCCACCGTGAACACCGGAATGCCCGCTACGTTTGCTTCCTGAATCACCGGCACGATGGCTTTGGAATCCGCAGGGCTGAGCACGATGGCGACGGCCTTCTTCACGATGAAATCCTTCACCTGGTTGCTCTGCCGCGCCACGTCGCTGTCAGCGCTGACAACCAGCGTGTCATAGCCATGCTTTGCCGCTTCAGCCGTGATGCTGTCACCGATGACTTTGAAAAACGGATTCTGCAACGTCAGCAATGACACGCCGATGGCACCCTTCATCGCAGCCACAGGTTTGTCCGATGTTTTGCCGCAGGCGGCCAGCAAGGTGAGTCCGAGACAGAAAAGGAAATAACACTGTTTCATAAGCTGCATGCTAGCACAGGGACAAAGGGTGAGCACAAGCTCTCAGTTCGGATACCGCAAGAACCTCTTCCTTCGTTCCTCAAATCCCGCCAACTCCGCGCCCCATCCCTCCATCACCTGCTTCCACGTCTCTCCCGCACTGATCGCTTTCACGCTCTTGTCGCGATTCAGCAATGTGTTCACCAGCTCCAGCTTAAATGACTGCGGATACAGCCGTTGCAGGGTGCAAGTGATTGCAATGCCAGCCTGCACCGGTTTCAGGGCCGTACGATCCGTGATGGCGATGCGCACGCCGCCGCAGGCCTCGTTCTTGAACACACTCGTCGTCGGCGTGAAGCGCATCGGCGTGAACTGCACGCCCGGCAGGCCAAGCTTGTTCAACTCATGCGCCAGCCGCAGATCGTTCACATACGGCGCGCCGAGCACTTCAAACGGCGTGTCGGTGCCACGGCCCACGCTGATGCTGAATTCGAGCAGGCCGATGCCCGGATACAACAGCGCGGCATTCAATGAGCGCATGTTCGGCGAGGGATTGATCCACGGCAGCCCCGTTTGATCAAACAGCATGCTGCGACGCCAGCCTTCGACGGGAATGACCTTCAAATCGCAGTCCATCTGGCGCTCCGCGTTCATCATCGCTGCCAGTTCACCCGCCGTCATGCCATGGCGGAGTGGGATGGCATGCGTGGCAGTCGGTTTCTCCTCATCAATCACCGCCGGGCCTTCCACTTCGATGCCGTCGATGGGATTGACGCGGTCGAGCACATAAAACGCTTTCTTCGTCTTCGCCGCCGCTTCCATGCACAGCCGCATCGTGCCGATGTAGGTGTAAAAGCGGCAGCCGATGTCCTGGATGTCGAACACCAGCGCATCGATGTCCGCCAATTGCTCCGACGTCGGTGCTCGCTGCTCGCCATACAGACTGAGCACCGGCAGCCCCGTTTTTTTGTCCTTCGAATTGCTGATCTTCTCCTGATCGAGCTCCCCGCGGATGCCGTGCTCGGGACTGAAGAGCTTTTTTAGCTTCACATCGGGTGCAGCGGCTAGCAGGTCGATCGTGCTGCGCCGTTGGGCATCGATGCCGGTTTGATTCGTGATCAAACCGATGCGCAGACCTTTCAAATCGGAAAACTTTCGCTTCACAAGCACGTCGATGCCATTGAGCACCGTCGGCACTTCCTTTTCATCACGCGGCCATGGCGAGGCACTCACAGGTGCAAAGCTCATGCCCTGTGCCGCAGCGGTGCCAATCTCTTCATACAGATCACGCACACTGCCGCCGCTTTGCGGATGCAGCCTTGAACTCATGAAAATGACAAAGGTCTTTGTCTGGGTCTCGATCCAGATGCTGGTGCCGGTGAAGCCGGTGTGGCCGAATGATCCCATCGGAAACAGTTTCCCGCGCGGTCTGCTAAACGGCGAATCGATGTCCCATCCGAGCCCGCGCCGCTCAAACACTGTCGCAATCGTCTGCGGAGACGTCATCAACTTCACGGTAGCCGGTTTGAGCACGCCCGCACCGTCAGCGAGAATCATCCGCGCATACTTGGCCAAATCGGAAGCCGTCGTGAACAAGCCCGCGTGTCCCGTCACACCGCCCATCTTGCGCGACGTCGGATCATGCACCACACCGCGCAGCATCACGCCATTTTCATCCTTCTCCGTCGGTGCGATGCGTGCCTTCCAGTCATCAGGCGGCAAAAACCTCGTCGAATCCATCTTCAGCGGTTCAAACACGTTTTTCGTCGCGAACTCATTCAAAGCCACACCGCTCACTCGCCGAACGATTTCGCCCAGCAGGATGAAATTGATGTCCGAATAGCGGAAAAAGCGATCTGGCGGCCCATCTGGCTCCAATTCGACCGCGCGGCTAATTCCCGCCTCATAGCCCGTCCACTCCGGCTCCTTCGGAATTCCCGGCCGCAGGCCCGATGTATGCGTCAGCAGATGCCGCACCGTGATCCCACTGCGAAACTCCGGCACATACCGCCGCACCTCGGTCTCCAGTTCGATCTTGCCCTGCTCCATCAAGATCAAAACACTCGACAGCGTCGCCACCACCTTCGTCAGCGATGCCGCATCAAACACCGTATCCTCCGTCATCGCCTCTTTGCTTGGAGAAAGCGCCCGCTGCCCCACCGCCAGCGCCATTGTCTTCGCGCCGCTCTCAACGTGCAGCACTGCCCCCGGCGGATTCCCCTTCCCCACCGCCTTGCGCACGACCTCGCGCACAGGATCGAACTCGTCCGCGTGAACGAGCGTGAAAAGAAGAAGGAATGATAGCGAACGCAGCATGACGAGCATCCTGCCAGCTACGCCGCCTGAATGGCTACTTCTTTTTCGTCTTCGCCGCCGGTTTACCGGTCTTTGGACTCTCAAAGGTCGGCGCGATGGTGCCCTTCTCCCATTCCGCAATCGCAGCGACGAGTTCCTTCACCACCTTCGGCTTCTCAGCGGCGAGGTTCTTCGATTCGCCGACATCAGCGGCCAAATCATAGAGCTCAGGCTCCGTCTTGCCGTTGCGCACGAGCTTCATGCTACCACGGCGCACGGCGTTGTTGCCGCCGGGTCCGTTCATGCGCCAGAACAGCAGTTCATGCGGTGCTCCGCTCTTTTCACCACTCAAGAATGGCAGCAGATTCACGCCATCGAGATTCTTCGGCGTCAAATCGGCCGCTCCTGCTGCTGCGAGTGCGGTGGGCAGGAAATCCAGCGCTATCACCGGCTGATCATAGGTGCCGGGTTTGATTTTCGCGGGCCAGCTCACAAGAAACGGCACGCGCATGCCGCCTTCATACACCTGCCCCTTCGCGCCACGCAGCGGCGAATTGTCGGTGAAGTTGGTTCCGCTCTTGCCAGCCAGATTGGGACCGCCGTTGTCGCTGACGAAGTAGACCAGCGTGTTCTCGCGTTGCTTCGTGGCATCGAGTTTGCTCAGCACGCCGCCGACAGCGGCATCGAGAGCGCACACCATCGCCGCATAGGTGCGGCGTTTTTCATCGGCGATGTGCGCCAGCTTCTCCAGCCACTCTTTCGGCGCTTGCAGCGGTGTGTGCGGCGCGTTGAAGGCTAGGTAGAGCATCCAGGGCTTGTCCCCTGCGTGGCGCTCTACAAACGAGGCCGCTTCGTCGCCGAACTGCTCGGCGAGGTATTTTGTTTGTGGCGCGTCCAGGCCGTTTCGGTTCAGCGGGATCGTGTATTCCACGCCACCTTTGTCGCCGGGGAAATATTGATGCCCGCCGCCAAGCGCGCCGAAGTATTCATCAAAGCCGCGCTTGTTAGGATGAAACTGTGGGTGTGCGCCGAGATGCCATTTGCCTACGGCTCCGGTCGTGTAGCCAGCTTTCTGCATGAGAGATGGAAACGTCGTTTCGTTCAGCGACAGCCCCGCCGTGGTGCTTTCCGGCAGCCACGCCGGATTGTTCTCATGCCCGAAGCGGTGCTGATACCGCCCCGTCATGATCCCCGCCCGCGTCGGGCTGCAAAACGGATGCGAAACGTAGCCGTTCGTGCAGCGCAGGCTCTGTGCGGCCAACTTGTCCAGATTCGGCGTCGGGATTTCCTTCGAGCCTTGAAAACCGACATCGTTGTAACCGAGATCATCAGCGATGATGACGATCACGTTGGGTTTGGCGGCAAAAGCAGGCGCTGCGAGCAGCAGGACAAAAAGAAACGAAAGAATAGGGCGCATGGTGATGATATGAGCGCCCACCAAACGAACGCCCAATCTCTATGTTTCACTTCATGCTTGCATCCATGCCAAAAATCCGTCATGCCCGAAGCATGAAGCCCTATCTGCTCCTTCTGCCACTCGTTCTGACCCACTGCGGCGATGAACCCAAGAAAACTGCGCCTGCTCCAGCGCCGAAGCCTGTGGTCGCTGAAAAGCCTGCTGCGCCTGCTCCAGCCAAAGCGGAGCCGAAGGAAGTCTATTGGACGCAGGAGATGATGCACACGGAGATCAAGTATCATAACCCCGGCTACACGGGCGATGGCCAGTTCAACATCGAAGGCGGCAAGGTGATCGCACTGAGCCTGCGCGGGGCGAAGATCGAGAACGTGAAGTTTTTGCAGCACATCGAGCCGCTGGCGCTCGATTTGAGCGAGACGCCTATCACTGATCTGCGGCCGATGCAGGGGAAGAAGCTGGTGGAACTGTATCTTGAGGACACCAAGGTGCGTGATCTGTCACCGATCCGCGGCATGCCCTTGGAAAAACTCTATTTGAGTCGCACACCGGTCGAGAATCTGAGTGCGCTGGAAAACATGCCGCTGACGGAGTTGAATGCCGTCGGCTGCCCGGTGGGAGACATCTCGGGTATCGCAAAATGCCCGATCACCATGCTTTGGCTCACGGATTGTCCGGTGGTGAACATCAGCGCACTCAAAACGGTGCCGCTAGTGAGTGTGACGCTGCATCGCACGAAGGTGAAGGACTTGTCGCCGCTCAGTGGCACGGCCTTGCAGCGCCTGCACATCGCCGAAACGCCGGTGACGGATCTCACGCCGCTCAAAGGCATGCAGCTCACACGGCTTGTTTTCACCCCGGCGAACATCACGGCGGGCATTGAGGTGGCAAAATCGTTACCATTGCAGGAGATCGGCACGCGATTTGACGACGGTGCCAAGGACTTGCAGCCGCCGGCTAGTTTTTGGCCCGCCTACGACGCGGCGGTCAAAGCGGCACCCAAACCGTGAGAATTCGCAGATTTGTCTTGTCGTTGCTACCTAGCTCCTGACAGAATCACGTGGAATTAAATGAAAGAGTTTGCTTACATCCATGACGAGAATCAGAACCCGTCGCCTCTGCGTGCGGTGCCTGCTCTCGCGAGTTTTAGCGATGACCAGCTTGATGATGTGCTGAATTCCAGCAGCCTGCTCCAGTGCGAGCCGGGGGATCACATCATCAAGGAAGGTAGCATCGACTCCCGCATCTATGTCCTGCTCAGTGGTGAGCTCGAGGTGCGGGTCGGCGGCAAAAAAGTCGCTGCCATCACCCGCATCGGTGAGGTTTTCGGCGAGTTGGCGCTCGTGAACCAGGACAAGCGTCTCGCTTCCGTCATCGCTTCGGTGAAGTCCGTCTGC
>Ga0114970_10000634_pt1 | contig 26466 bp, 16 predicted proteins | sample M_140205_XF_Meta_FD_87030 | JGI IMG/M metagenome (GOLD analysis project Ga0114970, IMG submission 87030) | Freshwater microbial communities from Lake Montjoie, Canada to study carbon cycling - M_140205_XF_MetaG | ecosystem: Environmental > Aquatic > Freshwater > Lake | place: Lake Montjoie...
GAAGATGGGGTACCTCGCGAACGGCATGTCGGGCTCCGATTTCACGCCGACAACGCAGCACGTCGAGGTGGACGGGATTCTGCGTGAACAGCTCAAACAGCATCTCGCGGCAATCGACGGGGTGCTGGCCAGTGAACTGGCCCCGTTGAATGGGCAGTTGGATGCGAAGGGACTGCCGAAGGTGGTGGACCGCGCCGGGCCGGCTGCGCGCATCGTGCCGTAGCGTCCCTCGTAGGCACAAACGCGGCGGGTCCGTTCCTTCGGACCCGCCGCGTTTGCATTTGCGACTATCGTCGCGAACTACTTGGCGAGGCCCTTCACGACGCCGCTGAGCGACTGCACGCGCGCCGACTCGGGGCTGGCCGCAGCGTCCTTGTCGAGCTGCGCCGCCAGCGCGTTCAATGCGGTGGACCGCGCGCCGCCCTTGGCCTTTTCGGCCGCGGCCAACTGGGCCAGCACGCCCTCCAGCCACGCCTTCGGGACCGCGCTGTTGCGCGCCATCTGATCGGTGTAGGCACGGGCCACGACGAACGCCGCCGGCCACACGGCCTGTGGCTGCTCCTGTGCGTTGAAATACGCATACTTCACGAGCTTCGCGGCGTCGAGCTCGTTCTTCGACACGAATTCACTGGGCGCGAGTTCCCACACGTCGAGACCACGGGAAATTTCCGAACCGTAGATCAGGCCATTGTACCAGTAGGCCGACCAGTGCCCACCACCGACCAGCGCGGTGGAGTCCATCGGTCCACGGTCGAAGAACGCGACTTCGAAGGCGTGATTCGGATCGGTCCAGTCGAACACGTTGATGCCGCCCTGATACCACGACTGCACCATGACTTCGCGGCCGGGAATCGGAATGAGCGAGCCGTTGTGCGCGACACAGTTCTCATTGCTCGTTTGCGCGGCGGGGAGCTTGAAATAGCTCTTGAAGTCGAGCTTGTCGCCGTTGCGCACGAAGATCGCATCGGCGCCCCATTCCACCTTGTCGGTCGCGCGGCACCGAGGGGACGAACCACCGCCCCATTCGTCGGAGAAGAGCACCTTGCTGCCGTCGTTGCTGAACGTGGCCGAGTGCCACGCCGACATGTTCGTATCGGCGGCGGCGTAGATGCGCTTTGGGTTCTTGACGTCGCGGATGTCGAGCAGGATGCCGTAGCCGCTGCACGCACCACCGGCGAGCCCGACGGCCGGATAGGTGGTGATGTCATGACACTGCGTGGGGCCGCGTCCCGCCACCGAGGGGCGCGCCGGCGTTCCGGCCGGACGTTCGCGACGATCGGACGCCGCCTCGCCGTGACGCGTGGCTTCGGTGAGTCCTTCAAAGATGCGGGGCGAGCTCACGATCGCCGCTGCGGCCGGATTCTTCACCGGCACCTTGATCACTTCGATGCGAAAGAGCGCCGAGTTCGGGTCGACGTCGGGCGACAGCGCCGAGCAGCCGGCCAGTTCGTCGGCCGAACGTACGCCGGCCGAGCCGGAGACGTACACGTAAATGTTGTCCGGATCCTTCGGATCCGTGACGAGCGTGTTGGTGTGCGATCCGCGGCAGGTCTGCACGGTGGTCACTGTTTTCGGATGTTCGACGTCGCTGATGTCGATGATCCGAATGCCGCGCGCACGGTCTTTGCTGACCTCAGCTTCAACCCCACCGAGGCCACAGTCGACGCGCCCGCTGACGGCCTCGGCCGACACGAAGAGCAGGTTGCCGTACACGGTGACATCGCTCTGCGAGCCGGGGCACACGAACGCGGTGCGCAGCTTCGGCTTGCGCGGGTTGCCGATGTCCCACACCTGCCAACCGCTGTAGTTGCCCTGGAACACCAGATTGCCGCTGAAGGCGAGATCGGAGTTCTTGAGCCGCGCGTCACCGGGCGTGCTCATGTTGAGGAAGGACTCCGAGGGCTTCGTGGTGGACACGAGCTTGATGTTCCACGCGGCCTCACCGGCGTCAAACCACCCGGCTTTGAGGCCGACGCGCGGGTCGGGCTTGGGCTGCGCGTGCAGCGTGGCGGCCGCCGTCGTACTGGCGGCGATGAGCAGGGCGCCGGCGAGCAGCGATCGAGAGGGTATGGGCATCGAGGTGTGTTGGCGTGAGTGAAGGTGGCGAGCGGTGGCGACTACAGGGGCGCTACGGACGCGGGCGGGACTTGAGGATCAACTCCATGCGGTCGATCTCGGTGCTTTGATCGGCCACCACGTCGGAGACGAACTTGAACACGTCGTCATCGTTGGCCGCACCCTTGGCGCTCATGAGTTCATCGACCATGCTGATGGCGCCGCGGTGGTGCTGGATCATGAACGTCAGGAAGTACCAGTCGAAGGCCGAACCCGTTGCTGACTTGAGCGTGTCCATCTGGGCGGTGGTGAGCATGCCGGGCATCATGCCACCCATGCTGCTCATGCCGCCGCCACCCATGCTCGACATGTCCATGCCGGCGTGATGCGCATGGGCCATGGCCTCCATGTCACCGGCCGGCACGGACTGCTTGCGTTTGCCGAGCCACGTTTTCATGAAGGCGATTTCGTCGGTTTGGGCCACGGTAATCCGTCCGGCCAGCACGCGCACTTCTGAGCTCGCGCGGTTGGGGTCGGCAAACGACGACATGGTCACGGCCTGCGCATGGTGGCTGATCATGCCCTGCATGAACGCGACATCCGCCTTGGTATACGGGGGAATACCACCGTCCTGCGCCGCGAGCTGCGCCGGTGTGAGCGGTCGTGTGCTGCCCGTACCGCCGCTGCCCGACGCGCAGGCGCCGAGCAGGCCGGTCGTCACCGTGACGGACGTGAGGACGGCAACGCGGAGCGTATTACGGAGCGTAGTACAAAGCGGAGCGCGTGCAGGCATGGATCAGGGGAGGATGAGGGTGGGAAGCCCGGCAGCCTTTCGCGTGCGGTTGAACTCGGCGACGCCCGTGGTGCGCAGCGCGTTCCACGTTGGTAATACGCTGACCCCCATGGCGCGCGCTGCAGCGCAGGCTGCCACCTGCGTTTCGGTGGGCGCCACGTCGGCGTTGTGCATGGCCATCGCGGCGGTCAACATCGCCGTGCTGGCGCTCTCGAGGGATGCCGCCGTGGTGGTGGCGCCGCGACGACGGAAGCCGCGGATGTTGCGGGCCGTCGCCGACGACGGCGCGACGGCTTCGAGTTTCGCCTTGAGGGCGTCGACCTCGGCGCCGGTCATCGCGTCCAGCTGCGTGATCAGACTGCGGGCCTGCACAAAGCCGCGATGCGTGTCCACCGCGCCGCGGTACATCTCCGTGCTGAGGGCGTGTAGGCGCGCGAGGCCGGCGGCGGGCGTCTGCACGCGCGGGTCGAGCCGCAGCGTGAGCGGCTGCTCGTAGCGCATACCGTTGGCGGTGAGCCGCACGGTATAGCGGCCAGGCGGCGCCCACGGGGCGTTCACGACGGGCAGCGTGCGTCCCGGCACGGCGCCGGTGGCGTCGTCGTCGCCCTGCGGAATCGCGTCTTCCGGGGTGACCGGATCGAAGTGGAGGTCCCAGGTGAAGCGGTGGAGCCCCGCGTTATCCGACAACGCCTGCGGCGGACCGGGCCAATAGAGCGGGAGTCCGCAGTACGGTGCGGTCGGCGTCTTTTTGCACAGCTCGTTGTACCGCGCGCGATCGAGGTACGGATGTGGATCGAGGGCCTTCAACGCGCTGGAGTAGGAGCGCACCAGTTTGCCGGTGGCGTCGAGAATCTCGAGCGTGATCGGCGAGGACGCGTTGGCTGCCAGCATGTAGTCGATGAACACGCCCGACGGGGCGCTCTCGCCCGACGGCATCTCGGGCGGCCACGGCGTGGGATCGTTCGTGGCAAAGCGTACGCGCACCGCGGTGGCGGGCTTGAACAGATAGGCGTTCCGAGCGGCGACCGCCGCACGCGCCGCCGCCATCTGCCGGAGCGGCGTGACATTGTCCAGGATGTAGAAACCACGGCCGTGCGTGCCGGCGATCAGATCGCTGCACAGGCACGTGCTGTCGTCCTTGATCTGCAAGTCGCGCACGGCGATAGCCGGCATGTCGATACGCAGCGATTCCCAGTGGTCACCGTCGTCGAACGAGACCCACACCTGCGTATCGGTGGCACCGTACAAGAGCCCCTTCACCTTTGGGTCCTCGCGAATCGAATTCGCGGGTGCATTGGCCGGCAGTCCGTTGCTGATCTCGGTCCACGTGGCACCGCCGTCGTGCGTGCGATAGAAGTGCGGACGCAGGTCATCGAGACGGAACGTATTCGCCGCGATGTAGGCGGTGCCGGCGTCGAAGTGCCCGGCGTCGATGTTATAAATGCGCGTCCAGGGCTTGATCGCGCCGGGGGTGACGTTCTTCCACGACGTGCCGCCGTTGGTCGTGACCTGCACGTTGCCGTCATCGGTGCCGGCCCACAGCACACTGGCGCTGCGCGGCGACGGTGCTAATGCGGTGATCGCACCCGCCGGCGCCGGCGTGACGCTGCTGGTGTACTGGCCGGCGGTGGCCGGCACGGCCCACGTCTGCCGCGCGAGGTCGGGGCTGATGCGCGTCCAGCGCTGGCCGCGATCGAGCGTCTTCCACACCACGTTCGACGCGTAGTACAGCACGTCGGGGTTGACCGGCGAGAAGTGCAGCGGCATCGTGCGCACGTTGCGACCGAAGTTTTCGCCGTTGGGGCCGCGCACCGAGAGGTCGGGACCCACGAGCACCGTCTGGCCGGTGCGGCGATTGTACTTCGACACGTTCGTGCGCTGGCTGCCGAACACGACATCGGGATCGCGCGGGTCCGGCGCGGCGACGCCGTATTCCTGAATGTTGACGGGGTGCCAATCATGGAAGGTGATGCGGCCGTCGTCGGAGCGGCTGTTCACGCACGCAGAGCCGGAGTCCTGCTGTCCGCTGCACACGCGATACGGAAACGCGTTGTCGGTGGTCACGTGGTACATCGCGGCGGTGGGTTGCGTGTACCAGTTGCTCCATGACGCGCCGCGATTGCCCGACACGACGGCGCCCTGGTCGGCCACGGCGAGGATGAGATCGGGATTGTTGGGATTGACCCAGATCTTTTGATAGTCGTCGCCGCCCGGTGCGCCACGGACCGCCGACCAAGTGAGCCCGCCGTCTTCGGTGCGCCACATGACCGTGGACGCGCTGTACACCACGTGCTCGTTGCTCGGGTCTACGGTGATGGTGGGCAGGTCACCACCACCAATGCGCGCCAGTGGACGATTGTCCACGAACGTCGGCGCGGCGCCCACGGCGGACGCTGGGCCGTTTACTGCGAGGAACCAGTGCTCGCCGGCATCGGTGGACTTGTAGAAGCCGATCGGTCCCGAGGCACCGGCGGGCGAGCCGGCCGGCGGTGCGGCGGCGACCATCGCGTACAATACGTTTGGGTTGCCGGGGGCGAGCGCGATGTTGGCCTGCAGAATCGACGGCAATCCGACCGTGAGCGGCTTCCAGGTGGTGCCGCCATCAGTCGACTTGAAGATGCCGTTGCCGCCCCCGCCGAAGCCCTGACCCTCGATGAAGCTCTGCTGCTGCTGCCAGAGCGTGGCGTACACGATGTCCGGATTCTGCGGATCGATGCGCACGTCGTTCGCGCTCGTGTACTCGTCCTTGTACAGCACGCGCTGAAACGACGCGCCACCATCGAGCGAGCGAAATACGCCGCGTTCCGTGTTCGGTCCGTAGGGATGTCCGAGCGCGGCAACAAACAAGCGGTCGGGATTCTTCGCGTCAACGTCGACCATCGCGATCATCTGCGATTCGCGCAGGCCCAGATGCGCCCACGTTTTGCCGTGGTCGATCGACTTGTACAGGCCGTCGCCGACGGCGAGATCGGGGCGGATGATGCCGGCGCCGCTGCCGACGTAGATGATGTTCGGATTCGACGGCGCGACGGCAATGGCACCGATCGAGCCAGTGGGCTGGTCGTCGAACAGCGGCACCCAGTTCGAGCCGTAGTCGGTGCTGCGCCACACGCCGCCGTTGTCGAAGCCGGCGTAGAACACGCTGGGCTGCGATGGCACGCCGGCGAGGGCGCGCGCGCGGCCGGCGCGCACGGGGCCGATGGCGCGCCAGTGCAGCGCGCTAAAGCCCGGATCATTTTGCGCCGGGAGCGCGCGCGCGATTGGGGAGAGCGCGGTCGCGAGGGTCAGCGCGAGCGAATAATGAGCTTGCAAAGGGCGCGGAAGACGCACGGGAAGCCTGAGCCGAGGAAGAGGGTGCGGGCCCCGGTAAAGGGGACCTCCTTCAACATGGGGCGAACGGGCGGTGGCTGCCAGCTTCCGCGCGGCGTGTAGCTCAGCGCGGCTGGGGCGTCGCGCACAGGTGTCGCATCGCCACGTCGGCCAACGATCCTTTGAACGACGGACCGAAGCCGGGCAGCTTCACCTCTTTATGCATGCCGACCCGCTTCCCCGCGTCGTCGAGATAGTACCAACTCTCCTTCGTCGCCACGGTCTGCTTGGCGCAGTCGATCATCGCGATCGTGCGCGAACTGCGCAGATCACCCAGGGCGTGCTTGAGCGGCGGCTGCAGGCGCACGCGCACGGTGGCCGTGACGATGCCGTTGCTCCGCGTGACCGACTTCGCCTCGATAAAGACCGGCGTGCCGACCGACGTCTTGCCGATTTCCACCAGCTTTTGTGCCGCCGCCGAGGACGCGAGCAGCAGGGAACCGGCGAGGACGATCGCGCCGAGACGCGTACGGGGGAGTGAACTAGGCATAGCGTTACCGGCGGCGGCGAGCGGTCGAGTCGGGAACGAATGTGAACGGCAGCTGCATGATTTGCTGCACGACGAGACCCTTACGCACGGCCGGCACGAAGCGTTGCTCACGCACGGCGCGACGGACCGGCTCCACCAGCGAGCGGTCCGTGGTCGTGATCGAGTTGAACGTCTCCATGACTGCTTCGCCATTGGTACCGACAACGAATTCGGCAATGAGCTCGCCCGCCACCAGCGCGTCGAACAGCGAGTCGGGATAAAACGGCCGAATGATCGAAGCGGAATCGATGCGTGCCGCGCTGTCGACATCCGCCGCGGTGAAAATCTGGGCCTCTTCGAGCAGTTGCGCGATGATGGCGGACGGCGTGGGTTCGCCTTTTTTCAGTTTCTTCGCGCGAAGCTCGCCACGACGCGACCACAAAATGATGGTCCCGCAGCTGCTGCTGACGCGCTGGTTGCCTTGGAACTCGATCGGCACGCTCGCCGGGCCGCTGTAGACCTCGATACCCTCGAACGTATACGGGTCGACCGAATCGAGGTCGAACTCACCGGCAAAGAGTCCCTGGCCATCAAGCCAGATGAGGGGCGAGCATCGGCTGCCGCGGATGCGCACTTTGTTATCGAACCCGCGCGATTCGATGCGGATGCCGGGCACGGATCGCAAGAGATCCGTCATCTTGGCGGGCTGACGCTTGACGACATCGGCCTGTGTGAAGAAGCGGCCACCGCCCGCCTGCAGTCGTTTGTAAAAGCCCGCCATGGGCCCTACGAGGTCGCGTCGGCCAATCACTCGGACCGCCGCGATGCTCTGGGCGATCTGTGTCATCACGACCGTGGGCTCGATCGACTCACCGGCCACGACGGTGACCAGCAGCGATTCCGGCCGGTAGCCGATGCGCCGGACGCGCAGCCACAGGGAGCCGGCGTTCACGCGGGCGGCCGTGAATTGACCGGCGTCGTCGGATTCGGCCGCGTCGGCTGCCTTGCCGAAGCGGATTTGCGCCCCGACCAGCGGCATGCGCCCTACGGTCACGATGGTGCCTTTCACGATGCCGGTGAGCACCGGCGTCGTGACCTGCGCGGCCAGTTCGGCGCGCGGCACGAACGCCCCGGCGGCCAGCGCAAGGAGCAGATGCCACGTGGATGGTGAAACGGTCTTGCGGGACGGGCGGTAGGGCATGGGCAACCGAGCGGTGGGCTTGTGTGGTCCAGCCGTGAGCGTAGCATGGGCATCCTGTCCCGCGCTACCCGGCCTACGATGATCGGCGTATTTCATCCCCTTTTATCCCATCAGCGGTTCCCCGTGTTCCCATTCGTCGTCGCCCGACGCCATCGCCGCCGGTGGCTGGCGGGCCCGTCCTTCCGATCGCCGTGCCCCAGACGTACCTCCCTCACGGTGCGTACCCCCAAGGCGATTGGGGAGGGATGTTTTGCCGCGCGGGCTAACTGCGCGCCGGCGCTCGGCATAAAATTGATGCTTGTGCTCGGTGTGTGCCCTCCAGGTCCCGCGGCTTCCTCAGGCGTCCTTATGTCACGATTGATCGCCCGCTCGCGCGCTGCGCTTCCTGCGCTCGCTCTTCTCGCCGTTTCGACGGTTCCCGTTGCGGCGCAGTCCGGTACCCGGTTGCTGCGCACGCCCAGTGTGAGCGCGCAGCACATCGCGTTCGCGTATGCGAACAACATCTGGGTGGTCGAGCGCGCCGGTGGCGCCGCCCGTCGTCTCACCAGCTTTCAGGGGCAGACGCAGAACCCCAAGCTCTCGCCCGACGGCACATTGATCGCGTTCAGCGCCGAGTATGCCGGCAACACCGATGTCTATACGGTACCGGTCGGTGGCGGTCAGCCCAAGCGACTCACGTGGCATCCCACGGCCGACATGGTGCAAGGCTGGACGCCTGATGGAAAGGCCGTGATGTTCGCGAGCCCGCGGGCGACGTGGGCGCCGAACGCGGCGCCGCGCTTCTGGACGGTGCCGGTAGCCGGTGGCGTGGAAACCGCGATGCCGATGCCGCGCGCCTATCAAGGCAAGCTCTCGGCCGACGGCAATCGCGTGGCGTACCGCATGCCGAGTTCGTGGGATGAAGAGCGTCGCAACTATCGCGGCGGACAAAACAAGCCGATCTGGATTCTCGACCTCAAGAGCTTCGCGCTCGACTCCACGCCGTTCACGAACTCGAAGGAAATGGACCCGGTGTGGGTGAACGACGCCGTGTACTTCCTGTCGGATCGTGACGGCGTGTCGAATGTGTTCTCGTACGACACGAAGTCGAAGCAGCTGGCGCAGGTCACGAAGTTCCGCGACTTCGATGTGAAGTCGCTCGATGCGTCGGCGGGCACGGTGGTGTTCGAGCAGGCTGGCTACGTGCACGAGCTCGACGCAAAGACGGGTCGCGCGCGAATCGTGAACATCACGGCGACCGGCGACTTCCCGTGGATGATGGCGTCGTGGAAGGATGTCTCGTCGCGCATCACGAGCCTCGCGCTGTCGGCCACGGGTAAGCGGGCGGCGGTGGAGGCGCGCGGTGAGATCTTCACGATCCCCGCCGAGAAGGGCGACGTGCGGAACATGACCAACACGAGCGGCGCGGCCGAGATCGCGCCGATCTGGTCGCCCGATGGCAAGTCGATCGCGTTCTTCAGCGATGCGAGTGGGGAGTACAAGCTGGTCATCGCGCCGCAGGATGGATTGGGCGCGCGTCGCGAGATCGCGCTGCCCGAGCCGAGTCGTCCGTATTCGCCGAGCTGGTCGCCGAATGGTCGAAAGATCGCGTTTCAGGATACGCACTTCCGCATCTGGCTGGTCGACCTCGCGAGTGGCGAGGCCAAGGTAGCGGACACCGATCCGTACTTCATGGCGGACCGTTCGATCGTGCCGGTGTGGAGCCCCGACTCGCGCTTCATGGCCTATCCGAAGCGGCTCAAGTCGCTCTTCCGCGCGATCTTCGTGACCGACATCGAGAGCGGTGCCGTGAAGCAGATCACCGATGGCCTCGCCGATGCGACGGCACCGGCGTGGGACGCCGGCGGGAAGTATCTGTGGTTCCTGGCGTCGACGAACTTCGCGTTGAATTCGTCGCTGCTGGACATGTCGAAGTACGATCGTCCGGAAACGCGGTCCTTGTATCTCACCGTGCTGGCGAAGGGTGACGCATCGCCGTTGCTGCCGGAGAGCGATGAAGAGGCGGCGCGCACGCGCGGTGACAGCGCCGCGGTGCCGGCGGTGTCGTTGGCACGCGCCGACAGCACGCGCGCCGCGGCGTTGCCCGCGCCGCGCGCGGTACGCATAGACTTTGACGGCATTCAGCAGCGCATCATTGCCGTGCAGGGCGTGGCCGAGCGCGACTACGGGGCACTGCAGGCTGGTCCGGCCGGCTCGGTGTTCTTCCTCGAGTCGGTACCGGCCACGGGTACGGCGAGCGCGGGGGCGAGCGGCGGCAGTACGTTGCATCGCTTCCAGCTCTCTACGCGTCGCGCGGCCCCCTTCGTGATGGGCGTGGCGCAGTACGTGGTGAGCGCCGATGGCCGCAAGCTGTTGTATCGCGCTGGTGGGGCGCAGGGTGGGTTGTATCTGGTGGACGCCGATCGCGCGGCGCCGGCGGCCGGTGCCGGTCGTCTCGCGGCAGCGCTGCGCGCGTACATCGACCCACGCGAAGAGTTCCGGCAGATCTTCAATGAAGGCTGGCGCAATCAGCGCAACAACCTGTACGTGAAGAATGCGCACGGCGCCGACTGGCCGGCGGTGAAGCAGATGTATGAGCCGCTGCTGGCGCACGTGAACCACCGTGCGGACCTGAACTTCCTGATCGACAACATGGGTGCCGAGATTGCCATCGGGCACTCGTATGTGCGCGGTGGCGATATCCCGGATGTACCGGCGAACACCGGCGGCCTGCTGGGCGCCGACTTCACGATCGACAACGGGCGCTATCGTCTCGCGCGCATCTATGACGCCGAGAGCTGGAATCCGGAGTTGCGGGCGCCGCTGGCCGTGCCGGGCGTGAACGTGAGCACGGGCGACTATCTGCTGGCTATCAACGGCGTCGAACTGCGCGCACCGGACAACATGTACCGCTTGCTGGACGGCACGGCCAACCGGCAGACGGTGCTCACGGTGAATTCCCGTCCCGAGATGCAGGGGGCGCGAACGGTGACCGTGATGCCGATTGCGAACGAGCAGGGGCTTCGCACCCGCGCCTGGGTGGAGCACAACCGTCGCGCGGTGGATTCGCTGTCGGGTGGTAAGCTGGCCTATGTGTATCTCCCGAACACCGGTCAGCCGGGATACACCAGTTTCAACCGCTACTACTTCGCGCAGCAGGACCGTCAGGGCGTCGTCGTGGACGAGCGCTACAACGGGGGCGGCTCGGCGGCCGACTACATCGTCGATCTGCTCGGGCGTGACTACGACGGCTACTTCAACAATCCGGTGGGCGATCGCTATCCGTTCACCAGTCCCGCGAACGGGATCTGGGGACCGAAGGTGATGATCATCAACGAGATGGCGGGGTCGGGCGGCGACCTGATGCCGTACATGTTCAAGCGGCGCAAGCTTGGTCCGCTGGTCGGTGCCCGCACGTGGGGCGGACTGGTGGCGACCACCGACACGCCGAACTTCGTGGACGGTGGCTCGATGATCGCCCCGCGGTTCGGCTTCTTCTCACGCGACGACAAGTTCGCCGTTGAGAACGAAGGGGTCGCGCCGGATATCGATGTCGAGAACTTCCCGAAGGATGTGATCGCCGGTCGCGACCCGCAGTTGGAGCGAGCGGTACAGGAAGCGATGCGTCTGCTGTCGACTTGGAAGAACGATCGCGCCACGAAGGAGCCGTTTCCGCCGGTGTGGGGTAAGCGGAAACCGTGACCTCCTTCAATCCGCGTATCTGGAATCGGAAGCTGCATCGCTGGGGCTCGATCGCTGTCGCGCTCCCGTTCCTCGTCGTGGTCTGCACCGGCCTGCTGCTGCAGCTCAAGAAGCAACTCGCGTGGGTACAGCCACCCGAGCAGAAGACATCGGTGCACGTGCCGACGGTCACGATGGAGCAGATCCTCGCGACCGCGAAGTCGGTGCCCGAAGCGAGGGTGTCGAGCTGGGAGGATATCGACCGGCTCGATGTCCGCCCGGGCAAGGGCATCGTGAAGGTGGCGACCGTCGATCACTGGGAACTGCAGCTCGACCTTGCCACCGGCGCGCTCTTGCAGTCGACGTATCGTCGCTCGGATTTGATCGAGAGTCTGCACGATGGGTCGTGGTTTCACGATCTGGTGAAGCTCTGGCTCTTCCTGCCGGCAGCGGTGATCGTACTCGGCCTGTGGATCACGGGGATGTATCTGTTTCTGCTGCCGTTCCGTGCGCGTGCCAATAAGCGGCGTGTGGCGCCGTCGCCCGCGGAGTGAGCGTGTCTGACGGACCGCCGTACTCGAACCGTTCCGGCATCGATGTGCATGGTACGGGAACCGGCACGTGGATGGTGCAGCGGACGCGTGAGCAATTGCCGCGTCCGCCGGCCCAACCGATCGTCGGGATCTCGCCGGATCTCGCCTTCATTCACGCCAACCGCACCGACCCGGCGTTGACGTGGATCGGTCATTCGTCGATGCTGTTGCAGATCGACGGCGTGAATCTGCTGATTGATCCGGTGTTCAGTGCGCGGGCCTCACCGGTGCGCTTCGCGGGCCCGAAGCGCCATCAGCCACCCGGCCTGAGTGCCGACCAGCTCCCACGCATCGACGTGGTCGTGCTGTCGCACAACCACTACGACCATCTTGATCGGCGCTCCATGCGTGACGTGGCGCGGCAGACCGGTGGCCCGCCGGCGTTCATCGTGCCGCGCGGTACTGAGTCCTGGTTTGCCGCGAACCTGCCGCGCGCCGCGCGCGACGCCCGGGTGATCGGTTGCGCGTGGGACGATGTGGTGCGCTGGCCGGGACGCACGCGCGAACTCGAATTGCATTTTCTGTCGGTGCAGCATTGGTCGAATCGCACGATGCTCGATCACAATCAGTCGCTCTGGGGCAGCTGGGCGATCGTGCACCCCGATTTCCGCTTCTGGTATTCGGGTGATCTCGGCTACTCGGATGAACCGCGCGACATCGGCGCGCGATTCGGCTCCTTCGACGTGGCCGCGATCGCCATCGGCGCCTACGAGCCGCGCTGGTTCATGCAGGCGCAGCATGTAAACCCTGAGGAAGCGGTGCAGGTGATGCTCGATGTGAACGCGCGTGAGGCGATCGGCGTGCACTGGGGCACGTTCGCGCTCACCGACGAGCCGCTCGATCAACCGCCGCGTGATCTGGCGGCGGCGCTTACGGCGCGCGGGCTACCGCCGGATCGCTTCCGTGTGATGCGCCATGGCGAGACGCGTCGTTTCGGGTTGCCAGGTACACCAGCAGCGGTGGACATCCCATGATGAGGGTAGCTGGCCACCACCAGATGGCGCGGCCGCGGGCGCGCAGATCGCGCGCCAACCACACCAGCACGATGGCGGTGAAGACGCCCATGTCGTTCCAGGCCATGAACAGCATCGGGTCCTGACGGAGCGTGGTCCAGGCGTGAGCGAGCCCGGCCGAGGCCGTGCCGTGCATCTGCATCCACGTGTAGAACGACCATTGTTCGTAGGCGAAGAAGAGCGCCGCGAACAGGAAGAGCAGGGGGCGTCGCATCATCCGGGGGGCTTCTCGTACTCTTCCGTCGGCAGTTTGAACGCGGCCACGAGTTTCGGGTCACCGGTGATGCCCAGCACGCGCTGCGCGACGTATTCGCCGGCCACCGGGCCGAACTTGAATCCTTCGGCCTGACCGACGCCGGCGATCCACGCGTTGGACGTACCGGGGACGTGATCGATGATGAAGTTGCCGTTCACGCTCGATTCGTAATGGCAGGCGCGTGTTTCGAGCAGCGGCGCGTTGGCGAGCAACGGAAAGCGCGCCGCGAGAAAGCGACGGGAGCCATCGATACGCTCCTGGCTGGCCCAACGGCTGCTGGTGTCGGGATCCTGCTGGAGCGGATCGGCGGGGGCCGGCGCGCCTGCGGCCGGGCCGACCGCCGCGGGCGTAGCGGCCGCTCCCGCGGCGGTCGCCGCCGGCGCGATGGCTCCGCGCACCCGGAAGCCGCGTGAGTCGACGGGGAGCACGGGCCAGCCGGTGACCCCGGGGAAGTTGAAGCTGGGGAGATTGGGGAAGGTAAAGCGCGAATCCCCCACGGGCACACCGAAGTAGCACGCCACGCCGATCGGCACGCGCATCCGGTTTTCCATGAAAGGAAAGAGTTTGCGCAACCACGGCCCGCAGGCGAAGACATAGGAGTCGCCGCGAACGGTGGTGCCGTCTTCCAGAATGACGCCATCCATTGAACCGTTCACAATCGGGCCGGGACGGACGCGGCTGATGACGAGCTTCACCCCCATCTTCCCGCCGACGGCGGCGACGGCCTGCGTGGCGGCACGACAGCGTACGACGCCGGCATCGGGTTCGGTGATGGCGATCGTGATGTCATCGGTTTTGATGACCGGATACCGCTTGCGCAGCTCCGCGCCGTTCAGCACCTCGTGGGGCACGTTGTTCGCCTTCCACAGCTCGAGCGTCTTCGTGATGAACGGCTCGGCGGTGGGGCGCATGATGACGTCGCCCGTTTGATGGAAGTACGACGTGCGGAAGACCGGCGCCCACTCCTGCTCGAAGAGCCGCCAGCGCTCGATGGCGGCGCGTGCCCACGGGGTCCAGAGTTCACCCGTCGCGCGATCACCGTACGAGGAGCGGATCCCGCGCGTCTCGTCGCCGCTGGTGGAGCGCGAGTTGCCGGGGCCGTAGGCGTCGATGAGCGTGACGCGGGCGCCGCGCTCGCGGAGGTGATAGGCGGTCCAGCCCCCCCACGCGCCGGCCCCGATCACGACCACATGGCCGACGCCACCATCCTTGGCGCGACCGCGCTCGATGCCGCGCACGGGGGCCGCCGCGGCGAAGGCACCGGCGGAGGCACAGCCAGAGGTGAGGAGCGCGCCGGCGCCAACGCCGGCCAGCTTCAGAAAGTCGCGGCGGGGGAGGGCCGTGGGATCTTCGGAGAGATCCAAACGTTCAGGATTGGGCGGGGTATTCGACATCTCGCGAACATGCCTGCCCGTTCCCGCATTTGCAATCCACCCCTCACGAAAGGACCCTGGGATGCCGCGCACGTCACCTCTTGTCAGCGTTCGGTCCTCGACACACGTTGCACGTCCATGACGATCCGTAACTATCTCCCGAGCGCGTTCCTCGCCGCGGTGGTCTCCGCCAGCGTGTTTGGCGGCAGCCGCATGTCAGCCCAGCGTCCGCTCGCCGTGCCGTCGCTTCGCGCCGCCATGTTCGTGGCCGACAGTGCGAAGCTGTATACCGAAGCACAGGCGGAGGAGGGCGCCAAGGTCTGGACCGCCACCTGTTCGGGCTGCCATGAATCGAAAGACGTCACCAGCGCCGATTTCAAAACGAAGTGGGTCGGTCGGTCGTTGTTCGAGCTCTATGAGCAGATCCGGACCACCATGCCCGACGACGGACCTGGCTCCCTGACCCGGGACCAGTATCTGCATTCGGTGGTGTACATCTTGAAGTTGAACGGCCTGCCGGCCGGCGACACGCCACTGGTGGCGGATTCGGCCGCGATGTCGGCCTTGAAGTTCGAGCTGCCGTCGCCGCCGCCGTCGCCGGTCGCTCCGTAATTCCCGTCGTCCCCGTCGGCGGACGTTTCGTCCGTCGGCGGGGAAATAATTTTTGCCGTCCGCGCGCCCTGAACGCCGTTCGATATTGACAGGGGACGTGCCGCGCCGTACCCTCTTGCGGTCATACTGTATCAGTCCGATAACGGTCTGGTAGCCGCGCGACTGGTTTTTACGGTCCTCGGTGACGAATTGCCGGTTTAGGCTGTTTTACGGTGTAGTACTGCTTGTTCCCCAGAAGTTCCTGCCGCGTGCTGGTCACGCACCCGGGTCCGATGCGCGTTCTCCGCAGCGTCCGCCCGTTCCCCTCGCGCCAATCGGGTGTTTCGACGCCCGTGCACCATAGTGGCATGGCCAACTGGATCGTGCGCCCTTCGGCGCATGACGGATGTTGGCTGCGCCATGTTCGGCCACACTGGGTGGCCGTTGAGTGATCTAGCTCTCTGAGGGAGTCACGAGATGCGATTGTTCGGACCCATCGCGACTGATCGTGGCGAGCGTTTTCGCTTGCCACATCATTTCGCTTTTAGCCGCCCACTGGCCGCTGCCTGCGCACGACTCGCCCTGTTTGCGGGGCTGTTCGGCGCTTCCTTGACGGCGGCGCCCCGTGCGGAAGCACAGGCCGCCGGCGGCACTATTTCCGGCCGCGTGACTGATGCCGCCACGGGGAATCCTGTCGCACAGGTTCGCGTGCTGGTTGCTGGTACGCAGAACGGGACCCTGACCGCCGATAACGGCCGGTACACGCTCCGCGTCACCACGACGGGCTCGGTCACGCTCGATGTGAATCGCATCGGCTACGAAGCGCAGAAGCTCACGGTGACGGTCGGCGCGACGCCGGTGGTCGCCGACGTGCAGATCAAGCAGGCCGCCTTCTCGCTCGCCGCCGTGGTCACCACGGTGACCGGCCAGCAGCGTAAGGTCGAACTGGCGAACGCCACGGCGCAGATCAACGTCGCCGAAAAAATCGCCGAGCTTCCCGTGTCGAACATGGGCAGCTTGCTCTCGGGTCGTACCTCCAGCGTCCAGGTCGTGCAGACCGGCGCCACTGGTACCGGCTCGCGTATTCGTATCCGCGGCCAGAACTCGTTCTCGTTGTCGAACGATCCCATCGTCGTCATCGACGGTGTGCGCGCCACGTCGACCACGAACAACGCCCTTGGCGTCGGTGGTTCGGGTCCGTCGCGTCTCGACGACATCAACCCCTCCGAGATCGAGACCATCGAAATCGTGAAGGGTCCGTCGGCCGCCACGCTGTACGGCACCGAAGCGGCGAACGGCGTGGTCGTGATCACGACCAAGCGCGGGAAGTCGGGCAAGACCAACTACAGCCTCAGTGTTGAGAACGGCAAGCTCGAGAACACGGCTGTGTATCCTGATCTGTGGCAGCTGTGGGGCCGTACGGCCGCCTCTCCCACGCGCGCCGTACCCTGCTTGCTGACCGCCGTGTCCCTCGGCACCTGTACGTCGGTGGATTCGCTCTCGCATGGCAACATCCTGAACGATCCGGCCCTCAGCCCGATCGGTGACGGTAGCCGTCGTCAGTACAACCTGCAGGCATCGGGTGGCAACGATAAGGTCCAGTTCTTCGTGTCGGGTCAGACCGAAGGCGAAACGGGCATCTACAAGTTGCCCGACAACGAAATCGCGCGTCTGAAGGCGCGTCGCGGCGTGACCGAGCTGCCCTCGGACATCGTGCGTCCGAATGCCTTGGCACGGAACAGCTTCCGCGCGAACGTGAACGCTGAGCTCCGCAAGGGACTCTTCGTGCAGGCGTCCTCGGGCTACGTGAACAGTGAGCTTCGTCTTCCGCAGAATGAAGACAACGGCAACGGGCTCATGGTGCTGGCGCTCGGCGGACCGTGGCGTGCCGACTTGGTCGATGCGCAGGGCGATTCGCTCCGTGGCTATCGTGCCTTCATGCTGGGCGACGTGCTCTCGCAGACCACCAAGCAGGGGCTCAATCGCTTCATCAACAGCGTGTCCGCCCAGTGGACGCCGACCACGTGGCTCGCGACGCGCGCCGCCATCGGTTCGGACTACACCAGCCGTAACGACCTCTTCATCGCCAAGGTTGGTGAAGGCCCGAACACCGGCACGACGCGCCAGGGCAACATCACGAGCCAGCGCGTGGACATCAATCAGCAGACCGCCGACTATGGTGCCACCGGCACGTTCCAGCTGACCGATTGGCTGAAGTCGACCACGAGCATCGGTATGCAGTACATCCGCAACGCCGTGGGCTCCACGGCCGGTACGGGTATCGGCTTGCCGCCGGGCGGTGTCACGGTGTCGTCCGCCGCCACGCGCTCCAGCACGCAAAGCATCAACGAGCGCCGCACCCTCGGCTACTACGTGGAGCAGCAGATCGCCCTGCGCGATCGCTTGTTCATCACGGGTGGCATGCGTCGCGACGCCGCCAGCGCCTTCGGTGCCAACACGCGCGCCGTGTACTATCCGAAGCTCGGCGCCTCATGGCTGATCTCCGACGAGACGTTCCTTCCGCTGCCGGAGTTCGTGAACTCGCTGCGTTTGCGCGGCACGTATGGCGCGTCGGGTCAGATCCCGGGTGCCACCGACGCCGTGCGCTTCTATTCGCCGGGTCCGCTCACCACGGCCAGTGGCGATGCCCCGGCCGCGTCGCTTGGATCGCTGGGTAACGCCAACCTCAAGCCGGAATACTCGGCCGAGACCGAGTTCGGTTTCGACGTGGCGATGTTCTCCGGTGCCACGAACATCGAAGTGACGTCGTACAGCAAGAGCACGACGGACGCCCTCATTCGCCGGCAGATCGCGCCGTCGCTGTCGGGCCTCACCACGCAGTTCGTGAACATCGGCAACATCAAGAATCAGGGTGCCGAGTTCACGTGGAACCAGCGCATTATCGACCGTCAGTCGGCGGCGCTGTCGTTCACGTTCACGGGTTCCACGAACAAGAACCGCATGACGAAGCTGGGCGAAGGCGTGAACCCCATCGCCTCCGGCAATCGCAACACGCAGCAGAATCGTCCCGGTTACCCGTTGTTCGGCTTGTGGGACAAGACCATCAGCTTCGCCGACAAGAACGGCGACGGCATCATCACGTACAACGCGAATTCCTCGTTGAGCGAGCTGACGTTCAGCGACACCGCGGTCTACCAGGGCAATACGTTCCCGACGCGTGAAATCGCCTTCTCGCCGGCGCTCGAGCTCTTCGGTAAGAAGCTGAAGATCTCGGGTCAGGTGGACAGCAAGTGGGGCTTCCGGAAGTTCAACAACACCCTGCGTCACCAGTGCATGAACGGCGTCACTTGCCGCGGTCGCTACGACAAGAGCGCCTCGCTGCAGGAACAGGCCAACGCGCTCGCGACGTCGCAGGCCGTGTACACGGGCATGTTCGAGAACGGCTCGTTCACCCGCTTCCGCGAACTCTCGGTGGCGTATGAAATGCCGACCAAGTGGGCCAACGCCGTCCGCGCCTCGCGCTGGAGCGTCGTCCTCACCGGCCGCAACCTCGGCGTGATGACGGACTACACCGGTGTCGATCCGGAAGCCGCACAGTCGAACAACGACGATCGCGGCAACGAGGAGTACTTCTCCACGCCGCCGCTGCGCATCATGACGCTGCGCATGAACTTCTCCTTCTGAGACGACCAACATCCATGCGATTCTTCAATTCCGCACGCCGGGTGATCCGTCCAGTGGGCGCCATGGCTGCCGTGTTCGCGGTGGCCGGGTGCAGCTCGGACCTTCTCTCGGTTCCCACGCCTGACGTGATCGCCGAGGCCGCCATTGGTGGCAGCCTTGGTGTAACCACGCTGCGCAACGGCGCCATGCAGGACTTCATCGTGTCGTACTCCGGTACCCAGGACGGATTCGTGGTCGTCACTGGAAACCTGGGCGATGAGCTCAACACCACGGACACCTTCGCCGACCGGTACAACACGGACGGACGCAACTCGAGCGAAGTACTCGGTGGTGCCGTGCAAGCGCCCTACGTCCAACTGCAACTGGCACGCGCCAGTCTCACGGCGGCCATCGAAAAGTGGATTGTGACGAAGCCGACGACCGCGGCCGCGAAAGACTCACTCAGTGAGATGTTCGCGATTCGCGGCTTTACCGAGACGGCGTTCGGTGAGGGCTGGTGCTCCGGCGTGCCGTTCAGTAAGGTCGGGGCGAACGGTGACTTCGAGTACGGCAGCCCGCAGACCACGGCGCAGGTGTACACCCGCGCCGCCGCGTCGATGGACACCGCACTCGCCAACGCCACGGGCACGAACTACCGCAGCTTGGCCTCGATCGGCAAGGCGCGCGTGTTGCTTGACCAGGGGCAGTTTGCCCAGGCGGCAGCGGCGGTGAGCGGCGTGGCCACGAGCTACAAGTATGTGCTCAGCCACTCGATCGCCACTGGTCGTCAGACCAATGGCCTCTGGTCGGCGATGTACAACGCGGGCACGCGTTACACGGTGACCTCGAACGAAGGCACGAACGGAATCGACTTCCTCGTCACGCCGGCTGATCCGCGTGTGCCTTGGGTGGCGACGGCCAACCTTGGATTCGACGGCACCAGCACGAACCTGCCGCGTCAGCTCAAGTACACGTCGCAGTCGGCGCCGTTTACGCTGGCCGATGGTATCGAAGCGCGCCTCATCGAAGCCGAGGCCCGTTTGCAGGGCGCCACGCAGGCCGATCGCGACGCGGTGTTCGCGCAGTTGAACACGCTGCGGGCCACTGGCCTTGCGACCGCGATTGCTCCGCTGGCGGCGTCGCCGACCACGCAGGCCGCGGCGGTGGACATGCTCTTCAAGGAGCGCGCCTACTGGCTGTTCCTCACCGGCCATCGCCTCGGCGACATGCGTCGGCTCATCCGGCAGTACAGCCGCACGGCGGCGACGGTGTTCCCGGTCGGCAACATGCGGTATCGCCCGGGCAATACCTACGGCAACGACGTGAACCTCGTGATCCCGTTCATCGAGCGGAACAACCCGAAGTTCGCCGGCTGCCTCGATCGCAACCCGTAAAGGTTGTCGGTCGGAGATGTGAAGAAGGCCGCCGATGCACTGCGCATCGGCGGCCTTCTTCGTGTCCGGTACGGCCAACCGCCAGAGCTTAGCGCCCCGAGACGCCGCGGCCGATCTCGACGGCCTTGAAGCCCGGCTCGCCCCAGCCGATCACGAACACGCTGAATCCCTGCTTCATGCGCATTTCGATGTCGGCGGCACCGGCCGGATAGCCGCAGGGCACGTTGAATTCCTTGCAGGCCGAAAGCACCGACTGGATCGCCGCTTCCCACGCCTTCTCGTCGAACGTGCGCTTGCCCGCCGCGTCGGTGGTGCTGAACACGCCGCGGAGCGTCCCGGCGCCCGGGAAGAGCACGCCAACGCCCTTCACTGCGGCGATCTCACGAATTTTGGCCAGTCCCACCTTGCTCTCCACGATCGTGAAGTTGTACAGCTCGCCCTTGGGGTTGAGCGGCCACAGGTCGGCCTTGGCCTTGTACTCGGCCGCCGTCATCCCCCACATGGCGGGCGCCTCGCCCACGTCGTCGGAGCGCGTGCCGCCGTTGCTCTTAAAGCGCATGGCGGCCAGTCCCTGCTCGAGCTCTTCCGCACTGTCCACATCGACGAATACCACGCCCGTCACGCCGAGGTTGAGCTGCTGTCCAATGCGTTTGGCGGCAAGGGCAGGATCGGGCGAGATATCGTGTGTCTTCACGTAGATCGGGTGCGTGAAGCGCGGCGACTTGCCTTTCTGCAGAGAGCCCTGATCGACCATGCCTTTCGAGAAGGCGGCGAACTGCGGCAGGGCGGCATCGAAGTCGCCTTCCATGCTGCCGTCAAAGATGTAGTCGTTCTTCTTATACCCCAGCGCTTCGGTAGCGAGCTGCGCCGGCGACTTGATCGAGTCCGGGGAAGGGGCCGGTTGGCCGGGGCGGGCGCGGCGGTTGGCCGGGCCATACAGACCGAACACTGGCTGCTTTTTAGCAATCAGGTCGATCACGGGATTCAGGCGCGTTTGAGCGTGCAGGGGGGAGACAGCGCTCAGAGAGACGGCCACAGCAGCGGCCGATAGCATCCAGCAGGGGCGCACGGAGAGTCCTCCAGGTGGGAAAGGGGCAGGGATGCCCCCGGTACCGCGTATATGCCCCCCAACGAGATTCGAGGCAAGAGTGTTGAACATCTCAGCACTCTCCTTTCTGCGCGCGTATCATTAAGTAGCAGTTTAGGTTGCTGTATCCTGCCCGTTCCCGCCCGAGCCTGGAGTTCCGAGGATGAAATCCTTGGTTGCTGCTTCGGTTGGCGGCCTGTCGCTCCTTGCTGTCGCGATCATCGATCGACCTGATCCGGCCGCGACCCCGACGCTGACATCGCCGCTTGCCACGACTGCATCATTCGACGTCCCGTTTTCGGACCCGCCCCTTCGGCCCGCCGCGCCCGCGCGACGCGGGTTAGGGCATCCGGTGCTGTCGCCCGCCCCGTCCGTGATCGCGCCGTCGGCGCTGACCGACGTGGTGAAGAAGACCTGCGCCGGTTGTCACAGTGAGCAGCGCAAACAGGGCAACCTGTCGCTGCAGGGTTTCGACATGGCGAGCATCAACGGTAGCCCGGAACTCGCCGAGAAAATGATCGGCAAGCTGCGCGCCGGCATGATGCCGCCGCCGGGCCGTCCGAAGCCGGGTGGCGACACGCTCGACGTGCTTGCCGGCACCCTCGAACGGATGATGGATGCGCGCTACGCGCTCAATCCCAACCCCGGCACGCGCACCTTCCAACGCCTGAATCGCGCGGAGTATGAGCGGTCCGTGAAGGATCTTCTTGGCGTCGACATCAAGGCGGAGTCATGGCTGCCGCTCGATACTAAGAGCGCCAACTTCGACAACATCGCCGATGTGCAAATGCCGTCGGCCACGCTCCTTGATTCCTACCTCGACGCGGCCAGCGAAATCAGCCGATTGGCGGTGGGCGACCCGAAGGCGAGCGTCTCCACGTCGAGCTACAAGATTGCCCGCTTGGCGTCGCAGGTCGATCCGGTGGAAGGGGCACCGGCGGGCACGCGCGGTGGCACGTCGGTAACGCACACGTTCCCCGCCGATGGCGAGTACGTGTTCACGATCACGCTGCATGCGATTCCCACGGGCCAGCTGTTCGGCTCCGCCGCGCCGTTCGATGAAAAGATCGAGATCTCGGTGAACGGTGAGCGGATGGCGGTGCTCGAGGTTGACCGCGGCATGTCGCAGGCCGACCCGAACGGCATGGAGATCCGCACCAAGCCGATCTCGGTGCGCGCCGGTCCGCAGCGGATTACGGCCGCGTTCCTCCGGACCTTCGAAGGTCCGGTGAACGACAACATCGCGCCGATCGGTCACAGTATCGCCGATACGCAGATCGGCTCGCAGGCCGGCATCACCACGCAGTCGCACGTCCAGATGTTCGCGGTCACGGGTCCGTTCAATCCGACCGGTGTGTCGGACACGCCGAGCCGTCGTCGCATTTTCAGCTGCCGGCCGCTGGCGCCGTCCGAGGCGCGTCCGTGCGCTGAGAAAATCATGACGCGGTTGGGTGCGCAGGCGTACCGTCGCCCGTTGGCGCCGAACGATCTGAAGGGACTGCTCACGTTCTATGACGCCGGTGCCAAAGAGGGTGGCTTCGAACTCGGTATTCGCACCGCGCTCGAAGCGTTGATGGCCAGCCCGCACTTCATCTTCCGCGTGGAAGAGATGCCGGCGCTGTCGAAGCCGGGTTCACGCGTGGCCGTGAATGGCCTCGACCTGGCGTCACGCCTCTCGTTCTTCCTGTGGGGCGCACCGCCCGACTCGCAGCTGGTGTCGTTGGGCCGTCGCGGTCTTCTCACCGACACCACGGTGCTCGTAGCGCAGACCAAGCGTATGCTCGCCGACCGGCGCAGCAGCGCCCTCTCCACGCGCTTTGCGGCGCAGTGGCTGCGGTTGTCGGACATCGAGAAGGTGCATCCCGATGCGCTGCAGTATCCGGATTTCCGCGAGCAGCTGGCTACGGACATGGTGGAGGAAACCGAGCTGTTCTTCGACAACCTGGTGCGCGAGAACCGGAGCTTCCTCGATCTCTACACGGCCAATTGGACGTACGTGAACGAGGATCTGGCGAAACATTACGGCATCCCGGGCGTGGTCGGGACCGACTTCCGTCGCGTCCAATATCCGGCCAACTCCGGCCGGGTCGGCATCTTCGGTCACGGCAGCGTGCTCACCCTGACATCGCATGCGAACCGCACGTCGCCGGTGTTGCGTGGCAAGTGGGTGATGGAAGTGCTCATGGGTACGCCGCCCCCCGCACCGCCGCCGAACGTCCCTGACTTGGAAAAGACGGGTGACAGCAAGGAAGGTCGCATGCTCACCACGCGCGAGCGAATGGAAGAGCATCGGGCCAACCCGAGCTGCCGGTCGTGTCACGTGTTCATCGATCCCATCGGCCTGGCCATGGACAACTTCGATGTGAACGGACAGTGGCGTATCCGTGAGAATGGCACGCCGCTCGACACCCGTGGCGACTTCTACGACGGCACGAAGATCACCAACGCGCTAGAACTGCAGAAGGCGCTGCTGAAGCGGCCCACGCCGCTGGTGCGCAACTTCACGCAGAACCTGATGGCGTACGCCTTGGGGCGTCGTGTGGAGTACTACGATCATCCCGCCGTCCGAAAGATCGAAGCACAGGTGAAGGCCAACAATTACCGCATGCAGGACTTCATTGTCGGGGTCGTGAAGAGCGACGCGTTCCGACTGAAGAAAGTGATGGAGCAGGCTGACTCGGGGACGAAGGGCGCGTCGGCGCCCGGCGTTCGCTGATCATTCGTAGCACGCATTCGCCGACGATTAGCACCCCCGTTCACGATACCGGAGACGCCACACCATGTATTTTCTCAGCGGCAAGGCGATGCCCCGCCGGCAGTTCCTGCAAAACCTCAGTGCCACGATCGCGTTACCGTATCTCGATGCGATGATTCCCACCGGACGTGGCTCGCGCATTCTGGCCAACAAGGCGCCACGCCTCGTGGCCATCGAGATGGTGCACGGCGCCGCCGGCTGCAACGAACTCGGCTCGAAGCTCAACCTCTGGTCGCCTGCGGCGGCCGGCAAGCAGTTCGACCTCGCTCCCACCGCGATGTCGTCGCTCGAGCAGTATCGCGACTACCTCACGATCATCAGCAATACCGATGTGCGCGAAGCGGAGCCCTCGTCGCCGAACGAAATCGGCGGTGACCACTTCCGGTCCAGCGCCACGTTCCTCACGCAGGCGCACGCCAAGCAGACGGAAGGCTCGGATGTGAAAGTCGGCACGTCGCTCGATCAGTTGTATGCGAAGCGCTTCGGTCAGGACACGCCGATTCCTTCCATGCAGCTGTGCATCGAGAACGTGGATCAAGCCGGCGGTTGCGCCTATGGTTACGCCTGTGTGTACACCGACTCCATCAGCTGGTCGTCGCCCACCGAGCCGCTGCCCGTCATTCGCGATCCGCGGGTGGCGTTCGAGAAGCTGTTCGGTGTTGGTGGTACCAGCGCCGAGCGCGCTGAACGTCGCCGCACGCGTCGCAGCATTCTCGACTTCGTGTCGGGGGAGATGTCGTCGCTCAAGGTGAACCTGGGTCCCGACGACCGCTATCGCCTCGATAAGTACCTTGAAGACATTCGCGAAGTCGAGCGCCGCATTCAGCGCGTGGAAGCGCGCAACCAGAGCGGCGATCCGCGCGAGTTACCGGAAGCGCCGGCGGGCGTGCCCGATTCGTTCGCCGAGCATGTGAAGCTGATGTTCGACATTCAGGCGCTGGCGTTCGCGGCCGACATCACGCGCGTGTTCTCGTTCAAGATGGGTCGCGACGGCTCCAGCCGTACGTACCCGGAGAGCGGCACCGACAAGCCGTTCCACCCGGCGTCGCACCATGGCGGTACCGAGCGCGGCGTGAAGGACTTCAACATGATCAACAAGTATCACGTCTCGATGCTGCCGTATTTCCTGGACAAGCTGAAGGGCATTCAGGAGAGCGATGGCAACATGCTCGACAAGACGATGATCATCTACGGCTCGCCGATGGGTGACTCGAACCTGCACAACCATCGCCGCTGCCCGCTCATCCTGCTGGGCAAGGCCGAAGGCCAGCTCGCCGGCAACCTGCACATCAAGGCGCCGGACGGCACCCCGATGGCGAACGCGATGCTCAGCATGATGCACACGCTTGGCCTGAACGATCAGACGAAGTTCGGTGACGCCACGGGTGCCCTCAACCTGAACTCCTATGCCTAAGTTCGGATCTCCGTTCAGATCGACGACGGCGTATCGGTTGGCGGTGATCGCGTCGGTGTTCGGTGCCTCGTTGGCACTGGGCGCGGCGCGGGCAACGGCCGACGAGTCGCCGGTGGCGGACGCCGTCATGCGCGGCGACAGCTCGCGCGTGCGGCAGCTGATCAAGCAGGGCCTCGATGTGAACGCGGCGCAGCCGGATGGCATGACGGCGCTGCATTGGGCGGCGCAGCGTGGTGACGCCGGCGGTGCGCAGATGTTGATGTACGCGGGGGCGCGCGTTGATGCCGTCACGCGCAACGGCAACTACACCCCGTTGCATCTGGCGGCGCGGAATGGCCGCTCGGCCGCCGTGAAGGCATTGCTGGCGGCCGGCGCCGACGTGAACGCGGTGACGACCACGGGCGCGGTGACGGCGCTGCACTTCGCCGCATCGAACGGCGATCCCGCCACGGTCGCGGCACTGCTCGACAAGGGCGCGCCGGTCGACACGCGTGAAGGCTCGTGGGGGCAGACGCCGCTGATGTGGGCAGCCTCCGCGAACCGTCTGGCGGCGCTCGACGTGCTGATCAAGCGCGGCGCGAATCTTGAACTCGCCTCGAAGATTGAAGACATCTCCGCCAAGGAGAAGGCGGAGCGCACGATGCTCGTGCAGCGCGGCCGTCGCGTGGCGGCCATGAAGGCGGCCGATGCGGCCCCCACGGTGGCGGCGGCTGGTGCCGGTGCGGTGGCTGCGCCGGCAACGCCGCGCGTCGCGGTCGCGGTTGCTCCAGCGGCTCCAGCGGCTCCAGCGGCTCCAGCGGCTCCAGCGGCTCCAGCGGC